>Ga0207653_10000211_pt1 | contig 39212 bp, 37 predicted proteins | sample KBSK5251metaG_FD_184341 | JGI IMG/M metagenome (GOLD analysis project Ga0207653, IMG submission 184341) | Corn, switchgrass and miscanthus rhizosphere microbial communities from Kellogg Biological Station, Michigan, USA - KBS K5-25-1 metaG... | ecosystem: Host-associated > Plants > Roots >...
AACCGATGTTCGACGCGCGTGCGTTCGCCGAGGCGACCCTACGCATGCCGGGAGCGCTCGCGGGCCTCCCGCTCATCGTTGGACTCGCTCCGGTGCGGTCGTGCGATCACGCGCGTCGCCTCGAAGCGATCCCTGGCATCGTGATCCCGCCACGCCTTCTCGCCATCCTCGAGCGCGCCAGCGACGATGCCGATGCGTGCGAACGTTACTGGGCGTACCTCGACGAGGAGCTCGACTGGCTCGCGCGCAACGCACCGCTCCGAGGATTCCACCTCATGCCGATCGGTCATTCCAAGCGCGGCATCCGCCAGACGTCGACGTTGGATCGCCTCTACGCGGCAGCCACGAAGGCACTCGGCGTTACCTCGCCAAGATCTGAGGATGCCCAGTACAGCGGCGATCAGCTGGCGGGAACGGTCTCCGCCTGACCCACTGGCCCGCGTGCCGGGATCGCGCGGCGATACAGCGCCTCGAGCGCGCGCGCCGACGCTCGCCAGTCGTAGCTCTTCTCGACGAGGCGGCGCCCGGCACTGCCGAGCTCCGCACCGAGAGCGTCGTCCCGCAGCACGCGGACGACCTCTGCAGCGAACGCATCGGCGGTGTCGGCGAGGCGCACATCACGGCGGTGTGTCACCGCGAGACCTTCCGCGCCGATCGACGTGGATACGACCGGAGCGCCCATGGCCATCGCCTCGAGGATCTTGAGCCGCGTGCCGCCGCCGATCCGCAGCGGCGCGATGATCACGCTCGGACGCTCGAGATATGGTCGCAGGTCATCCACGAATCCCGTGAACCTGACATCGGCCGCTTCAAAGCGTCGCAGCTCCGCCGGCGGCGATGCCCCGACGATCTGAAGGCGCACCGAGGGATGCAGCCGTCGCACCAGGGGCATGACGTCGCGCAAGAAGAAGAGCAGGCCGTCGTGATTGGGGTAGTAGGAGAGCGTGCCAAAGAAGACGATGGTGTCTGGCTCGCGTCGCTTCGAGCCGGGCGAGAAGAACTCCGTATCGACGGCATTGGGGATGACCGCGGTGCGCGCATCTGGAAACTCGCTTCGGATCATGGCCTCGTCGCGCGGCGACGTCACAGCAAGGGCGTCGACGTCGCGCCACGACCGCTGTTCCTCCGCACGCAGCTTCAGGTGATTGAGGTAGTCGTAGGCCTTGCGCGCGCCCGGGCGGACGACAGCCAGCGTGCGGCTCCGGATGTCGTACTCGACGTTGTGCTCGTCGAGCACGCGCGCCGCTGTCGGCGGGAAACGGTAGTGAGCCATGAAGCAGTGCTCGATCTGGACGACGTCAAATATCGTCCGTTCGCAGAGTCCGTCGAGCGCGGTCTGGAAATCGGAGCGCTCGTGGACGACACGCTCGAAGCTGCGATTCGATAGCAGCGAGCGAAGCTGGAGCGTGCGCTTGCGACGCCCAGCGATCCGGCGGTACTCGTTCGGAACGATCACGATCTCCTCGCACCGCTCCCGGATCTCGGGAGCCACCTCGACATCTGCGCTCGCCCCCTGGGCGAAGGCGAGCAGGGACACGCTGCACGACGCGGGTAAGCCTCGGATGAGACCGTGAACGCGGACCGGTCCGCCTGCCGTGCGAGACGGCAGATACGGGCTGACGATCAGAAGGCGCAGGCCATCGGACACGGCGTCAGCTTGCGAGAAGCTCTGCTGCCGACGGCGGCGCGACAGCGTCGCTCGCTGGCAGGAACTCCCGAATGGTGCGCACGATCCGTTCCGCCGCGTGTCCGTCTCCGAAAAGATCGCGCGGGGTCGCCATGACGGAGTACGCGGTCGCGTCGCGGAGAAGCGTCGCGACCCGACTGCGGATCGTGGTGGGATCCGTGCCGACGAGCTCCGCCGCACCGGCCTCGATCGCCTCCTGCCGTTCGGTCGTCTCGCGCATGATGAGCACCGGTCTGCCCAGGACGGTCGCCTCTTCTTGCAGGCCGCCTGAGTCGGTGAGCACCAGGTACGACTGGTCCATGTACGCGAGGAGCTCGTCGTAGCTGACGGGCGGAAGCAGGTGGATCCGAGGTGTCGCGCCGAGCGCGGCGCGCACCGGACCGGTCACGACGGGATTGGGGTGCACGGGATAGACGATCTCCACATCGTCGTGATCGGCGATGAGCATCTGGAGCGCCGCGCAGATCCTCGCGAGTGGCGCGCCGAGGTTCTCGCGACGGTGTGCGGTCACGAGGATCAATCGAGTCATCGCAGGGGGAGAACCCCGCGCAACCCCCGCACGCGATCGGATCCACTGGACCGCATCAACGACCGGATTCCCTGTGAGGTGGACGCGGTCGTGCGCGACACCTTCTTCGAGCAGACGGTCGGCGGCGCGTCTCGTCGCCGCGAAGTGCAGCGACGTGAGCTGTGTGACCAGCCGGCGATTCATCTCTTCGGGAAAGGGGTCGTAGATGTTGTCGGTGCGAAGCCCCGCCTCCACGTGGCCCACCGGGACGCGCTCGTGGAACGCGGCCAGCGCCGCGGCGACAGCGGTCGTCGTATCTCCCTGCACGAGCGCCAGCTGTGGCCGGACCAGCTTGAGCACCGGTTCGATCCTCTCCAGGACCGCGGCGAAGACTCCGGACGCGGTCTGGTGCGGCTTCATGATGTCGAGGTCGTAGTCGGGCGCGATCTCGAACAGTCGCAGGACATCGTCGACCATCTCGCGGTGCTGTCCTGTGACGCAGATGACCGGCTGCACCGCGGGGCGCTGCGCGGCCAGCTCCTTGATGACCGGCGCCAGTTTGATCGCCTCCGGACGCGTGCCGATGACGACCAGGACCCGCTGTTCCACTTCGGAGAACCTAGGGTGCAAATGTTGCGCTAGGCATGTGACGCGTATGTGACAAGAGCCCGGTCGGAGCGTCGCGACGCATCCGGCTCAAGGGCGCGCCACATCAAGTCTCAACGCGAAACCGAAACGATGTCCCGGTGCTGGAGCGACTTCGCGTTCCCCCGGGCCCTGTCCCTTCGCCGGCGAAGGTGCAGTCCGTTGTGGCTGGGCCCATGGCGGCGCCCGTGGCGGGTCAGCCGGAGCGCCAGCTTGGTGTTCTCGGCGGCCTGAACCGGCCAACCAGCGCGGACCTCTACGACTGGCTCTTCGCCGGCATGCTCGCGCACCCCAGCGGTGGCGTCGCGGGCTGGCGCGAGCGCCGCACCGGCCGCCTCTCGGACGAGTACCCCGAGATCTCGGGCTACTACCTCAGCGCGGCCGTCTTCGCGGACATGACCGGCAGCGTGCCAGTGATCCGAGCTGCCGATTGGCTGAGCGCCCGTATCGAATCCAACGCATCCGCGTCGCGCCGCGTCGACGGGTCCGCCATCTACAACTTCGACCAGGGCATCATCGCGGCCGGCCTGATCAAGTACGGAGTACGTGCGAGGAATGCCCGCGCGGTCGCGGCCGGCGTCCGTGCGGCCTCCCGCCTGAGAGACCAGCTGAGCGAGCTTGGCCATCTTCCGCCGCTCGATCCGAACGCCGGCCCGCCACACGGACGCCCGGCGACGTGGTCGACCGTGGGGCGATTGCATCTCGCGAAGACCGTGCAGTGCCTGCTCCTGGCCGACGAGCTCGGTGTCGCTGGCATGCGTAAAGCCGCGCGCACGCTCATCGATGACGTCAGCAGCGCGTTCTCGCTCGCGAACGACGGACTCCGCGATGAGGCCGGCCGAGTCAACCTGCATGCGACGTCCTATGCGCTCGAGGGCCTCTGGATCTGGGACGCGGCCAATCGAACGACGGGTCTTCGCGACATCCTCCACTCGGCGTTCGACGAGCTGCTGTCGCATCAGCTCCCCTCGGGCGGTTTCCCGCGCCTCGCGGCCACGGAAGCGAGCCGCGAGCAAAGTGACGTGCACTCCCAGGTCATCCGTCTCGCCGTCCTGCTGGGACGCGCAACGGCGGTCCGGTCGTCCGTCGCGCGCCTGCGACAGGTGGCCAGTCCGGCCGAGTTCGGCTGGTCGGTGCCGTATGAGCCGCAGTCCCCTGAGGTCCACGAGAACGCGTGGGCCACGATGTTCGCGGCGCAGGCGCTCTCGCTGGTCGACGGCCCGGCGGACCTCGAGTGGTGGGAGCTGATCTGACGCTTCGGGTCGACCGGCGCGGCGAGCGATGGCCGAGCCACGTGCGCATCGGCCAGGGCACCCTCATTGACGACGATGTCCGCGTTGGTGGCGAGCACACGAAGGGCGCGTCGCGTCCGATCGAGATCGGCCGCGGTGCCCGTATCCGCAGCGGCTCGAGCATCGACGACGGCGCACGCATCGGGGATCGATTCGAGGCTGGCCACAACGTCTTCATCGGCGAGGACGCGGTCATCGGCGACGACTGTCACATCGAGAACAACACCATCATCGAGGTGGGCTGCACGCTCGGCGATCGCGTGCGGGTCCAGGCGAACTGCTTTGTCGCTGCCTTCACGACGATCGAGGACGACGTCACGATCGGCCCCGGCGTCGGCCTGGCCAACGACCCGCATCCGGGCAGCGCGAATCATGCGTGTATGCGTGGACCGACGATCGAGCGCGGCGCGCAGATCGGTATGAACGCGACGATCCTTCCGTTCGTCACGATCGGTGAGCGATCGGTCGTGGGCGCGGGGAGCGTGGTCACGCGCGCTGTGCCGGCCGAGCTCGTCGTTGCGGGCAATCCGGCGCGCGTCCTCAAGTCCATCTCGCAGGTGACCTGCCCTCTGGATCTGCAGCCCGGCGAATACCTCGACGGATCGTCGGAGACCGCGCCAGTTCGCTAGACGATCTCGCGCTCAGAACTGGAAGTAGAAGAAGGCGTCGCTTCCCGCCGGGGCCGCGAGCGAAGCGATCACGACCACAGCTGACGCGGCGGCGCCGAGTGCGATCGGACTGAGGCGCGGCATGGTCACCGGAAGCGTCCACTGCCGACGTGACGCCAGCCATGTGAGCAGGAGTGCCGCAGCAATTCCGATCACGAACACCGAGGCCCGGAAGCTGAGCGTGCCGGCGCCGACGCCCTGGCCAGCCATCGCACGGATCATGACGCTGGCGGCGTCGAAGTCGGGGCAGCGGAAGAGCGCGAGGCTCACGAGGTAGAACGGCATCGTGAAGAGCCAGCCGCCGACAGACAGCGCGCGGCTCGGCGGAAGGGGGATGAGGGTGCGCAGCAGGTGCTGCAGCCCAAGCCCGATGCCCCACATCGCGCCGAACGCCGCGTAATGCCACGCCGCGCCGTGCCACAGGCCCGCGACGACGAACGTGATGAACAGGTTGCGCATGACGATCGGCAAGGGTCGCCGGGAACCGCCGAGCGGGAAGTAGATGTAGTCGCGAAGCCAGGTCGACAGCGAGATGTGCCATCTCCGCCAGAAGTCCGACAGCGACGTCGCGAGGTACGGCATGTCGAAGTTGATCGGGATGCGGAAGCCGAAGAGGGCGGCCGACCCGCGCGCGATGTCGGTGTAGCCGGAGAAGTCGAAGTAGACCTGAAGGGCGAACGCGAGCATGGTGATCCACGCGTCTGTCGTCCCGATCGCGCCGTCGCTCGCCGCGCGCACCCCGTCCATCACCCATGGGGCGAGGCGATCACCCAGTAGGACCTTCTTGGCGAGGCCGCGGCCGATGAGCCACAGCCCCTCCCTCGCGAGCACGGTGTCGAAGTGTCCGATCGATGCGAGCGATGGCACGAACTGCTGGAAGCGCTTGATCGGGCCGGCGATCTGTGTGGGAAAGAACGCGGCGAACACGTGGAACTTGGTGAAGCTGTGGACGGCGAGCTCGCCGTGATAGATGTCGACGAGGTAGTGGATGAACTCGAACGTGAAGAAAGAGATGCCCAGCGGGAGCACCAGCGTGAGCAGCGGCGGCTGGAGGTTTGCGCCGAGAGCGGCGTTCGCGGCACCGGTGACCGACGTGAGGAAGAAGTCGTAGTACTTGAAGACGCCGAGGACCGCGAGATCCACCGCGATGAACGCCGCGAGAAGCGCTCGCCGCCGTGTCGTGGCGCGGCCAAGGACGATGCCGAACACGTAATTGGCCACGACGAGGCCGAAGATCATCGCGGCGTAGGGAATGCTCCAGCTCGCGTAGAAGACGTAGCTCGCGACGAGCATCACGTCGAGACGCCGGCGCGCGGGCGCCGCCCAGAACGCGACCCACGCGATGGGAAGGAAGATCAGGTAGGCGAGGCTGTTGAAGAGCACGGTCAGTCGTGCGCGATCGCGCGCATGCGTTCACCTACGCATGCCGAATGTCTCTCGGCCGCAGGCTCGACCAGATGCGTCACATCCCGGAAATCCGATGCCGAGAACATCGTCCGGCAATCGATGAGCGGCACCGATCTCTCGCTGGCGAGCTCGCGGATCGCGACGTCGGCGCGCTCGAGATAGGGTCCCGCCTCCTCGTACGCCGTTGGGTGCAGCGGAGGCAGAAGGAACGCGACCGCGATCCCGCGCGCGCGCAGATCGTCGACGAGCGAGCGGATCACATTCGCTCCCGGGGCGTCAGCAGTTGGCGTACCGACGTCGGCGAAGAGCCTGTCCGCGGTGGCGATGAGTCGCGCGTAGCTGTTGGCGGAGCCCGGCGCGACGTAATAGCCGAGGAGGCTCTCGTCGTAACGCTGGCTGGGGGCGAGCGCGCTGAACCACTCCTTCACCAGCTCCCGCTGGCCGTACGCCGACCACAGGCTGCCCAGGGTCGCGTCGATGCTTTCAGCGAGATCGAGCGGCGCGCCGCGCGCAGCGAGCTCGCTCGGCGACATGACCTGCCGGGCCAACTCATTGCTGTCGAACTTCGCGGCGCTATCGACCGCCCACGGGGACACGCTGATCACGACGAGCTTCGGGTGCATGAAGGTCAGGAGCCGCCGGGTCATTGCGTCGGTGGTCCACGGGTTTGAGGCCGAGAAGCCTCCGTTGAAGCCAGGGCCGCAGTCGCACGATCGCGACACGATCGTCGGCAGGACGCTCGTCATCATGGTCGAGTCGCCGACATAGAGGACCCTCGCGTTCGGCTGGCGGGTGGCGATCGCGAGCTTCGCCGCCGGCCACTGCGGGTCAGACACGGCGACGTGCGAGGCGAAGAAACCCGAGCGGAACACGGCGAGCTCGAGACACATGAGCACTACCACGCACGTAGCGAGCGCCACCCCGATCGCGCGGGCATGGTTCCGGAAGATCGGCCACGGTCCGAGGTCTGACACTGAGAGGCCCGCTCCTCGCGCCGAAGATCGTTAGCGCAATTGAGCGTTTCCGCAGTTAACTCGTCATTGATGGCGGATTGAGGGGGCGATCCGGGTCGCGCGATTGAGCGCCCATTGGCCTCGGGTTGACACAAGACGCCGTTTTTGCGGTCCCCTGCGTGCGCGGCGTCCAAGTGTCATGCGGCAGGCGTAGCGCTCCTCAATGCCGGGGTCGTTCCATCACGGGCATGACGGCCGAGCCGATGGCTCTCACCAGCGCGATCACTGTCGACGCGGCGGTAGCCGCGGCCCGGCCGTCGACCACCAACCCATGGACAGGAGCAGCAGCTCGCCGGGCTCGCGCCGCTGCGTACGCGGCGACCAAGCGCGCGCTCGATATCTTTGTCGCCGCGACGCTGTTGCTCCTTCTACTTCCCGTCTTCGCGCTGATCGCGCTCGCGATCCTGCGTGAGGCCGGGGGACCGGTGTTCTATTGCGCGGAGCGCGTCGGGCGATTCGGCCGGCGGTTCTGCGTCGTCAAGTTCCGCTCGATGCGCTCGGGCTGCGACCAGAGCGCGCACGCCGCGTTCGTAAAGAGCCTGATGCAGGGAACGACGTGCTCGGTCTACAAGGTGCCTGCCGATCCGCGCATCACGAAGGTCGGTGCCTTCCTGCGGCGCACGAGCCTGGACGAGCTGCCTCAGCTCTGGAATGTTCTGCGCGGCGAGATGAGCCTCGTCGGTCCGCGGCCGGACGTCCCGTACGCGTTCGCCGAATACGCCGACTGGATGCACGGACGCCTCGCTGTACAGCCCGGTATCACGGGCCTGTGGCAGGTGAGCGGTCGCAGCCGCCTGAGCCTGCTCGACATGTACCGTCTCGACGTCGCCTATGCGGCACATCCGTCGCTCTCGCAGGACCTGCGGATCCTCCTACGGACGATCCCGGTCGTGCTCGGACGTGACGGAGCGGCATGAAAAGCGACCCACGCACCTCGCCGCGCTGACCACCCTTCGTTATCCTTCACCACACGCGCAGCGGTGGGATGACGCGGGGACGGCGGTGGTTTCGCGCAGCGGATGCAGGAGATCCTCCTGGTCGACGACGAACAGATCCTCGTCGACCTGCTTGCTTTCATCGTCGAGCAGGCGGGCTACGTCCCGTTGGTGGCAACGGAGCCAGCCGGTGCGATCGCGCTCTTCGAGAAGAAGCACCCGGTCGTCGCGGTCATCGACCTCAATCTTCGACCGTGGGATGGGTTCGATCTGCTCGCCGACCTGCGCCGGCGTAGCGCGGCCCTTCCGATCATCGTGCTCACCGCGCGCAGCAGCGAGGACGACAAGGTCCGAGCTCTCGACATGGGCGCGGACGACTACGTCGTCAAACCGTTCGGACATCGCGAGCTCCTGGCTCGCATCCGGGCCCACGCGCGGCGCGTGGGTGGCGATCGGCTCGAAAAGCCCGTCGCGGTCCTCGAGGTCGGTTCGTTCCGGCTCGACCCGTCGGAGCGCACGCTCTACGTCGATGGTGTGCCCACTCGTCTGACCGGCACCGAGTTCCGTCTACTCCAGTACCTCATGCGGCATAGCGACTCGGTCGTGCCGACCGAGGCCGTCGCGAAGCACGTGTGGGGCTTCAACGATGAACCTGCGCGCGATGTGGTCCGCGTGACCGTGCACCGGCTTCGTCGAAAGCTCGGCGATGACGGCGAACGACAGCGCTTCATCCACACCGTGCCCGGCGTTGGATTGCGACTCCGCACCGGATCATGACGATCGCGTAACGACGCTCCGCTGTAACGCGATTGTTCCGTGCGGTCCGCATCTGTCATGGCATTGTTCCCAACGCTTAACGGACAACCGCCCCGCGCTGCGTTCTCATATCTTCCGTTCATGGACTTGTACCCGAGCCTCAATCCGATGGCACAAATCTCAACACAAGGTGGGGGGAGCACGTGATCAAGATCCTGCTCGTTGAAGACGATCCCGACATCCTCGATCTGACGGCGTACGTGCTACGACGTGAACGTTTTGTCGTCATCGAAGCCACCGACGGCGCGCAGGCACTCAGGCGATGGAAGGCCGACCGTCCCGATCTCGTGATCATGGATCTCGGCCTGCCGGCCATGGATGGCTTCGAGGTGCTGCGTCGCATCCGTGAAGAGGATCAGACGCCGATCCTGGTCATCACCGGCCGGAAGGATGCGCACGACATCCTCCGTTGCTTCAACCTCGGCACCGACGACTTCGTCGCGAAGCCATTCGAACATCGCGAGCTCATCGCCCGCGCGCGCGCGATCCTCCGACGTGCGCAGGTCGCACAGGCGGAGGCGCCCGAGCCGACCGTCCAGCTCGATGGTCTGACGCTCGATCCGGTCGCGTATGAGGTCAACTGGCGGAACGAGTCGGTCCGCCTCACCCCTACGGAGTTCCGGATCCTCTATCTGCTCGTCACCAACGCGGGTCACGTCGTCCCGGCCAGCCGGCTCTACACCTACGTGTGGGGCAGTGAGGGCGCCGATGCGAACGCGCTGCGTTCACACATGAGCCACCTGCGGCGCAAGCTCGAGATCGGCGGCTCGACACCGGGCACGATCTCGTCGATCCCCGCGGTCGGTTACGTGTTCCGGCGCACTCCGACGCCGGTGACCGAAGTAGCGACGCCACAGGAGGCGGCGGGCTCCGCGGCCTGACGACGTCTACGCACGCAGCGCCGGGTGGCGCTGCGTCGCGACCAGGAGCACGAGCGCGACCAGCGCGAGCGCCGCGGGCGCGAATGTCGGCGCGGGCCCGACCGCCTTGCTGAACGCCGCCCACCAGCGCTCGACCTCCGACATCCCCGCCCACAGCTGTTCGTAGCGCTGGTCGAGCGGCCCCGCCACGTAGTTCTCGTTGATGTGAAGCGCGACGCCGACGGCAGCGGCGATCATCACCGCGCCCGCGAGCATCCGCGCGCGGCGCACCGCGGCCGCCGTCGGGCGCCGCATCAACAGGAGAGCCGCATAGGCGAGCGCAACGAGCGCGAACCAGGGGACCAGGCGGACCGGCGTGCCCCAGTGACGCTCGACGAGGAGCTCCGCGGTGAGGCCAGCGAGCGCGATGACCACAAGGCCGACGAGGCTGCGGCGCAGGACCGAGGCGTCATCGGTCGCCGCGGGCGCGTCGACCGGACTCACGGCAGGCTGAGCGCCGCCAGGATCCGGCTGAGTGTGTCGGCCGACGGGTTGTATTTCGCGAGATTGCTCTTCAGCTTCGCGAAGGTCGGATCGTCGACGGGATAGGGCCGGTACTCCTGCACCTCAGCCACCCAGCGCGACGCGTTCGGCACCCCGCCGGCCTCGAACGCCGCCAGAAGCTGCGCCGCGGTCGCGTTGTTGGCCGATGCCTTCGTGGTCGTCGAGCTGGCGGTCGCTGCGGATGCGCTTCTTGTTGTGGGCGCGGCTGTCGCGATCGCCGTTGTAGCCGTCGCGTTGGATGCACCACTGCTCGCGGCGCCGCCGCACGCGGCGAGGATGATCGCGGCGCCGGTGAGGGCGTTCAGCACATGTCTCATCAAATGATCTCCGTGAAGGGGATGACGCAACAAGACCATGTTGCCGCGCCGGCTGCATGAAATCCGCTTAAGACGCGCGGGTCTTCCGCCCGTACATGGCGGTCTCTTTCGCTTTCGGCGCATCGGAGCTCACGGTCGAGCGACCGGCCGACATGATCGTCCGGACCGGGGGAGGAAAGCCCTTCGCGTACTCGCGTACCGGGATCTCTGCGGAGGGCCGCGCCACCCGGCGAGCCTACGCCAAGAACGAGAGCCACAATGGGAACGTGACCGAAGCATTCGCCCTCGTACTCCATTCACACCTGCCGTACGCGCGTGGCGCCGGCCGCTGGCCGCACGGCGAGGAGTGGGTGCACGAGGCGATCCTCGGCACGTATCTGCCGCTGCTCGGCCTGCTGCATGACCTGCGTGACGACGACGTTCCGTACCAGATCACGATCGGGCTCACACCGACGCTCATCGAGCAGCTCGCGGATCGCGACATCGACGCGCGCTTCATCGAGTACTGCGACGATCAGATCCATCGCGCCGACACCGACGTCCGCCGCTTCGTCGGCGACGGCAACACCGAGCGCGGAGCGATCGCGCGCTTCTACGCGCAGCTCTATCGCGCGCATCGCGATGCGTATGTTCGCCGCTTCGGCCGCGATCTCGTCGGCGCGTTCGCATCTCTCGCGCGGACCGGCCACGTCGAGATCCTCACGTCGGGTGCGACACACGGCTACCTGCCGCTCCTCGATCAGGCGTCGGTGCACGCGCAGCTCGCTGTCGGTGCGCGTACGACGCGCCGTTTGCTCGGTGTCGAGCCGCGCGGGATCTGGCTACCCGAGTGCGCCTACGCACCGGGGCTCGAGGACATCCTCGAGTCGCATGGCCTCACGCATTTCTTCACCGACGCCGCGCTGCTCGGCGGGAAGCGCCTGGTCACCGAGGGCCACGCGTTCCAGCGCGAGCGCAGCGGTGGTGCGCTCGACGTTCCGCTCATCGCGGCCGCCGACGACACGCTGCGCCCCTATCTCGTTCGCGAGTCGAACGTCGTCGCGATCGCGCGGCACGACAAGGTCTCTGGTCAGGTGTGGTCGGCGATGATGGGCTACCCCGGCGAGCCCGCGTATCGCGAGTTCCATCGCAAGGACGATCGCAGCGGGCTCCGCTATTGGCGCGTCACGGATCAGAAGACGGGCCTCGGCGCGAAGGAGCCGTATTCACCGGGCACCGCGTCCGAGCGAGTTCGCGGGCACGCCGTGCACTTCGTCGGCCTGGTGCGCGACACGCTCGCGCGCCACCGCGCTGAGCGCGGCAGCGACGCGCTGCTCACCGTGACCTTCGACAGCGAGCTCTTCGGGCACTGGTGGTTCGAGGGCGTCGATTGGCTCGGCCACGTTCTGCGCGAGCTCGCATCGGGTGGACCGGCGCCCCTCAGCGTCGCGGAATATCTCCGCGGCCAACCCGCGACGGACCACATCGAGCTCGTTGAAGGCTCGTGGGGAAAGAACAACGACCACTCCACGTGGGCGAACGAGCGCACGGCGTGGATGTGGAGCGAGCTGGCTCGCATGGCGCGTGAGATCCACGAGCTGCGCGCAAGGCGCGCGTCCGATCCGCTGCGCATCCGCGCCGCGCGTCAAGCTGCACGCGAGCTGCTCCTCGCGCAGTCCAGCGACTGGCCGTTCCTTGTGACAACGGGACAGGCCGCGGACTACGCGGTCGAACGCTTCCGCAGTCACTCGCTTCGCTTCAGGCGATCGATGGAGCTCGCGCGCGGCGGGACGAGCGCGGATGAGATCGAGCTGCGCAGTCTTGAACGTGCGGACAATCCGTTCCCTGACGCGAGCCCCGATGACTTCGCGCCGGTGCGAGGGGCGCTGACCGCGCGGGTCTAGCCCTTCTTCTGGCCCTCGCCCTTTGGCGCAGGCGCGCCGGGCTTGCCGGCAGGCGCGCCCGGCTTCGCGGGTGCACCAGGCTTCGCGCCCGCGGGAGCTCCTGGCTTTCCGGCGGCTGCACCAGGCGCGGCCGCACCGGCCGCAGCGGGCGCGGCACCTTCGGCGGCCTCGCCCTCGGCACCTTCGGCTGCGACCTCGCCCTCGACGGGAGCGGCAACGGCCGGCGTCGGCTCGGCCTCGATGCGCACCGGCACGGCCTTCACGACGAGCTCGTCCGGATCGTCGACGATGCTGACGGTCGTCTTGTCGAACACGAGATCGCGAACGTAGAGCGCGTCGTCGATCTCGATGAGCGGCGACAGGTCGACATCGATCGAGTGCGGGATGTCCTGCGGGAACGCTTCCACGGTGATGTGGTCGCGAGCGTGGACGAGCACCGCGCCGAGCGTCTTCACAGCGGGCGACTCGTGCACGAAGTGCAGCGGGACCTCGGCATGCGTCTTCTCGGTGAGGCTCACTCGCTGGAAGTCGACATGGAGGAGGCGGCCGGTCATGGTGTCGCGCGCGACACCGTGGATCAGCGCCGGGATCGAATCACCGTCGAGGCCCTCGAGCGAGAGCAGGGTGGTGTTGCCCCAGCGGCGGTAGGAGCGTTCAAAGGAGCGAAGGTCGGTCTGGACGGAGGTGGAGTCCTTGCGCCCGCCGAAGACGACACCCGGCAGCACGCCATCGCGGCGGAGCTGGGCGACCTTCTTACCCACCACCTGGCGGGGTCGGATAGCGAGCTTCTGGGCTTCAGCCAAGACGGAACTCCCCTACGAAAGCGTGTGAAGTGCTAAGTATCTCAGGGCGGCGTCGGGAAATCCAAGACGAGCCGGACCGGCCCGCTGAGCGACAGCAAAGTGGGGCATTGGAGCCGCTGCAGCCCGACCCCCCACACCAGCACGCGCTCGAAATCCTCGACCAGCCGCACCTCTTTGATCAGCGGCGTCGTCGTCGGCTTGATCGAGGTCGGGCCGGTGTAGGTGCGCGTCCCGTTCGGATCCACCGTCGACGCGTTCTGGAACCGGACGCCGAATAGAGCGCTTCCTTCTATCGGGACCGGCTGACCGCTCGGCCCAGAAAGCGAGCTGGCCACGGCCACCCGGAAGGGCGGCATCCCGTACACGCCACCCGGCACCGTGCTGGGTGCGAACTCGAACACCAGCCGGTCAAAGCCCGGGTTGTGCGCGATCCGGATGGCCGTGAGCTGCGCCTGGTTGGCGGTCGCGCCGCCGGTCCGCTCGGGGCAGGCCGTCGCGGGTGTGCTCCCGGGGCTGGCGGCGGAGGTTGGACTTGGCAGGGTGGTGGGGACAGGTGTCAGCGGTACCGGAGTCACCGTCCTGGTGGGCGTCGGCGCCGTGGTCGTGCCGGTCGTCGGCGCGACCGTCACCGTGCTGGGGCTGGGGCTGGTCCGGGGCAGAACGACCCGCTCCGGACTACAAGCGCTCAGTGCGACGACCGAGGTGGTCACCAAGAGTGCGCCCAGGAGAAGGAGACGGCCTCGCAAGGCTTCGATCGTGACGCATCGACAGTGCTCTGTCGAGTTCGCTGACAAACTGGCGAGCCCTTCGTACGGAGAACGTACGAAACGGGCGTCAACAAGGGTTCTACGCTAAAATGACCCTAATTGGCCGACCGGCTGCGCGTGGCGCTGGTTTTCCACCAGCACCAACCCGCGGGGAACTTCCCGTCAGTCTTCTCAGAGGTGACCGAGCGCGCGTATGCGCCGCTCGTGGCCGCCCTATACCGCCATCCCGAAGTGAAGGCGAGCCTCCACTTCTCCGGTCCGCTCCTGGACTGGCTCGAGGCAAATCGTCCCGACGTCATCGGCGATCTCTCCGACCTCGTCCGGCGGGGCCAGATCGAGCTCCTGTCCGGCGGCTACTACGAGCCGGTGCTCGTCGGCGTGCCGCGCCGCGACGGCGTTGGCCAGATCCGCGCCCTGACCGACCGTGTCCACGCGATCTTCGGACAGCGGCCGCTGGGCGCATGGCTCACCGAGCGCGTCTGGGAGCCGCACCTCCCGTCGCTCCTCGCTGAGGCCGGCATCGCGTACACGGTGCTCGACGACGAGCACTTCCTGCGCGCCGGCCTGAAGAAGGACGAGACCGGCGAGTCGTACATCACCGAGGACCAGGGCCTTCCGGTGATCGTGTTCCCCGGCAGCATGAAGCTGCGCTACCTCATCCCGTTCCGCGATGTGAGCGCGACGATCAAGGAGCTGCGCGAGCGGCACGCCGCGGGCGCGCGTCTGGTCGTGTACGCCGATGACGGTGAGAAGTTCGGCGCATGGCCGGGCACGTACCAGCGCGTTCACAAGGACGGCTGGCTCGAGCAGTTCTTCAGCGCCCTCGCGCAGGCCGACTTCATCCAGACCGCGACGCTCGAGGACGCGTGGATCTTCCAGAAGCCCGCGCGCCGCATCTACATCCCCGGCGGCGCGTATCCGGAGATGAGCGCGTGGGCGCTCGATGCAGCCGCCGCGCGTCGCCTTCAGCAGGCGCGCCACAAGCTCGGCGAGGATCTCGAGTCGCTCGTGACCGCGCCGCTCTGGCGGAACTTCTTCGCGAAGTACCCCGAGTCGAACGCGCTCCACAAACGCATGCTCATCGTGTCGGAGGAGCTCGCGCGTCGCAGCATCCTCGACTCGTCGATGGAAGTGCGCCAGGCGCAACAGAATCTGTGGCGGGCTCAAGGCAACGACGTGTACTGGCACGGCGTCTTCGGTGGCATCTACTTCCCGCACCTGCGCTCCGATGCGTACGCGTCGCTGCTCAAAGCGGAACGGATCCTGTCGGAGCGGCGTGTCGCCGCCGGCGAGTCACGCGACTACGACGTCGACGGCTATGACGAGTACATCTTCCGCGGGAACGCCGGCGCGGTGTTCGTGCACGTGCAGGGCGGCGCGGTGATCGAGTGGGATATCTACGCATCCGCGACGAATCTCGTCGACACGCTCGCTCGCCGTCCCGAAGCCGAGCACGACGAGCTGCGCCGCGCGGAGAAAGCGGGGAAGGTCCTGGTCGGCAAGGCGGCCGAGAAGGAAACGAAGTCGATCCACGACGCGGTGCGCGCGAAAGAGCGCGGTCTCTCGAAGGCGCTCGAATACGATCCCGCGCGCCGCGGTCTCTTCCAGGACAGCTTCACCGTTCGCAAGGGCGAGGAAGTGAATCTCCACGCGGTCTACTACGCGCTCACGCCGCAGCGCGAGGCGCGCACCGTCAGCCTCACGCTCGAGCCGCCGGCGCGGACACTGGCCGGAACACCCGGCCTCGGGATCCGCAAGGACATCCGCATCGCGGACGAGGGACTCGCGGCCGGCGTGCGTTACCGCCTGCGGAACGACGGCGACGAGACGATCGCGCTGTCGTTCACGAGCGCATCGAACCTGGGGCTGCTCGGCGAGAACGAGGCGGCCGACGTCATCACGGTCGGGACGCGCAAGACGACGGCGGGAAAGCCGATCGAAGTGCGCAACGTCGCCGAGGTCCAGGTCCACTCCGAGTCGAAGCACTTCGATCTCACCCTTGCGATCGATCCACCCGCGCTCGTGAACACGGAGCCGATCTACGCCGTCACCAACTCTGAATCGGGTTTCGAGCGCATCTATCAACAGCTCGAGATCTCGATGACCTGGGCCGTTGAGATCGAGCCGGACAGTCATGTCGACCTCGAGATCCGCGGTACCGCGCTCGGCCAGATGGTCGAGCCGGAGGCCGTGCGCCCGACCGCGCGCCGCCGCAAGGCGACAACGCCTACGGGCGAAACCCCGGCCCGTCCCCGGAGGTAGACCCTCCGCCGATGTACGAGCCCGCGCCGCCCATCACGCCCGCCAGCCCACCACCGCCACCACGCGCGTCCGGCCCGAGTGGCGCCGCGCTGCTGCTCGTCGGCGTGGTCCTCGGCGGCGTCGCGGGCGGCGCGACCGCAACGCTGTTGGACGGCCGCGCACCGGAGGAGCTGGTGCCGACGCCGGTCCCCAGCGCGCTCGCGACGACCACGCCGGTCAGCGTGCCCGCCGGTATCGACCCGCTCGTCGACGTCGCGAAAGAGATGCTCCCATCGGTCGTGACCGTCGTGAATCGTCTCGCATCGGGCCAGCAGCAGTCGAGCGGCTCGGGTTTCGTCGTCGACGCGCGCGGCTACGTGGTCACGAACAATCACGTCGTCGAGAACGTTCGGGGCGGCGGCGCGGGTGCGTCGTTCGACGTGATCTTCAGCGACAACAAGACGCAGAAGGCGACGCTCGTCGGCCGCGACCCGGACACCGACATCGCGGTGCTCCAGATCCCCGCCGTTGCGGGCCTCAAGGTCGCCGCGCTCGCGAATAGCGACAACGTTCCCGTCGGCGCGACGGTGATCGCCATCGGCAGTCCGCTCGGCGAATACCAGAACACCGTGACCAGCGGAGTCGTCTCCGGCAAGGGCCGGCGAGTGCAGGAGTCCCAGAACGTCTTCCTCGACGATCTCATCCAGACCGATGCCGCGATCAATCCCGGCAACTCCGGCGGACCGCTCATCTGGGCCGCGACGCGCCAGGTCGTCGGCATGAACACGCTCATCGCCGATCCGAATCAGGCGGTCGGCCTCGGCTTCGCGATCTCCGCGAACACGATCCGCACCGTGGCCGACGAGCTCATCAAGAACGGCAAGATCGAGCGCGGCTTCATCGGCATCCAGTACTCGCCGCTGTCGCCACGGAACGCGGTCGCGCTCGGGCTCCCAGCCGCCGCCGGCATCCAGATCTCCGCCGTCGTGCCCGGGTCGCCCGCGGCGCAGGCAGGGCTGAAGGTCGGCGACGTCGTCACGAAGCTGAACGACCAGCAGATCGATCAGGAGCACCCGCTGCAATCGCTGATGGTGAAGTTCCGGCCGAGCGACAAGGTGCGCCTCACGATCATCCGCGACACCGTCACGCAGACCGTCGAAGTGACACTGGGCCGAGCGACCGCCGGGTGACGCTCGGAAGGCGCGACGCCTTCCTCTATCTCGCGGCCGCGACGCTCGGCAGCTTTGGTCTTGGCGTCGCGGCGTTCTATCTGAACTTCCTCTACCGCTCGCTTGGCTACAACGGTGTCGCGCTGGGCGGGCTCGTCGGTGCATCGGCACTCGGCGTCGTCATCGGCGCGATACCCGCGGCGACGATCGCTCGCGGCCGCTCGCGGCGCACGGTGATCCTCAGCGGCGGTGTCCTCGCCGGCGCGGGTCTGGTGGGCCTGGTGGTGTTCGAGGCGTTCATTCCGCTGTTCCTGGCCGCGGTGCTGTTCGGTCTCGGCGGCATCCTCGCGTCGTCGTCGGGCGCGGCGCTCCTTGCCGACGCGACCGCGGCTCGCGCGCGCTCCGCGCGCTTCGGACAGCAGATCGCGCTCGGCACGATGGCCGCGTTCTTCGCGAGCGCGCTCGCGGGCGTGCTCGCCGCGCCGGTCGCCGCGCTGCTCAACGCCGATCCCAACGACACGATCGTCCTGCGCACGCTCGTCGGTGGCGGCGGTGTCTGCGCCGCACTCTCAGCGATCCCGGTGCTCTTCATCGGCAACGTGCCGGTCACCGGTGCGACGCTCGATACGACGCGCCGCTATGGCCTGCTCGCGCGGTTCCTCGCGGTCGAGTTCGTCTTCGGTCTCGGCGCCGGAAGCTTCCTGCCGTTCTCGAACCTTTTCTTCGCTGAGCGCTTCGGCGTGCCGTTCGCCGCGCTCGGCGTCGTGCTCGGCGTCATCGCTGTCGCCGGAAGCCTCGGCGCCCTCGCGCACGGTCGGTTCCTGGCGCGGCGGTTCGGCGCAGTTCCGTCGGTGGTCGGGGTGGTGCTCGGCTCGCTCCCGTTCGCGCTTGTCGCGGCGTTCGCGACGGATCTCTCCGTCGTGGTCGCGGCGCTCGCGCTGCGCGCCTGGCTGATGTACGGATCGAGCGCGACGTGGAACGCGACCATCTTCTCGTCCTTCACGCCGCGCGAGCGTGCCGGCGTGAACGCGATCGCGGCCCTCGCGTGGAACGCCGGCTCCGGCTCGGGCGCGGTGATCTCGGGAGCGCTGCGCGGCGCGGTCGGACCTGAGGGGTACACGGTGAATCTGCTGACCCTCGTGGTCTTCTACGCCGTTGCCGCGGCGCTCATCGTCGTGTTCTTCCGGCAGCACGTCCCGAGCGGCGACGTTGGCGCCCTCGCTATGCCTGCCCCAGACTCACGCGCGTGACCACTCCCGCACGCGATCTCGTGGCTGCCGCATTTTCGGACGCACTTGGCCGTGCCGCGCGGCAGCACGGCTGGCAGGGCACCGAAGGCGTTCCGATCGACGTCGAGGTGCCGGCGAACGTCGAGCACGGCGACTACGCGACGAGCATCCCGATGCGCCTGGCCAAGACGCTGCGCAAGCCGCCACGGGACATCGCGAACGCGATCAAGGATCAGCTGGATCTCCGACCGCCGCTCGCCGCGGCCGAGGTCGCCGGAGGCGGCTTCGTCAACGTGCGCCTGGACGTCGCCTGGCTGCGCGGGCAGATCGACGCGATCCTCGCCGACGGCGCCGACTACGGCCGCTCGTCGATGCTGAGCGGCAAGCGCATCCAGGTCGAGTTCGTCTCCGCGAACCCCACCGGTCCGCTCACTCTTGCGAATGCCCGCGGTGGACCGCTCGGCGATGTGCTCTCGTCCGTCCTCCAGTTCGCTGGCGCCGACGTGCAGCGCGAGTACTACGTCGAGGACGGCGGCACGCAGGTGAAGCGCTTCGGCGAATCCGTCGCGATCCGTTACCGGCAGCTCTTCGGCGAGGAGATCGAGGTCCCGCAGGACGCGTATCCCGGCGATTACGTGAAAGACATCGCCTCGCAGATCAAGGACACGCATGGCGACGTCTACCGGACGCTCACCCTCGAGGAGCAGGGGCGTGTGTTCGCGCCGATGGCCATCGACTGGGTCGTCGCGGACGCGCAGCGCGTCACGAAGAAGTTCGGCATCGCGTTCGACACGTGGTTCAAGCAGTCGTCGTTCCTCGAGTCGGGCTACTTCACGAAGACGATGGACGAGCTGCGTCGTCGGGGTTGTCTCGTCGACCGCGATGGCGCGGTCTGGTTCGAAACGCCCGAGGCGCGCGCGCTCGACCGCGAGGGCGAGGAGGGATGGGTCGTCATCCGCTCGAACGGCGACCCCACGTACCTCGGCACCGATCTCGCGTATCACCGGCTATGCCTCGAGGAACGTGGGGTCGACTTCAAGCTCAACGTGTGGGGCTCGAACACGCACTACCACCTGCTGCAGATGAAGATCGCGCTGCCGGCGCTCGGGATCACCGACGACCGCTGGAGCGTCCTGCTCTACCAGTTCGTCCGCTTCCTGCACGAGGGCGTCCTGCAGAAGATGGGCAAGCGCACCGGCCTGTACCTGCTGCTCGAGGACGTGCTCGACGCGGTCGGGAAGGACGCCGCGCGCTTCTTGTTATTGCAGCGCGGCGCGGACAGCCAGCTCGACTTCGACTTCGAGCTCGCGGTGCAGCAGTCGAACGACAACCCCGTCTACTACGTGCAGTACGCGCACGCGCGGATCGCAAGCATCTTCCGCACCGCGGCAGAGCGCGGCATCACGCCCGATGACGCGGACCTATCCGTGCTCACGACTCCGGGCGAGCTCGCGCTCATCAAGCTGTGCCTGCGCTTCCCGGAGCTGCTGGCCGACATCGTCGGCCACCGCGGCGTGCATTTGCTCACCGGCTACGCGCTCGAGCTCGCGGGCGCGTTCCACGGCTTCTATCGCGACCACCGCGTCGTGAGCGACGACGCCGCGATATCGAAAGCGCGCCTTCGTCTCGTTCGCGCGGTGCAGGTCACGCTGCGCCAGACGCTGAGTCTGCTTGGAGTCAGTGCCCCCGAAACGATGTAACTGCTGTGTGGTCTGGCGCGAGGCTCAACTGGGACACACGTACGGGCCGCGTGGCACAGGGTTGCCACGTGCGTCCCTAACTACGCGATCGGCGATCGGCGTCCTGAGCACGAACGTGACCTTGTGCGCGATGCCATACGAGAACTGATCGGGGTGTACGCGGAGCCGAACACCCACGACCACGCTCCGATCATCCTCCCCAAACGTGCTTCCTTCGATCGTGTCGGATGTGGACCCGCAGAACCCGACCGTGATCTCGCGATCGTCGTCCGACGTCTGGTATCCCGCGGGACGCGGCGTGTACGTGTCCGGATAACTGGCTAGCCAAAGCACGACGAGTCCGAGGGTCACCGCTGCGAGGCCTACGACCACCCACCGTCGGGTGCTCATCACCAGGCGCACTCGCCAGGTAAGGGAATCGCGACAGTCACTTACCTGACGTATTGGGGTGGAAAGTTCCCACTTGGCGGCTGCGCGACGACCACGCCAGCGCTAGTGACAAGGAAGGACCACGTGTAGTGGAGGTCACCCGAACTCGGGTCGTTGAACGCGGCGAAGTCGCGCGCGTCCCAAACCTGAGTGAACGTGACGAGGTAGTCGGACCTGTCGGACCTGGTCGCATCGACTTCGGTTCGGCACATGCCCGGAAGGAGCTTGCCCGGATACGGGCCGCCTCGATAGATCTCGCAGCTCTGTGAACCGACCGAAGTTGGGAATACACGGGCGAACATCGAGTCCGACAATGCCATGGCGAGACGAATGGCCTGTTCGGCCCCCATGGTTTGAGCGGTCGGACTTGCGTCTGGCTGTCGCGATGGTGCTGCGAGCGTCGGAGTGACCGGCTCGCGCGTCTCAGCTGGGGTTGGCGATTGTGCTGAGCATGCCGCCGTCAATGCGACCGCGAGGACAACCACACAGCGATTCACTCGACTAGCGTAGGAACGCGGGCAAGGTCGACCTGGTACCGACGCCGATTCGGTCGCGCTCTGCCGCTGCCTCTCGTTACGGTCGCGCGGTCGGGCTCGGACTCGGGCTCGCGCCGCGACCGGCTCCGCCGGGGCCGCCCTGGCCGCCGAACAGGCCCTGCAGCGCGTTGCCGCCGGCGACGATCGCCGTCGCCGAGACGTTGCCGTTCGCGTCGGTGCTGCCGACGATCGTGACCTGGTCGTTCGCCTTGAGATCGGTGAGCTTGATGTCGCTCTCGACGGTCTTCACGATCCGCGTCGAGCTCCCGACGAGCACGATCTGCGAGGTCACCGTCGGTGATGCGCCTTGCGCGCCCGGCTGCCGCACCTCGATCGTGATCGACCCGTCGTTCACCGAGAGGATGCGCCCGGCCACCGCCTGGCCGCCGGCCGCGCCCGAACCACCGGCACCGCCGCCTTGGCCGAGACGTCCGGTGATCCCCGCGCCGCCGCGCCCGGCCGCGCCCGTCGGCGACGCCGATGCGTTCGCCTCAGCGCCGCTGCCGCGTCCGACGGTCATGCCTGCCGCGAATCCTCCGCCCGCGAGCGCGAGCGCGACGACCACGCCGATGACGATCTGTGCTGGTTTCATGTCTGTGCCTTCCTTCTATTCGTACCGGAGTGCCTGAATGGGGTGCAGGCGCGCGGCGCGCATCGCGGGGTAGAGCCCGAACACGACGCCGATCGCGACGGAAACGCCGACGGCGATGATCACGGTGCCGGTCGTGATGACGAGGACGAGACCGCTGGCCTGCGGGATGAGCGCGACCACCAGCGTGATCGACCAGCCGAGAAGGATGCCGAGGATGCCGCCGATGCCGGTGAGCGCCATCGACTCGATGAGGAACTGGACCATGATGTCCTGACGCCGCGCGCCAACAGCCTTGCGGATGCCGATCTCACGCGTCCGCTCGTTCACTGACACGAGCATGATGTTCATGATCCCGATGCCGCCGACCAGCAGCGAGATGCCGCCGATCGCGCCGAGCAGCAGGGTGAACGTTCCCGTCACCGCGCCGAGCGCCGCGAGCGTGTCGTTCTGGTTCGTCACCGTGAAGTCGGCCACCGCGGGATCGCTGATGTTGTGGCGCTGCAGCAGAACGTTGGTGACGTCGGCGGTCGTGTCGGTCATGGCGTCGCTCGACATCGCCTTCACCACGATGGTGTTCACGACGTTGAGGCGACCGGTGAGAACGCGCTGCGCGGTCGTGACGGGGACGAGGATCTGGTCGTCGCGGCCGAATCCGAACGTCGAGCCCTTCGGCTCGAGGACACCAACGACCTTGAAGTTCACGATGCGCGCGCGCTGCTGGCCCTGGCCCTGACCGCCACCACCGAAGACCTGGCGCAGCTGAAGTGTTTGGCCCACGGCGTCGGCCTCCCCGAAGAGGCTCGTCGCCGTCGTCGAGCCGATGACCGCGACCTGAGCGTTGACCGTGACGTCGGAGCCGCTGAAGAAGTCGCCGCTCTGGAGGGGCCAGTCGCGAACGATCGGGTAGTCCTCGGTCACGCCGTTCACGTTGGTGTTCCAGTTCTGCCCCGCGGCAGTTACCTGCCAACGCCCTGCGCCCTGCTCTGCCTCGCTCGCGGCGATGCTCGAGCCGAGCTGTGTCTGGATCGCGCGCATGTCGTCGAGCGTGAGGTTCTGCGACTGCGCGCCGGCCCCGCGAAGTCCCTGATCGCTCAGGTTCGCGGGCGACACGGTGATGAGGTTCGAGCCCAGCGAGAGGATCGTGTTCTGCACCTGCTGCGACGCGCCATTGCCGACGGCGACCATCGCGATCACCGACGCGACGCCGATGATCACACCGAGCATCGTGAGCGCGGAGCGCAGCTTGTTGACGACGAGCGACTGCAGAGCGGAGCGGAACGAGTCGTAGATCTTCACTCGGCCCCACCGATCCCGGAGACGATCTCGTCCTGCGCCCGCAGCGGCTCGAGGACCGGATCGTCGTGAGAGACGATCCCGTCGCGCATGCGCACGATGCGTCGGCAATGCGCGGCGACATCCGGTTCGTGCGTGACCATGACCACGGTCTTTCCCAGCTCGTTGAGTCGCTGGAGGATCGCGAGGATCTCAGCGCTCGAGTGCGAGTCGAGGTTCCCGGTGGGTTCGTCCGCGAGGATCATCGATGGGTCGTTGAGCAGCGCGCGCGCGATCGCGACGCGCTGCTGCTGTCCGCCGGAGAGCTCGCTCGGACGGTGCTTCACGCGGTCGGCGAGGCCGACCTGCCCGAGCGCCGCGAGCGCGCGCGCGCGGCGATCGTGGCGATCGCCGCCATAGACAAGAGGTAGCTCGACGTTCTCGACCGCGTTGAGCCGCGAGAGCAGGTTGAACGTCTGGAATACGAACCCGATGTGCTTGTTGCGGATCGCCGCGAGCTGATCGTCCGACATCTTGCCGACGTTCTCACCGGCGAGCTCGTAGGTACCCGCGTCCGGGACGTCGAGACAGCCGAGGACGTTCATAAGTGTCGACTTGCCCGAACCGGACGGCCCCATGATCGCGACGAACTCGCCGGCGTGGATGTCGAGGTCGACACCGGCAAGGGCGTGCACCTCGATCTCCTTGCCGATGCGGTACGTCTTCGTGATGCCGCGAAGGCGGACGACCGGCCGTGTCGCGGCGGTCGGCGCGCCGTAGCGGTATGGGGCCGCCGCGCGGTCGACGACGGTCAACGGATCACGATCCCGCCCGGTCCGCCTGGGCCCTGCTGGCCGCCGCGGTTCGGCGCCACCGTTGCGCCCGCGCGCGCCTGCGGGAGGATGACGAGGTCGCCTTCCTTGAGACCGCCGCCGGTGACCTCGGTGAGGGTGTCGTTGGCGATGCCGAACGTCGCGTCGACGTCGACCGGCTGCCCGTCCTTCAACACCTGCAGATACCGACGTGTCCCCTGGGTCTTGATCGCGAGGTTCGGGACCGTGAGCACGTCCTGACGGCTTACGAGGATGACGCTCGCGGTGCCGCTCATGCCCGGCTTGATCGACGCGTTCGGGACGTCGATGGTCACGTCGACGCCGTACACAGGAACGCCCTGCTGGATCGTGGCGACGGGATCGACGCCGGTCACTTTGCCGGTCATGCGCGTTGACGCGCCGAGCGCGTCGACCGTGATGTTCGCCACGAGACCAAGCTTGAGCTTCGACACTTCGGACTCACCGACCGTGCCGTGCAGCTGCACGGTGCCGGTGTTCGCGAGAAGGACCACCGGTGTCGTCGTGCTCGTCGACGCGGGCTCGCCGACGGTGCCGTTGATCGCCTGGATCACGCCCGCGCTCGGGGCGCGCAGGATCGCGTAGTCGAGGTTCGTCTGAGCCGTCTGCACCGAAAGCTGTGCCGAGTCGACGGTGTTCTGAGCGCTCTGGATGTCCGCGGGCTTCGACGCGAGCGCGCTCACGGCGCTCTGGACCGTCTGACTCGTGCGGTCGATGGTCGCCGGCACGTTCTGCACCGCGGTGACGTAGCTGCCGTTGATCGCGTCGGTCAGCGTGTTGGCGGAGGTGGTCGCCTGCGACAGCTTGAGCTTCAGGGTCGAGACGCGCTGCATCTCGCTGTTCACGAGGGTGTACAGCGTCGCGAGGCTGGCACGCCACTGGTCGAATGGATCGTGCAGCGTTCGCGTCGATTGCGTGTTGAGGGAAGCCTGCGCGCTCGTCACGCTGGTCTGGATCGTCGTGAGGACCGACGAGGTCGTGTCCAGCGCGCTCGTGAGACGCGAGAGCGCGATGGCGTAGTTCGTCTGCGCGGTCTGATAGTTGGCTGCGATCCCCGTCGTGTCGCTGCCGGCGTTGAGCGCACTCTCGAAGTCGGCCATGAGCGACAGCGTCGCGCTTCGTGCGCTCTGGTAATCCGCGAGCGCCGGCGAGAGCAGGCTCAGCGAGTTCGCCTGCGCGTTCTGCAGGGCGGGCGACTTCGCCGACGTGATGGAGTTCAGCGCATTGCGAAGGTCGCCGGTGTCGCCGCCGCCGACGATCGTGCTCATCTGCGCGATCAGCGCGTCGATCTGCGATTGGAACGTCGCGAGGCTGTTCTGAAAGGCGGCGATGTCGGTGGTCGCTGCGGCAGTGAGATTCTGATAGTTCGACTTCGCCGACGCGTAGTTCGACTGGATCTTGGCGAGCGCGGCCTGGGCGTTCGCGACGTCGGTGTTCGCGGACTTGCGCGCGTTGTCGAGACTTCGCTGCGCGTCCGCGTACGACTGGTTCTGGCGCTGCAGGTTCGAGAGCGCGCTCGCCAGACTGTTCTGCGCGTTGGCGAGCGAGTTCTCGAGGTCCGTGGCCTCGATGCGCGCGAGCTCTTGCCCTGCTGTGACCTGCTGTCCGACCGCCACCGAGATCGCCGAGATGCGACCGTTGCTGCGGAAGTTGAGGCGTGCCTGCCCGGAGGGGTTGACCGAGCCGGAGATCGCGACCGTCTGCGCGATGCTCGCCTTCTGAGCCTCGGCCGTGCGATACGTCACGGCCGGGGTCCCACCGGTGCCGCGGAAAATGATGACCGCGCCGCCGACGAGGACCGCGGCCAGGACGATGGCGAGGATCCGACCCGGCCAGGTCGAGACCATCCCTCGCACGACGTTCACGTTCATGCTCGCGGCGGTCATGTGGCCACCCCTTCCTTGATGAGGCGCGCGGTCACGACCGCGCCGATCGCGTAGGCGACGATGGCGGCCAGCGCGACCGCGCCGACCAGCGGGATCTGCCAGAGGATGAAGAGGATCGTCGCGCCGGCGAGCGCGACGACCGGAGCTGGGAGCTGCGTCTGGAAGCGCGAAAGCGCGCGCGTGTGCAGCAGTGCGTCACCGAGCCGCCAGGCCGTTGCGGCGAAGCCGACGAGCAGTGCGAGCAGCGCGAAGACGCACAGGACGGCGAATGCCGTCATGCCCACCTGCAGCGCCGCCGGGGCTCCGACCGGCGAGTCGCGGAGTGCGCCGGTCACGAAGCCCAGATACACGACCCACGCGAGCGCCGCCGTCGAGATCGCGAGCCCGATGACGACGAATCCTGCGGCGAGCACCCGCGCCTGCGAACGCCAGTCACCGAGCGACGCGCGGTACACAGCGACGACCTGATCGTTCGCGAGGACGAGCGTCGACGCCGTCAGCAGGAGCGTGAGGAAGAGCCCTGCCGCATCGCGCGCTGTATCCGAGATGCCACGCTGCAGCGGAACGATCGCCTGGAGCGGACCCGCGACGCGCCGCTGCGCATCCACGACGGTGAGTCCCGGTGGAAGGTTGCTGCTCGAATCGAAGAACACGCGCGGCCGCGCGATCGCTTCCGGAGCGGCCGTCCGTGCCGTCACGGCGGCGCCCACGAACAGGATCGCGCTGAGCCCGACCGCGACCGCGAGCGTCGCGAGGACGATGACGATGTCGCGCTGCGTCATCGGACCAGCCGGCGGGTGCGCGGCGTGCTCGCCATCAGCGCGTGAGCGGCGAACACGCATGCGACGCCAACGAGCGCCACGGCAAGCACGGTGAGGCCGTCGATGAAGAAGGACGCGGTCGTCGTCGTGCTCGACGCCGCCGTGACGATGTTGGTCAGCGCCGCGGCGAAATCCTCACCGCTCTCGGCGAGCTGGCGCGCGAGATACGCGAGGCTTGGGAGAGCGAGCAGTGCCGCGACGAGCCACTCCCAGCCGACGCGCCGCTCGACGACCCGACGCATCACGGCGTCGCGGAAGCCGACCGGTGGCGCCTGCGGCGGGATCGCCGACAGCACGTAGTGCAGGTCGAGCTCCTCCGGCTCGAGGTCGGACGGTCCGTGCAGTTGTCTCATGCCTCTTTCTCCCTCCGCCGCGCCGCGAGGCGCGCCTTGAGCGCGGCGCGCGCTCGGTGCAGATGCGTCTTCACCGTGCCGAGCGGGATGCCCAGAGTGTCGGCGACCTCTTGATAGGACAGCTGCTGCATATGACGCAATGTCAGGGCCGCGCGATATGCCGGCGGGAGCTCCGCCATTGCGGCGACCACCTCTGACAGGGCTTCGCGTCGGAGCGCCGACGCCTCCGGGCCGGAGTCCTCGGGCTCGACCGACTCGGGCAGCTCGTCGACCACGGTCTGGTGCGCATGCCACCGCTGGACGTGATTGAGGCTCGCGTTGGTGGCGATGCGGTAGATCCATGGTCCGAAGGACAGGGCCGGATCGTATTGGTGGAGTGCCTTGTACGCGCGGATGAACGCCTCCTGTGCGCAGTCCGACGCGGCGTCGGGGTCGCCCGTGATGCGCAGCGCGATGTTGTACACCCGGCCTCCGTAGCGCTCGACAAGCGTGGAGAAGGCGTCGGCATCGCCGGCGAGGCACCGCTGGACGACCTCTTGATCGGTGCGCGTCAGCCGGCGGCCTCCGATGGCTTCCGAGGCCCCCTCCTCACGCGGTTACCCGAGGGCTTGTCGGGGTGTTTCGCGTATTGTGGTGCCCCCGATGGACCTCACTTGGTTGGGACACGCTTGCTTCCGTATGCGCGGCCGCGAGGGCATCGTCCTCACCGACCCACCCGATCCAAAGTCGGGCCACGCCATCCCCCGGACCGAGGCCAACCTCGTGACGATCTCTCATGACCACCCCGGTCATTCCAGCCTCAAGTCGGTCGGAGGCGAGCCCGTCGTGCTGCGCGGCCCGGGCGAGTACGAGGTCCGCGAGGTCCTCGTGACCGGCCTCGGCACCTTCCATGACGAGGACAAGGGAGCGGCGCGTGGACGCAACACCGTGTTCGCCATCCGGCTCGACGACCTGTTGATCTGCCACCTCGGCGACCTCGGGCATCCGCTGGCATCGGCCGACCTCGAGCGCCTTGGTGACGTCGACATCGTGCTCGTCCCGATCTCGGGCGCCGACACGAACCTCTCCGCGGCACGGGCGGCCGAGATCGTCCACCAGCTCGAGCCGAAGGTCGTCGTCCCCATGTCCTATGACCCCGACGCGGGGATAAAGGACAGTCCCTTCGAGCGCCTCTTACATGAGCTCGGCGTGAAGGAGCTGACTCCCGTTCCGAAGCTCTCGGTCACGCGCGGCTCGCTGCCCGAAAACGTCCAGGTGGTCGCGCTCGACTCCCGCGCGCGGTAGGCCTAGGCTCTCGCGCCAGCAGGCGAGGGAGGGACGATCATGCGCCAACGCGCCGCCGTAGGACAGGCATTTCAGTTCGGGCTTGTCATCTTCACACTCACGGCTCTTCTCGGTCTCTTGAACGCGTTCCAGATCTTCGGACCGCTCGATCGCGACACGCTGCTCACGCATCTCCACTCGGGAACGCTCGGCTGGATCACGATGGGCGTCATCGGGATCTCGATCTGGATGTTCGCGCGCGACCGCGAAGATCTCGATGCTCCCGTGATCTTGAGCGCGCTCGCCACGGCGGCATACGTCATGGCCTTCTGGTCCGGCGTCTTCATCCTCCGCGGCGTGTTCGGGCTCGCGGAGCTCGGGGTCATCGCGTACTGGTGGTGGTTCGTCTACGCACGCGTTCAAGCCCAGGGTGGGATCGCGCACCTCGAGATCTCGAAGCTTTCGGTCCTCGGCGGACTGACGATCCTCGTGATCGGTTCGACGCTCGGCGTGATCGTCCAGGTCCTCCTCGCCACGGGCAACGCGCTCCCGACGAACGCTGACCTCGTCGGCGGTCACGCATCGGCGCAGATCGGCGGGTATCTCGTCATGGTCGCCGCTGGATTCGCCGAATGGCAGCTGACCGGGAGCGCCAAGCGCACCACGTTGGGCCTCGCGCAGGTCTATCTCCTCTTTGGAGGTGGGCTGCTCCTGTCGGTCAGCGTTCTGCTCGCCTCCGCGCTCGGACCGCAGCTCGCTCAGGCGCTTCCCGGTATAGCGACGCTTCTGACGCTCGCCGGGATCGTGATCGTCATCGTGCGCAACGGGCGCGCTGCCCTCGCCGCGCCGTGGATGGCGACGACGGGAACGCGTCACATCGCCATCGCGGTCGCTTTTCTGTTACTCGGGGTGATCCTCCAGGCGATCCTCGTGCAGCAGCTCATCGCCGCTCAGGGAGATTTCACCGCGGTCTCCGCGGGTCTGGTACACGCGTATGACCACGCGATGTTCGTTGGCCTCATGACCAACGCGCTCTTCGGCGCGATCCTCATGACCCTGTCGGACCGTCCGCGGGTGTGGCCGTGGGCCGATCAGGTCATCTTCTGGGGTCTCAACATCGGCGTCGCCGGATTCATCGCCGTGCTGCTCATCATCGGGTCGGGTGAGGGGAAGGGTGCGTTCACGCATCCCGTCGCGTTCGTCGCGCCGATCATGGGCCTCTCCGCTCTCCTGGCCATCGCGACGTATCTCATGCGCTTCATGCCCGCGAGGCGCGCCGCGCCGGCGCGGGCCTAGTCGCTTGGTGCCGGGCGGTCGGGGCGACCCGGCCGTCCGGTACCGCTTTCGCACCCGTGGTCACCACTCCACCAGCTTCCACACCTCGGGCTCGCGCGCGCCGCCGATCTCCGAGAACAGCGCGGCCGACCGCTTCAGGTGGCGCATCGCCTCGTCACGCATCCCGAGCGCCTGCAGCACGTCGGCGAGGTTGTTGTGCAGCGCGGCCTCGCGGTGCCGATCGCCTAAGGCTTGGCTCTGTTCGAGCGCGTCACGCGCGTACGTGAGCGCGCGGTCCAGCTGCCCGGATCGCACGTGCGCGAGCGCGAGATTGTTCAGCACGGCGATGCGCACACTCGGATCTGGAAGCTCGTGTGACAGTGCTAACGCGCGCTCGAAATGTCGCTGATCCTGCGTGAGGATCCCGAGTATGTTGTGCGCCTGCGCGCGTGCGAGCACCTCGCCGGACCGGTCAGACAGCGCGAGCGCTTTTCGCGCGAAGGTGATCGCGCGAGAAGGATCGCCGTGACGGTGCGCGGCGAGGCTCCAATCCGCGAGGACCCGCGCCTTGTGTCCGTCGTCGCCACCTTCGCTCGCCTTTCGATAGTGAGCCTCGGCGCGTTCCCACTCTCCGCGGCGGTGGTGCACTTCCGCGAGCTTGTGCTCGATCTGCGGTCTTGCATCGGCCGGCGCCGCGGCGATCGCGGCTTCGTAGCTGGCGATCGCCTTTTCATAGGAGCCGTGCAGCGTGTAGACGTCGGCGGCCGCCTCTTCCGCGCTGCGACGCGCGTGATCGATCCCGCGCGACTCGCCGAGCCGGATCCGCTCGTACAGCTCCTTCGTCTCGGGCATTGGCGCGACGCCGAGCTCCGCATCGAGCACGCGGACGCACTCGCCGTACTGCCGCATCGCCGCGGCTCGGTCTCCCGACGACGCGTAAAGCCTCATCAACATCTGATGTGCGAGCTCGTCGAGCGGGTCGAGTTCGATCATCCGTCGCGCGTGGGCGATCGCGCGCGTCCGGCTCGCGGCCGATGTGGCGTCCGACGCGAGGCGCCCAAGCGCACCCCTCAGCTCGTCACGCAGCTCGCCCTGACGGGCCGACTGCCAATCCTCGAACTCCGGGCTGTCCTTCAACGAGAACCCCGCAAGGAAGTCGCCTCGATAGACGGACGCTGCGTCTTCCAGCCTTCCCGTACGCACCAGCTCACGAAACCGTTCGACATCGACCGCGAGCGTGCCCGGTGCGACCTCGACCCTGAGCGTGTCGGTCCTCAGGACGTCGTCGCCGAGGGCCGTCCGCACCGGGGAGAGGGTTCGGCGCAGGGACGCCCGCGCACGGTCCTGATCCGCGTCCGGCCAGAACATCGCGGCCAGCTGATCGCGGGATTGCGTTCGGCCTTCGAGGATCAGATACGCGAGAAGCGCGATCGCCTTGCGCGTGTCGAACTCGATCGCGCGGCCGTCACGCTCGACTCGGGGAGGACCGAGGAGCATGACTGTCACGCGCGATGGCTTTCCGTTCCGTGAGGCTGCGCGGACCACCGGCGCACCACAGTAGGAGGCGGCGTCCATAGAACGTTACGACGCGGCTCGGAGCGCCGTAACGTTTGCCGAACGCCTGGGCCCGACAGTGCCCATGCCAGCAGCGGCCAGGGAGGGGCGATGAGCAAACGACGAGAGGCGCGACTGAGGGCTGCGGCTCTTGCCGTGGCCGTCCTGAGCGGCGCGTTCGAGCTGATCGCCGTTGTCTTCGGACTGCTCAATATCGACGTGGCCGCGTCGCTCGGCACGACCGCGTTCCACCCAAATTACACGACGACCCTCATCGTGATGCTCGTCGGGTTGCTCATCGCCTGGCGGCATCCAGCGCATCTCGTCGCCTGGGTGTTTCTCGCGACCGGCTTGAGCGCCGAGATCCTCAGCGCCTTTTGGAGTTACGGCTTCTACGGCACGGTGACAGCTCCCGGCAGGCTGCCGGGAGCTGGCGTCCTCTCCTGGGTCGCGTCATGGGGCTTCGTGTTCCCGGCCAGCGGCTTCTTCTTCGCGCTTCTTTTGTTTCCGAATGGCCGCCTCATTGGACGTCGGTGGTGGTTCGTCGTGTGGCTGATCGTCGCGGGGATGTGCCTCATCGCCGCGGCGTACGCGCTAGGCCGCGAGTCCCAGAACGTCTTCCTACATGGACCACTTCTCGCGGCCCAGGATCTGGAGGGTCTCGTCCGTGTCGGCGGGGTGCTCCTGTCGGCCGGTCTAGTAGGTGCCGGAGCATCCCTGATCGTTCGATATCGCCGGGCGCGAACCGAGGAGAGGCTGCAGCTCAAGTGGGTCGTGTATGCGGGCTGTGCAGCGCTCGTGATGGTGCTCGTGTCGGTCTTCCTCTTCACGCAGCCTCAGCCGCTGAGATCCCTGTTTCAGCCCTTTACCCTCGCGCCGCTCCTCATTCCGATCGCGGCAGCGATCGCGATCCTGCGCTACCGCCTGTACGACATCGACCTCGTCATCGAGCGAACACTCGTGTACGGCGCGGTGTCGGCGACGCTCGCCGCCACGTACATCGCTGCCGTCGTGCTCCTGCAAGCTCTACTGCGACCGGTGACCGGAGGGTCCGAGGTCGCCATCGCGCTCTCGACGCTCCTCGTGGTCGCGCTCTTCCAGCCCATCCGGAGACGCGCCCAGGATGCGGTCGACCGCCGCTTCTACCGCGCGCGGTATGACGCGGCACGCACGATCGACGCCTTCTCAGCCCGACTGCGCGGTGATGTCGAGCTCGACTCGGTGCGCGCGGACCTCATCGCCGTGATCCACGAGACGATCCATCCAGCGCACGCCAGTGTTTGGCTGAGGAGACCGAGATGAGGGCGATCGCGATCGTGATCGTCCTCGCCTGCGCCGCCCTCGCGGTCGCCGCGACTGCGTTCGCCTGGCTCGATCCCGGAACATCGAGCCCCATTGAGAAGTCGCTCGGGGGGTCGAAGGCTGTCGAGGTCATCTTTCCGCTCGGCGTCCTCACGCTCGCCGTCACCGGTGTGCTCATCGCTTCACGTTATCCGCGCCACATGGTCGCGTGGTGCTTCCTTCTCGCGGGTCTGGTCGGCGAGCTGGTATTGGCGTTTCGAAGCTACGGCCTCTACGGCACCGCCACGGTGCCCGATGGCGTCCCCGCCGCGAGGTTCGTCCTAGGGCTCTCGAACCACTTCTGGCTTATCCCCTCGTGCGTGCTGACGCTTGCGATCCTGCTCTTCCCCGACGGCCGCCTTCCGAGCCCGCGGTGGCGTCCAGTGGTGTGGATGACCGTCGGCGCGATGATGCTGTCCGCGGCGGAGGCATTGCCTGTGCCCACTTCGGTCGGATCGTTGACGTGGCTCGCGTCTCTCGGCTCGTTCCTATGGACAGCGGCGCTGCTTGCGACAGGCGTCTCGCTAGTGGTCCGCTTCCGGCGAGCGATCGGTGCGGAACGGCAGCAGCTGAAGTGGTTCGCGTACACGGTCGCGATCGCGGCTCTCCTGAATCCGCTCCAACAGCTTGCGCGCTGGGCGAGCATCTCCTACGACCTGCCGGACATCGCCCTACTGGTCACGTCGATCACGGCGATCGTTGTCGTCTCCATCCCTGTTTCGGCGGCCATCGCCATCCTCCGGTACCGCCTGTATGACATCGACATCGTCATCGAGCGAACACTCGTCTACGGTGCGGTGTCGGCGACGCTCGGCGCGACGTACATCGCGGCCGTCGTGATCCTCCAGAGCCTCCTGCGGCCCGTGACGGGCGGGAACGAGTTCGCCGTCGCGCTCTCGACGCTCCTCGTCGTCGCGCTGTTCCAGCCGATGCGCACCCGTGCGCAGGATGCGGTCGACCGGCGCTTCTACCGCGCGCGCTACGACGCGGCGCGGACGATCGACGCTTTCTCCGTCCGGCTGCGCGGCGATGTCGAGCTCGACTCGGTGCGCGCCGATCTGATCGCCGTGATCCACGACACGATGCATCCGGCACACGCGAGCGTGTGGCTGCGGAGACCACGGTGAGAGCACTGGTGGTCGTGACGGTCATCGCGTCAGTGGCGCTCGCTCTAGCGACGACCATGCTCGCGTGGCTCAACCGTGATGTGGCCGTACCCGAGTCGCTGTACATGGGTTCGACGGTGGACGTCACCTCTCCCATGTTCTCGCTGGTGTTCGTTGCGACAGGCGCGCTGATAGCGCTGCGCCAGCCGCGTCATCCGGTCGGGTGGTGCTTCCTTCTCCTCGGCCTGTTCGGCGACTTGTTCCTCGGCTTTGCGAACTACGCGCTCTACGGAACGCTGACCAACCCAGGCGCGTTGCCAGCGGTTGGGTTCGTGGTATGGATCACCCATTGGTTCTGGGCGATCCCCTCTGGTGTTTTTCCGATGATGATGCTGCTGTTCCCTGATGGCCGACCGCCGACCGTGCGCTGGTGGCCGGTGGCCTGGCTCGGCGTCGGCGCGACCCTGCTCTTCGCGGGGACCGACGCGCTGGCACCGTACTTGGCGCCGGGTAACCCGGAGAGTTCGTACGGCGCACCGGTGATCCCCGAGCCGCTGATGTGGGCGTCGCTTGTGAGCGCGGTTACGTGGGCGATAACGCTCGTCGCTGCCGTCGCGTCGCTCGTCGTCCGTTTCCGGCGTTCGCGCGGCGCCGAGCGCCAGCAGCTGAAATGGTTTGCTGGCGCGGCGGCGGTCGTGGTCTCCTTCCAGCTGGTGGGGCTCGCGGTCCCGCCGGTCATCAGCGTGCTCACGAATCTTTCCTTCGCTCTCCTCCCGCTGTCCGCGGCCGTCGCCATCCTTCGCTACCGCCTCTACGACATCGACGTGGTCATCGAGCGCACGCTTGTGTATGGCGTCGTCACGGCCACACTCGGCGCGACCTACGTGGCGACGGTCGTTGTCCTCCAGGGTCTGCTGCGTCCGTTGACCGAGGGATCCGAGATCGCGGTCGCGCTGTCGACGTTGCTCGTCGTCGCGCTGTTCCACCCGATCCGACGCCGTGCTCAGGACGCGATCGACCGCCGCTTCTACCGGGCGCGCTACGACGCCGCGCGGACCGTCGATGCGTTCGTCGTTCGCCTGCGTGATGACGTAGAGCTCGACAGCGTCCGGGCCGACCTCCTCGAGGTCGTGAACTCGACGATCCACCCGGCCCACGCGAGCGTGTGGCTGCGGAGCGCGAGACGATGATCCAGCGGCTCATGGTCGTCGCCTTCGGCACGGCTACCTTCCTCATGGTCGGGGCCGACGCGGTGCTTGTCGTTCTGCCAAGAACGACAGCACTGCCCGAGGTCTTCGGCCTGCGTGGGATGGGAGCTCTCTGGGGAGTGGTACTCACAAGCCTCGGAGGGGCGATCGCTCTCCGGCAGCCACGGAATAGTGTCGGATGGATCTTCCTCCTCAGCGGCTTGTTCGCGCCGCTTCTTGAGGCAGCGAACGAGTACGCTTTCTACGCGCTCGTGGAACGGGGCGGAACGCTCCCGGGCGGTGAGTGGGCCGTCTGGCTGACCCAGCTATCGTTGCCGGTCGCCTTCTTCCCGATGCTGACGTACCTCCTCCTGGTATTCCCAAATGGGCAGCTCCCGTCGGCGCGTTGGCGCCCCGTCGTCTGGTACACGGTGTCGGTCATCGTCGCGTGGACCGCTGCCGCGACGCTCGTGTTCACGCCGATCGGCTATGCCCTCCGGTTACCGAATCCGGTCTCGCTAGGCTTCGCCATCGCCCTGGATCTGACCGGCCAGTCGCTCGTCGCGGCGATCCTTGTCGGTCCAGCCGCGATCCTCTGCGCCGCCGCGTTGGTGTATCGCTTTCGCGGCTCTCAAGGCGTAGAACGCCAGCAGCTGAAGTGGGTGGCATTCGCGGCAGTCGTCGTGGTTGTCGGGATCTTTCTCTTGCCCGTCTCGTCCGGCAGTAAGCCGCTCGAGATCACGAAGCAGTTGGCCCTACTGGTCGTCCCTCTTGCCGCGGGGACCGCGATCCTGCGTTATCGGCTCTACGACATCGACCTGCTGATCAAGAGGACGCTGGTCTATGGCTCGCTCACCGCTGTACTCGGTCTCGTCTACGTCGCGAGCGTCCTTCTCTCACAGCAGCTGCTCCGTGGGCTCACGGGAGGCTCGGACATCGCGGTCGCGGGATCGACGCTGCTAGTCGTCGCCCTCTTCCAACCGATCCGGAGCCGCGTCCAGGAGTTCGTTGACCGCCGCTTCTACCGTGCTCGCTACGACGCGACGCGCACGATCGACGCCTTCTCCGTGCGGCTGCGCGGCGACGTCGACCTCGACTCCGTGCGTGCCGACCTGATCAGCGTCATTCACGACACGATCCACCCGGCACACGCGAGCGTGTGGCTGCGCCGACCGAGATGACGCCGTAACGATTCGAGGACGCGCGAAGTCGAAGATGCCGGCAGTGCTGATCTTCAAGGCGCTGCACATCCTGTCGATGATCACGATGGTCAGCGTGTTCCTCGGTGGCGAGTTCTTCTACACGGTCGCCTACTTGCGACATGACGTGCGCGCGCTGGCGTTTGTCCACCGGACCGAGGTCCAAACTCGCGTCCCCATCCTCGGCCTGGCGGCCCTTTTTCTTGGCGTTGTCTTCGGCCTGCTGACCGCGGCGACCGGCGGCCTCGACTTCTTCAGAGGCTGGCTGATCGCCGCGTACCTGCTGGTCGCGGCGTTTCTGGTCAACAGCGCCCTGCTCGCGGAAAGATTGCTGCGGCTGGCACGCAAAGCGGTCGAGGCAGACGCGGGGAAGCGTGCGACCGAGGAGGTCGTCCACGACATGGCCGCAAGCCGTGCGGTGTGGGCTTTCTTCCCGGTCAACATCGCGATCTTCGCGGCGATCATCCTGGACATGGTCCTGAAGCCGTTCTGATGGCCAGGTCCACGCAAAGATCCGCGACCGCCGTAACGCTCTCGGAACGCGGACGGACTACAACGTCGTCGATGACAGCCGTCGCGATCGAGCGCACCACGCGGGAGCTCACCTGGACGTCGCTGCTCCGCGCTGCGGCGTTGGGCCAGTCAGTGGGGCTTGGTGCCGCCGGAGTGATGCTCGGAGATGCCGAGGCAGTCGCGATCGGTGTAGCGACGATCCTCGTGCTCGTCCTTCACCGCTTCCGCGCCAGGACCGGTGCGGTGCTTCTCGGACTTCTCTTCGCGGACACGGCGTTCTTCACAGGGGTGGCCGCCATCGCGAACCTGACGGACCGAGCGGCCGCACCGGCGACGATCGGACCAGCGACCCTCGCTGCTATCGCCATCGCGGGCCTTGTCGCGTCCGTCGTGACGGTATGGCATCGGGGCAAGACGAGGCCGCCGACCCGCGCGACTATCGTGATCGCCCTTGCGGTGCCGGCGGCGCTGGCCATCGTCGCCCTCGTATCGCTGGCCTCGAGCCGCGGCGTTGCAGCCGTCGACAGCGAGGCGCTTCACCGACCCGCGCCAGGCCCTGCTCCCACGCTGATACATCTTGAGATCAAGGGCGCGCGGTATTCGACGGACGCGCTGACTGCGACGAGTCGCACCGTGACCGTCGCTGTCACGAACCACGATCTCTTCTGGCACACCTTCACGATCGCCGCGCTCGGGATCGATCTGCGGGTTCCTGTAGGCGACGAGAAGAGCGTGACCTTCACTGCGGCCCCGGGTACGTACCAGTACATCTGCGGAGTCCCTGGACACGCCAGCTTCATGCACGGCGTGCTAACCGTGCCGTGAGCGCCGCGATGAGAAAGGACACGAGATGATGCTCGTTGGCCGGATCCGCCGGCTCTTTGGCAGCGCTGAGTCAGCGCCACGCGCGTCCGACGTGCCTCCGGCCGAGCGCGGCCGCGTGCACGACGTTCCTCCGATTGACATCGCGCCCAGCGATCCGATCCTCGCGTATCTCCAGCAGACCAGCGGCCCGGTGGCGCTCGACGAGCTCCAGCTCGACTCGGCCGCTGTACGCGAGCTGCGCAAGGTCGGCGTCAAGATCGTTGTGCCACTCATAAGCCAAGGTGAGCTGATCGGACTGCTCAACCTCGGCCCGCGGCTCTCGGAGCAGGAGTACTCGAGCGACGACCGGCAGCTGCTCGAGAAGCTCGCGTCGCAGGCGGCACCAGCGGTCCGTGTCGCGCAGCTCGTACGCGAGCAGGAGGCGGAAGTCCGCGCGCGTGAGCGCATGGAGCAGGAGCTCCGTGTCGCACAGCTCATCCAGCAGCAGTTCCTACCGAAGCAGGTGCCAAGCCTCGAGGGTTGGGAGATCGCGGCCTTCTATCGTGCGGCGCAGGAGGTCGGCGGCGACTTCTACGACTTCATCAACCTCCCCGACGGGACGATCGCCCTCGTCGTGGGTGATGTGACCGGACACGGCGTGCCGGCCGCGCTCGTGATGGCAACGACGCGAAGCTTCATCCGCGCGGAGGCGCCGCGCGGGGGCTCGCCGAGCGAGGTCCTCGCGCGCGCGAACGACTTCCTCCACGCGGACATCCCCGAGAACATGTTCGTGACCTGCCTCTACGCCGTGCTGGATCCGCGCAACGGAAGGCTTCGCTTCGCGAATGCCGGTCACGACCTCCCGTACGTACGGACGGCGCAGGGTCTCGTCGAGCTGCGTGCGACCGGCATGCCCCTGGGTCTCATGAGCGGCATCCAGTACGAGGAGAGCGAATTCACGCTCGGGCTTGGCGACATGATGCTGCTGCACAGCGACGGCCTGGCCGAAGCGCATGGGCCGGACCACGAGATGTTCGGCTTTCCTCGGGTGAAGGGCATTGTCGCCTCGAAGGCGAACGGCGAGGAGCTCATCGCCGAGCTCATGCGTTCGCTCCAGCGGTTCACCGGCGCGGAGTGGCAGCAAGAGGACGACATCACGCTCGTCACTGTCTCGCGCTCCGCTTCACCAGCGGCGGTGCGGTTGCTCGGGGAGTTCCAGGTCGCGAGCGAGGCCGGAAACGAGCGGGCTGTGATGGAGCGGGTCGCCGAGCTCGTGAAGCCGCTGGGCATCGACGCGCGGAAGGTCGAACGGCTCAAGACCGCCGTGTCAGAGACGGCGATGAACGCGATCGAGCATGGCAACGAGCTGCGGCCGGAACGGCCGGTGTCCGTGAAGGTCCTGACCGGCGATGGCAAGGTCAGGATCGCCATCAGCGACAGGGGCGGCGGCACCGAGATCCCCGAGGCGCAGACGCCCGACCTCGAAGCGAAGCTGGCAGGACTCCAGAAGGCACGCGGATGGGGCCTGTTCCTGATCAAGAACATGGTCGACGACATGAGAGTGACAACCGACGACGTGCACCACACCGTGGAGCTCGTCTTTGACCTCGCGAAGAAGGAGGCTGGCCGTGCAGCAACAAACGAGCGATAGCGCCAAGGTCCGCTTCTCGGATGGCAGCGCGATCGTCGACCTGCCGGCGCGGATCGACGCTTCGGCCGAGCAGAC
>Ga0207653_10000214_pt1 | contig 38871 bp, 40 predicted proteins | sample KBSK5251metaG_FD_184341 | JGI IMG/M metagenome (GOLD analysis project Ga0207653, IMG submission 184341) | Corn, switchgrass and miscanthus rhizosphere microbial communities from Kellogg Biological Station, Michigan, USA - KBS K5-25-1 metaG... | ecosystem: Host-associated > Plants > Roots >...
GGTCGAGCAGCTGCGGTCGCAACTCGCCTTCTTCCGGGTTCATCGTTCCCACCAGGATGAAGCGCGACGGGTGCGACACGGACACCCCCTCGCGCTCGACCGTGTTCACGCCCATCGCGGCCGCGTCAAGAAGCACGTCGACGATGTGGTCGTCGAGCAGGTTCACCTCGTCCACGTAGAGGATGTTGCGGTTGGCCTCGGCGAGCACGCCCGGCTCGAACCGCCGCGAGCCTTCCTTCAACGCCGCCTCGAGGTCGATGGCCACGCCAAGGGGTGCCGGCCGGACGAAGCTCGACCCGACACTCGCGGTGATGCCGGCCTGTGCGAATGCGCCGAACCCGACTGTCGCGGTCCGCCGGTCTGTGGGCAGGTCGGCTCGGACGAATGTGTACGTGACTCCGACCGGTCTGTCCGCATCGAAGCCGCCGCCCGCGACGCCTGGTGCGGCTCGCGGGCTCCATCTTGCGAACACTTGCGTCAGAGCTACTGGTCCGCCAAGCGCGCTTTCGGCGCGCAGCGTAGCCTCGGCCCCCCGCAGCTCGCGCGTACCGAACTTGCCAGTTACGGCATCGAGAAGAACATCGATGTTCGGAGCGCTCACTGTGGCAGGTCCCGAATACATCACGCGGTAGGTCGGTCCTGGCAGGGCCTCCTGGTTGCTCAGTACGACGCGTACGAGCCACCCGCGAGAGCTGTTGCGGAAGGCTCTGCCACCCTCATCTTCGCCGGTCGCGAGCGCGCGATCGAGCGGGACCGACCAGTCCACAAGTGGCTTCAGCACGAGGATGTTCACGCCATCCTCATCGTCGTGCAACACCTCCATCGCGTTCTGATCGGCGTCCGGGAAGCCGACTCGCGTGATCTCGAAGATGCCATGCGAGCGGAAGTAGAAGTTGTATTTCTGTGGCTTCGCGAGAGCGTGTGAGTCCGATCGATACCGGACCACAGCCGCGAGAAGCTCGTCGCCCGGCTCGACGCGTTCGACCGCCTGGCGCGCCAGCCGCAACGCCTCGTCGAACGACACCTCGGTCGAGCGCGCCTCGGCGACGCCGAAGAAGAGCCCGCCGAGAAGCGCGACTCCGAGGAGTGCGCGCCCAAGAGATCCGACGGCCCGCGGTGAGAGCGAGAGATTTGAGAACGGATCGGTCGCGGCGCGCGCGCCCTCGCCGAGAAGGTTGAACGCGAAGACCGCCGCCGCGACGACGACACCAGGAACGAACGCGACGAACTGGTTGCTGAACGCGTACTGCGTGGCGCCGGCCAGCATCTGACCCCACTCGGGCGCGCGGTCACGGACCGGAAGGATCGGACGGTTGTTGTTGTCGACGAGGACGATCGCGCCCGACATGAAGACCCCGAGAAAGCCGAGCTCAGCGAGGAGCAGCAACGTCGCACCAGCCTCGAGCGCGAAGAGTCCGAAGAGCTGCGGCGCCAGCGAGCGCAGCAGATGGCGCGTGATGAGCCCGCTCGTCCGCGTTCCCAGCGCCCTTGCCGCTTCGACGTACGGCGCTCGTCGGATGCGCATCACCTCGGCGCGGACGAACTGCGCTCCCTCTGCCCAGCCAACGCTGCCGAGCGCGATCACGAATCCGAGGATCGCGTACTCGCGCAGTGCGACCGCCACGAGAAGCGCGAGGAGCAGCTGCGGGACGCCGGAGATCGCATTCGTGCCGAGCATCACCAGCGCGTCGGCGTTGCCGCCGCGCCAACCCGCGAGCACGCCGAAGAAGACCGCGAGGAACGCGCGCAGCAGCAGCGCGAGGAGCACCACGGTGAACGTGAGCCGCGCGCCCCACAGGATGCGCGCGAGCTGGTCGCGCCCCAGCGGATCGGTCCCGAGCAGGTTGTACTGATCCGGCGGCGTGGGCGGCACCTTGAACGTGCCGTCCGGATAGAACAGGACGAGTCGCTGCGCCTGCGGGTCGGCCGCGCTCAGCTGCGGGCCGAACAGCGCGATCGCGCCCAGCGCGATCACGCCAACGAGCCCAAGCATCAATGCGATGTTGCGCACCATCCGGCCTGCGTCCCCGCGCCTCATTGCGTCCTCACGTTCACCGCGCGGGTGGCGAGCGTGACGAGTCCGCCCATGGCAGCGAGCGCGACCGCAAAGACGAGCGCGATCGCGGAGGCGAACGCGACGTTGCCCGTCGCGACGGAGAGGATGAAGGCGTAGCCGGCTCCGTTCCAGGTGAAGACGAACTCGACGATCGCGAGACTCGACAGCGCGGTCTTCGCGCCCAGCGCCATACCCGCGAAGACGGCGGGAGCCGCATTGCGAGCGACATGCCGGCGCGCGACGAGCGAGGGACCGAGGCCCTTCGCCCACGCGGTGACGACGTGCGGCGCGTGACCCGCCTCATCCAGTGCTGTCGCGGTGGTGCGGAAGATGTACGCGGCCGGTCGCATCGCGAGGGCGATCGCCGGGAGGATGAGGTGCTGGTCGAGACCGAATCCGCCCGAGACCGGAGCGAGGAGCCGCTGCGTCCGCAGATACACGAGGATGACGACGAGCTGCAGCAGCATCGCCCAGAAGAACGAGGGCAGCGATGCCCCGACCGTGCCGACGGACCACGCGGCTGCCCGGACGATGCCCGACCGCGAGAACGAGAAGGCTGCGCCGGCGAGAACGCCGATCGCGATGGCGGCCGCGAGTGCAGCGCCGAGGAGGATCGCGCTGCGGCTCACGGCCGTCCACAGCGCATCGGCGAGCGTGAGCCCCTGGAACGGCGCGCGACCCGCGAGCAGGAGTCCGAGCGTCAGGTCGCCAAGCGGAGCCGCATTGATCGCGAAGTCGGTGATCCACACCACCAGCAGCGCGGTCGCAACGAGCGAGACGACGCCCCATAAGAAGGACCGGCGGCCGGACGGGAGCACTCCTCTAATACATCCGCCGCTGCAAAACGGGTCCGGTCAGAGCACCGTCGCGGTGAAGGGTCGCCGGCCGCTCACGAAGCGCTCGAGCGACAGATCGCCGATGTCGAGCGTGTGGGCCCGGCCGTCGAGCATCTCCTCGACGACGAGCTGCGCAGTCGCGGGCGTGTGCATGAACCCGTGCCCGGAGAATCCCGCGGCGATGTAGAGGCCCGCGACGCCGGGCACGGCGCCGACGATCGGGTGGTCGTCGGGCGTCATCTCGTAGTAGCAGGACCACGACGACGTGATGCGCAGGTCGGCGAAGAGCGGATGGCGCCGGGCCGCACGTGCGCGGACCCACGGCTCCAGCGACTTCGGAACGACGAGTGGCGCGAACTCCCCGGGAACGTATGAGGCGGGCGGCGAGCCCGGCCCCTTCTCCACCCCGCCGTCGCTCGTGAGGTTCGGCATCGCGAAGCGCTGCGCGGCGCCCTTCGGCCGGAAGTGGAAACCGGACTCCCACTCGATCGTCATCGGAACGCGCGACAACGCCGGGTACGGGCGCGACTCCATGATCGACCTCGCATAGGGCCAGATCGGCACCGCGACGCCGGCAGTCGCGGCGAGCGACGCGGTCCAGCAGCCGGTCGCGAGCAGGACGCGCTCGCACTCGATGACGCCGTCGGAGGTCCGCACTCCGGTCACGCGATCCCCATCACGGACGATCTCGAGCGCAGCGACACCTTCCCGGATCTTCACGCCGCCGAGCTGCGCCGACGCTGCGAACCCAGCAAGCGCCTCGATGGGATCGCCATAGCCGTCCTCTGCGCCGAAACGGCCACCGACAAGATCGTCGGTGCGGATGCCCGGCACGAGACGCTCGATCTCCGATCGATCGACCATCTCGACGTTCACACCGACGCCCTCGTACAGCGGCATCGGCTCGCGCAGCTGAGCGAGGCCCTCCTGCGTTTCGGCGATGAACAGGTAGCCGCGCTGCTGAAAGTCGTGCCGCGCGCCGGTCCGGTCCTCGAACGAGCGCCAGAACGCGACGGCCAGCTTCGACAGCCGCACGTCCAGCTCGTCGACGAATTGATGGCGGATCCCGCCGAGGCCGCCCTTGCTGGTCCCCTGCCCCAGCTGATCCCGCTCGACCAGGACGACATCGTGCTCGCCGCGTTCCGCGAGGAAGAACGCGGCGGCGCAGCCAACGACACCGCCGCCCACGATGACCGTCGAGGCGCTCGCTATTCCGCCACCTCTTCGTAGCGGAGCTTCCCGTCCGTCTCGGCGATGCGCCCGAACCGCGGGAGGTCGTGCGTGAACGCGACGAGCCACTTCTCGGAGACAGCGCGCGGCAGGATCACCTTCTTCGCCGCGAGCGTCTCGAGCGGGTACAGGTCGAACGCCGGGATCCAGGGCAGCCGCAGGTGATGGCGGTCGGGCATGAAGTCCGACGAGAAGAACATCGTCGCGCCCGCATCGCTCACGCGCACCGTCTGCGTGCCGCGGGTGTGTCCCGGTACGCGGTCGAGACGGATGCCGGGGAGTATCTCCACGCTTTCGTCGATGAGCTCGAGCTTGCCGGTCGCCTCGAGCGGCGCGTAGTCGTCGGAGAAGTACGAGCCCCGTGTGCGCTCGTTCGGCGCGCTCGCGTCCACCCACTCGAGCCGTTGGAACACGTAGGACGCTCGGGGGAACGTCGCAACGATCTTGTCGCCGTCGCGGTAGGTGTTGCCGCCGGCGTGATCGAAGTGCAGATGCGTGTTCACGACGAGCGTGACCTCATCGGGTCGCACGCCACGGCGCGCGAGCTCGTCCAACAGCCGGGGCGGGCCGTCGATCCCGAAGATCTCCTTCGAGCGCTCGGTCAGCTTCGGCCCCGCGCCCGTCTCGACGACGACGACGTTGCCCGCGCCGTCGCGGATCAGCAAACAGTTCATGTCCATCGCGATCCGATTGCGGTCGTCCGCGGGCTTTTCCTTGTCCCACAGCGCCTTCGGCACGATGCCGAACATCGCGCCACCGTCGAGCCGGAAGATGCCGTCGCTGAAGATCTCGACCTGGAAACGACCGACGCGCACGACAAGGCAGTATGGAGAAGTGGACGTCCGCGAGTTCCGCGTGGAGGACGGTGCCGCAGTGCGCGCGTTCTGGGAGGCGTCGGGCATCCGCATCCGTCCCGGTGACGATGATCGTGCGCTCGCCGCGTTCGCAGCTCGAAATCCAGGACTCTTTCTGCTCGCGCTCGACGAAGGCGGACTCGCCGCGACCGCCCTCGGCGGCTGGGACGGCCGGCGCGGCTGGCTCTATCACGTCGCGGTGCGTGAAGATCACCGCAGGCACGGACTCGGCGCTCGCCTGGTGCGCACGATCGAGGAACGTCTGCGCGAGCACGGGTGTCCGAAGGTGAATCTCATCGTCTGGGACGACAACACCGCGGCGATGGAGTTCTGGAAGGCGAACGGGTACACGCGCGCTACGACCGTCGAGTTCGAGAAGAACCTGTGAAGGACGCCCGCGCGCAGTTCGGCAAGACCGCAGCGGCATACGTGTCCAGCACGACGCACGCATCCGGGGCGGATCTCGAGCGGCTGATCGCCGTCGCCGCACCGCTGCCCGGCGAGCACGCGCTCGACGTCGGGTGCGGCGTCGGGCACACGCTGCGGCGCGTCGCGCCTCTGGTCGCGTTCGCTGTCGGAGCTGACGCGACATTCGAGATGATGCAGGCGGGCCGCGACAGCGTCGTCACCGCACCGAACGCGGCCTTCGCGCAGTCAGACGCCACCGCGCTCCCGTTCCCGGATGCGTCGTTCGACCTCGCGACGTGCCGTCTCGCGGCGCATCACTTCACCGACCCGGCGGCCGCGTTCCGCGACGTCCGCCGCGTGCTGCGACCGGGCGGCCGCTTCGTGCTAGTCGATAACTACGCGCCGGACGACCCGGCGCTCGATGCGTTCATCAACGAGCTCGAGAAGCTGCGCGATGCTTCGCACGTGCGCAACCACACCATCGTCGGCTGGCGTGAGTTGCTCGAGGATGCGGGCCTGCGCACCAGCGTCGAGTCGGAGTTGATGACGACGAAGATCACCACCGAAGGCTGGCTCGAGCGATCGCAGACGCCAGCTGATCGCGCCGCCCAAGTGCGGCGCCGGTTGCGGGACGCACCCGCGGCTGAACGCGACGCGTTCCAGATCACCGACACCACGTTCGCGGTGCCGAAGGTCGTCATCCTCGCGAGGAGGTCAGCATGATCGCCAACCGCTCCGTGCCCTCATCGACAGTGATCCCGGAGCTCCCGTACGACGACGTGCCTGCCGCGAGCGAATGGATCTGCCGCGCGTTCGGATTCAAGGAACGCCTTCGCATCGGGGACCATCGCGCCCAGCTCGTCTTTGGCGATGGCGCCGTCATCCTGACCTCGCGCGGCGCAACGGGACACGGCGCCGTCCTCATGCGCGTGGCGGACGCGGATCGTCATCACGAGCAGGCGAAGCGCAGCGGCGCCAAGATCCTCCAACCTCCGATGGACCACCCGTACGGCGAGCGGCAGTACAGCGCCGAAGACATCGGCGGTCACGTGTGGACGTTCTCGCAGTCCATCGCGGACGTCGATCCCGCGTCATGGGGTGGCACCCTTCGATAGCCTTCCCTCACTCCGCGACGTTCCGTCCGCGAGCGCGGCGGAGATGGCCGAAGCCGACCGGATCGCGTCGGAGCAGCTCGGCATCCCGCTCGAGTCGCTCATGGAGAACGCATCGCACCAGATCGCGGTCGCGGCGCGGCTCTTCCTCCGCGGCGTCGCTGGCAAGCGGATCGTCGCGTTCGCCGGCAGCGGGAACAACGGTGGCGATGCGCTCGGCGCGCTCCGTCATCTGAGCGGTTGGGGCGCGAACGTCGGCGTCGTGCTCTCGGGTCCGTCGGAGCGTCTACGCCCGCTCGCACGTCGGCAGCACGACATCCTCGCGCGCCTCGGCGTAATGCACGACGCCGCGGTCAACGACGCGGATCTCCTCATCGACGGCCTCCTCGGCTACAGCGCCTCTGGTCCGCCGCGCGACGCGGTCGCCGACCTCATCCGCGCCGCGAACGCGTCGCGGCTCCCGATCATCGCCGTCGATCTGCCCTCCGGGCTGCATCCCGACACCGGCGAGCCGCTCGGCGTCACGATCCGCGCCGCGGTGACCGTCACGCTCGCGCTGCCGAAGCGCGGACTCATCGCGACGCGGTCGCTCGCGCTCGTCGGAGACCTGCTCCTCGCGGACATCGGCATCCCGCCGCAGGTGTTCGACCGTCTCACGATCGAGACGCGCGGCCTGTTCGAGAGCGGCGACCTCGTCCGTATCATCCGCTGAATGTCATTGCAGGGAAAGCGCCTCGCGTTCATCGGCGGCGGGACGATGGCGGAGGCGATGATCCGCGGCGTGCTCGACAAGCACCTCGTGCCACCGTCGCATGTCTTCGTCACGGGCCCGCGTCGCGAGCGACGCGCCGAGCTGACCAAGCAGTTCGGCGTGAAGGCGCTCGCGTCGAACGCGGACGCAGCGGAGGGCGCGCACATCGTCGTCCTCTCGGTGAAGCCGCAGATCCTGCCCACTGTGCTGCGCGAGCTGCGTGGAAAGCTGCGCGCCGACCAGCTCGTCGTCTCGATCGTCGCCGGCGCACCGCTCGCGGTGCTCCGCGAGGGCCTCGACCACGCGACGATCGTGCGCGCGATGCCCAACACGCCGGCGCAGATCGGGATGGGCATCACCGCCTGGTGCGCGACGTCGAGCGTCGAGCGCGACCAGCGGGACCGAGCGAAGGCGATCCTCGGCGCGCTCGGTGAGGAGATCGAGGTCGAAGAGGAGGGCATGGTCGACATGGCGACCGCACTCTCCGGCACCGGTCCGACTTACGTCTTCCTCTTGATGGAAGCCCTCGTTGACGCAGGTGTGCATCTCGGGTTCTCGCGGCGCGTCGCGGAGGAGCTCGTCCTTCGCACCGTCGAGGGGTCCGCGGCGTTCGCGCGCCGCAGCGGGCGGCATCTCGCGGAGCTTCGCAACATGGTCACCTCACCAGGTGGTACGAGCGCCGCGGCGATCTATGAGCTCGAAAAGGGCACGATGCGCACGGTGTTGTCGCGCGCCGTCTATGCCGCGTTCGTGCGCACGCGCGAGCTGGGTGCCGAGGCGCAGCAGAAGATGCAGAAGACCAAGCAGTGAAGGATGCCGCCGTCCTGGTCGTCGCCGTCGCGGTCGGTTTCTTCCTGCTCTCCTACGACCAGCGCACCGACGACACCGGGGTCGAGGTCGCTTTGCTCGTCGCGCTGTCCCTCGCGCTCGCCGTGGCCGCGCCGCGCCGCGCGCTGGCGGTCGGACTGGCGGTCGGCCTGCCGATCGCGGCCTGGAGCGTCATCAACGGGAACGGCGCAGCGATCGCGGCACTCGCGTTCGCACTCTTCGGAGCGGGTCTGGGGTGGCTGATGCGACGGGGGTCGCTGGCCGCGGGCTAGGAGCCCGGCTCGATCTGCTCCACTTCGAAGCGCTCGCCCTTGTTCGCGATCTTGGCGTGCGCGTCGATCGTCTTCATCCAGGCATTGCCACCGGCACTCAGGGCCTCGAACGTCTTCGCCTCGGAGATGCTTGGCCACAGGAGCTCGGTGTGCTCGTGCGGCGCGCCCTCGGAGAGGAAGCGTTCGAGGTCCGCTCGTTCGCTCAGGAGGACCGCAGCCCCACGCTTTGAACCTTCGTGTGCCGCGTCGATCTTGCGCGATGTCCATGCGGAGAGCCAGCTCGGAGCGGCGCCGTCGTAGCCGACGACCGCGAGCAGCGGCGTCGGCCCGAACTCCCAGAGCCACGCGGCCGTTTCGGCAAGGGTCTCCGGATCGGCGAGCGGGCGGTAGTCCGCGTCAGCCGGCGGGAGCTCCACGACGAAGCGGTCATATGCGACCTGGCTCACCTGCATGTCGCGCTAGGAGTAGCACCGACGGAGCGATCGAGCAGCCACTGTTGGGTATCGGTGGGTCCTAGGACTCCAGTACTAGGTCCCGGAGCGCCGCAGGCGCGGGTCAAGCGCATCCCGTAGAGCGTCACCCAGGAAGTTGAAGGCGAAGACCGCGGTGAAGATCGCGATGCCAGGCCCGACGCTCATCCACCACTTCAGGTTGGGGAGGTAGCGCTGGGAGTAGGCGATGTCCTGCCCCCAGGACGGATACGGGGGCTGGGGGCCGAGGCCGAGGAACGACAGGGCTGCCTCGGCCAGGATCGCGAAGGCCGTCGACAGCGTCGCCTGGACGATCAGCGCATTCACGACGTTCGGGAAGATGTGGCGGATGACGATCCGCAGCGGCGACGCGCCGATCGTGCGCGCCGCGACGATGAAATCGCGCGCCCGGACCGTCAGCACCTGCCCACGCGTGAGGCGCGCGTACGCCGGGATGGCGACGATGCCGATGGCGATCATCGCGTTCTGGATCTGCGGGCCGAGTGCCGACGTGATCGCGATCGCGAGGATGAGTGCGGGGAACGCGAGGAGGGCATCGATGCCGCGCATCGCGATCAGGTCGAATGTCCCGCCGAGGTATCCCGAGAGAAGACCGATCGTGACGCCTACGAACAGCCCGATCGAAACGGAGATGACGCCCACCGAGAGGCTCACGCGGCTGCCCCACATCACGCGCGAAAGGACGTCGCGTCCGAGATCGTCGGTGCCGAGCCAGTGCTTGGCACCGGGAGGAATGAGCGAGTCCGACGGTACGACCTTGATCGGATCGAACGGCGCGATGAAGGGCGCGAGCACCGCGATCAGAAGCCACGCGACGACGAGCGTTCCGCCGATGACCATCCGCGGGTTCCGGCGCGCGAACGCGCGGACCGTGGAGACGCGACTCGTGCGTTGCCGGCCGATCGCGAGCGGGACGGTGGTTCCGCTCATACCGCGGCGCTCTCGAACGAAATGCGCGGATCGAGCCAGGCGTAGAGCAGGTCGACGAACAGCGTGCTGAGCATGAACGAGATCGCCGAGACGAGGACCACTCCCTGGACGACGGGATAGTCCTGCGATGGGATCGCCTGCACCGCAAGGCGTCCGATCCCCGGCCACGAGAAGATCGTCTCGGTGATGAACGCGCCCTCGATGATCGCGCCGACCTGGATGCCCACGAGGGTCACGATCGGGATGAGCGCGTTCTTCAGAGCGTGGCGCGCGATGACGGTGCGCTCGCGCAGGCCCTTCGCACGCGCGGTGCGCATGTACTCGTGTCCGAAGACGTCGAGCAGGCTCGACCGCACCTGTCGCAGATTCACCGCGAGGCTGGCGGTCGCGAGCGTTGCGGCCGGAAGGACCAGCCGTCGCAGGTTCTCGAAGGGGTCCTCCACCAGCGGGACATAGCCACCGGGCGGGAAGATCCGGCCGGGTATGACGTACGCGAACAAGAGGATCAGCACGATGCCGAGGAAGAAGCTCGGGAACGACACACCCATCAGGGTCACGCTGCTCGCCAGAAGATCGACGACCGAGTTGCGTTTGATCGCGGAGAGGATGCCGATGGATAACGCGAACGTCACCGAGATGAGGATCGCGGCGGCGCCAAGCTCGACGGTCGCCGGAAGCCGCTCGGTGATCGCCTCGAGGACGCGCTGTCTCGTCTGGAACGAGCGCCCGAGGTCGCCCTGTACGACATGCGAGAGCCAGGCGACGTACTGGACCGGAAGCGGCTTATCGAGACCGAGCTCCTCGCGGATGGCGGCCAGCACGGCCGGGTCGGCCTGTTCGCCCGCGATCACGACGGCCGGATCCGCCGGCGACAGGCGAGCAAGAGCAAAGACGACGACGGTGACGAGAAGTGCGACGGGAATCATGAGCAGAAGGCGACGGAGGATGTATGTGATCACTCCGTCGCCTCTGCTCTCACGCGCCTATAGCGCTATTTCTGCAACTGGGCAGTCTGGAAACGCGGGATGCGGTCCGGGTACGACTCCATCCCGATGAGCTTCTTGATGCTGACGATCGGTGAGACACCGAATCCGTACCACACGCGGGACGGATCGTCGACAACGTAGATCTGCTGCGCCTTGAGCAGTGAGTCCTTGCGCTTTGCGGGGTCGGACTCGGCGCGCTGTGCCTTCATCAGCGTATCGACCTGCGCGTTCGAGTACGACGAGTCGTTGTTCGGCGAGCCGGTCACGACGAAGTCGTAGGTGTTGCCGTCAGGATCAAGCCGTCCGCTCCAACCGACGAGCGTCATGCCCGCGTGCTTGTGGGACTGTTGGAGTGTGACGATGTCGTTGAAGAGCTGGAGCTTGATGTCCGCGGTGATGTCGGCCTTCGCGAGCTGCGCCTGGATCAGCTGCGCGAGCTGAAGGATCCCGGCGTCGCCGGATGACACGAGGAATTCGAACTTGAGCGGCCCCTTGCCGACGTCTGCGACGAGCTTCTTGGCACCTTCGGGGTCGGCCTTTGGCCACGGCTTGAAGCTCGCGTCGTATGCGAAGTGCGCGGGGGATATGGGACCCCAGCCGACGAGGCCGACGCCCTGCGCCGGACCCTTGGCGAGGATCTCATCGCGGTCAAGGGCCATCGAGACGGCCTTGACGTAGCGCTTCTCGTTGAAGATGTACGTCGGCGCCTCGTTCGGAACCATGCTGTTCCAGCTGAACGAACCGACCTCGAGGTAGGTCAGCGTCGGATCGCTCTTCACTGCGGGCACGTCCTTGCCGTTGATCCCATTGAGGAGCTGCACGTTGCCGGTGCGGAGATTCGTCAGCCGTACGTCGGCGTCGAGGATCGGCTTGACGATCACCTTGTCCAGGTACGGAAGCTTGTTCCCGTCCTTGTCCTTGCCCCACCAGTCGGGATTCTTCTCAAGGGTGTAGTGATCGTTCTTCACGGCCTCGGTGAGGACGAACGGGCCCGTGCCGGCCTTGAACGGCTTGAGCGTGAAGTCCGCGCCCATCGCCTCGACCACCTTGCGGGACACCATCATCCCGGCGCGGTCGACGAGCGCACCGAGTAGCGGCGCGAACGGCGCCTTGAGATTGAACCGCACTGTCGAAGGATCGACGACCGTCACGGTGTCGACCGACGCGAGATCCGCCGTGCGGCTCGATCCCTTGGTCTGGATGTATCGCTCGATGTTCCACTTCACCGAATCGGCATCGAACGCCGACCCGTCGTGGTACTTCACATCCTTACGGAGGGAGAACGTGACGCTCTTCGCGTCATCGCTGTATTTCCAGCTCTCCGCGAGCCACGGGATGATCTCGCCCTTCGGGGAGACGCGCACGAGGGAGTCGTACATCGCGTAATGGATGTTCCGGTCGACGAAGAGACCGGACAGCATCGGGTCGAGATTGCTCACATCGTTCTCGAGCCCGAACGTGAGTGTTCCACCGTACGTAGGCTTCGCCGCCGCCGACGGCGCGCTCGTCGCGCCTCCGGTCGTCGTCCCTGTCCCCGGCGTGCTGCCGCACGCAGCGAGGACTAGGGCGAGTGTTGTCAGGATCGCAAGTAGACGTGTCAATTCACACCCTCCCGAGACGCCTTTCGCTGGTCGTCGAGGAGGATACGTCCGACTGGTAGGACCAGTTCAGCCGTACAGGCGACCAAGCCAGCTTTTCGGACAGCGAGACGGGGCGGCTCGCCGCCGCCCCGTCATCTACGGACTCGCTTACGGACTCGCTTTAGGAGCGGTCCTGGACCCGATCCACACGCATGGTGTGCATCTCGTCCTTGACGACGCGCTCGCCGCCCTTGGCGCCAAAGGCGGGCAGGATGCGTCGCGGACGCTCGGTCAGGACCTCGCGCTGCTCGGTCGTGCGAACGGTCGAGGGCCGCCCGAGAGGGATCGGCCGGACCGGCGCCACGGCAGAAACGACCTGGGTGGGGGCGAGCAGACCGCCGAGCCAACCACCGAAGATCGCTGCGAGGAAGCCGAGGATCGCGCCGAAGGTGAGGGCGTCGCCCAGCGCGTACAGGTTGAGGTCGCGCACGCCCGGGATGATGTCGGCCGCCGAGCGGATGCCCGACGCCGCGAACATACCGTTCTCAGCGGCGACGCCGAGCAGCATGAGCACGAGAAGGACGAACAGGGTGAAGAACGCGGTCATCATCCCGTGCCAGCTGGTGCGATAGCCCGCCATGCGACCCGCCACGTAGCCACCGACGATGTACGAGAGGAAGAGCCCGAGCACGACGGGGACGGCCACCGCGATGTCTCCGTCAACGGGCGCTCCAACGAGCAGGCCCGCGACGAGAGGCGCGAAGATGACAGATGCGCCGATGGTCGCGACCCAGCCGCCGAGGACAGCGCCCCACGCGGTGCCGGCCGGACGCACGACCACATTTGGATTCGCCACGACAAATCCCTCCTTATGAACGGGTTCGAAGCAGCGCCTTGGCGCGCCGCTCCGGACCCGACATGGGCATGCAAATACCGGGCCGCACGGCCCGGGGGCAGCCTGCTAGGCGAGCGCTGCCTTTGCTCCGGCGCTGCGGGCAAGTTTTGGCGCGAGATCGATGCGCTCCCACGGCAGGTCGAGATCGGGCCGGCCGAAGTGGCCGTACGCCGCGGTCTGTCGATAGATCGGACGGCGCAGCTGGAACTGCTCGATGATCGCGCCCGGCCGGAAGTCGAAGTGCTCGTCGATGAGACTCCGGATCTTCTCGTCCGACACCTTTCCGGTGCCGAAGGTCTCGACGTTCAACGAGATCGGGCGCGCGCCGCCGATCACATACGCGAGCTGGATCTCGCAGCGGTCCGCGAGACCCGACTGCACGACGTTCTTCGCGACGTAGCGCGCGGCGTATGCCGCCGAGCGGTCGACCTTCGTCGGGTCCTTGCCGCTGAACGCGCCACCGCCGTGACGCGCGTAGCCGCCGTAGGTGTCGACGATGATCTTGCGCCCCGTCAGCCCTGCGTCGCCCATCGGGCCGCCGATCGTGAACGCGCCGGTGCCGTTCACGCGGTAGATCGTCTTCGCGTCGATCCAGCGCTCCGGGATCGCCGCCTTCACCACGACGTCGCGGATCTCGTCCTCGATGCGGGAGTGCGAGATGTCCGGATCGTGCTGCGCGGCAACGACGACGGTGTGGACGCGCTGCGGAACGCCCTGCGAGTACTCGACCGTGACCTGGCTCTTTCCATCCGGGCGCAGCCACGCGAGGCGCTTGGACTTTCGCGCCGCGGCCAGCTCTTTTGCGACAGCGTGCGCGAGGGTTATCGGAAGCGGCATGAGCTCGTCGGTCTCGCGCACGGCGAAGCCGAACATCATCCCCTGGTCACCCGCGCCTAGCTCGTGCGGGTCGGTGCCCGCGCGCGCCTCGGACGACTCGTTCACACCCTGCGCGATCTCGCGCGACTGCTCCTTGATGGCGGTGAGCACGCCGCAGCTCTGGTAGTCGAAGCCGTAGTCGGCGTTGGTGTAGCCGATGTCCTTCACGATGGCGCGGACGAGGCCGGGCACGTCGACCCACGCGGTCGTCGTGATCTCGCCGCACACGAGGATCGTCCCGGTCGTCGTCGCGGTCTCGCAGGCGACCCGCGCGTTCGGATCCTGTCGGAGGCACTCGTCGAGCATCCCGTCCGAGATCTGGTCGCACAGCTTGTCCGGGTGGCCCTCGGTGACCGACTCGCTGGTGAAGAGCGTCTGATCGGAGGTCATGAACGAGCTCGCCACTCTTATGTCCCCGCTTTCCATGACTTCGCGTAGGTCGCCTGCTCATCGGTCATCTTGTCGATGCGCATGCCCATGGCTTCGAGCTTGGTGCGCGAGATCTCCTCGTCGAGCTCGCGCGGCACAGGGTAGACCTGCGGGGCGAGTTTCCCCGCGTTCTTGATCAAGTACTCGATCGAGAGAGCCTGGTTCGCGAAGGACATGTCCATCACCGCGGCGGGGTTCGCTTCGGCCGCGACGTGGTTCACGAGACGCCCTTCGCCGAGCACGAAGATCTTGCGTTCGCCGAGGTCATACTCCTCAACGAATCGTCGGACCTCGCGCTTTGTCTTCGTGAGCTTCTCGAGCGCGCCGAGCTCGATCTCGTCGTTGAAGTGCCCGGCATTCGCCAGGATCGCGCCATCTTTCATCGTCGGGAAATGCTTCGCGGAGATCACGTTGACGTTGCCCGTGCAGGTGATGAAGAGATCGCCGCGGCGGGCCGCGTCAGCGATGGGCATGACCTGATAGCCGTCCATCGCCGCCTCGAGGCCACGCAGCGGATCCACTTCGACGATGATCACGATCGATCCCATGCCGCGGAAGCGCGAGGCCACGCCGCGGCCGACCCAGCCGTATCCGGCCACGACGACCGTCTTCCCGGCGAGCAGGATGTTCGTCGCGCGCAGGATGCCGTCCACCGCCGACTGACCCGTTCCGTACTGGTTGTCGAACATGTGCTTGGTCTGCGCTTCGTTCACCGCGATGATCGGATACGCGAGAACGCCTTCCGCCGCCATCGCGCGCAGGCGGATCACACCGGTGGTCGTCTCTTCGGTCCCGCCAGTCACACCCTTGAGCAGCTCCTTGCGCTCGGTGTGGAGCAGCGTCACGACATCGGCGCCATCGTCCATGGTGATCTGCGGCTTCGTCTCGAGCACCGCGTTGATGTGGCGGAAGTAGGTATCGCGGTCCTCGCCCTTTCGCGCGTACACGGCGATTCCCTCGTTCGCGACGAGCGCCGCGGCGGCGTCGTCCTGCGTCGAGAGCGGATTCGACGCGCAGAGCGCGACGCTCGCGCCCGCGTCGCGCAGCGCGATCGCGAGATTCGCTGTCTCGGTCGTCACGTGGAGGCAGGCGGCGATGCGCAGCCCCTCGAACGGCCGCTCCTTCGCAAGACGCGCGCGGATGCCGGCGAGCACGGGCATCTCGCGTCCGGCCCATTCGACGCGGCGGGATCCCACATCAGCGAGCCCGATGTCGACGACGTCATGACGCGGTGGTGTGATGGTGGTCATTTCATCCTCCCCAGGATCCGATCCCAGGCCGAGCGGCGCACCGCCGGGCCTTCGATGAACGGTCCGTGAACGTGGTAACCGAGACGGTCGTAAACGGCGATGGCCGGCGCGTTGTCCTGTCGCACGTTGAGCACGACGTCGCGATGCTGCTCGAGCGCGGCCTCGGTCACGGCGGACGTGACGGTCGTGGCCATGCCGCGGTCCCGGTACGCGATGCGCGTCAGGACGTTGCCGACTGCCGCGATGTTCGAGAGCCGCGAGCGCACGTGCGTCCCCGCCGCGGAAACGAGCGTCGTCCCGACGTAGACGCCGAAGTAGATCTCGCGCTCGAGGCGCGCCTCGGTGAAGTACGTGCGCGAGGCGTGGCCATACAGATCGATGACATCGTCGAGATGATCCGGCCCGAGCCGAGTGACACCGTGGCTGACTCGCGGGCGGAACGTCGCGACCGAGACGGCCATGCGATGCATCTTCTCCACCCGCTCGAAGCGATACACGCTTTCGACGGCGAGCCGGCCGGATGGCGGCGTCGCCACGACGATGCGCGGCTCGCGGATGCCGTCCCGGAAGATCGACACGAGCGCCTCGCTCTCACCCGTGGCGAAGCACGGACGGAAGGGCAGCGCTTCCACGACGAGAGCGCACGCGACGACGACGTCACCGCGAACCGCGGTCCACCAGCGCGCCTTCTCGATCTCCGCCGCGTCGATATCGGCGAGCGCGTACGCGGCCATGAGGCGATCGCGTTGGAAGAATGCGCGCGCACTCTCAGCCGAGGGGTGATCTTCGAGGCGGATCTCTGGAAGCAGCGGGGCCGCGGTCATCGGTCCTCCTTCTTAATGGAAAGGACCAAGCGGGGCTCCGCCGGTCGCCGGGATGGCTATGCCTGTATGAGTGTAACTATGTCGTAGCCCGCCAGCTTGTCCCGTCCCTTGAGCGCCACGAGCTCGATGAGGAACGCGAGGACGACGATCTCTCCTTTGAGCTGCTTCACCAGCTCGATCGTGCCGGCGACGGTGCCGCCGGTAGCGAGGAGGTCGTCGATGATCAGGACCTTCGCCCCAGGCTTGATCGCGTCCTTATGCATCTCGAGGGTGGCCGAGCCGTACTCGAGGTCGTATTCGACGCTGACCACGTCGGCCGGGAGCTTGCCAAGCTTGCGAACGGGCACGAAGCCGACGCCGAGGTTGTATGCGATCGGGGCGCCGAAGATGAAGCCGCGGGACTCCATACCGACGACGACGTCGACGTCGCGCTTGCCGATCCGCTCCATAAGCCCGTCGACGGCAGCCTTGAAGGAGTCGCCGTCCTTGAGAAGCGTGGTGATGTCCTTGAAGAGGATGCCCGGCTTCGGGAAGTCGGGGATATCGCGGATCCGCGATGCGAGGTCTTTGGTCGTGGCGGGCACGGGCGAAGCCTAAACGAGGTGCGCAGCGGTGAACAATCGTTCCACCCGATGCGTGACTCCGTCGCTCACGACGACGCTGATGTTCGTGTTCGTCGCGGGGCTCTTATCGAGACGCGGGAGGAGGCCGAGGAAGTGGCTCATGAGGATCCGTGTCACGCCGCCGTGCCCGACGATGAGGACGCGCTGGCCCGCGCTCTCGGCGGCGATGCGCGTGATCACGCGGTGCGCGCGCGACAGGACCTGCTCGAGCGTCTCGCCGCGCGGCCACGCGACGAAGCCGTCCTCGTAGCCCGGCAGCCCCGCGACCTCGTCGAAGGGCGTGCCGGTCCTCTCCCCCACGTCGATCTCCACCAGGTCCGGCTCGAGGTCGACCGGAAGCTGCTGCCGGCGAGCGATGACGAGCGCCGTGTCCCGACAGCGCGAAAGCGGGCTCGAGACGATCCGGTCGAAGCGCACATGCGCCAAGGCTTCAGCAACCGCGACGGCCTGCTGGCGGCCGACGTCGGTGAGCGGCGTGTCGGTGCGCCCGGCAAAGCGGCGCGCGGCGTTGAACTCGCTCTCGCCGTGGCGCACGAGATAAAGGGTGACGGGCTCGGTCATGGGGCAAGCAGCAGGTCCGCGACGTCCGACCAACCAGTCACCCTGGTGATGTTCGGATGCTGCGCGTCGCGGTTCCACGGATGATCGAACAGGTACACGCGCACGCCAGCCTCGGCGAGGGTGCGCGAGATGACGTCGTCGTCCTCGCAGAACGCATCGAGATGGAGCTCCTGCGCGAGACGCGTCTTGTACTGCGCCGAGCCGGTCGCGTCGTAGCGCCCCCGCGGAACGTCCGGACGGAACTCGCCCATCGGCTTGAGGTGCACGGCCTTCGCGTGGTCGAACAGTCCCTTCTCACGGAGCCACGTCTCGGTGACCACTCGGCGCCGTTCGGCGCGCGCGGTGATGAAGTACAGCTCGTGCCCCGCGGCGACCAGCTGCTCGAGCACTGCCGGGCAATCCTGATAGACCTCGAGCTCGCTGAAAAAGGTGCCGTCGTAGAGCTTCATCCGGAAGCGATCGCGTTGCTCGGGCGTGACGCGCGCGAGACCGGGAACCGCCTTGTCCCACGGCGTGTCCTTCTCCATGCGCGACAGAAGATGCCATCCGATCTCCTGCTCGTCGGGAAGCTCGACGCCGAACTCCTCCGCGAACTTGCGGAGATACGGCACCGCGCAGATGGCCATGACGTCGTCGAGATCGATGCCGATCCTCACCGGCAGCACTCCGCGGGCACCCGCGTGTACGACAGCCCGAGAAGGAGTCCGGCGTTGAAGAGCCAGTGGAGGGCAATGGTCGTCGCGAGCGAACGCGTGCGAATGCGGATCCAGGCGAGCGCGGACCCACCGAGCAGCACGACGGCAAGCGCAACAACCACCGCGAGCGCGAACCAAGGACTTGGCGATCCAAGCGTCGTGTCGTCGACGGTCACCATCGCGACGCCGAGATGCCAGAGCGCGAAGGCCGCGCCCGAGAAGATGAGCGCATCGCGCTGACGCAGCCGACGCAGAAGGCCGCCGAGCAGCACGCCGCGGAAGGCGAACTCCTCCGGCATGACGGTGCCAAGTGGCAGAAGTACCGCCACGTGTCGCGCAAGCTCGAGCTCGGTGACCTGCGCGAGCGGCGCGTACTCGACCGGCTGCCCGACGATCGCTGGCGCAACGAGCCGGAGCGCGCCCACGGCCGCCATCGCGCCGGCGAGGCCCAGTGCCGCGCCCACCGCCGCTGCACGCGCGAACCCCACCCGGTCCAGGCCGAGAGCAGCAGCGTCGAGGCCGAGCGCGCGTGCGAAGGCAAGCGAAAGCCCCACCAGCGCGGCGCCGGCGAGAGCGAACTCGACGCTCCCGCCGGGTAGTCGCGACGTCGTGCCGAGGAGGGATGAAGCCAGGTTGCCCCAAAGCACAAGGACAGAGGCATAGATCCAAATCACTTCTGGGATCGCCCCCCGATCGGCTTCACGTCGTGGAGGTCGATCCTGAATCAGATTCGTCGAGAAGCAGTTCAAGCTCATCGGGCCGGGGAAGCCGTGTCATCGGTTCGCGGCTGTAGCTGACGACCTCGAGGTCATGGAGACCGCGCTCGCAACTGAACAGGATCACTTCGAATGGGTCCGTGTGATTTCGCGGCATTGCGCCCACAGCGGGTCCGTGGGCGAGATCGCACGCCACCCCGCCGACGTGAACGCTGAATGACGCACAGCCGCAATCGCACGAGGATGCCACGAGGACGCTCGGCAGCTGGGTCTGCAAAAGGTCCCGACCGGGAAACGGTCGGCTGAGTAGGAACTCAAGCAGCGCGCGCTGCTCCTGGTTCGGTGGCTTGGGCGTCGAGCGCGCTCTCATGCCGCCACCAGATCGAGCAATCTCGTGAGCGCGTCGCGCCAGTCGCCGCGCGTGTCGAGCACCGAGAGGCGGATCTGCCGCTGGCCGGTCTGCGCCTTCGGGAACGCGCGCGTGACCGCCCCGCGCTGCTCGGACGTGATGTCACGCGCGAGCACCAGGCGCAGCTCGGGACCGCGCGCGCGTACCTCGGTCGCTCCGGCATTCACGGCGCGCAGCTTCACCTCGACGCCGTAGAGGAGGTTGCGCACCGGATCGGGCGGAGGACCGTAGCGATCGCGGAGCTCGTCGCGCAGCGCGCTGAGGTCGTCGAGCGACCGCAGCTCGGCAATGCGACGGTACAACTCGAGCTTCCGCTGGCGGCTCGGCACGTACTCGTCGGGGACCGCGGTCGAGAGGGCGAGATCAACGGTGACCTCTGGGAGCGCCTCGGCCTTCGGCTCGCCGCGCTGCTCGTTCACGGCCTCTTCGAGAAGCTGCGTGTAGAGCTCGAATCCGACGGCCGCGACGTGCCCATGCTGCTCGGCGCCGAGGATGTTGCCGGCGCCGCGGATCTCGAGGTCGTGCATCGCGATCTTGAATCCCGCGCCGAGCTCGCTCGCCTCGAACACCGCCTGAAGTCGCTTGCGCGCGTCGTCGCTGAGCCGCTCCTGCTTCTCGTGCAGCAGATAGGCGTACGCCTTCGCCGCGCTGCGGCCGACGCGTCCGCGCAGCTGGTAAAGCTGAGCGAGGCCGAGCTGACCGGCGCGATCGATGACGATCGTGTTCACATTCGGGATGTCGAGGCCCGACTCGATGATCGTCGTGCAGACGAGGACGTCGTGCTCCGCGTCGGCGAACTCGACCATCACTCGCTCGAGCTTCCGCTCATCCATCTGACCATGCCCGACGACGAACCGCGCGCTCGGAACCAGCGCGCGCAGGCGCATCGTCTCGTGCTCGATCCCCTGCACGCGGTTGTGAACGAAGAAGACCTGCCCGCCGCGGTCGAGCTCGCGGAGGATCGCTTCGCGCAGCACGTCGTCGGTGCGCTCGACGACATGTGTCTCGATCGGCTGGCGATCCTCGGGCGGCGTCTCGATCACGCTGATGTCGCGGACGCCGGACAGCGCCATGTGGAGCGTGCGCGGGATCGGCGTCGCGGTCATCGAGAGGACGTGGACCTCGGTACGCATCTGCTTCATGCGTTCCTTGTGCTTCACGCCGAAGCGGTGCTCTTCGTCGATGACCAGCAGGCCGAGGTCGCGGAAGCGCACGTCCTTCTGCAGCAGCCGATGCGTCCCGATGACGACGTCGACCTCACCCGTCTCGAGCTGCGCGACCACCTCACGTTGCTCCGGCGGCGTGCGGAAGCGCGAGAGCATCGCGACGCGCACGGGGAAGGTCGCGAGCCGCTCGGAGAACGTCTCGAAGTGTTGTTGCGCGAGGACCGTGGTCGGAACGAGCACCGCGACCTGCTTGCCGTCCTGCACCGCCTTGAACGCGGCGCGCAGGGCGACCTCGGTCTTGCCGTAGCCGACATCGCCCACGACCAGACGGTCCATCGGCCGCGCGCGCTCGAGGTCCCGCTTGGCGTCCTCGATCGCCGCGAGCTGGTCGGGAGTCTCGGTGAACGGGAACGCGTTCTCCATCTCGATCTGCCACGGCGTGTCCTTGCCGAAGGCGTACGCGCTGATCGTCTCTCGCGCGGCATACAGCCGGATGAGCTCGCGCGCGATCTCCTCCGCCGCCTTCTTCGCCTTTCGCTTGGTCACGGCCCAGTCGCGCCCCCCAAGCGCTGACAGCGCCGGTGGCGTCCCGCCGACGTAGCGCGTTACGCGATCCACGCGCTCGGTCGGAAGCGCGACGACATCGGTGCCCGCGAAACGGAGCTCGAGGTACTCACGCACGACGCCGGCGATCTCACGCGTGATGAATCGCTCGAAGCGGGCGATGCCGTGGTCCTCGTGCACCACGTGGTCGCCCGGCTTGAGGTCGGAGAGGAATGAGCCCATCGCCACGCGCCGGCGGCGGCGCTCGGGATGGCGCGGCTTGCGGAAGCCGAAGACCTCTGCGTCGGTGAAGACGCGCAGCGCGAGCTCCGGCACGGCGAATCCTTCCGCCAAGCCGACGTGTGCCAGGACGAGCGCCCCGTCGGACGGCGTTTCGGGAACGGTGTCGCGAGGTGCGGCAGTCACGTCGCGGTCGGCGAGCAGCTCCGCGAGCCGCGCGGCTTGTGGCGAGGCGACTACGCGCAGGTCGCGTCCCGTGGCGGCAACTTCTCTCAGGAACGCGTCGAGACGGCCGGCGTACGAAGTGATGCCGCCCCATCCCAGGCGCAGCGCGTCGGCGTCGGGTCGCACGCGCACCGCGCCGTGTTCGTCGGCCGATGCGTCGAGACGGTCACGCGGCACGTACGGCGGCGGGAACGCGGCGACGGCGAGGCCCTGCTCGCGGAGCTCTTCGCGCCGCTCGTCGGCCTGCGCCTCGTGCGCGTCGTGCGTGAGGCCGAGCTCGACCGAGTCTTCGAACACGACCGTGGTGCGCTCGCCGAGATGGTCGAGCAGCGACGCGGTCGCTCCGAGTGCCGGCGCGAAGGCGTCGGTGCCCGGGGCAGCACGGCCCTCGCGGAGAGCCTCGACCAACGACCCGTAGGGCTGGAGCTCGTCTTCCTCGTCGCGCTTGGCGTCCCAACCCAGGGCGGCGAGGCGCTCGGCAAGAGCGGGTGCACCTTCGAGGGAGTACTCGCGTGCGGGCAGGACGTCGACCGCATCGACGGCGTCCTGCGAGCGCTGCGTGACCGGATCGAACCTGCGGAGCGTCTCGATGTCGTCGCCGAAGAGCTCGATACGCACCGGCATGTCGGCGGACGCGGGGTACACATCGAGGATCCCGCCGCGACGCGAGAAGCTGCCGGGCTCGCTGACCTCGGCGACGGGCTCGTACCCGAGCTCGAAGAGCCACGCCGCCGTCGCGTTCCACGAGACGCGATCTCCGGCGCGCAGCGTCCGCCCGCGCTCGCGCAGGTGCTCGGGCGCGATCGTGTGCTGCATCAACGCGCGCAGCGACGCGACGACGGCCACGGGCTCGGGCGCGGTGTGCGCGCGCCACAGCGTGAGGAGACGCTGATGGACCGCGCCCGCGGACGCCGTGCCGATCTCGTACGGCATCGTTTCGCGCTCGGGGAACGAGAGAACGCGTTCTTCACCGAGCCACGCGGCGAGCTCTGCACGCCAGCGTCGAGCGCGATCCTCGCTCGGCGCGACCACGACAACGCTCCTGCGCGCCACCTCGACCAGCGACGCCCACGCGAACGCGCGCGCACCGGCCGATGCGTCGGCGATCTTCGTGGACCGCCGGTCCTCGAGTCGCTCGGCGAGCTCGCGGAAGTGCTCGCTCCGATCCGCGAGCGCGAGGATGCCGCCGAGACGCGCGGGCGACGTGAGCGCGGTCGTGCTAGCCATTGAATTTGTCCATGGCGCGCTTGATGCCGTCGCGGACCGCGACCTCCGCGGCCTCGGCACCGCGCGCGATCACCTGATCCGCTTCCGCGCGCTCATCCGCCGCGAACGGCGACAACACGTACTCCGCGAGGTCGCCGATCTCGGTCGTCGGATCGACCGGCGCGACGCCGATCCGCAGGCGAGCAAACCCTTCGCCGATCTCGCTCGTGATCGAGCGCATTCCGTTGTGCGTCCCCGGGCCGCCGCGCTCGCGCAGCCTGACCTTGCCGAGCGGCAGGTCGATCTCGTCGAAGACGACGAGCAGCGCATCGGGCGAGAGGCGGTAGCGGTCGAGCAGCTTCGTGACCGCACGCCCGCTGTCGTTCATGAAGGTCTGCGGCCGCGCGATCGCAATGCGCAGGTCGCCGAGCGAGCCCTCGGCGATCCGTGACTCGGCGGCCTTCGTGTCGAATTCGAGACGCGCGCGCTTCGCCAGCCTGTTCGCGACCTGGAAGCCGACGTTGTGACGCGTGTTCGCATACCCGTCGCCCGGATTACCGAGACCGACGACGAGCCGATCGACGCGCGGAGGCGGAGACGACCGCCCGAGTAACTTCGCTAGACGGTTCAGTTCCTGCTCCTTTATGTAGGTGGACGCCGAAAAGGGGCTCCACCGGCAAAAACCGGTGGGGCCCCGCGGGACGCTTATCGACTCCAAGGATAGATGAAACCGGGCTGGCTCAGTCGGCCGCTGCGGCCACCTCGTCGAGTTCCGCGTCGCCCTGCTTGGATGTTGCCGACGGGATGCGCAGTACCTTGTAGCCAAGGAGCGCCGCGCCGAGCGCGAAGGCGGCACCGATCGCGAACGCGGCGTGGTAGCCATCGTTCAAAGCGGCGATCTGAGGCACGCCCGCTGCGAGTGCGCTTCCGGTGCGGGCCGCTGCGATGGAAGCGAGCACCGCGAGGCCGAGCGCGCCGCCCATCATGAACGAGGTGTTCACGAGGCCCGATGCGAGACCCGAGCGCTCGGGCTCCACGTCGGTCATCGCCACGATGATCATCGGGTTGAACGCGATGCCGGCACCCACGCCCAGCAGGACCATGCTCGGGAAGACGTCGACGAAGTAGCTGCCGTCGATCGGCGCGCGGACGAGGAGCAGGAGTCCGAGGCCCGCGAGGCCGAGGCCGGTCGCGAGCGGCGCGCGCAGGCCGTACCGCATCACGAGCTTCGCCGAGATCCCGACCGAGAAGACCGCCATGACGAGGTTGCCGGGCAGGAACGCGAGGCCGACCTGGAGGGGCTCGTAGTGGAGCACCAGCTGCAGGTAGAGCGCTGACAGGAAGAACCAGGCGAACATCGCGGCTGCCCAGAGCACACCCATGACATTCGCGGTCGCGAGGTTGCGGCGGCGGAAGAGATCGAGCGGCATGAGCGGGTCGCTGACGCGCGACTCGATCGCGAGGAACGAACCCAGCAAGACGACCGCGGCGGCGAGGAGACCGAGCGTCTGCGTCGAGGTCCAGCCGGCCTCGTTGCCGTTCACGATCGCGTAGACCGCGAGCATGAGCGACGCGGTCACGGTGACGGCGCCCGCGACGTCCAGCCGTGTGCCGAGCGCGGCGGGCCGCGAGGCTGGGACATAGCGGAACGCCAGTGCGTACACGGCGATACCGACAGGGATGTTCACCATGAAGACGGCGTGCCAGCCGAAGAAGCTCGTGAGGATCCCGCCGAGGAGCACGCCGACGCTGCCACCACCGGCGGAGATGAAGCCGACGATGCCCATCGCCTTCGCGCGCTCGGCCGGCTCGGTGAAGAGCGACATCATGAGCGACAGACCCGCGGCCGAGACGATCGCGCCGCCGAGGCCCTGCGCGGCGCGCGCCACGATGAGGATCGCCTGCGATGAGGAGATCCCGGCCGCGAGCGACGCAGCCGTGAACACGGCGATGCCGATGGCGAAGAGGCGACGGTGTCCGTACAGGTCGCCGAGGCGGCCTCCGAGGAGGAGGAATCCGCCGAAGAAGAGCATGTAGGCGTTCACGACCCAGGCAAGCGACGCCTCGCTGAAGCCGAGATCCTCGCGGATCGACGGCAGCGCGACGTTCACGATGGTCGTGTCGAGCACGATCATGAAGCTGCCCAGGCAGAGGACCATGAAAGCGAGCCAGCGGTTGCGGTTATCGGTGCCCACGTCGTCCCTCCCTATTGGGTTTCGCTGCTTAGACGTGGGCCGGGTCGAAAACTCATCGGTGGAGAAACGATGAGTTTTGGGACCCGCCAGCGTCTATGTCGTAGATGTCAAAGCCCGAAATGCGCCCGGTCGCCGTCACGATCCGCGGCCCACTCCAGCGGACCGATCTGCCCGGCCTTTACAAACGGGTGTGCGCCCTCTTTACGGCCAACCCAGGGGCCACGCTCGTCTGCGACGTGACCGAAGTAGCGATCGACGCGGTCGCCGTCGAAGCGCTCGCCCGGCTCCAGCTCGGCGCGCGTCGGCACCGCTGCGCCGTCCGGCTGTTGAGCGCACCGCGCGAGCTGATAGAGCTCGCGTCATTCATGGGATTAGAGGACGTGGTCGCTGCCTAGCTTTGGAACACGGACCAGCAGATGTCATTCCGCAACCGCTGGTCGTCGAGGACGAGCTCGCGAATCGCCTCCGGCAGCTGGTCACGCTGCCACCGGCATTCGAGTCGCCCTGCGATCTCGCCCTCTCCTTCCGGTGCAGCAGCACGGGCGGCCTTGATCGCATACGCGGCCGCACCGAGCTCGTGCGCCGCGACGTGTGCGACGGCCGCGGCCTGGCCGGCAGCGTGCGCGGCATGCCGTGCTGCCCCACGCAGGTCTCTGGCCGCTGCGTTTGCGTGGCCGGCCGCACTTCGAGCCTGGGTCATCGTGACCTCGCCACGCACCCACGCGCGGACCTGCTGGATCGCCTGAAGCGGTCGCGGGTCCTCCGGCTGGGCCGACTCGAAGAGGTCGAGGACGTGCTCCGCGCACGATGCCGCCCACAGCGCGAGGAGCTGGTGATCCGCATCGGTGAGCGTCCCGCCGCGGCGGATCGTCACGAAACGACGGTCGCGGTCCTTCGGGAGGATCACAACCAGCGGGCCCCTAGCCGTCGAGGTGAAGCGGCAGACCGAACAGCGGGAAGAGCTTCTGCGTGTCCAAGAAGAACGTGATCTCGCCGACGCCGGTCGGCGTGAGCTCCACGACCTGCAGTGACCACGGCTCGTAGCCGGATCCGGTCTCACTCGGCTTGTATTGGCCGAACGCCGGCGAGCCGTTCGCGGTCCCGACCGGGATGACGCGAGAGCCGCGGCAGCCGATGCCGGGGCCGAACCACCAGGCGAACATGTCCTCGCGCCCGCTGAGCCACAGGTCGAAGGGTGGCATCGACTGTCGTGCGTCCTCACGAATGATCTTCGTGAGGAGGTTCACGTCATAGCGCTCGAACGCCTCGACGTAGCGCTTCAGCATCTCGCGCTTCGCCTCGTCGAGGACCGCGGGCTGCTCCGATGTGAGCCCGCCCGTCTTGAGCATCGCGCGCGCACGCTGCAACGCGCTGTTCACGCCCGCGACGCTCATCTCGAGCAGCTCGGCCACCTCAGCCGCTTTCCAGCTCATCACTTCGCAGAGGATGAGCGTCGCGCGCTGCTTCGGCGGGAGGTGTTGGAGCGCGGCCACGAACGCGAGCCGGACGGATTCCTTCGAGAGAGCGCTGGCCTCCGGGCCGGCATCCGGCGCGACGAGCGTGTCGGGGATCGGCTCGATCCACGTGACCTCGGGCAGCGTGTTCAGGTTCGCCATGACCGGCTCGCGCGCTGGACCAAGGTCCATCGGTCGGGCGCGGTGCTGCTTCGCGCGGAGCATGTCGAGGCAGACGTTCGTCGCGATGCGGTGCAGCCAGGTGCGCATAGCGGCGCGGCCCTCGAACCGGTCGTATGCCTTCCACGCGCGGAGCATCGTTTCCTGCACGGCATCCTCGGCCTCGAAGGGCGAGGCGAGCATGCGGTAGCAGTACCCCGTGAGGTCAGCGCGGTGCTCGTCGAGGAGACGACCGAGGTCGCCTTCGGGTTTGAGGCTCGTCTGCTGCACATCTCTAGGGTAAAGGTCAGAACGCAGTCACGTCGCGCAATAGAGGACGTATCTTCCGCGCTGATGCGGATCGCGCTCTTCGGCTTCGGGAATGTGGGGCGCGCGCTAGCGAGGATGATCCTCGCGACGCGCGCCCCATTCACAGTCACCGCGCTTGCGACGAAACGTCATGGTGCCGTCGTCGACCACCGCGGCATCGACCTCGCGACGATCCTCGCCGGTACCGATCTCCCCCTCCGCGTGGCGCCGCCGATCGCGTCGATACCGGCGGACATCCTCGTCGAGGTGACCCCGCTCGACCCGCGCACCGGCGAGCCCGCACTCACGTACATCCGCGAAGCGCTCGGCGCCGGGCTGCACGTCGTCACCGCGAACAAGGGCCCGATCGCGCGCGCGTACCGCGAACTCGACGCGCTGGCCGCGCGACACGGCAGGATGCTGCGTTTCGAAGCCACGCTCGCCGATTGCCTGCCGGTCTTCACGCTGCGCCGAGCGGCGCTTCCGCTCGCGAAGATCGACGCGATCCGCGGGATCGTGTCGAGCACGAACAACCACATCCTCACCGCGGCGGCGGCCGGCGTCCCGTTCGCCGACGCGCTCGCGGAAGCACAGCGGCTCGGTATCGCCGAGGCCGACCCGCGCAATGATCTCGAGGGACACGACGCGGCAGCGAAGGCGACGATCCTCGCGAACGTGCTGATGGATGCGGATCTCGCGCCTGAGGACGTCGCGCGCGAGCCGATCGACGAGCGCGTGGCGCAGGCGGCTCACGCCGCCGCTGGTAACGGGGATCGCGTGCGGCCGATCATCGAGATCGCGCGCCGCGGCGGATCCGTCGTCGCCTCGTTCGGGCCACGCCGACTGGGTCCGCTCGATCCCCTCTACGCGGTGGACGATTTCTCGATGGGCCTCGTCTACGACACGGACCTGGCCGGTCGGGTCGCGGTCCAGCTGCACGACCCGCACGTGGATCAGGTCGCCTACGCGATCCTGACCGACCTGCTCGAGATCAGCGGTACGATGCCGCGACGGTGAAGGGCTGGACGTCGCGCGACCTCCGGGGGCTTGGCACCGGGCTCGCCTACCTCGCGCCGTCGCTGTTCCTGTTCGCGGCTTTCGTGTTCATCCCGCTCGCGCAGACCATCTACCTCAGCTTCTTCAACACGCGCGCGACGGGTGCGATCACCACATTCGCCGGGCTCGACAATTACCTCGAACTGCTGACGTCGGAGGCCTTCCGCACCGGCCTGCTCGCGACGGCGATCTTCGCGCTCTACACGGTCCCGATCGGCATCGGGCTCGGCCTCGTCCTCGCGGTCATGCTGAATCAGAGACTCCGAGGTATCAACGTCTTCCGCACGATGATGTCGAGCACGATCGCGATCTCGGCTGCGGTCGGCGCCCTCATCTGGCTGCTGCTGTTCAACCCGAGCCTCGGCTTGCTCAACTACGTCCTGTCGCGCGTCGGCATACATGGACCTGAATGGCTCATCCAACCCACGACGGCGATCATCGCGGTCTCGATCACCACGATCTGGCTGACGCTGGGGACGAACATCATCGTGCTGCTCTCTGGTCTTCAGGGCGTACCCGAAGAGATCTATGAGGCGGCACGCCTCGATGGCGCACGCGGTCTACGCATGTTCACGCGTATCACGGTCCCGATGGTGTCGCCATCGCTGTTCTTCCTGCTCGTGGTCGACACGGTCGCAGTGCTACAGGCCTTCACGCAGATCCATCTGCTCACGCGTGGTGGTCCGGTGGATGCCACGCGCGTCCTCGTGTACAGCATTTACCTTGACGCGTTCCAGAACTTTCGGTTCGGCTTCGCGAGCGCCCAGGCGGTCATCCTGCTTCTGCTCGTCATGGGGTTAACGCTCATCCAATTCCGCTTTGTCGAGCGACGGGTGCACTACCAATGAGCAAGCGCAGGTGAGCCTTCGCACTGTCGCGAGTTACGCGCTGCTGGTGGTCGGTTCGATCGTAGTCGCGTTCCCGTTGCTTCTTGCGCTCTCGTACTCGTTCATGAGCGAGTCCGAGATCGCGACCTTCCCACCACCGATCTTCCCAGCGCAGGCCACGCTAAGCAACTACGAGAAAGTCTTCGGGACGATCCCCATCGGCCGTTACCTGTTGAACAGCGTGATCGTGTCGTCGGCCGTGGTGGTCGGCCAGCTGCTGACGGCCAGCCTGGCCGCGTATGCGTTCTCGTTCCTCGTGTTCCGCGGGCGGCAGCTGCTCTTCTTCCTTTTTCTCAGCACGCTCATGATCCCGTGGGAGGCCACGATCATCCCAAATTACATGACCATCCGGACGATCGGTTGGCTCGACACGTATCAGGGTCTGGCGGTGCCGTTCATGGCCACCGCTTTCGGGACATTCTTGCTCCGGCAGGCGTTCCTGCAGATCCCGCGCGAGCTGTGGGATGCGGCACGGATCGACGGCGCGACGACATTCCGCTTCCTGATCTCGACCGTGATCCCTCTGTCGCGACCGGCGCTGGGCACGGTGGCGATCTATGGCTTCCTCTCGACGTACAACCAGTACTTCTGGCCGCTCCTCGTCACGAACCAGGTCCTGATGCGCACGACCCAGGTCGGTATCGCTCAATTGCGGTTTGAGGAATCGCTACGCTGGGGCCTCGTGATGGCCGGTGTCATGATGGTCGCCGTACCGACGCTCGCCCTGCTCGTGCTAGGGCAGCGCCAATTGATCCGGGGGCTGACCGCGGGGGCGGTCAAGGGCTGACACGATGGAGGGAAAGATGCGCAGACTCGCAACGTTCGCTCTCGCACTCACGATGGTGGCCACGGCCTGTGGTGGCTTAGCGCCAGGCGGATCAGACAGCAGCGCGCTCGCACCGGCCAAGGATGTCGCTCCAGCAGCGGCGATCACCTGGTGGCACGCGATGGGCGGCGTGAACGGCGAGGCGATCAACAGGATCGTCACCGCCTTCAACAGCAGCCAGAGCAAGATCAAGGTCGAGGCCATCTTCCAGGGTACGTACGACGACCTGCTGGCGAAACTGAATACGGCCCTCGCGTCGAACGCCGCACCTGCTCTCGTGCAGGTGTACGACATCGGCCAGCGCTACATGTACGACAGCGGCCAGGTCGTGCCGATGCAGGCGTTCATCGATCGGGACAAGTTCAACACCTCGGACTTCGAGCCCGCGGTCATCAACTACTACAAGTACCAGGACAAGCTGCAAAGCATGCCGTGGAACGCATCCTCATCGATCCTCTTCTACAACAAGGACGCCTTCAAAGAGGTCGGCCTCGACCCGGAGAAGCCGCCGGTGACGTTCACCGAAGTTGCCGACGCCGCGAAGAAGCTGACGAAGAAGGACGCGAGCGGGGCGACGGTCCGCTTCGGCTTCGGCCCGTCGATCTACGGCTGGCTCTTCGAGCAGCTCATGGCGACCTCCGCAGCGCCGTACGCCGACAACGGCAACGGACGCGATAACCGCGCGACGAAGGTTCTCTGGAACAGTGCGCAAGGGAAGGCCATCCTCGACTGGTGGAAGGCCGGCGTCGACGGCGGCTACTTCTACAACCCAGGGATCGACAACGCAGGGTCGACCAACGCGTTCAACTCCGGAAAGACGGCGATGTACATCGAAAGCACCGCCACTCTTCGCAACACGATCAATGTCGCGAAGTTCCAGGTCGGGACCGGCCTATACCCGCGGCCGGACAACAAGCCGAAGGACGGCGGCAACATCATCGGCGGCGCCTCGCTCTACATCATGAAGAGCAGGCCGGCCGCCGAGCAGCAGGCCGCATGGGAATTCGTGAAGTACGCGATGACCCCGGCGGTGCAGGGGCAGTGGCAGTCGGACACGGGCTACTACCCCATCGTGAAGGGCGCATACGACACCGGCCCGAGCAAGGAATGGGCGACCAAGTACCCGCAGTTCCTCACGGCGATCACGCAGATCCGTGAGTCACCGCAGAACCGCAACACCAACGGCGCGGTCCTGGGCGTCATGCCGCAGGCCCGCCAGCGCACACAGAAGATGATCGAGTCGGTCCTGCTCGGGCAGGCCACCAGCCAGGCGGCGCTCGACGCCGCCGTCGCGGACATCAACAAAGCGATCGAGACGTACAACAAGGCGAATCCATAAGCACACGAGAAGAGACGGTGCGGTCGCTCAGCGGCCGCACCGTCGATCTCCTGGTGATCGGCGGCGGCATCATCGGAGCGGGGATCGCGCGTGACGCGGCTCTCCGCGGACACTCGGTCGCGCTCGTCGAGCAGGACGACTTCGCCTCAGGCACGACCTCGCGGCCGACGCGCCTCATCCACGGCGGTCTTCGTTATCTCGAGCTCTTCGACTTCGCGCTGGTCCGGAGCGACATGCGCGAGCGCGAGATCCTGCTTCGGATCGCGCCGCATCTCGTGTTCCCCCTCGCGTTCCTGCTGCCGTTCTACCGGCCGAGCCTCTGGTACCAGTTCAAGCTGCGCGTCGGCATGCAGCTGTACGACGCGCTGTCGCTCGACAAGACACTCCCGAAGCGGAAGTGGCTCGGGCGTGAGGAGACGCTCGCTGCGGAGCCGGCCCTCGACCCCGACGGACTCACCGGCGCGTGGCGCTTCTACGACGCGCAGGTGCCGCTGGTGGAGCGCCTCGTCATCGAGAACATCGTCGACGCGGCGGATCACGGCGCGCTGGTGCTCAACCACGCTCGCGCGACGTCCTACCTGCGTGAGGGTGATCGCGTCGGCGGCGCCGTCGTGCGCGACAAGATCGCCGACACCGCTCTCGAGGTGCGCGCACGACTGACGATCAACGCCACGGGTCCGTGGCTCGATCGGACGATCGCGCCGCTGCGCCGCACGGCGAAGCCGCTGCTTCGCCTTACGAAGGGCATCCACATCGTCACCCCGCGAGCCACGCAGCAGGCGCACGTCCTGTTCGCGAAGCGCGACGGCCGCCTCTTCTTCGTCGTGCCGTGGCTCGACAGCACGATCGTTGGCACGACGGATACCGATTACGACGGAGATCCCGCGGTGGCGTCCGCGACGGAAGAGGACGTGCGCTATCTCCAGGACGAGGCGCACCGCGCGTTCCCAAACGCGCCGTTCAACGAGATCTACTTCACCTGGGCGGGCGTGCGCGCCCTGGTCCGCGAGGAAGGCGTCAGCGAGGGCCAGGTCTCGCGCAAGCACGCACTGTTCGACCACGAGCGCCGCGAGGGCGTCGCAGGCGTCCTGTCGGTGGTCGGCGGGAAGATCACCGCGTACCGCGCCATCGCCGAAGAGGTGACCGACGTCGCGACGCGAAAGCTCGGTGCAGTCGGCGGCGCCGTGACCCGCGACTCGTCGACCGCCTCGACGCCGCTCCCAGGCGCGGACGGGTCGCGGGCGCGCGCGATCACCGCGCTCGCCACCGGCGACGCGTCACTCGGCGCGCCGCTGTGTCCGCATCACAAGGGCGTGGCCGCGGAGATCGTCCACGCCGTGCAGAGCGAGTGGGCGCGCACGATCGGCGACGCGCTGCTGCGGCGGACAGCGCTCGGGCTCGCACCATGCCAGGGCCTCGACTGCATCGACGTCGTCGCGCAGCTCATGGGACGGCTCCTCGGCTGGGACGCCGAGCGGATCAAGAGCGAGGTCGCCGCGTACTGCCGCGAGATCGAGCCGATGCGTCGCTTCAGCTTGGCGTGACATTCGTCCTGGCGCTCGACCAGGGAACGACCGGCTCTGCCGCCCTCGTCTTCGACGAGGCCGGCGCGGTCCGCGGCAGTGCCGACCGCGAGACCCGGCAGAGCTACCCGGCATCGGGCCACGTCGAGCACGATCCAGAGGAGATCTTCGCGACGACCGTCGCGGTCGGGCGCGACGCGCTCGTCGGGGCTCGGATCGGCGCGAAGGACGTCGCAGCCATCGGGATCACGAATCAGCGCGAGACCACGGTGGTGTGGGAACGCGCGACGGGCCGTCCGATCCACCCAGCGGTCGTGTGGCAGAGCCGCGCGAGCGCGCAGATCTGCGAAGAGTTGCGTGCTCGTGGTCTCGAGGGGCTTGTGCGCGAGCGCACCGGTCTCGTGATCGATGCGTATTTCTCCGCCACGAAGGTCCGGTGGATCCTCGATCAAGTTCCCGGCGCGCAAGCGCGCGCCGCGGCCGGCGAGCTGCTCTGCGGGACGATCGACACGTGGCTGGTGTGGAAGCTCACCGGAGGCCGTGTTCACGTGACGGACGTCTCGAACGCATCGCGGACGATGGCCTTCGACATCCATCGCCAGCGGTGGGACGACGAGCTGCTCGCGATGCTCGACCTGCCACACGTCCTGTTCGCGAAGGCCGTTGCATCAAAGGGTGTCGTCGGGGAGACCGATCCAACGCACTTCGGCAAGGCGGTGCCCATCGCGGGGATCGCGGGTGATCAGCAGGCCGCGCTGTTCGGGCAGGCGTGCTTCGCACCCGGCGAGGCGAAGAACACCTACGGCACCGGATGCTTCCTCCTCGCGAACACCGGCGCGACCGCGGCGCCCGCGCGCGGAGGGCTCCTGACGACGATCGCGTGGGACATCGGCGACGGTGTGCGCTACGCGCTCGAGGGCAGCGCGTTCATCACCGGTGCCGCTGTGCAGTGGCTGCGTGACGGCCTCGGGATCATCTCGCGCGCCGAAGAGACCGAAGCGCTCGCGACGAGTCTCAGGGGGAACGATGGCGTGTACTTCGTGCCCGCGTTCACGGGCCTCGGCGCGCCGCACTGGGACATGTACGCACGCGGACTCCTCATCGGGATCGAGCGCGGCACGACGCGCGCGCACCTCGCGCGCGCGACCCTCGAGAGCATTGCCTATCAGACGCGCGACCTCGTGGAGGCGATGCGCGCGGCCGGCCAGGCCATCGAGGTCCTGCGCGCCGATGGCGGCGGCACGGGCAACCGATTCCTCATGCAATTCCAGTCGGATCTGCTCGGAATTCCCGTCGAGGTGGCCGCGATACAGGAGACGACAGCGCTGGGTGCCGCGTTCCTCGCCGGTCTCGCCGTCGGCGTGTGGAAGACACCCGAAGAGCTGCGCAAGAAGCGCGCGCTCGCCGCGCGCTACGAGCCGACGATGTCGCGCGACCAGCGGGAGCAGCTGTACGACGAGTGGCAGCGTGCCGTCGAACGCTCGCGTGGCTGGGCTGCACCTCGGTAGCTCAGCTCCGCACGATCACTGGCTCGCATCGCAGAGATGCGTCAGTCGCGTGGGTCGCCACGCATCGGCGATCCTCGCCTCAACGCGGAAACCTGTCCCCTCACGAATGAAGTCTTTGAACAGCTGATCCGAGACGGCGACAGTGGCGCGCACCGGACCATATAAGCGTGGAGCGGATGTCTTCGTGGGTCCGCACAGCAGAAGAGGGTCGTTGTCGTTCGGGACAGAAACAGCGGGGGCTGACGCGGCGGTCGCTCCGGACGGGAGCACGATCCTCACCTCCGTGGGACGCACGGCATCGGTGCCTCCCTCGAAGATGAGTCGGTAATGAGGCTCCGCGTTCATCTGATAGGAGGCCCAGAAAAGCTCGAGCTCGTTACTCGTGGTCGTGCCCGGCGACGTAGTGGTGGCCGGGGCAGTGCATGCCAACAAGAGCGCTCCAGCCAGGGTGACCGTCCGCGCCATGATCACTCCTTAGGCACCCGCTCTGGGAAGTCAGACATGATCCCGTCGACAGACCAGTTGCGGAACGTCGTGATCTCCTTCGGATCGTTCACCGTCCACGCGTTCACCTTCAGCGAGGCTGCGTGGGCCGCGCGGATCAGGTCCGAGGTTACGTAGGCGCGATTCGGATGCAGCGCCCATAGCTCGAGCGCCCGCGCGCTCGAAAGAAGAGCCGCGCGGTCCGGCGAATCGGAGAAGAGGAACGCGCGACGCACTTTGGGCGCCGCGGCCTTCGCCCCTTCCAGCGCCGACCACCAGAAGCTGGACACGTACGCATCGGAGGAGCCGCGTCCGGCCAGGCGCTTCGCGACGCTCGCGCCCGTGTCGCGCGCCCGGGTCTCGTCCTTTTCGCACTTCATCTCGACGTTCACGGCCATACGGCCGCGGCAGAAGTCGAGCACCTCGTCGAGCGAGAGCGTCGACTTCTCGGTCGGGCGATCGTGCGTGACCAGCAGCCGGCCGTCCTGCGTGAGCCACACGTCGGTCTCGACCTCATCGCACCCGAGCTCGAGCGCCTTCTGGAACGACGCGATGGTGTTCTCGGGGGCATGACCCATCGCCCCACGGTGTCCGATGCGGCGCATGACGCGATTCTGCCTTGCCGCACCGCGCGTCACTACTGTTGCGTGCGTGAAGTTCGCTTCAGCGCTGATCGTCGTCGCGCTCGTCGCGTGCGCGGGCCCGGCGCCAGCGCCGAGCGCCTCGCCCGCGCCGGCGGTCCGCGGGGCGCTGCGGAACGTGATCCTCCAGCCTGCGGACATCCCTGCGGACTACGTCGTCGAGAAGGACGAGGAGATGACGCCGGACGACCTTGCGAACGGTCTGGGCGCGACGCAGGCCGAGCTCAAGCAGCGCCTCGCGGTCGGCTACGTCCGAACGTTCATCAAGAACGGAGATCCATTCGTCTGCTGCGCGATCGACTCGATCCTGATCGCGACAGCCGACGAAGGGGCGGCGGTCGCGACGGCGAATGAGTTCCGCGCAAGAGCGCTCGAGCTCGGATCGATCGAGACCACTCTCGACGAAACGGTCGGCGACGAGTCGCGCGCGTTCACGTTCCAGCAGCCGACCGCCGACGCCGTGCTCATCACCATCACGGTCCTGTTCCGCTATGCCAACGTCGTCGATGCCGTCGAGGTGACCGGTCGGATCGGCTCGTTCGAACGCGCGTACGCGCTCGAGTTCGCCAAGAAGCAGCTCGAGCGGCTCCGCGCTGACGCCCAGAAGCGCTGATGACAGACTGGACGGCGCAGCGATGAAGTTCCCGGTCTTCGACATGGAGCGCATGCAATCCACCTGGGAGCACCGGGTGAAGTACGACCTGTCCGAGTCAGGCGTCGAGGCGATGACGCTCGAAGAGATCACGAGGGACCAAAAGGAGCTCATGCGCTCGAAGCTCGGCTACGCCGAGGGCGTCGGACGCGAGCAAACACGGGCGCTCATCGCGGGATTCCATTCCGGCAGCGATGCGAAGAACGTGCTCATCACGACCGGAACGAGCGAGGCCAACTTCCTCGCGCTGTTGACGCTCGTTTCGTCCGGTGACGAGGTCGTCGTCGTGATGCCGAACTACATGCAGGTGCACGGCATCGCTCAGGGTCTCGGAGCGCGCGTACGCGAGGTCTGGCTGCGCGAGGAGCGCGGGTGGCGCATCGATCTCGACGCACTCGCGGCCGCTGTGAACGAGCGCACGAAGCTCATCTGCGTTTGCACGCCGAACAACCCGACCGGCCAGGTGCTGTCACACAGCGAGATCGATCGCGTCGTGGCGATCGCAGCGAAGCACGGTGCGTGGATCCTGTCCGACGAGGTCTACCGCGGCGCGGAGCTCGACAGCGTCGAGAGCGCGTCGTTCTCCGGTCGCGGCGAGCGGGTCGTCGTGACGGGCGGGCTCTCCAAGGTCTACGGGCTTCCTGGCCTGCGTATCGGCTGGCTCGTCGCCTCCGAGACGGAGGTCCAGAACGCGCTGCGCCTCAAGGACTACACGACGATCGCGCCGGCCACGATGTCCGAATCGCTGGCCGAGGTCGCCCTCGAGCGACGTGACGAGCTGCTGAAGCGAGCGCGCTTCATCCTCGGCGAGCGGTGGCCGAAGCTCGAGGACTGGGCGGCGACTCACTCGCGCGAGCTTCACTGGACCCCGCCGCAGGCCGGCGGGATCTGCTTTTTCAGCTACCGCTTCCCGCTCGAGTCGATGGCCCTCGTCGACCGGCTCATCCGCGAGTACTCGACGATGGTCGTCCCGGGCATCCACTTCCGCGCCGAGCGACACCTCCGCATCGGCTACGGCATGGAGTCGCGGATCCTCCATGCCGGACTGGCGGCGATCGACCGCTTGCTCACCTCGCTCGGGGACTGACCCGGCCGGAGCGCCATACTCTTGCTCGCCCAGCAGGGCAGCACACGGAGGTAGCTCATGACGATCACGGTCAGCCTTCTGCTCACGCTCATCGCACTCATCGCCGGCATCCTCATGCTCGTCTCGGGCCGCTGGTCCAAGTGGCCGCTGGCAGCGATCGCGATCATCTGCCTGGCGCTGGTCCAAAGCGGTCTCATAAAGATGTAAAAGGGCCTCCTGGGCGTCCGGGAGGCTTCCAGACAGGCGACCGAGCGGCCTAGGATGCGTCCACAAATGGCGGCTCGTCCGCTGCATCTCTTCGAGGCCGGTGTGGTCACGGAGACACGCTTCGCGGGGATGGCAGCCGCTCCCGGCGCGCTCTCCGAGCATTTCGTTCGACGACTCGGACCGGAGAAGCACGTCCGAGTTCCGTTCAACCCGCGCGACCGCTGGGTGAGCGCGGCGCGAGAGGCCTGCCGCACCCTCGGCGAGGCGATCGGGTCGTCGATGCGCTCCGGCGCCACCTGCGCGGTCCTCGGCGGCGAGTGCACGGTGGTCGCGGGGAGCCTGGCGGGCGCCCTCCCGCTCGAGCCCGACCTCGCGCTCGTGTACTTCGACGCGCATGGCGACTTCAACACGCTCGCGACGACGCCGTCCCACTACGTCGGCGGCATGTGCCTCGCGCACGTCTGCGGCCGCTCGGTCGCGCCGCTCCTCTGGCCAGGCTCGCACAAGATCGCCGAGGATCACGTCGCGCTCGTCGGCGGCCGCGCGTTGGACGCGGGCGAGCGCACGAATCTCGACCGCTCGAAGGTCACGCGCATCCGCTTCGACGCGGAGCAGGCGGACACCGCGGGCGTCATCGCCTTCGCGCGCAAGCGGAAGATCTGGCTGCACGTCGACATCGACGTCGTCGATCCTGCTGAGGTCGGCGCGGTCGTGTTCCCCGCCGCAGGCGGCGTGTCGCTCGCGCTGCTCGGCGAGACCATCGCGTCGCTCGCGACCGTCTCGGACGTCCGCGGCTTCGAGCTCTGCGGGTACGACGCCCGACAGGATCCAGACGGGAAGCTCCCGAGCGCGCTCGCGGATCTGTTCTCAGTCTTCCGATCGAAGGTCCTCGCCTAGCATCACCGCGTGCCGACGCGGTTGGTCGACCTCACGCTCACCCTTAAGCACGGACTCCGCACGTGGGACATCAAACCGCCGTTCACGATGCTGCCGTACATGAACGCCGCGACGTTCAAGCTCGGCTTCTCGACGAAGCTCCTGATCATGGAAGATCACACGGGCACCCACGTCGACGCGTCGCTCCACTTCTACGACGGCGTGCGGCGCACGCCACGCGGAGGATCGATCGCGGAGCTGCCGCTCGAGAAGCTGTATGGCGACGCGGTGTGCATCGATGTGAGCGCGAAGCGCGCCGACGAGCCGGTGACGGCGGAGATGCTCGCGGCCGCGGTCGACAAGCAGCATGTCGAGATCCGCAAGGACGACATCGTCCTGGTCCGCTTCTGGTCAGGCACGTGGGGCGGAGATGCATTCCTCGGGGCACGCGGCCTCACGAAAGAAGCGTGCGAGTGGCTCGTCGAGCGCGAAGTGAAATGCGTCGGTGTCGATCATCCGAACCTCGAGGGACGCGTCGGCGATGACCTCGGCAACGCCGATTGCCCGGGACATGTGCTGCTGCTCCATCCCGATCGCGAGATCCCGATCATCGAGAATCTCGTCGGACTGAAGGGCCTGCGCGGAAAGCGCTTCCGCTTCTTCGGACTACCGCTGAA
>Ga0207653_10000215_pt1 | contig 38761 bp, 39 predicted proteins | sample KBSK5251metaG_FD_184341 | JGI IMG/M metagenome (GOLD analysis project Ga0207653, IMG submission 184341) | Corn, switchgrass and miscanthus rhizosphere microbial communities from Kellogg Biological Station, Michigan, USA - KBS K5-25-1 metaG... | ecosystem: Host-associated > Plants > Roots >...
GCCAGACGCGGGCTGTACCCCGCGCGCCCCCGCCGAGCTCTCCGGAGCGTGGTCGCAGATCGCCGAACAGCGGTCGCCAGCGAGCATCTTCCTCACTCCAGAGTGGATCGCGGTGGCGCGCGAACACGACAGCGCCGAGGCCGTCACCCTCGCGGTGGGCGGCGACGCGCCTTATGGCGTCGCGGCGCTCGCGCGTGACGCGGACGGGACGCTTCGCTTCGCCGGCGGCGAGCTCACCGATGAACAGGACGTCGTCGCGCCGGCCGGTCAGGAGCGTTTGGTCGCGACCGCGGTCGCGGCCTGGATCGCCGCGGAGCGGCCACGACAGGTCCGTCTCGAATTCGTCCCCGAAGACGCGCCGACGCTCGAGACGATCGCCGGCGTGCTCGGCGCGACTGACTACCGGGTCGAGCGCTCGCGCCTCATCACCAGCCCTCGTCTCCCTTTGCCTGGCGAGTTCGAGACGTACGTGCAGAGCCTGGGTAAGAAGGAGCGGCACGAGCTTCGTCGCAAGATCCGCCGCCTCGAGAACGCGACACGGGCGACCTTCACCTGGGCAACGGACGCCAACCGCGGCGTCACTCTCGATCGCTTCTTTGCTCTCCATCGGCTCTCGCGCGGCGAGAAGGCAGATTTCATGACGCCGGACGTCGAGCGTTTCTTCCGCGACATCGCCGACGCCCTCGCGCCGCTCGGACGTCTACGTCTCGGCGTGCTGCGCGCGCACGATCAAGACGCCGCCGTCCTGTTCGCGTTCGCGTACCGGGGAACGCTGGCGCTGTACAACGCCGCGTACGATCCCGCGCTCGCGTCACTATCGATCGGGATCGTGAGCCACGCCTGGGCCATCCGGGAAGCGATCACTGAGCGGTTCGATACGTATGACCTGCTGCGCGGCGACGAGCCATACAAGTACGACCTCGGCGCGACGGACCGCTGGCTCGGAAAGCTCGAGGCGTCACGTCCGTGACGCGCCGCATCGCGATGCTGTCGGTCCACGCATGTCCGCTCGCGAAGCTCGGCGGCCGGGACTCCGGAGGCATGAACGTGTACGTGCGCGAGCTCGCGCGCGTGTTGGGGAAGCGCGGCATCGAGGTGGACGTCTTCACCCGCTGGCGCGAGAAGTACGACCCGCGCATCCAACAGCTCGGCGAGAACGCGCGCGTGATCCACATCGAATCGGGGCCGATCGGCTACTGGCCGAAGATGGATGTGTACGACCACCTCGACGAGTTCACCGCGAAGCTCGACGAGTACGTCGCCGCCGAGGGTCGCCCATACGACCTCATCCACGCGCATTACTGGCTCTCGGCGAGCGTCGCGCGGACCCTCGCCGCGCGCTGGGCGGTGCCACGCATCCAGATGTTCCACACGCTGGGCCTCGTGAAGCGCGAGGTCATGGACGAGGACATCGACGGCGAGAGCGACGTGCGCGTGACCATCGAGCGTCAGGCGGTCCAGGAGTCCGCGGCGATCGTGGCGGCCAGTGAGATCGAGCTCGGCGAGCTGCGCGACCTGTACGGCGCGGATCCCGCGAAGGTCCACGTGATCCCGTGCGGTGTCGATCCGACGCTGTTCCATCCGATCCGGCAGGCGGATGCGCGCGAGAAGCTCGGACGCGATCAGTGTCAGCGCATCGTCCTGTTCGTCGGTCGCATCGAGCAGATCAAAGGGATCGACGTCCTGCTGCGCGCGCTCGGCCTCTTGTTCATCCGGCGACCCGACCTGCGAAGCGACGTCTGCCTCCTCGTGGTGGGCGGCGCGCTCGACCCAGGCGACGACGCTCCCGAGACCGAGAAGATCCTCGAGCTGCGGCGGCTCGTGCACGAGCATCGCATGGAGGCGAATGTCAACTTCGTCGGCTCACTCGACCAGGAGAACCTCGCCCTGTATTACGCCGCGGCCGATGTCTGCGCCGTCCCATCGCTCACCGAGTCGTTCGGTCTCGTCGCTCTCGAGGCAATGGCCTGCGGCACGCCGGTCGTCGGCACGCGCGTCGGAGGGCTTCAGACCCTGATCGAGCACGGCGAATCCGGCCTGCTCGTTCCCGCCGGCGACTACCAGGCGCTCGCGGACGCGATCGAGCAGGTCCTCACGGATCACCGGCTGCGGGTGCATCTCGCGCACGGAGCGCGCGATCGCGCGGAGCATTACACCTGGCAGAGCGTCGGCGACAAGATCCAGGCCCTGTACGACTCCGTTCTGTCATCCTCATCGGCGGTGAAGGTCTAGGTCGTGCCCGAAGCATTCGCGATCCCGAAGCGCGCCATGGCGGTCGTCGCGCATCCCGACGATGTTGACTTCGGCGCCTCGGGAACGCTGGCGAGCTTCATCGAGCGCGGGACGCACGTGACGTACTGCCTTCTCACCAGCGGAGACAAAGGCACGCACGACCCGGAGATGCCACCCGAGACGCTCGCGCAGACGCGCGAGAAGGAGCAGCGGGCGGCCGGCGAGGCGATCGGCGTGAAGGAGTTCGTCTTCCTCCGGCACCACGACGGCGAGCTCGAGCGCTCGATGGCGCTGCGTGAAGAGGTGTGTCTCGCGATCCGCATGCACAAGCCGGATCTCGTCTTCACCAACGACCCCTGGGCGCATTACCAGATCCATCCGGACCACCGGGTCGCGGGCTGGTCTGGCCTGGATGGCGTGATCGCCGCGCGCGATCACCTCTTCTTCCCCGATCAGCTCGCCGGAGGACGGCTTGCGAAACACCGCGTCTCACGCGTCCTCCTCTTCGGTTCGCGCGAGCCGAACGTGTGGTTCGACATCAGCGGAACGCTCGACAAGAAGATCAAGGCGCTGCAGTCGCACCGCTCGCAGCTGGGCGGACGCACCGAGTTCCCAAAGCGGATGCGGACGTGGGCGAAGAGCATCGGCGCCACCTGGAACATCCCGGCCGCGGAGGCCTTCCGCTACATCGAATTGGCTTAACGTCCCGAGCGTGCCTGACGAAATTGCCCTGGGCGGGAATCTCAACCAAGCCGTACGCGTCGGTGACACTGTCCGTCGCCGCGCCGGTCCATGGACGCCCGCCGTCCACGCGCTGCTGCGTTTTCTCGAGGCTGCGGACTTCGAGGCTCCGCACGTTCTCGGCATGGACGAACGGGGCCGCGAGATCCTTGGATACATCCCGGGCGAGGCATACGCGGGCGCCGAGAACCCAGTGCCGGATCGCGTGCTGGACGAGGAGCACCTCGTCGAGTCGGCACGTCTGCTCCGCCGCTATCACGATGTCGTCGCGGACTTCGCGCCTCCGCCGGACGCGCAGTGGCGGCTCATTGCACCGACGAAGCACGAGCTGATCTGTCACAACGACTGGTCCCCATGGAATGCGCTCTTCCGCGAGGGCGAGCTCGCGGTGATGCTCGACTGGGATCTCGCGGGTCCGGGCTCTCGTCTCTGGGATGTCGCCAACTCGGCGGCGTCTTGGGTGACTCTCTTCTCGCGGTCGCATCTGTTCAGTCTCGAAGAACGGGCGCTGCGTCTGCGGGTCTTCTGCGACTCTTATGGCCTCAAGGATCGCTCGTCGCTACTCGCGACGGTCCGGCTTCGGAACGACTTCGTCGCTCGATTCATTGAGGAGCGATCTCGTGCAGGCGAGCCCGGCTTCGTGACACTCGCCAGGTGGAACACGCCCGGACTGATGGATAACGACCTCGCCTTCTTGGCTGAGCACCAGTCAACGTTCGAACGCGCGCTGAGGTAGCGGCTCAGGGCGCCCGGCGTACCTCGATCGTCGCGGGGAAACCTGCGGGTCGCATCGGTCCCATCGGGCCGAGCGGCAGGCTCCCTGTTCCGAATCCGACGATCCGCTTCGCGAGCTCGCCGCCGGCCTCGAGCTCCTTCATCGCGGCGTCGAGGTGCTTGGTCGTCACGGCTTTCGCGCCTTCGATCGCCGCGAGGAGCGCCGCCTTGCGCAGCAGCTCCTTGATGTACGCGGGGCTCGCGCCGTCCGTGTTCTCCACATAGCTCGTGAAGTCGACACCCTCCAGCTGGAGTCCGCGCGCGTACAGCGCGAGCAGCTTTGCGCGTCCAGACGCATTCGGGATCGGCAGCTCCGCGACGAGATCTACGCGGCCGGGCCGAGCAGCGAGCGCGGGTTCGAGGATGTCTGGCCGATTCGTCGTGAGGATGAACAGAACGTCGGCGTCGTCCGCGAGACCGTCGAGCTGGTTCAGCAGCTCGAAGAGCAACGGTTGCGACGGCATGCCCGGCATGCCGCGTTCTTGTGCGATGAGGTCGACGTCCTCGACGACGACGGTCGCGGGCGCGAGCACACGGGCGAACTGTCCGATCGTGCCGAGCGCGCTCATGCCCAGCCCGGTCGTGATGATCAGCGTCCGGCCGGTCATCTGGGACGCGAGATACATCACGGTGAGCGTCTTGCCGGTGCCCGGTGGCCCGTACAGCAGGATGCCGCGCTTGAGAGAGCGCTTCGCCGCGAGCAGCGCCGCGGCGTGATCCGAGAAGCGGATGGCGTGCTGCTCGATCCGCTCGAGCACGCCATCGGGAAGGACGATCTCGTCGCGCGCGATCTGCGGGAGCCGATGGAACTTGACCAGGGACTGGACGCCGTACTGGCCGCCGGGGGCGAGAGAGATCGCCTTGCCGCGGTAGACGTTGAGGTCCTTCGCCGCTGTGGTCAGATCCTTCAGGAGCGCGAGGGCTGCCTCCCGGCGAGAACATGCCACCTCGATGCGCATGCGGTTGCCGCGGCCCATCTCGAGCGTCGGCGGGCCGACAACGAAGGCCGCGAGGCGATCAGCGCCCGCGGTCACGAAGAAGAGCCCGTACTGAACGCACGCGAGCGTCCGCTCGCCGTCGAGGTGGAAGTTGACGTAATCGACCGGGCCCTCCGCGATGCGACCGTATGGATTGCTCGGGGCGAGCAGATCCGAGAACGCGAACTGCTGCCAGCGCTTATTCGGCACCGAGATGCCGACAAGATCGGCGGTCCGACCCTCCGAATACAGCACCTTGTCGAGCGCGACCTGAACGTTCGGGTGTTCGTAGTTGTCGAAGTCCTCGCTGACGATCGGCATCCGGCCGGGATCACCACCGAGGTGTGTGCGCAGGCGCTCGAGGAGCGGGCTGGCCTCTTTCGCTGCCTCCGCGTTCATGGCATCGATGAAGCGTTTGAACGAGGACGCGAACTCCCGGGTCGACTCGGTGGACTGGCCGTTGTTATCTGGCACGCCGGACAGGCTAGCGCGGCCAAAACAGCTGCGCGGAGTCGTTACGAAATCTTTGTGCGGCCGCTAGTGCTTGAAGTGTCGCCTGCCGGTGAACAGCATCGCCATGCGGTGCTTGTTGGCAGTCTCGATCATCATCGCGTCGCGCAGCGAGCCGCCGGGCTGGATGATCGCGGTGACGCCGGCACGGGCCGCGACTTCGATGCCATCGGGGAACGGGAAGTACGCATCGGATGCCATGACGGCGAGGCGCGCGTTCTCACCCGCTTTGCGGACGGCGACCTCGACCGCGACCACGCGCGAGAGCTGCCCTGGCCCGACGCCCACGCTCGCAAGGCCTTTCACGAGCACGATGGCGTTCGAGGTGACGTGGCGGACGCAGCGCCACGCGAACAGCAGGTCGGTGAGCTCCTCGAGCGTCGGCGTGCGCTCGGTCACGACCTTGAAGTTTCCCTCTTCGGTGACGGACTCGTCGGGGGTCTGCACCAGGATGCCGCCGGCGACCTTCTTCAGGTCGAGAGCGTGGTCGTCGGAGCGTCGGACGCGCCGACCGTCAACGAGAGCGTTCGGTACGCCGAGGATCTCGAGGTTCTTGCGCTGGCGCAGCAGCGGCAGGGCGTCGTCGTCGTAGCCCGGCGCGATGATCGCTTCGTAGAAGGTGTCCTGCATCGCCTCGGCGAGCTCACGGGTCACCTGGCGGTTCGCACCGACGATGCCGCCGAACGCAGAGACCGAGTCGGCCATGAAGGCGCGCCGGTAGGCCTTGGTGATGTCGCTCTCGGACGCGATGCCTGAGGGGTTCTGATGTTTCACGATCGCGACGGTCGGCTGAGCGAAGTCGGACACGATGCGCCACGCCGCGTTGATGTCCAGCACGTTGTTGAAGCTTGCTGCGCGTCCGTGGATCTGCTCCATCGAGACCATCGCGCCGCTCTCTTCGCCGCGGATCGCGTAGAAGGCTGCCTGCTGATGCGGGTTCTCGCCGTACCGGAGATCGCGCACTTTGCGGAGCGAGAGCGTCATGTCGTCGGGGAACTGGATGCCGGCCTCACCGACGAAGCGTGACGCGATCGTCGCGTCGTACGCCGCGGTGTGCGAGAACGCCTCCGCGGCGAGGAGCCGGCGGGTCTCGAGTGAGACGTTGCCTCGGCCCTTGAGCTCGTCGAGCACAGCGCCGTAACGGTCCGGCCGTGCGATGACCACGACGTCCTGGTAGTTCTTCGCCGCCGCGCGCAGCAGGGTCGCGCCGCCGATGTCGATCTGCTCCTGAAGCTCGACGCCGCGCTTCCCGGCCGCGGCGGCCTTCGCGTACGGATACAGGTTGACCGCGACGAGGTCGATCGGCTCGATGCCTTCGCGCGCGAGCTCTGCCTTGTGCGACTCGTCGTCCCGCCGCGCCAGGATCGCGGCGTGGATGCGTGGATGGAGCGTCTTCACGCGACCGCCGAGCAGCACCGGCGAGCCGGTCTGGTCTTCCACGGGCTTCGAGTCAACGCCTTCCATCGCGAGCGCGGCACGCGTGCCGTCGGTCGCGATGAGTTCCCATCCAAGCTCGCGCAGACCGCGCGCGAACGCGACAAGACCGGTCGTATCAGAAGCTGAGAGGAGTGCTCGCACGGTGTCTCCCTGTCAATCCCGCTGGCGGTCGCTAGCATAGCCGGACCGTGCCGTTCGACCTCGGTCACTTCATTGACCGTTTTTTCCAGCCCTTCAACACCGAGTCGCGGTTCTATTGGCCCGCGGTTTACGCGGTCGCGATATCGCTTGTCGCGAACGTCGTTTGGTACAACTGGCGGCGCCGCGGACCCGTGCCTCCGGCTGAGAACACGCTCAAATCGTGGGCGTTCTGGACCAACGTCGTGTTCCTCATCGTCCTCATGGTCTGGATCATCGCGAAGCTGCCGTTCTGGGTGATCGGCATCACGATCGCGGCGAACCTCGCCGCGCTCGGATTCATGTATCTCTACGTGCTACCGCCGCAGGAAGCGGCCTGGGAGCGCGAGCAACGTCGTCAGCGGTATTTCCCACAGCCGGAGCGGCGTAAGAAGAGGCGGCGCCGCTAGCTCACTCCGGCGCCGCGTACGCGATGCTGAAGTCCTGATAGCGACGCACACCGCCGAGATCCGTTCGCTCGACACGCTCGACGCGGGCCAGGCTCGGTCCGTGTGCCAGCCACCGCTCGAGTGAGGCGAGGGCATTCGCGTCGCCTTCGGCTACGAGCTCCACCGCATCGTCATCGGTGTTCCAAATGCAACCCGTCAGGCCGTGTGCTGTCGCCTCGCGCACCGCGGCGGCGCGGAAGTTCACGCCCTGTACCCGACCGCGCACGACGAAACGCGCTCGCGTCATGCGCGGCGCTTGCGCCTCGCGAGCATGTCATCGAGCGAAGCGGTGTTTGCGATCGCCGGGCGTGTTGCCCAGCCGCGGCGCGCGGTCGCGACCGCGTACTCCATCCAGTCGATCTCCTCGGTCCGGTGCGCATCGGAGTTGGCGACGAGCGTCACTCCCTTATCCAGCGCTTTCCGTACCCAGATGTCCGGGAGGTCGAGCCGTTCAGGTCCGCCGTTGATCTCGATCCACGTCCCGGTCTCGATGGCCGCGTCGATGAGCGCCTGCAGATCGAGCGCGTGAGGATCGCGACGCTCCAGCAGCCGGCCGGTGGGGTGTGAGATCTGCGTCACGAGCGGATGCCGCATCGCGGTGAGCACGCGCTCGGTCATGACCTCTTTCGTCTGGCCGAACGCGGAATGCACCGACGCGCTCACGATGTCGAAGCGCGCCAGCATCTCGTCGGGATAGTCGAGCGTCCCGTTCGCTCGGATATCGACTTCGGTGCCCACCAGGATCCGGAACGGCGCGAGCTCCTCACTGAGCCGGCGCGCCTCCTCTATCCGAGCCGTGATCCGCTCGGGACCGAGACCATTCACCAGCCCCAGGCCGGGCGAGTGGTCGGTGACGGCGTAATACGCGTAGCCCTTGTCGCGCGCGCGGCGCGCCATGTCGGCGAGCGTGTCGCGGCCGTCGGTCCAGTTCGTGTGGGTGTGGAGATCGCCCCGCATGTCGGTGACGGTGACGAGCGCTGGAAGGGTGTGCGCGACCGCGGCATCGATCTCGCCGTGATCCTCACGCAGCTCGGGCGCGATCCAGTCCAACCCGAGCGCGGCGTAGATGTCCTCTTCCGTGCGTGACGCGATCTCCTGGCCGCGCGCCTCCGCGCCGACGCGATACAGACCGTATTCGTTGAGAAGGAGCTTCTTCTTCAGCGCATGGCCGCGCAGCCGGACGTTGTGCTCCTTCGATCCCGTGAAATAGACCATCGCGGCGCCCCAGGAGTCCGGTGGAACGACGCGCAGGTCGATCTGCAGGCCGCGCGCGACGATGACCGAGGTCTTCGTCTCACCCTGCGCCAGTACACGCTCGACCCCGGGCGCCCGCACGAGCGCGTCCATCACCGGGCCCGCCGCGGTCGATGCGACGAGCAGATCGATGTCGCCGATCGTCTCGCGGTAGCGCCGCAGGCTCCCCGCGATGGAGATGGCGTCGATCCCTGTCTCCTGACGCAGCCAATCGACCACTTCGGTCGCGGCCTCGCGAGCGTGGTGCACGAGCGTGCGGCCGCTGCGCTGCTTCAGCGAGGTGATCGACTTGAGGATGTTCTCCTCGGTCTTCGCCTGGATCTTCGGCAGCTCGCGCAGGCGATGGGACTTCGCGGCCTCCTCGAGCTCGTCGACGGTCGTGATCTTGAGGTTGTCGTAGATGATCCGGGCGGTCGCCGGTCCGACGCCCGGCACGCGCAGGAGCGTGATGAGACCGGACGGCACGGCGGCCTTGAGCTCCTCGTGACGCTGCGACGTCCCTGTGCTGACGATCTGGACGATCGCGTCGCGCACCGATGGACCGACCTTGGGGATCTCGCCGAGGCGATCCTGCTCGACGAGCGTCGAGATCGGTTCGCGGAGATCGCGGATCGCGCGCGCCACGGCGCGGTACGTGACGGCGCGGAAGACATTCTCGCCCTTCAGCTCGAGGAGATCGCCGATCTCATCAAGGACCGCGGCGACGCCTTCGTTGTCATGCGTGACGGCATCGCGGGGCACGAACGAAATCTTAGCGAGCGCTGGAGAGAGTCGCGCTAGGTGCGGTTCGTGGTCACCGGCGTGCGCGCGAGCTCGAGATAGCGGAAGGCCTGGTCGGTCTCGCCGCGCGCGCGCAGCTTCATCGCGTACTCGGCAGCGAACGTCGAGAGGTTCGGGTGGTCGCCCACCTCCACGAGGAGCTCCACGGCCTTGCGGTAGGCGCGGTCGCTCGCGGTGAAGGCTTTGAGCGCGTCATTCGCCGCGCCGATGACGCGGAGCGCGTCGGCACGCTGCACGGGTTGATCGGTAAGGACCTTCTCGGCGTGGCGCGCGATGTTCAGCGCCAACTCGGCATCGCCGTTCACGAGGGCGATACGCGCGAGCACAAGCTCAGCGACGACCACCATTCCTTCGTCGTGCACCATGCGAGCCGTGGCGGCGCCGCGCTCGGCAAGCTCACGTGCTTCGTCGGTCTTGCCCATCTCGAAGTGGATCGACGAGAGCGAGTGCAGCACCTGGAGCTGGAACGTCGTGTCTTCGACACGTGTGAAGAGGTCGAGCGCGCGGCGATAGTTCGCGATCGCGCCGTCGAGCTCGCCGCCGTCGTAGAGCGAGACCGCGACGCCCATGTAGCCCTGCGCCGCAAGGCGCAGCTCATCGATGCCGCTCGCGAGATCCAATGCTGAGCCGTACGTCTGCATCGCTTTCGCGGTCCGGTTCAGCCTGCGATACGCGGTGCCAAGCGCGACAAGGATGCGTGCGCGAAGACGGGGATCGCTGACCTCGTGCCGCTCCATCGCGTCGCGGGCCGCCTCGAGCGCTTCCGCCGCGGCGACGTACTGACCGATCTGTCCGTACGCGACGCCACGGAGGTGCAGGAGGTGCGCGACCTCGGCGGCGTCCGCCGTCGCGTCGATGAGCGAGAGTGCCTCGCCGATGCGGTCGAAGGCGACCTCACGATTGCCCGTGTTCATCTCGGCTTGTGCCAGGAATCGCAGCAGGGTCGCGCGCTCGCGCTTCTCGGGCTTGTCCACGAGGGCCTGGGTCACTTCGTCGCGAACTACGGTCCAGTCGCGCCGCTCAGCGGCGGCCTCAGCGGCCAGACGGTGGAAAACAAGACGTTTCGACGTGGCGAGCGGCTCGTCCCCGAGGAAGTAATCGAGGCTTTTGCCGAGCCGCGCCGCGAGGATCTGGAGCGAACGAACGGATGGGCGAACCAGGCCGGACTCGACTTGGCTGATGAAGCCCTTGGTGAGCTCCTCGCCGGCCAACTGAGCCTGGCTCATGCCTCTTTCGCGTCGCGCTTCGCGTACGCGGGCTCCAAGTCCGTTCGTTCCGTTCGGTTTCGCCATGATGTCGGTAGTCGTCACATCGCTCCAATGTCACTGAACTGACAGACAAGCGTCCTGTTTCGCATTGCGCCTGCATGTTCAGCGTTCGTAGACTCGCCAGACGATAGCCAACCCCTCTCAGCGGGCACAATCCGCCGAACGGGGGAGGGAGCGAGGGGAGACAGAGGTGACACCACTTCGCAAGCGAGTCATGCGCGCCTTGGCGGTGGCGCTCATGCTGCTCGCACTCACCGCGAATGTGGCGGCGGCCGACGATGGCGGATCTGGCACTGACGTCTTGCCCTACGACCCCGGTCTTCCCGAGTCGCCCTACGACCCGGGATTCCCTGAAACGCCGTACGACCCAGGACTTCCCGAGTCGCCGTACGACCCTGGGTTTCCTGAGGTGCCCTACGACCCGGGACTTCCTGTGATCTCCACTGTTGCCGTCTCGCCTCACGTACTGAATACCTAAGGGCGGTCTCGCGGGCGCTTCGACATACTGACGTTGTGCCCGTTACATCTACAGACCGCAGGCAGCGCATCGAGCTCGACGGCAAACCTTTCTTGTTCCAGCACGGCTACCGCTTTGGCAAGGTCACGTTCATCACGAGGCTCCCGCTCGACAAGAGCATGACCGTGTTCGCGCCCGGGCATCTCTCCGCAAGCGAGGTCGAGTCGGTCGTCCGCGGAGACAACCCCTGGATGCTGGACTAGACAGGACGCACGGCGGTTGCGCGCGGTCGTTCAGCGTGTGCGCTCCGCTTCCGTTCACGTCGCCGATGAGACCATCGCGACGATCGGGCCGGGTCTCGCCGTGCTCCTCGGCGTTGCGGCGGACGATCGGCCCGAGGACGGCGAGCGCGTCGCAGCGAAGGTCCTCGCGCTACGGATCTTCGACGACGGACGCGGCCGCCTCGACCGCACCCTGAAGGACAGCGGCGGAAGCGTCCTCGTCATCCCGCAGTTCACCCTGTACGGCGACGTGCGCCATGGGCGGCGACCGGACTTCACGGCGGCCGCGCCACCCGAGCTCGGCCGGCGGCTTTTCGAAGCGTTCTGTGGGGTGCTCCGGGGCGCGGACGCCGCTGTTGCCCAGGGAAGATTCGGGGCCGACATGCGTATCGAGCTGGAAGCGGACGGCCCGGTGACGCTGGTGCTCTCGACGGACGGCTGGGCGCAGGCGGACCTCGGCCGCAGGGCCTGATGGATCACGCGGACCACGTTCGCCTCTTGCGGGGCGGAGTCACGCGGGGTGGGACGTGGGCCGATCTCGGCGCGGGGACTGGCGCGTTCACGCTCGCACTCGCGGAGCTCGTCGGACCAGATGGCGACGTGATCGCCGTCGACCGCGACCGCGGCGCGCTGCGCGACCTCGAACACGCGCTGCGACCAGGCGGCGCCACGGTGCGCAGCATCGCTGCGGACTTCACGAAGCCGATCGACCTCGCGTCCCTCGACGGCATCGTGATGGCGAACTCGCTGCACTTCGTTCGCGACAAGGCGCCGGTGCTCGCTCTCGTGCACAAGATGCTGAAGCCGTCCGGCCGCTTACTGCTGGTGGAGTACGACGCCGACCGCGGGAACGCGTGGGTCCCCCACCCGATGTCGTTCGAAACGTGGCGCGACCTCGCCGATGCGAACGGTTTCAGCGGTACGCGCAAGCTCGCGAGCGTCCCGAGCAGATTTCTCGGACGGATCTATTCCGCCGAGAGCCTCAGGGCGTGAAGTCCGCTTCGACCTCGATGACCGCATTCGAACGGGGATCGATGTTCACGCGGAACTTTTCCGTCGCGGTCGCGCCCGCGGGAACGTAGTCGCAGTTCACCTGGACGGTGAACACGCGTAGCACCTGGCACGGCGCGTCGTACTTCTTGAAGTAGAGCTGCCCCTGCGGCGTGGCCTTTGCGATGGCGACGTACTCCGCATCGCTGAGCGCACCCATCCCCGGCCGCAGATAGAGGAACGCGATCAGAAAGATCGCCACGAGTGCCGCGAAGATCGCGAGCTGGGCGCGAACGCTGATCCGTCGGCTCAGAGCTGCGCCCCGCCCCGCGCGAGATCGAGTGCCGTCGCGAGCGTCAGCTTCGCGGCCTTGAGCCAGAGGCGCTTGTTCGTGATCTTGTCCGGTGTGTCGTTCACGGTATGGAAAGTGAAGTTGCCCGGGAAGGTCGAGTCGATCTCACCGTAGCGCTGCACCAGCGCGACCGATGGGATGCCGCCGACCAGACCGAACGGCGCGGCATCGAGGATGAACGCGTCCGTGGTCGCGAGCTGCTCGACGAGCGGCGAGATGCCGATCGCGTAGCGCTGGTTCGCCTCTTTCACGCGGTCGCGCAGCGACACGGACTTGGCCGTGTAGTACACGAGGTCGAGCCGGTCCGCCAGTGGATTGAAGCCGACCATGTCGATGTTGATCACCCAACGGTAGGGATTCGGCGGCGGGAGCGACTGCAGATAGGCGAGGCTGCCCTTGAAGAAATACTCCTCGCCGTCGAAGAACGCGAGCACGATCGGCATCCGCAGCGAGGCGCGATCGGCGGCCAGGATCCGCGCGTACTCGAGAAGGGCGGCCGTCCCCGTCGCGTTGTCGTCGGCGCCCGGCGCGGGATCGACCGCGGGGCGATAGCCCGACGTGCGATTGGCGGTCGAGTCGAAATGCGCGCAGATCATGCCGGCGCCGCCCAGGAAGCCGTCCGATCCGGTGCCGGGGAGCGGATTGATCGTCGCGAAGATGTTGTCGAGCCTGACGCCGTTGTACGAGGTCGGGATGTCCTGCACGACCACGCCCGGGATCGCGGTGAGCTGCTCCATCAGATACGCGACGGCTTTGGCGTGTCCGGGATGGAGCGGATGACGCGAGATGAAAGAGGTCAGCGCGCGAAGATGATCGTCGAGCTTCGCCGGGTTGATCTGGGTCAGGATCTCCGAGATCGGCTTCGGCGTTGGGCTCGGCGTCGGCGTGGGACGGACCGTAGGACTCGGCGCCAACGACGCGGTCGGTATCGCAGTCGTAGCGACCGCGGCTGTCGGTGACGCTGTAGTTGTGATCACGCGTCCCGGCACTGCATCGCACGCGACGCAGAGCACGAGCAACAACGCGGCGAATGCCCTCATCGTCTTAGGCTAAACGGGCGCTCGCCGCGAACAGTGCTAGTTCATCTTCCCCGCGCCGACCGGCTTCTTCTCATGTTCCTCGGCCTTCTCCGCGGCGTACTGCTGCGACCAGAAGACGACCTTGCCGTTCTCGACATCGACAACGACGGTGTCGCCTTCCTTGAACTCGCCGGACAGCACCTTCTGCGCCAGCGGGTCGAGAATGAGCCGCTGGATCGTGCGCTTGATCGGGCGCGCACCGTAGACCGGGTCCCAGCCCTCCTTCGCGACGAACGCCTTTGCGTTCTCCGTGAGCTCGAGGGTGAGCTTGCGCTCGGCGAGACGCTTCGCGAGGATCTGCACTTCCTTCTCGACGATCTCCATGAGCTGCTCGGTCACAAGGTTCTTGAAGATGACGATCTCGTCGACGCGGTTGAGGAACTCGGGACGGAACTGCCCGCGGAGCGCATCCATGACACGCTTCCGCATCACCTCGGGCTGGTCCGCGAGCTCGGTGATGAACGTCGATCCGACGTTACTGGTCATGATGATCACAACGTTCTTGAAGCTGACCGTCCGACCGTGACCGTCGGTGAGACGGCCATCGTCGAGCACCTGCAGCAGGACGTTGAAGACATCCGGATGCGCCTTCTCGATCTCGTCGAGTAGGAGCACCGCGAAGGGCCGGCGTCGGACCGCTTCGGTCAGCTGCCCGCCCTCCTCGAAACCGATGTACCCGGGTGGTGCGCCGATGAGGCGGGCGACGGTGTGCTTCTCCATGTATTCGCTCATGTCGATGCGGACCATCGCCTTCTCGTCATCGAAGAGGAATTCCGCGAGCGCCTTGGCGAGAAGGGTCTTGCCCACGCCCGTCGGTCCGAGGAACAGGAACGAGCCAAGCGGGCGGTTCGGATCCTGCATCCCGGCGCGGGCGCGCCGCACCGCGTTGGCGACCGCCGTGACGGCCTCTTCCTGTCCGACGATCCGAGCGTGGAGGTTCTCCTCCATCCGCAGGAGCTTCGAGACCTCGCCTTCGAGGAGCTTGGTGACCGGAATGCCGGTCCACTTCGCAACGACCTCGGCGATGTCCTCGGGCGTGACTTCCTCAGTGAGCAGCTTCGAGCCGAGCTGCAGCGATGCGAGCTTCTCCTCTGCTTCGCGGACCTCACGCTCGAGCGCGGCGAGGGTGCCGTACTTCAGCTCAGCCGCCTTCCCGTAGTCGGCGGCGCGCTCGGCTTTCTCGATGTCCATACGGACCTGCTCGAGCTGGGACTTCTTCTCGCGGATCTGCTGGATCGCGGCCTTCTCCTGCTGCCATCTCGAGCGCAGGCCCTCGGACGACTCCTTCAGGTTCGCGAGCTCCTTCTCGAGACGCACGAGGCGATCCTTGCTGGCGTCGTCGGTCTCCTTTCGGAGCGCCTCGCGCTCGATCTCGAGCTGCCGGATCCGCCGGTCGACTTCGTCGAGCTCCGCGGGCATCGAGTCGATCTCCATGCGAAGCTTCGACGCCGCCTCGTCCACGAGGTCGATGGCCTTGTCGGGCAGGAACCGGTCGGAGATGTAGCGCGCCGACAGCGTCGCGGCGGCGACGAGCGCGGAGTCCTGGATGCGCACGCCATGGTGGACCTCGTACCGCTCGCGGAGACCGCGCAGGATCGAGACCGTGTCCTCGATCGAGGGCTCGCCGACGTAAACAGGCTGGAAGCGCCGCTCGAGCGCGGCGTCCTTCTCGATGTGCTTGCGGTATTCGTCGAGTGTCGTCGCGCCGATCGTGTGAAGCTCGCCGCGCGCGAGCATCGGCTTCAGCATGTTCGCGGCGTCGACGGCGCCCTCGGCCGCGCCGGCCCCGACGACGGTGTGAAGCTCGTCGATGAACAGGATGATCTGGCCCTCGCTCGAGGCGATCTCCTTCAGGACGGCCTTGAGCCGCTCCTCGAACTCGCCGCGGTACTTCGCGCCCGCGAGGAGCGAGCCGATGTTCAGCTCGAAGATGCGTTTTTCTTTGAGGCCCTCGGGGACGTCGCCGCGAACGATGCGCTGCGCGAGTCCCTCGACGATGGCGGTCTTGCCGACGCCGGGCTCGCCGATGAGCACCGGGTTGTTCTTCGTGCGGCGAGACAGCACCTGGATGACCCGTCGGATCTCCTCGTCGCGGCCGATGACCGGATCGATCTTGCCCTTGCGGGCGAGGTCGGTGAGGTCGCGGCCGTATTTCTCAAGAGACTGGTACTTGCCCTCGGGATTCGCGTCGGTCACGCGCTGGTTGCCGCGAACTTCCTTGAGCGCGTTGAGCACGCGCTCATGCGTGATGCCGAGGCGCTTCAGCGCCTGGCCGGTGTAGCCGTTGTCGGCGGTCATCGCGAGCAGCAGGTGTTCTGTCGAGATGTACTCGTCGCCGAGCGCGTCGGCTTCCTTCTGCGCCTGCTGCAACACGCGACCGAGGCGCGCGGACGCGCCGATCTGCACGTTGCCCGAGACCTTTGGCTGTCGCTCGAGCTCGGTGTTCAGCGCGGCGGTGAGCTGCGCGGGTTGAACGCCAAGCGCGGTCAGAACGCTGGGCACGACTCCGCCCTGCTGCTCGAGCAGCGCAGCGGCGATGTGCTCGACATCGATCTGGCTGTGGCCGTTCTCAGTCGCGCGCTGCTGCGCGCTGATGATGGCCTCTTGTGACTTCTCGGTGAGCTTCTTCGGATCGATCATTTCGAACACCTACCTACCGCTGTGTGTGTAGTCCGCTTTGGCGAATCCCCCAAGACGCAATCCGCCACACTACGCGCCGCGTCACATGAATCGCCGTCACGCGCTAGAGGAGGCCTTTGCGAGGCTCCTCACCAGCTCGTGATGCCGCGAGCTCGTTGACCAGCTCGCGCTCCTTGTCAGTCAGCTTCGTCGGCAAGACGACTTTGACCGTTACGTAAAGATCACCGTGTCCACCCGTCGCGCGCGGCATTCCCTGCCCCGCGAGCCGGATGGTGCGGCCGTTCTGCGTCTCGGGCGGGATGCGGAGCGACACGCGTCCTTTGAGTGTCGGCACCGTGACCTCCGCGCCGAGCAGCGCCTCGTGCAACGCGACGGGGAGGTCCATCCGCAGATCGTCTCCGTCGCGCTGGAAGACCGGATGTGGCCTCACGCGCACGCGCAGGAACAGATCGCCCGATGGCCCGCCTGCGCTCCCCGGCGCGCCCTGTCCCGCAAGTCGGATTCGCTGACCGTCCCTCACGCCCGCGGGGATCTTCACGCTGAGGCGGCGCGTCGCTCCATCGGGGAGGCGCATCTCGACCGACCGTTCGGTGCCCTTGTACGCCTCGGCCAGCGTGATCTCGACTTCGCTTTCGACATCCGCTCCCGCCACGCTCCTGCGCCGGCGCGCGCTCGGACGCCCGAAGAGTGGACCGGTGTCGAAATCCGCCTGCCCCTCTCCGAACAGCGTGCGGAAAAAATCCGAGAAGCCTCCCGCTTCGCCGCCGTTGAACGGGTCCTGGCCGGGTTGGCCGGTGTAGACCCACTGGAATCCACCGGGCTGCTGGCCGCCTTGGCGGAAGCGCTCCCACTCCGGACCGACCGTGTCGTAGCGCTTGCGTTTCTCGGGATCGGAGAGCACCTCGTTGGCCTCGTTGATCTCCTTGAAGCGCTTCTCCGCCTCGGGCTTCTTGCTGATGTCCGGATGGTGCTGGCGCGCGAGCTTCCGGTACGCCTTCTTGATCTCCTCGGCGCTCGCATTCTTCGAGACGCCGAGTGTCTTGTAGTAGTCCTTGTATTCGACCGGCATACCTTCTTATCGCAGGGGCGGAACCCCCTGCGACCCCCCCTTCAGCGCCGGGGCCACCGCTGCGACCCCCTCTAGTGCGCCGGCGGCGGGACGACCGTCGTATGCGTGGCCGCCTCGATCTGCGCCGGCGTCACCGTCGGCCCTCCTGGCTGGAGGGCGATCTTCAGGACCTGGTCGACGTTGTCGACGGTCTTGATCTCGACCGTGTCGAGAACTTCCTTGGGGATGTCGATCAGGTCCCTCTTGTTCTTCTCGGGGAGGATGAAGACCTTGATCCCGGCGCGGTGCGCCGCGAGCAGCTTCTCCTTCACTCCGCCGATCGGAAGGACGCGACCGCGCAGGGTGATTTCGCCGGTCATCGCGACATCGCGACGGACGCGGCGGCCCGAGAGGGCGGACACGATGGCGGTCGCCATCGTCACGCCGGCGGACGGACCATCCTTGGGGATGGCGCCCGCGGGGACGTGGATGTGCATCGCGTGGTCCTCGAAGAATCCCTTCGGGATGCCGAAGTCCCGCTCGTGGGCTCGTACGTATGAGAGCGCGGCGCGGGCGGACTCCTCCATCACCTTGCCGATCTGGCCGGTGAGCGTGAAGTCCTCGTCCTTGCCGTCGATGACAGTGGCCTCGACGGTGAGCACGTCACCGCCCGCCTCGGAGACCGAGACGCCGGTGGCGGCCCCGATCTGATCCTCTTCCTCGGCCAGGCCGTAGTCGAAGCGCTGTGGGCCGAGGTACTCCGCGACCTTGTCGAGCGTGATCTCGACCTTGTCGGTCTTGCCTTCGGCGATCGCACGCGCGACCTTGCGACACATCGTGCCGATCTCGCGCTCGAGGTTCCTGACGCCGGCCTCGCGCGTGTAGCGGCGGACGAGCTCCCGGAGGACCTCGTCGCCGATCACGAGCTTGGGCTCGATCGCGGGCGTCACTGCCGGCTGGACGTTCGTGCCGTCCTGCGAGGCCGGAACGTCCGTCTTCACCTCGCCGTCGGTACGCTCGCCGCCGGCGAGGCCGTGCTGCTTCAGCTGGCGCGGGACGAGGTAGCCCTTCGCGATGTGGAGCTTCTCCTCCTCGGTGTAGCCGGGGAGACGGATGATCTCCATGCGGTCGCGAAGCGGCGCGATGATCGTGTCCTCGACGTTGGCCGTCGTGATGAAGATGACCTTCGACAGGTCGTACGGCACCTCGAGATAGTGGTCGGAGAACGTGTTGTTCTGTTCGGGGTCGAGCACCTCGAGCAGCGCCGAGCTCGGGTCGCCGCGGAAGTCCGCACCGACCTTGTCGATCTCGTCGAGCATGAACACGGGGTTCACCTCGCCTGCGGTCTTCATGTTCTGCAGGATCCGGCCGGGGAGCGCACCCACGTAAGTGCGGCGGTGCCCGCGGATCTCGGCCTCGTCACGGATGCCGCCGAGCGACATGCGGATGAACTTGCGGCCCATCGCGCGAGCGATCGACTTGCCCAGGCTCGTCTTGCCGACGCCGGGCGGTCCGACGAAGCAGAGGATCGGGGCGCGCAGGTTCTGCGAGAGCTTGCGGACCGCCATGTACTCGATGATCCGGTCCTTGACCTTCGGTAGGCCGTAGTGGTCCTCGTCGAGGATCTTCGCCGCCTGAGCGATGTCCCAGTCGTCGTTCGCGGCGACCTTCCACGGCAGCGACACCAGCCAGTCGACGTAGGTGCGGATGACGCCCGTCTCGGGCGACGCCTGCGGGATCTTCTCGAGCCGGCCGAGCTCCTTGAGCGCCTTCTCCTTCACGGGATCGGGCATGCCGGCCGCTTCGATCTTCTCGCGCAGCTCGCGAACCTCGGAGCCCTGGTCGTCGTCGCCGAGCTCCTTCTGGATCGCCTTCATCTGCTCGCGCAGGATGTATTCGCGCTGCGTCTTGTCGAGCGTCTGCTGGACCTCGCTCTGGATCTTCTGCTTCAGCTCGAGGATCTCGTTCTGCTTCGCGAGGAACACGCCGAGGAACCGCAGTCGCTCGATGACGTTGCGCGTCTCGAGCAGCTGCTGGCGCTGCTCCAGCGTGAGGTCCGGGCTCGATGCGACGAGGTCCGAGAAGTGCGCCGGGTCGTCGGTGTTCTTCGCGGTCATCGCGAGCTCGGGCAGGATGGATCCGCCGTTGTCGACGTAGCGCTCGAAGAGCGCCTTCACGTTGCGCATCTGCGCCTCGCGCTCCACCGGGTCACCGAGCTCCTCTTCGATCGGCTCGAAGGTGACGCGGAAGAATCGCGACTCTGGCTGATATCCGGTGATGCGGACGCGCTGAGTGCCCTGAACGATGATCTGCGCGCTGCCGTCCGGGATGCGGAGCAGGCGCACGATCTCTGCGACGGTGCCCACGTTGTGGATCTGCTCGGGTTGCACGTCGTCGATCTCGGCGTCGCGCTGGGCGACGAGCACGATGAGGTGCCGCTCTTCCGCCATCGCGGCGTTGATCGCGGCGACGGACTTCTCGCGGCCGACGCCGAGTGGCACGACCAGCTTCGGGAAGACGACCGCCTCGCGCAGGGGTACTACGGGTAGATCGCTCGGGTACGCCCCCGTTGCTGTGCTCGTCTTCGTTTCGTCGGTCATTTTGGTCCTCTGTTTCTTTTCGCGGTTCGGTCGCCAGGGATGTCGCTTAACTGAATATGCCTATTTAGAAGCGCGTGCCTTCGTTTCGGTCGCGTTTTGGTCTCTCATCGGTAGCGTTCGCCGCGTCGCCATCCTCGCCCGAAAGGTCCGCCAGCTCGCGCATCAGGTCCTCCATCAGATCGGTCGCATCGCGCATGTGAAGAAGGAGCTTCACGCCCGCGAGGTTCACGCCACGCACCTGTGTCAGATACCGGATCACGCGCACGCGCTGCAGATCGTCATCGGAGTAGAGGCGGATATTCGTCTCGGTTCTGACCGGTTCGAGCAGACCCTCTTCCTCGTAGATCCGCAGCGTTCGCGGATGGCAGCCAGCGAGACCGGCCGCGATGGAGATGACGTAGACGGGGCGGTGGCCGCTTGCCATTTGCTTTTGTATAAAACCTACCAACTTCATTGTCAAGGTTCCTATAACCGGTACTTCTTGGCTGGTGGCCGCTAAAGCACAGGGTCGTGGATACGGGCGATCGCAGGCGGACGGGTCCTGAAGACGGACGTGCGAGTCTGGACGCTTGCGATTCGGCCTCGACTTTGGGACCTCGAATACGTCGGTCGCTGTCTGGGACGGCGAGCGCTCGACCGTGCTGCCCGTCGATCCGCTCGCCGGGGCCGCGATGCCGACGGTCCTCTACGTCCGGCGTGATGGATCGAGCATCGTCGGGCGGCCGGCGATCGACGCCTATCTCGCCGACAACCGCCAGCGCGGACCGGTGACCCGCGAGTTCAAGCCGCTCGGAATCAAGATGGAGTCGTCGAACCCGCGGCAGAAGACGGTCGAGGCTGTCATCTACACCGACACGTCCTCCCCAGGCCGACTCTTCCAAGCGCTGAAGACGTTCCTGGGCGATCCGCTCGACGTTCGCACGAACGTCTTCGGCGAGGAGCGCGGGCTCGAGGAGCTCATCGCTGTGGTCCTCGCCCACGTCCGGGAGCGGGTGCGCGAGCTGATCGGCGAGATGCCGGCGGAGATCACGATCGGCCGGCCGGTCGAATACATCGGCGGCCCGGCGGCCGAGGCGCGCGCCGTGTCCCGCATGCGTCGCGCGGCAGAGCTCGCCGGGTTCGGCGAGGTGCGCTTCGCGTTCGAGCCCGTGGGCGCGGCGCACGCGGCGGATGTCACGTCCGGCCTCACGCTCGTGTTCGATTTCGGCGGCGGCACCCTCGACCTCGCGATCGTCCGGCGGCAGGGCGGGACGCTGGAGGTGCTCTCGACCGCGGGCCGCAACATCGGTGGCGACCGCTGCACCGAGCGGCTGATCGACGACGTCGTCGCGCCGCAGCTGGGCTCGCGTGCGACATGGACGCCGAAACGGCTGCGGCTTCCGGCGTTCATGGTGAACGCACTTCATGACTGGCACGCCCTCTCGGCGCTGAACGAGAAGCCGCTGCTCGAGGCGCTCGACGATCTGGTCCGCCAGGGCGCTCCAAAACGCGAGCTCGCCGCGCTGCGAAGCGCGATCGAGCTTCAGCTCGGGTACGAGATCTTCATGACCGCTGACATCACCAAGTGCGCTCTCTCGAGCGAGCCCGCGGCGATCCTCACCTTTCACCACGGCGCGGTCGACGTCGACGCGCGCGTGACGCGCGGACGCTTCGAACGCCTCATCGACAACCTGCTCACGGAGACGGACGCGCTCATTACGGATGTGCTCGTTCGCGCGACGGTGCGTTCGACGGACATCGTCGAGGTCGTGACCACCGGCGGATCGAGCGCGATCCCGGCGTTCCGCGCGCTCCTCGCGCGACGCTTCCCGAACGCGCGCGTTCGTGACGCAGCGGCATTCACGAGCGTCGCCGCGGGGCTGGCGATGCCCGGCGTCGAGGAGGCAGCGCTCGCGCGCTAACGCCGCGTATGCTCGATCGCATGCGACGCGTCGTCCCATATGCGGTGGCGCTCGTGGCCGTCGGGATCGTGACAGCACTCATCGGCGCGATCGAGTCACGCGGGCACGTCTCCAACATCTCGATGCTCTATCTCATCGTCGTGCTCGCCGCGGCGACGCTTGCCGGCCGCGGTCCGGCGATCAGCGCGTCGCTCGCAGCGTTCCTGGCCTTCAACTGGTTCTTCGTCCGACCACTTCACACCTTCAATGTCGGAGATCCGGAGGAATGGTTCGCGCTCGTGATCTTCCTCATCACCGCGGCGATCACCGGCCAGCTCGCTGCGGATCAGCGTGACCGAGCGCGCGAGGCGGCCGAGCGCGAGCGCGAGGCTATCGCCCTGTACGCGGAGCGCGATCGCCTGCGTGAGGGCGCGACGGAAGCCGAGGTGCTCCGCCGCGCCGACGAGCTCAAGACCGCGCTGCTCGGTGCGGTCTCGCACGACCTGCGAACGCCGCTCGCGTCGATCATCGCGAGCGCCGGCAGCCTGCGACAGCCGGACGTCATCTGGACCGACGCGGAGCGCGAGTCCTTCCTGAGCGATATCGAGGGAGAGGCGCGACGCCTCGCGCGCATCGTGGCAAACCTTCTGGACCTCTCGCGCATGGAGTCGGGCACGCTGCGGCCTGAGCGCGGCTGGTACGACCTGGCTGCGCTCGTGGATGACGTCCTGGGGCGCCTGCGCGCCGTTACTCGCGATCACCCAATCCACGTTCGCGTGCCCGATGAGATGCCACCGGTGCCGCTCGACTACGTGGAGATCGATCAAGTGCTCTCGAATCTCATCGAGAACGCGGTGCGCCACACGCCCACCGGCACGGAGATCTGGGTCAGCGTCGAGCGCGACACGGCAGAGGCTGTCGTGACCGTCTCCGACGCCGGTCCCGGCATAGCCGAAACCGCGCTGGACCGACTTTTCGACCCGTTCGTCCGCGCAGCGCAGCGGAGGGGCGGACCCGGCGGGGTAGGGCTCGGCCTCGCGATCGCCCGTGGGCTCGTCGAAGCGCATGGCGGTCGGATCACGGCCACGAACCGCGCCGAGGGTGGGGCGACCTTCAGGTTCACCCTTCCGCTCGCGCTCCCGGGTCGCGCGCCGGTGCTTGTGGGCACGAAGTGAAGCAGCCCAGCGGCGCGCACGTCCTCGTCGTCGACGACGAGCCCGCGCTCCTTCGCACGGTGAGCGCGAATCTCGGTCGTCGTGGATTCCGTGTGGAGATCGCACGGACCGGAGAGTCGGCGATCGCGCAGGCGGAGGACCACCCCGACCTCATCGTCCTGGATCTCGGACTCCCCGATACCGATGGGCTCGAGGTCATCCGGCGAGTCCGCGCGCGATCCGACACGCCGATCATCGTTCTCTCCGCACGCGACTCCGAGCGCGAGAAGGTGCAGGCTCTCGAGATCGGCGCGGACGACTACCTCACCAAGCCCTTCGGTGTCGACGAGCTGGTCGCGCGCGTCCGCGTCGCGCTCCGCCATTCCGCGCGGATCGGCGGAAGCGAGCCGGTATTCCGCACTGGAGCGCTCACGGTCGACCTCGAGCGACGGCGAGTCACGGTCGATGGTGAGGAGATCCGTCTCTCCCCGACGGAGTACGCGGTCCTGGTCGCGCTTGTCCGCAACGCCGACCGCGTGGTCACCGACGCGCAGTTGCTGCGGCAGGTGTGGGGACCCGAGTACGGGGACGAGGACCATTACCTACACGTGTACGTCGCGCGACTGCGAAAGAAGATCGAGCGCGATCCGCAGAAGCCGCGCTATCTGATCACCGAACCGGGCGTTGGCTACCGGCTCCTGGGCGAAGACCGCTAGGACCTCGAAGGTCTAGCCGAAAAGCGCCTTTCGCACTCCCGCCTCGTCCTTCGTCGGCGAGAGCACCACGATCCGGTCGCCGATCTGGAGCTTGGTGTCGTCGTCCGCGTGCACGACGCTTCCTTTGCGCACGATCCCGCCGACAGCAGCGCCCTCCGGCAGACCAAGCGAGCCGATCGCCCTGCCAGCGGCAGGCGTGCCGGCGGCGATCTCGGCCTCGATGAGCTCAAGGTGCGACCCAGTGAGCGGCATCAGCGGCATGAACCCGCCTGAGGGAAGCTCCTGCTCGATGACGTTCATGATCACGCGCGTCGACGAGATCGTCTCGTCGATGCCGAGGGCCTTGAACACGATCTCGTTCTTCGGGTCGTTCACGCGAGCGATCACACGCGGGACGTGGCACTGCCACTTCGCGAGCTGGCAGACGATGAGGTTGACGGCATCCTGGCCCGTCACGGCGATCACGGCATCCGCGCGCTGGCAGCCGGCCTCCAGCTGGTATCGGCCCTCATCTGCGGGCGCATTGAGGACGATCGAGCCGAGCTGCTCCTCGATGACCTGCGCGCGCCGCCGGTCGCTCTCGAGGAGCATCACCTCGTGTGACGACTCGAGGAGTGCTTTGGCGAGATGGAACCCAACTTCTCCGCCGCCTGCGATGACGAAATACACCTAGCCCAGCTCCCCGGCCATCGCGGCCTCCGCCTTCTTCGACTTCTCGATGAGGACCTTCCCTACCTCGGCATCGCCCATGAGCATCGCCTCGAGCAGCGTGCCGAGGATCGTCGTGCGCGAGACCGTGCTGATCTCGTGCTCCCGGTAGAGCGCGGCCCGGATCGGGTCGTTCACCTTGGCGATGACGCGCTTCACGCCGAAGATCTGGCGCGCGATCTGCGCCGCCATGAGGTTGCGGTTGTCACCCTGGGTGAGCGTGAAGACGGCATCCGCCTTCTCGATCCCAGCCGTACGCAGGACCTCGAGATCGGTCCCGTTGCCGAGCAGCGTCGTGCCGCCGAAGTCCTGAGGTAGGTGGACGAACGAACCACGGTCGAGGTCGACGATCGTGACCGCGTGACCAGCCTTGTCCAGCTGACCCGCGAGGAACGCGCCGACCCGGCCGCATCCGACGATGACGATGTTCAACGTGTCTCTTCCTGACGATACGCGAGCACCGCGCAGTGCGCTCCTACGTACACGCCCTGGACCGTTTTTCCGACGTACACCCTGCCTAAACGCTTGCGGAACGGCATGCCGAGCAAGATGAGGTCGGACTTGCGATCGCGCGCCGTATCGATGATCGCGGCGGCGGCCTCGCGGGCCTGCACGAGCTCCGTCTCGATGTGAGCTCCCGCCTGCTCCGCGACCTTCACCGCTGCCTCGAGAACACTTTCTCCGCGCTCGCTCTCCGGCTCCAATACCGCATCGAGCGGAAGATTCCACCGCACCTCGATGACATGGATGGCGACGATCTGGGCCTTTGCCGGCTTCCCAAGGACGACCGCCACGCGAATGACCTCAGGGTCCACGCTCGTGCCCGCGAGCGGCACGAGGATGCGTTTCAACTGCATGGCTCGCGGGAGTTTACCGCGATGGTTCCTCGGGCTCGTCGCGAACGACACCGTGGCCGGTGTCTTCCGTGTGATAAGGAATGTCGATGACGATCGTGTTCGGACGGAAGAGCAACGACAGCTTGAGCCGCAGCGCCGTCTGGCTGTGAAGCATCCACTCCCACCAGTTACGCGGTACGAACTCCGCCAGCACGACGGTGATCGGACGATCGTCGCGCTTGTCGATCGCCTCGATGTACCGGAGAAGCGGCTGCAGCAGCGACCGATAGGGCGACTCGATGACGTCGAGCGGCACCTCGGTCGTCCAGCGCTTCCAGCGGCGCTCGAACTCCCTAGCGCTCTCGGAGGTCGTCGCGATGTGCACGGCGCGCACGGTGGGTGAGATCGAGCGCGCGAACGCGACCGCCTGCAGCGTCGCGCGGTCGAGACGCGCGACGGGGATGATCACGACCGGCGGCTTGAGATGCGGGATGGGCTCATCGGGCCGGTCCAGCGTGAGCGAATCGTGCACGGTGCGGTAGTGGTGGTTGATCGCGTAGAGCAGGCCGACCAGGATCGGCATCACGACGAGCACCATCCAAGCGCCATAGAAGAATTTCGTGTACGCGACCACGACGAGCACGGTGCCGGTCACGATCGTGCCGAACGTGTTGATGAACATGCTGAGGCGCCAGCCCGGATTCCGAAGGCGCCACCAGCGCCGCACGAGCCCGCTCTGCGAGAGCGTGAACGCGACGAAGACGCCGATCGTGTAGAGCGGTACGAGCTCCGTCACGCTGCCGTGGAATGCGGCGAGCACCGCGGCCGACATGAGCGCCAGCGCGACGATCCCGAACGAGAACGCCAGACGCTCGCCCCGGAAGGCGAACTGCCGCGGCATGAAGCGGTCGTCCGCGAGCACCGATGCGAGCCGCGGGAAGCCGCTGAAACCGGTGTTCGCGGCGAGCAGCAGGATGATCGCGGTGGAGATCTGGACCACGAAATAGAACGGCGTGCCGTCGCCGACGAGCGACCGCGTGAGCATGCTGTTCACCGTCTCGAGCTCGGACTGATCGGGCGCGATCCCGATGCGGGTCGCGAGATACGTGATCCCCACGAAGAGGGTCCCGAAGATCGCGCCCATCCACACCAGCGTGATGACCGCGTTGCGCGACTCGGGCGGCTTGAAATTCGGAACTCCGTTGGCGATCGCCTCGCTTCCGGTGAGGCCAACCGAGCCGGAGGCGAACGCGCGCAACACGATGAGCGGGGTGAGTAGCTCGAGGCCCTCGGGCTCGAACGCGTCACGCGGCACGACCGCGTCCGGCACGTCACCGGACAGGATGCGGAACACGCCGTAGGCGATGAGCCCGAGCAGCGAGACGATGTAGACGTAGGTCGGCGCCGCGAAGATCACGCCTGCCTCACGGATCCCGCGAAGGTTGCCGAGCGTCAGAAGCGCGATGAGGCCCAGCGCCCACAGCACGCGGTGGTCGTGCACCGCCGGGATGAAGCTGGAGATCGCGGCAACACCAGCGGCCGACGACACCGCGACGGTCAGGACGTAGTCGATGAGCAGGGCAGACGCGGCGATGAGCCCGGGGATGACGCCGTGGTTGTCCTTGGCGACGATGTAGCTGCCGCCTCCGTTCGGGTACGCGCGGATGACCCGCGACTCGGAGAGGATGACCACCGCGAGGACCACGCAGACCGCGATCGCGATCGGCATCGTGAGCGCGAGAGCGGCACCGCCGGCGATCGCGAGGACACGCATCGCCTCCTCGGTCGCGTACGCGGAAGAGGAAATGTTGTCCGAAGCCATGATCGCGAGACCGGTCTTCTTCGACAGGCGCTCGCCCGCCTCCTCCTCGGAGGTGAGGCGCGCGCCGAACAGGATGCGGCGCGCTCCCTCGTACGCGCGGCCGAGCTTGCCTGTCGCAGCGTCCACGCGCGGCGTCGCGACGTAGTGGCCACCGCGTTTGCGGAACTCGCCGGCCGCTGGCCGCACGATGCGGACATAACGGTCGCCAGGTCGCGTGCCGGTCTTGGTCGAGCGTCCTTCGAGTGAGGGCGGTTCGCCGCCATCGCCGTCGCCCTTACCCGTCTCCTCGCTCATCGTTCTGATCGAGGGGCTCGGGATCGTCCAAGTGATATGGCACGTCGAGGACCGATGTGTTCCTCCGAACGAAGAGCCGTAGCTTGAGTAGGAGTGCGGTCTGATTGTGCAGCAACGCTTCCCACCAGTGGCGGGGCACGAATTCAGCCAGCACAACGATGATCGGTCGGCCCGGGCCGTCCTGGTCGATGGCGTCGATGTACTTCAGCAGGGGCGGCAGGAGCGCGCGGTACGGAGAAATGATCGTTTCGAGTTCGATCGTCTCACCGACGACGCTCGCCCATCGCCGTTTGAACGCCTTCGCGCCGACAGCGTCGTACGAGATGTGGACCGCGTGGACCTCACCGCCCAGGCCGCGGGCGATGCTGAGTGCGCGCAATGATGCGCGGTCGATGCGGCTGATCGGCACGACGATGCGCGGTTCGGTCGCACTGAGATGGACCGGCGCGGTCGAGGCGATGAGCAGCTGATCCTCGATCGTGCGGTAGTGACGATTGATCGCGTACAGCATCGCGACGAGCACGGGCATGATCGCCGCGACCATCCACGCGCCATCCGCGAACTTGCCGACACCGACGACGATCGCCACGACGCCGGTCGCGACCGCGCCGACCGCGTTGATGGCGGCGCTCGGAAGCCACCCGCGGCTCCGCTCGCGGAGCCACTTCCGGACCATGCCCGCCTGCGAGAGCGTGAAGGCGATGAACACCCCGACCGTGTACAGCGGGATCAGGTCGCTGACGCTGGCGTCGTATTTGACGATCAGCAGCGATGAGACGATCGCGAGCGCGATGATGCCGGTGCTGAACGCGAGCCGGTCGCCGCGCTGCGCGAATTGCCGCGGCATGAAGCGGTCGGTGGCCATGATCGATGCGAGACGCGGGAAGCCGTTGAATGCGGTGTTCGCGGCCAGGACGAGGATGATCGCGGTCGCGGCCTGAACGAGGTAGAAGTACCAGCTCGTGCCGACGAGAGATTTCGCCAGCAGGCTGAGTACGGTCTCGGTCTCGCTCACGTCCGGTTGGATGCCGATCGTCGTCGTGAGATAGCTGACCGCGACGAAGAGCGTCGCGAAGAGCGACCCCATCGCGATGAGAACGATGCTCGCGTTCCTGTCAGCCGGCTCCTTGAATGCCTGCACGCCGTTGGAGACCGCCTCGGTACCGGTCAGGGCGACCGAGCCCGACGCGAATGCGCGGAGCAGCAGGAGAAGGGTGAGCGCCTGCGTGCCCTCGGATGGAAATGCGACGAGCGGCAGCGTGGCCGCCGGGAGTGTGCCGGTCGCGGCGCGCCACAAGCCGATCGCCAGCAGCCCGAGGACCGCCACGACGTATAGATAGGTCGGGGCGGCGAAGAGGATCCCCGCCTCACGGATGCCGCGCAGGTTCCCCACGGTGAGCAGCGCGACGAGGAACACCGAGATCGCGACGCGCTCGGGATGCAGGTCGGGTATGGCGCTCGTGATCGCAGCGACGCCGGCCGCGACGGACACGGACACGGTGAGGAAGTAGTCGACGAGCAGCGCGCTCGCAGCGATGAGTCCGGGCAGGACGCCCAAGTTCTGGCTCGCGACGACGTAACTGCCGCCTCCCTGCGGATAGGCACGGATCACCTGGAGATACGAGAGCACCACGATCGCGAGGATGACGACGATGGCGATCGTGAGCGGCATCGTGAGCGCGAGCGCGCCTGCGCCGGCAAGCGCGAGGACGCGCATCGTCTCCTCGGTGGCGTACGCGGATGACGAGATGTTGTCCGAGGCGAAGATCGCGAGACCGGTCTTCTTGGAGACGCGCTCGAGGTGCTCCTGGTCTGTCGCGAGGCGCCTGCCGAGGAGCACCCGGCGGACGTTCGCCCAAGCGCGCTCGGCGCTGCCACTGGGCTGAAGGGCGTCCTCGGTCGCGACGAAGCCACCGTCGGTGCGCTTGAACTCGCGCGGACGCACGATCCTGATGACGCGGTCGCCGGGTCGCCTGCCGCGGTGTTCTTCCCGGCGTTCGAGGCTCAACTGAGGTCGATTCTAGGTCGCCTCGTGTTTCGTTTAGGTCGTGTTGATACGCATGTGCTCGACGCCAGTGCTATCGACGAGGATCGCTTCACGCACGCCAGTCGCGTCCCCTGCGGCGATCGACACGATGTGCGCGGGCGAGGTGAGGACCTGCGTCACCATCGCGCCGGGACCGGGAACGCCGAACATCGCGCGCACGACGAGTTGATCGCCGCTTCGCTCGATCGCCGTGATCTGGACCGAATAACCGCCGGTGTTCTGCTGGCCCTGGAAGACCGCGACGAGCACGCGGCCGGATGGGGCGGTCGTGTTCGGCACGAGGTTCACGATCTTCGCGCGGGCTGCGTCCGTCGTGCCGACGATGAGCATCTCGCCGGAGTCATCTCGCGTCTGGGACGTCGCGGCGACCTCGGTGAACGCGACCGAGCGCGTAGACGGTGATGGGCTCACGGCTCCGCCGCCGCCCACGGTGCTGCCACACGCCGAAAGGAGGACGAGCGCGAGCGCGGCACTACACGCCGAACGCCAGGCGGTCGGCGAACATCTCGGGAAGGCCGCGCTCGCGGATACGTCGTTGCGTCTCATCCACTCGATAGGACGAACGATAGAAGGTCACGGTTCCCGCGTCGGTGTCGATCACCCCGTATGCCGCCCGTGGATCGCCGTCGCGTGGCTGGCCGACGCTGCCGGGGTTGATGAGCGTGCGGTCGTTCAGCTCGTAGGCGTGGTCCTGCTTCGGCTCGATGAAGTGCACGCCGGTCGGGAGTTCGCGGAACAGCGCGGGCACGTGCGTGTGACCGTTGCAGCAAAAAGGCGTACTCGAGCGCGCCAGCGTGGCGCCGGCCGTCAGTGAGTTCGTGACGTACTCCCATAGCGGATCGCGCAGGCTGCCGTGACAGAGCGTGAATCGGTCGATGCTGCGCACCGTTGGCAATGCCGCGAGCTCGTCGCGCTCGGCGGACGAGAGCCATTCCGCGTGAAGCCGCGCGGCGACGCCGGCGCGATCGTGGAAGAACTCGATGCCCTCACCCGTCGCGACCGCGCGATCGTGGTTGCCCTGCACCAGGACCGCGCTCCGCTCACGCAGAAGCGCGAGCGTCTCCGACGGATCGGGTCCGTAGCCGACGGTGTCGCCGGTCACCCACAACGCATCGACCTTTCCGAGAGCCGAAAGGACCGCCTCGAGGGCGACGAGGTTCGCGTGGATGTCGGAGAGGAGACCTACTCGCACGCGGCCTTCGCCTCGGCCAGCGTGAAGCGATGGTCGAGGAACGCACGCCCGATCACGACCGACGCGGCGCCCCAGCGCGCGAGCGCGCGCACATCGTCGACGTCGCGCACGCCGCCACCGGTGTGGAACGCGACACCGAGACCCGCTCCAACTTTCGAACGCAGCCGTTCCATGAGCACGAGAGGCGGACCTCCGAACTGGCGGTCCGTGCTTAGGTCGATCACATACAGCGCGCGGATCCCGCGAAGTGCCGCTATCTCGGCGGCCTCCGCGGCATCGCGGCCTGACGCGCGCTTGACGAGGTCCCCGTCGCCGCCACGGGGCGCGAGCGCGCCGTCGCGCGTTTCGATCTCGACGATCGCGCGGTCGCCGAGTCGCGCAATGCGCCGAAGCAGTGTGTCGTCGCCGAAGACGGCGCTCGAGAACAGCACGCCCGCGAAACCCGCGGCGATCGCCTCCTCCGCTTTTGCGAGCGACGAGATGCCACCCGCGAGACGGCACGGCACCGCAGCAGTACGCGCGATCGCCGCGAGCGTCTCTGCGTTCGCGTAGTCGCCGCGCTCGGCTCCATCCAGATCCACCAGATGCAGCTCGTCCGCACCTTCGCGGATGTAGCGCGCGGCGAGGTCGCTTGGCTCGATGTCCGCACCGGCTCCGCCACGGTAGGCAACGCGTCCCGCGCGTACGTCGACGGATGGGACGATCACCACGGACGGCGGCGCGCTTCCGCTGAAGTGCGCGGATAGCGCAGCGGCGTGGCGCGCGTCTTTCGCACGACGACGAGGTTGCGGCCGGGCAGCTCGTCACCAACGCCGAGCGAAGCCGTGGGCACGATGGACGCGATCTCGCCACCAAGCGCGGCGCAGGCCTTCTGCGCTCCCAGCAGCTCAGCGTCGACGCGCCCCTTCCACACGATCGCGTCGCCACCGAGACGAAGGAACGGGAGGATGTACTCGCTGACCATCCCGAGAGTGCCGACGGCGCGGGCGGTACCGACGTCGTAGCGGTCGCGACGCTCGCGGCCGAGCGCCTCCGCCCGCTCGTTCCGGATCTCGACGTCAGTCAGTCCGAGGAGCGCGCAGACATCCTCGAGGAAGCGGGCCTTCTTGCCCACCGACTCGACCAGGGTGACGCGGGTCTTCGGCAGGGCGATGCGCAGCGCGAGACCGGGAAAGCCCGCGCCGCTGCCGACATCGATGACGCGCTCGCGGCCGGTCCAGCGGCGTACTGCGAAAGCGGTGAAGGAATCAAGGAAATGCTTGCGCGCGATGTCCTGAGGCTCGGTGATCGCTGTGAGGTTCACGGACGTATTCCGTTCGATGAGCTCGCTCGCGAACCGCTCGCAGAGGGCGATCTGTTCGGACGACAACGCGAGCCCGAGTCGCGCCGCCTCGCCCGCGAGTGCGGCGAACGGCGGCGAGGCGACGGGCACGCCGGTATCGTACGTGCGTGAGGATGAGGGCGGTCCGCTTCTCCGCATTCGCGTGCGTGCTGCTGTTCTTCGCGCTGGCGTCGAACGCGTCGGCCGCGACGGTGACGGTCGATATCTCCGGGTTCCTCTTTCGGCCTGACACCGTGTTCATCAACGCCGGCGACACCGTCACCTGGACGAATCGCGACAGCGCGCAGCACAGCGTCCTGTTCCTCACTGGACTCGGTCAGACACAGAACTTCGGGCTGGGCCAGAGCTCGTCGCTGCGCTTCATCGCACCGGGAACGTACAAATACATCTGCGGGCTGCACGGCCAGAGCATGTCGGGCACGGTCGTCGTCGAACCTGCCGACGGCCCGCTTCCGGTGGTCGTAGGCGGGGCGCCGACGTTCATGCCACCGACGCCGACCCCGATCCCCAGCGCCGGCGTCGTCGTGCGCGGCGCCGACGAGGGACCCGATCTGCCGGAAAGCGCGACGAACAGCAGCACCGACACGGGCCGCGCCGCCGTCTTCGGCGGGATCGGTGCGCTCGTCGTCTACATGGTCGTGCGCGGCGGCTCACTGCTCCGCCGTCGATGAGAGCTGCGCGCTTCGCGGCCGTCGCGGGCGCGCTCCTGTTCTTTGCTCTCGCGTCGACCGCATCAGCAGCGGTGAGGCCCGTCGATATCGCCAACTTCGCCTTCCAACCGCAAAGCCTGACGATCACGGTCGGCGACACCGTCACGTGGACCAACAAGGACACGTTCCAACACAGCGCCCGCGTCGCCGGAGTCGGCACGACGGTGGTTCTCAGCCAAGGTCAGAGTGCTTCGCTGACCTTCGCGACGGCGGGCACGTTCCCCTACGACTGCGGCATACACATGTCGGCGATGACGGGCACGGTCGTCGTGCGCGCGGCGGCCACGCCGGTCCCAACACCGGTCCCGACGCCGATCCCGACGCCTGCACCGACGGCGCGACCGACCGTCGCGCCAACGGTGGCACCGACCACTGAACCAACGCCGACTCCTAGCCCCGCGCCAACGGCGACACCGACCCCGGCACCGACAACTGCCGCGCCGAGCGCGACTCCGGCGCCGACCGTTGCGGTCGCACTACCGACGCAGCAAGCGCCCGCTCCTGCCGCATCGAACGACGGCGGCGCGACGGGGCTGCTCGTCGCCGGGGCACTGGTCGTGGTGATCGGGCTCGTTGCCTTCGCATTGACGCGCATCCGGCGCTAGGCGCGCGCCCTGCAGGGCTATGTACCGATGCCGAGTGAGACAATCGAGCGACCGATGACGACCCTCCGTATCTCAACGCCCGCTGACGACATCGCCGAAGTGCTCATCGACGAGCAGGCGATCGCCGCAAAGGTGCGCGAGCTCGGCACGGCGATCGCCGACGACTACCGCAACAAAGATGTCGTGCTCGTCAGCATCCTCAAGGGCGCGCTGCCATTCCTCGCCGACCTCATGCGCCAGATGCCGATCCCCCTCGCGCTCGACTTCCTCGAGGTCTCCTCATACGGAGAGGCGACCGAGTCGAGCGGCAACGTGCGGATCCTCAAGGATCTCGCCAAATCGATCGAGGGCCGGGACGTCGTCGTGGTCGAGGACATCCTCGACACCGGTCAAACGCTCTCCTATGTGATCGAGCATCTGCGTGCGAAACAGCCCGCGTCCGTCCGGCTCTGCACGCTGCTCGACAAGCCGGCGCGCCGCATCGTGCCGATACAGATCGACTATCGCGGGTTCGAGATCCCCGACAAGTTCGTCGTGGGATACGGGCTTGACTACGCCGAGCGCTACCGCAACCTGCCGTTCATCGGCGTGCTCAAGCCGGAGGTGTATCGAGGGGTGCCGTGAGACGGCGAACGCTTCTCGGCCACCTCGCGACCTGCGTCGTCGTCGCGGCGTCGACGATCTCCCTGTCCGAGCCCGCGCGCGCCGCGCCGCTGCCTGCGGTGCCCGCGAAGGTCCGCGTGAACGTCTCGCTCTACGGCACGTCCTACGCGCTCATCGGATCCACCGGCTCCATGACGGTGACCACGGAGGACGGCAAGGTCCTTTACAAGGGCGGACAGCGCATGGTCGCGCGCACGAACGTGCAGCGACTCGAAGGCGAGCCGATCTCGCTGCCGCCGCCGCATGAGGGTATGACCAGCGAGGAGCGAGCCAGCCGCCTCGAGCTGCTTCGCGAAGCGCGGCGCGTCGCGCGCGAGGCGCAGGTGAGCGGGAAGCTCGTCACCATTCCGTACGAGGTCTCGCTGCTCGCCGGGTCTGACGACGCGCTCGGTACGCCGGTGCTGTCGGCGCCGCGCGTCAGCGTGATCCGCTTCAACGCGGACTTCGGGTACCTGAACTGGGGCGGCCGCCTGTTCCGCGGAACGCTCGAGGTCACGACCGACGACGCAGGCGACATGATCGTGGTGAACGAGGTCGAGACCGGCCGCTACCTCGCATCGGTCACGGGCGCCGAGTCACCGTCCAGCTGGCACGACCAGGCGCTCGCATCGCAGGCGATTGCCGCGCGCACGTACCTTGTGACACATCTCAACCGGCACGACCACTACGACCTCGAGGGCGATGTCCGCGACCAGGAGTACGCCGGCATCGGCACCGAGGCTGATTCCACCATCCGCGCCGTCGAGCGGACCGCGGGCATCGTCGCGACCTACCGTGGCTCCCCGATCGAGGCCCTCTACTCCGCGAACGCGGGCGGAATCACCGAGGACTCGGAGAACGTGTACGCGAACGCGCTCCCCTACCTGCGCAGCGTTCCCTCACCGGGGGACGAGCTCGCGAAGGACAGCGGCTGGGGCAAGACGAGCTGGGACTGGAACCGCGAGTTCACCGCGCCGCAGCTCGGCGATTACATGCGCTCGCGCGGGCTGAATGTCGGCGTGCCGCAGCGGATCGAGCTCGTCCGCGTCACGAGCGCCGGCCGGGTCACGCTCGCGCGCGTGTTCGGCACGACGGGGACGCGCGACGTCGGCAAGGACGTGACGCGCTATTACTTCGGCCTGAAGAGCAGCATGTTCACGGTCACGCTGACCGAAGGCGGCGAGGCCGAGTGGGTCTCCTGGCGCGACAGCGCTCGCCTCGTCGACATGGGGATCCTCGGGTCGGAGCTCCTCGGCACGACCTACGAACGCACGCTGAACGAGGACCGCGAGCTGACGTCGATCCGCATCACGGGCTTCGTGTACAAGCTGCCGCCACGCTTCGTCTTCTACGGGCGCGGGTTCGGTCACGGGGTCGGCATGTCGCAGTGGGGGGCGCAGGGCATGGCCCTCAACGGAGCGAACTACGAGCAGATCCTCAAGCACTACTACCAGGGGATCGCGCTGACGAACATCGGCGGCGCGTGAAGCCATCTCGCGAACGCCGCGGCCTCGCCTGGTCGCGCTCGCGGTCACGCCGGCGCGCGCTCCATGCTGAACTGGACCGACAACACCCGTTGGTCGAGGAAGCAGCCGACCAACCCGAACACGGGCACGTCGATCACGCTCATGGACCTCGAGGTCTTCCGCGGGCGAAAGATGGCTCAGACAACGCGTGCCCTCCCAGCGGATCGCGAACGCAAGATCGTGTAGACGACGCCGGTGATGCCGAGCATCGCGAGCGAACCCAGCACACCGATGAGGCGCGTCTCCCGGATGATCGAGGAGATCTCGGCGGTGGGAGGCACAGACGCGAGCATGTTGAGTGTGACAACAACGCCAAGGCCGGCGTTGAGCCATCGCATCCGCGGCTCGGGAAGGAGAAGGAGCAAGAAGACGAGCGCGGCATAGGAGTAGCGCTCGTGCATCGAGGTCGCGAATGAGAACGCCACAAGGACCGACGCCGCGAGGGCAAGGATGAACGTCCGTGGGCGCGGATCCCGGATCACCGCGACGGCAATGAACGTCCAGAGAATTGCGGTGACCAGATAGCTGAGATGTTTAACGCTCAGCGGGCCCACGATGGCCACGCCGTCATATGCGAAGCCGCCGATCACGAGTTCCTGGACGAGCCACCAGATGTTCCACGCCCAGACCGACAAAGCGGCCTGACCTTGCTCCTGGTAGAACCCGATGTTCCGCAGATAGTTCGCCGGACCGTCGGCCGCCAGGAACGGCAGCCACAGGATCACGATCACCCCGACACCGATCGCGGCGGCCCGAACGAGGCCGCGCCAGCCGCTCGTCGCAAAGAACAACGCAGCGAACGGCACGAGCATCATGACTGCCTGCGGCTTCGTCATCAGCGAGAGCGCGATCAGAGCGGCAGCCCAGCCAGTGCGACCGCTGGTGGCGAAGATCGCGGCCGCTAGCGCGAAGAGCACGTAGATCGACTCGTAGTGTCCCAACAGGGCGCTGACGTCGATGACCGCGGGATGAAGCAGGATGACCGCGGCGGCCGCGACGGCCCACCTTGGCCGTTGTCGCAGCGCGTATCCGACGAGCCCAGCGAGGCCGAGGTCGGCCAAGAGCGCGGGGACCTTCATGAGAATGCGGATCGCCTGGTCACTGCTATCGGTCTCCGTGCGGAAGCCGGGTTCGACCGCGGCCAAGAGCCACCAGATGTAGGTCATCACGGGAGGGAACGACAACCTCGCGTCATATGCGCTCGGCAGGCCGTTGCTGGCGATGCCATGCACCCAGCCGACGAACAGATCGATGTCGCCGCTGATGTCCGCTCTCGGGAGGAGGATCAAGCGAACGGCCAGACCCACCGCTACCGAGGCGGCCAGTGTCAGCGTCAAAGGTCGGCTCAGGTCACTCCCCGACGAACTTCTGGGAGTTGGCCATGTGCGGATAGACGCGCGCCTGCACGACCGCGAGCAGCTGCTTGGTGTGGTTGCGGTCGTGGTGCACCCACTCCTGGAGCAGACCCTTCACGAACAGCATGCCGACCTTCGGATGCTCGCCGCTTCGCTCGAGGTCCGCCGCCGTCAGCGACCGCACGAGCGCGATGCTGTCGTGCCGCAGACCCATGAACTCCATCCACACGCTTTGGCTCATGCGCGCGCAGTCGTTGCGCTCGCGCGCCACCGCTTCCTGATCCCACGCTTTGAGCGGTTTGCCGGCGATCATGTCGCGGATACGGCCGGCGAAGCCGCGGCGCTCCGACTCGATGAGGTGCCCGACGCATTCGTTGACGCACCACTCGCCCGGCGCGGGATGCCACTGCGCGCCCTCGTCGCCGAGCGCGTTGATCTCGCCTTCGATGAGCGCGCAGGTGGATTCGAGCAGAGCCGCGATCTGTGTTGGCGCGAAGGGGTGCGTGGGACTCCCTTCAACACCGCTCATGAGATGAGCTGTGGTGCGCTCCGGATCGGGACGTGGACGTTGAGCACGACGGTCCCGTCAGGCCTGGTCTCGTGCTGCGACTCGCCATGCAACAGATCGAGACGCTCGCTGCGGCGCAGGCCGGACTGCAGCTCGCCGTCCGGCGGCAGCTCCTTGCCGTCGCTCTGCAGCAGGATCTCGAGCTTGTCGTCCTTCCAGGTCATGCCGAGGACGAGATCCTTCGCGATCGCCTTCTCGATGCGCTCGACGAGGGAGTCCTGGATGAGGCGGAAGATCGCGACCTCATCGTCGGACGGAAGGCGCCGGTCGCGACCCGTGCTGGAGAAGTCGATGCGGATGCCGTGCTTGTCGATGAGCGTCTGAACGTAGCGGCGCATCGTCGGCACGAGGCCGAGATCGTCGAGGATCATCGGTCGCAGCTCGAAGATGAAGCCGCGCAGCTCCTGGAGCGTCTTGTTGACCATCTGCCTGAGCGCCGCGAGCTCGGTACGCGAGCGCTGGGGGTCCACTTCGAAGAGCCGCTCGCTGATCTCGGACTGGAGCACCACGTTCGCCATCGCCTGCGCCGGTCCATCGTGGACCTGGCGCGCGATGCGCTTGCGCTCTTCCTCCTGCGTGTCCACGACCGCCTGCAGCAGCCGGCTCTCGTCGATGACCGGCGCGGTGTCGGCCGGTAGCGGCGCCTGCGACGTCGTGTGCACGTGGTTCTGGGCGGCCGTGATGAGGCCCCGCGCGCGGTCGAGGAGCTTCTTCTTCGCCTGGAGCCCGGCGAGCTGCGCCTCCATCGTCATGCGTCGCGACAGCGCAGCCCCATATTCGTCCGTCGCTTTGAAGATCTCCTCACGTTGGAAGTTCGCTGGGTTGGCGCGAGCCTCTTCGACCTTCGCCTTCGTCTGGTCCTCACGGGCCTTGAGCCGGCTCACCTCGGTCAGCGTCGACTCGACCAGTAGATCGAGCTCGCGGACCTCGGCGGTGATCTTCTTCTGCTCGGCAACGAGCTCGCTGACAAGATCGGGGGCTGCCACGCTCAACTACCCATCTCCGGTCCCTTGATCCAACCCTGACGGATGGCGTACACGACGGCCTGCGTGCGGTCGTTGACCGACAGCTTCCGCAGGATGCTCGACATGTGATTCTTCACCGTCTGCTCCGAGATTGCGAGAGCGTACGCGACCTCTTTGTTGGTCATCCCCTGGGCGATGTTGTCGAGGATCTGGACCTCGCGCGGGGAGAGCGGCGCGAACACGTGCGATGACCCGGGGCCGTATACCGACAGCTCGCGGAACTCAGCGAGCACCTTGGATGCGACCGCGGGCCGGTTGAAGACCTTCTCGTTGATGATGAACTGGCCGGCGCG
>Ga0207653_10000216_pt1 | contig 38680 bp, 30 predicted proteins | sample KBSK5251metaG_FD_184341 | JGI IMG/M metagenome (GOLD analysis project Ga0207653, IMG submission 184341) | Corn, switchgrass and miscanthus rhizosphere microbial communities from Kellogg Biological Station, Michigan, USA - KBS K5-25-1 metaG... | ecosystem: Host-associated > Plants > Roots >...
GAGTAGGCGCCGACCGGGCTGTTGGTGCCGGCCGACGTGGTGTAGGTGAGGGTCCCGCCGAGCGAGGCAGGGGTGTCGCCGGCCACGAACCCGGCGTACCGCACGGTGAACCCAGGGTTGGCTTGGCCGTAGGTCTTCGAGAAGTGGTCAATCGCGACCGTACTCACGTTCGAGTCGGCCGTGATCGCGAGCGCGACCGGGTTAACCGTCAACGTGTTGGTCTGATACGAGAAGTCGTACTTGTTGTCGGCCCCGCCGGAGCAAGTGATCGAGTAGGAGCCCACGTTCACGTGAGCAGCTGTGACACCGCATGTCGGCGGCGTGTCGATAACCGAAGACGTGTCCCCTCCAACGAAGCCCGAATACTGGAATGTGAAGGGTGAGGGATCGGCACTGCCATAATCCTTCGCTTGAACATCCGGAGTGACCGTAAGCGTGTACTTGTTCACGGTCAGCACAGAGGCACTCGACGTGACAGATCCGCAGCCGTTGCTAACAACGACGTCGTACGAATCAGCATCGGCTGTCGTGACCGAGGAAATGGTGTAGCTCGAGGTTGTTGCGCCAAGGATGGGCGAACCGTTCTTCCGCCATTGGTACGTCAGTGGCGCTGTTCCGCTCGCGACCACGCTGAAAGTGACCGAATCACCGACATTTTTGGTCTGCGTTGCTGCGGGCTGCATCGTGATCGAAGGTGCCGTACAAGCAACCTTGGCCAGGAACTGGTTATTCGAACTGTACTCATTGGTGATGAGAGGATCGAAGACGACCTTGATCTGGTCATTGCTGACTTTGGTCGCGGCAGAGTGGTCGGTTCCGACCACCACCGATTCCGGAATGGCGTTCGTTGATGCATAACCCGACGGGAAGAGCGGGTCGCGCACTACGAAATAGGTCTTGCCAGCAGTGAGCCCCGAGGTGAACGCCCATTCTCCAGCAGCCGGAGTTGTGATCGTCGAGCCGACTTGCAGATCCGTTCCGGGGTTATAGACACCATTGGTGTTTGTATCGACGAACAGGCTGATCTTCGCTCCCCCAAGACCTCCCTCGCCCGCATCCACTGTGCCGTTGCCGTTTGTGTCGTCGTAGGCCGTGCCGCTGATCGACGGTGTGAAGGCGGTCGTGGTGACAGATCGAGTGTTGTCTGTGATGTCGGCATCGTTCTCAGCGGAGAGGATCTGGGCGTTGTTCGTGAAAGAGATGTTGTTCCCAATGGTTGAACTGACCGTCACTTGGTATGTCCTTGTAGCGAGAGCCGAGCCAGCGGCGATCGTTCCAAGGTTCCACGTGATGCTATTACTCAGTGAATCGAACACACACCCACCGGTACAGCTGTTTGGGACATACGAGACCGATGACGGCAGAACGTCGGTCAGCTGGACTCCAGTCGCAGCGTTCGAGCCGGAGGCGAGGTTCCGGTACTGGAGGGTATATGTGAACATCTGGCCCGGGCTGACGGCCGTGAGCGCCGTCTTCGTTAACGTCAGGTTAGGTGCCCCTGCTGCCGCCGCTGGCTTGAAAATCTGCACGGTCCCAGATCCAGCACTGCCCTTGATCTGAAGAGACGAGCCGCCGAACGCGTGGGCACCAGCGCGCAATCGCGTGTTGAAGGTGATGAAGCCCTCGTTGCCGTTGGTAATCGTGGCTTCAAAGGTGTAGTTCCAAATATCACCACCGCTCGATGTCGAGAATGTAATTCCACCTGGCAGACCGCCTGTAACGGTCACGTTGCTTGACGCAACAAAGTTGGTTAGACCTTCGAGTCCAGCGGTCACCCCCGAGGCGTGGTCGATAGAAATGGTGAATGTGTTGGCTGTGCTTCCGCTCTGGCCCGCAGGGAAGTCAAGGCGCATCGGGACGACGTCGAGCTCGCGCCAGCTCGAGAGCGCGCCATTTATCCAAACACCTGTACCGATTCCCGTGCAGACACCTCCGGAGAGAGCGCAAGACTGACCCTGAAGATTGCCGTTGAGCTTCGCTGCTGCAACGTAAGGACCAACGACGGGGCCGCCGCCCGGGGCGCCAGCAGGAACCACCGGATCCGTCGACGTGTCACCAAGAGCGCGCGCGAGATCCACGCGGCCGTTCCCGACGCCACCATCCGGATCGGCGTTCCGCGCCAGACGACCGACGATCACGCCGGGCGTTGCCGAAGGATCGGCAGCGAGCAGCTGAGCAGCCGCGCCCGCAACGATCGCGGCCGAAGCCGACGTTCCCGTAACGCTCACCGTGTTCGCGATCGTGTCGTCGGCTTGGATCCCGACGCCCGGCGCCGTCAAGAACACAGCAGCGCTCGAGTTCGAACCGCTCCACAACGCATCCGTCTGATCAGTCGCGCCGACGCCGACGACCTTCGCGTCTCCCGCCGGGTAGTTCGGAGACGTTCCGCCGTCGTTGCCTGCGGCCGCGACGACCACGACGCCGTGACTCCACGCGTAGTTCACCGCGTCTTGCAACGCCGTCGAGTAGCCGGGGTTCGAGAACGCCATCACCGCGACGTTCGCGCCGTGATCGGCCGCCCACACGAGTCCGGCGATGATGTCGGAGTCCTGACCGGTGCCGGTCGCGTCGAGAACCTGCACCGGCATGATGTTGATCCCTTCGAAGCCGACGCCGGCGATTCCCTGACCGTTGTCGGTCGTCGCGCCGGCGATCGAAGCAATCCATGTGCCGTGCCCGTTGGGGTCGTTGTTCGGATCGGTGCCGAACGCAGACCAACCGGGACCCGACGGGACGTCACTCGACTGCACGCCCGTGTCGAGGACGGCAATCGTCGAGATGCCGGAGATAGTGGTCGAGCCGTACGCCTGATCCCAGCCGATCTGCGGGAGCGCCCACTGATCGGGATACGAGGGATCGTTCGGCGTCGCCTCGGCGTCACGTGTCCGGTCGCGATCAACGGACTGCACGCGGGGATCCGCACGGTACCCGGCGAGGGAGTCGGCAACCGTCGCGGCGTCGACGTTGACGACGTGAAGGCGAAGTGCCGGGATCGACGAAACCTCGGTGCCACCGCCGGCGGCGATCGCATCGGCGACGTCGGTGTCGGTCAAGCCGGCAACCATCTGCACGATGAGGGACGCGGTGTTCGTTACCGCCGGTGAGGTCGTGTCGCTCGGAGCAGGAGCGGACGACGTGTCGGAGGGCGCCGGCGCCGAGGAGGTGTCGGGGGCCGGAGCGGGAGATGCGTCCGTTACGGACGGGCTATCGGTTGGGCTCGGAGCATCGGTCGAGGGAGCGTCGCTGGCAGAGGGAGCGAGGGTCGGTTCGGCTGTCGGTTGATCGGTCGGTGTTGACGACGGCTCGGCTGTGGGGGAGGCAGTCGAATCCTGCGCCAACGCGATCGGTGCGTTACTCAGCATCAGCGACACCAGCAGCGCCAGTGGAACGATGAACGCGAGTGTCTTCTTAGTGAAACGACGGGTGCGTGAGTCACCCTTCCGATGCGAACCCATAACCTCTCCTGTCCTCCAACGGGGGACGCGGGGGGTCCCCCGACTGGCCGCTCCGTGTCGCTTGAACGGCCTACTCCGAGCGCAGGGGACACTACCAGGCAACTACCCTCCTGTGAACCCCTACTTTCGGCCTCGTCTTATCGGCTCTACCTGCGAAAACCCTTCGGGAACCCGGGCCGACGCGACGGCTTTTCCACTGCGTGCCCACTCCGGATGAAGGCTATCCACGTAGCCTTCGATCGCCGTGCGGTTCTTCCGGAGGGCTACAGCGCAACGCTCTCCGCGTTCGGGACAGTCGGGGTGCCGACTGCTCGATTGCTCTGTCGTGGGCAGCTACTCCACTGTCTTAAGGAGGTGTTAGCCGCTCCCTTTAGACTTCCTTCATGGAACTTCGCAGCTTCCAGGACACGATGCGCCAGATCTACCTGGAGCGCGACGAGCAGCGAGGCGTCGATGCGACCTTCCGGTGGCTCACCGAGGAACTCGGGGAGCTCGCCCGGGCGATCCGCACGAGCGAGCGGACGAACCTGGAGCTCGAGTTCTCCGACGTGTTCGCGTGGCTGACCTCGCTGGCGAACATCCTGGGGGTCGATCTCACGGCGGCGGCTACACGCTACGAAGACGGATGCCCGAAATGCGGGGCGACGCCCTGCGTCTGCCCGATGTGAATGCCGACATCCGCACCCCGTCTGAAGACGACCGCGAGCAGATCGCGCGCGTGTTGGCGACGTCGCTCAACTTCTCGGTGGAGAACGCGCTCGCGCGTTCGCCGACCTTCCCGCTGGGGGACATGCGGTGCGCGTACGTCGACGACCAGGTCGTGGCGACGGCGGCGGAGTCACCCTTCACGCAATGGTTCGGGGGGAACAGCCTCGCGTGCTCGGGCGTTTGGGGTGTCGCGACCGAGCCCGAGTTCCGAGGCGCCGGGTTCGCATCGGCGTGCCTCGGCAGACTGATGGACGACGCCCGGGGGCGCCGGACACCACTGACCGCGCTCTATCCTGCCGTGATCGAGCCGTACCGACGGCTCGGCTACGAGCTGGCCGGTACCTACGACGAATATCGCGTCGCGCTGGACGCGTTGCCGGCGGTCGACACGCTCGACCTCCCGTCTCTCGAGCTCGTCGACGCCGATCGCGATCAGGACGCGATCATCGCCTGCTACGCGCGCTGGCTCGGTCGTCGGAACGGCACGATCGAGCCGGACGCGACGTTCTGGCGCACGCGGATGCTCGTCCGTCCATGGGACGAGTGGCATCGTGCCGTCGTCGCACGCGACGACGGCACGATCACCGGCTTCGCGATCTTCACACGCGTACCCGACACCTCGGGCCATCTGTCGTTCGGGTTCGGTCTGAAGGGCTCGATGTTCGTCGCCGAGAACGATCGGACCCTCCGTGCGTTGATCGCGTACGCGTCAAGCTATCGAGGCCTCGGGCGTTGGCTGGGATGGTCGGGGCCACCCAACGATCCGATGACGTTGCTCGTCGGCACCCAGGCGGTCACTGTGGCCGACCGATACCGGTGGATGCTCCGCATCCTCGACGTGCGCGGCGCGCTGGAAGGTCGCGGGTATCCACCGATCGACGTGGAGGCGTCGTTCGCGATCGACGATCCGCGGTACGCCGAGAACACTGGTGTCTGGCGTCTGCGACTCTCGAGCGGCGAGCCGAAGGTCGAGCTCGGATCGTCGCACGACCGGCGACCGCTCACGATCGGCGCGTTCTCCTCGATGTTCTCCGGCTACCTGCGACCCGTCGACGCGGTGCGGCTCGGCTACCTGGAGGGCGACGATCCCGCCGTGGAAGCGTTGAGCGCGATCCTCTCGGGTCCCGACCCATGGTGCCCTTTCTTCTTCTGAGAACCCCTTTCGGCCGTTTCGCGATAGCCTCGCCGTGACCGGATGGGCGCGTTCGACGAGGTGCTCGCAGCGGCACGTGAGGGCGAAGGGTGGGCCCTGAGCCAGCTTTACCGCGCCACCTACCCCCGGTTCGTCCGATACGCGAGCGCGGTCGCGCCCGACGACGCCCACGACGTCGCAGCCGACGCGTGGCTGGACATCGCACGGAGCCTTCATCGCTTCAAGGGAGATGAGCACGCGTTCCGTGCGTGGGCGTTCACGATCGCGCGGGGGCGGCTCCTGGACCTGCAACGGAGCCGTGCTCGCCGCCGAACCGATCCCGTCGACCCCGAGGATCTGGTCGGAGCGGCTTCCCGGGGAGACGTGGAGGAGGAAGCGCTCGCGTCCCTCGGGACCGATCGAGCTATCCGGCTCATCACGTCGTCGCTCTCGCGCGACCAGGCAGAGGTCGTGCTCCTGCGGGTGATCGGCGATCTGGGCGTGGACGAGGTCGCGTCCATCATGGGCAAGCGACCCGGAACCATCCGCGTCCTCCAGCACCGAGCGATCCGGCAGCTGGCGCAGGTCCTTCGCCGGGAAGGTGTAACGCGATGAGCCGCTGGGACGATCTTCCTGACGCGATGCGCGGCGAGTCGATGGACGACGGAACGTTGGATGGGCTGCTTCGTGGACGGACGGCCCCCGACGACGCTCCCCCCGGCTACTCCGACGTGGCGTCGGTCCTCCTCGCCGTTGCATCGCCACCCGTCGAGAAGGAGCTGGACATGGAAGCGCAACACGTTGCAGCAGCACGCGTCGCCATTGCTCAGGGGACGACCGGACGCCCGATATGGCGTCGCCGTACCTTCGCGGGACTCATGGTGGTCGGTGCGCTGTTGGTGATACCGGGATTGGCGGCCGCCAACTCGCTTCCCGATCCGGCCCAGCACGCGGTCTCACGGGTCTTCGACAAGGTGGGCATCTCGGTACCGGACAGCCACGCGGCACCGACGACGGTCGATCACCCCGCGAGCACCGGCGCCGAGATCTCGAACCTCGCCACGACGACCGATGCTACCGGTGTCGCGAAAGGCGCGCTGATCTCCTCGACCGCGAGCGGTGGCAAGAGCCAGGCCGGACAGCACGGCAAGGCGGCGTCGGCGCACGGCGCCGCGCCGGTCCCGACACCCAACACGGGCGGCTCCGGCACCGCGGACACGGCGAGCGGTGGTTCGGCGGACCAAGGGACCGCCACCGCCGACCAGAAGAGCGGCGGCCGGAGCGCTGCCGGTTCTGGGAACCGGTAAGCCTCAGCCGTTGGGTTCCGCAGGCGTCGTCTGACCGTACACGTCCGGACTGAGGCCGTAGGCTCGCCGTTCCTGCTCCAGGACCTTCCGGCGAACCTCGGCCAGCTTTTCCGGACCCAGATGCACCACGTGTGTGAGCACGAGCACCTCGTGCTCGTCCTCGTTGGCGCCTCCCCATCCGACGCGGACGTTCCCCAAGCCCGCCGAGTAGTACTTGAGCTGGAAGGCACCGGGCTCGGTGCGGCTGAACTCGCGAGTGATCAGGACGTCGCTGTAGCAGCCGACAGGGACGCACGTCCGTTCGCCCATCCGGTACGCCTCCGCCCGATCGTTCCAACCGACCTGGGGCCCCCATCCCTGGGCGTAGCTGGGCGTGTTCAGTTCGGGGTCCGCCTTCATCGCGATGCCGGCCCTGGCGCCCTCGAGGCCCGCGATCCAGACCGGCGTCTTGACGATGGTGCCGTCCTCGTATTCCTCCGGGTACTGGCCGAGGTGCCAGACGTTCCCGTCCAGGTCTTGGGCGAAGAAGGCCAGTTCCGCCTCCTGGAGCCGGTCGTCGTTGTAGTCGAGATCCCACGCGACGACGACGCGGACGCCGTCGACCTCTTTGGTCAGGTCGGTCACGGTGAACACCACGCGACGGCGGATCAGGTCCTCGCCATCCAACGCACGGCCCTCCCACACCAGCTGGGTCCCCGGTTCGAGTGGGAACCAGCGGTTGTCGACGGTCGGAGAGCGCCCGAAGTTGGTCGGATCGAAGTCGTCAGCGGAGATCTGCCGATGCGATGGCGCACCGGTGCTCGTAGCGACCGGATGACCCCGATCGCCACAGGCAGGGAGCCACAGGATGAGCGCCATCGCGACGACGCAGCCGTTCCGGATCGGTCGCATCTCTAATCCCCTCTTTCCTCAAGCGACTCCGTTCGGACGAACCGGGAAGGGTGCACCACGCCCCCAGCGCAGGTACAGGGCGGGAACGATGAACAGGTTGCGGAACGTCGACGTGATGAGACCGCCGACGATCACGACCGCCATCGGATGCTCGATCTCGTGGCCGGGGAGATCGCCGGCGATCACCAAGGGGATCACTGCGAGACCGGTGGCGAGCGCCGTCATCAGGATGGGAGACAGCCGCTCACGTGCCCCCCGAAGCACGAGTGACGGACCGAAGGTCTCGCCCTCGGATCGTTCGAGGTGCTGGAAGTGATTGATCATCATGATCCCGGTACGTGCCGCGATCCCCAGCACGGTGAAGAAGCCCACCAACGAGCCCAACGAGATCGTCCCGCCGACGAGGTACGTGGCGATCACCCCACCCGCCAAGGCGATCGGGAGGTCGAGGAACGCGAGCCAGGCAAGCCGCCAGGTGTGGAGGGCGATCCGCAGGAGCAGGAAGACCGCTGCCACTGCCGCCAGCGCCAGCAACAGCAAGCGACTCTGCGCGGTCTGCCGCTCGGCGTATTCACCCAGCAGCTCCGCGTGATAGCCCCGGGGGAAACCGATGCTCCCGACCGCATCCTCGACGTCGTTCACCACGGAACCCAGGTCACGGCCTTCCACGTTCGCTTCGACGTCGATCCGCCGCGAGTCGGCCTCCCGCTCGATCGCGTTCGGCGTCGGCCGCACCTGGACGTCCGCCACCTGAGCCAAGCGGACGTGACCCCCGCCGGGCGTGTCCAGCAGTAGGCGGCCGATGTCGGTCACGCTGTCCCTGGTCTGGGGGGTGCTCCAGACGTTGACGTCATAGGCCCTGCCGCCTCGGAAGATGTCCCCGACCTCCTCGCCGGAGACCAGGGTGGCCGCGGCGCGCCGGACGTCTCCCGGCTTGATCCCGAACCGCTGGGCGGCTCTGAGGTTGACCCTGATCTCCACCTGCGGCACGTCTTCCTGGAAGCTCACGTGCTCCTCGGTGATCCCCGGGATGTCGGAGAGCAGGTTCCGGACCTCGTGCGCCCGGCTCCGGAGCTCGTGCAGATCCTGTCCGAAGATCCTCACGACGACCGGCTCGGTCGATCCCGCGAGCACCTCGTCGACGCGCTCGTTGAAGTACGTCAGCACGTCGTGGTACAGGCCCGGGTAGCTGTCCACTACCTCCTGGATCCTGGCGAGCGTCTCGTCGTAGTCGGCCGCGGGGTCGACGGTGATCCAGTTCTCCCCGAAGTTCGCGCCGACGATCTCCTCGGCCAGGAGCGCCTGTCCGATGTGGGAACCGAACGACTGCACGCCTGGGATCGAGCGGAGGTCGCGACCCGCCGCCGTGACGATCCGTCGCTCCTCCGGCAGCGACGTCCCCGGCTTCGAGATCCAGTGCATCAGGAAGTCACGTTCCTTGAACTCCGGGAGCAATGCCTCTCCCAGGTGCGGCACGACGAGCACGCCGGCGACGAAGATCACGATCCCCACGCTCGCGACGCGCAGCGGCGCGTGAAGGACTGGGGTCAGGACACGCTGGTAGAGCGGTTGCAGCCATCGAACGAGCGGGGATCCGCGTCGCTCGATCGGGGCCTTCCCCAACAGGATCAGGCCGAGCGCCGGCGTGACGGTCAGCGCGACGAGCATGGACGCGAGCACCGCGAGCCCGTACGACAGCGCGAGGGGCGCGAACAGCGCACCGGTCAGGCCCTGCACGAAGAAGATCGGAAGCAGGGTCGCGACGTCGATCAGCGTGGCGTAGATGATGGCGCTCCGCACCTCGAGCGACGCGTCCAAGATGACGTTCGCCGTCGAGATCGAGGCTCCCTCCCTGCGAGCGATCCGGAGCCGTCGAACGATGTTCTCGATGTCGATGATCGCGTCGTCGACGACCACACCGACGGCGATCACCATCCCTGTCAACACCATCGTGTTGATCGTGGCGCCGCGCCGATCGAGCACGAGGGCGGCCGTCAACAACGACAGCGGGATCGCGATCACGCTGATGAGCGCGGTACGCCACTGGAAGAGGAACAGCCCGATCACGAGGAGGACCAGGAGCGAGCCGATGATCAGTGCACGGGTGAGGTTGTGGATGGCGAGATCGATGAAGTCAGCCGCCTGGAAGATGGTGGGGTCCATCTCCAAGCCCGGGAGTCCAGGTTGGAGCTCACGCAAGGCGTCCTCGACCCCGCGGGTCAACTCGAGCGTGTTGGCCCACGGGAACTTCTCGACGACGAGCATCAGCCCCGGCCCATCGTTGATGACCGCGTCGCCGATCAGCGGCAAGGTCCCTTCTCTCACGACGGCGACGTCACCCAGGGTGAGCGTCCGGCCATGTCGACGCGCGACCGAGACCTGCGCAAGGTCCTCCGGCGTGAGGACCGGCAACGTGTGTTGGACCTGGAGCCGCTGGTTCGGGGTGTCGAAGAAACCGCCCTTGCCGATCACGGCTCCGTTCGAGAATCGGAGGATCCCGGAATCCACCGCGTCGGCGGTGGTCGTCATGACCTGGTCGAGCGTGAGGTCGTACTTCGCCAGACGGTCCGGGATCACCCGAACCTGCGGCATCTTGATCCGCTCGCCCCAGATGGCCACGTTGGCCACGCCGGGGACCCGGAGCAGCCGTCCCCTGATCGTCCAGTACGCGATCATCGACATGTCCCGGAGGTTGATGGTGTCCGAGGACAGCCCCACCTCCATGACGCGCCCGGTCGTGGAGACGGGCGGCATCATCACGGGCGGGCTCGCCCAGGTGGGGGTGCGGATGACCGACGCCATCCGCTCCGTGACCAGCTGCCGGGCTTCCAAGATGTCCGTCCCCGGGCGGAAGAACAGCTCGATCGACGACAACTGCGGCACCGACTTCGAACGGATCGTGTCGAGCTGGGGGATCCCGTTCAGGGACTGCTCGAGGGGGATCGTGACCAGGGATTCCACCTCGGCGGCCGACAGCCCGAGGCAGGACGTCTGGATCTCGACACGCGGAGGGGCGAACTCAGGGAAGACATCGACCGGCATGACCTCGAGCTGACCCACGCCGAAGAACAGCATCGCGCCCGCCGACGCGACGACGAGGTAACGGAACTTCAGGCTCGACCCGACGATCCAACGCAACATGGCCGGCCGCGCGTGCCCGCGCTCACTCCTCCCCGACCTCGTACTCGGTGCCGAGCAGCTCGGCCGCTCCCACCGTCACGACCCGGGTCCCGGCCGGGGGACCGGCGGACAGAACGGCCCTGTTCCCTTCGATGGTGACCACGCTGATCGGCGAGCGGACGAACACCAGGGGTTCGGGGTTCGTGTACGCCCACGTGTCGCCGTTCGGGTCGTAGAGCACCGCTGCGTACGGGATCGCGGTGCGCGCCTGCCGACCGCCCCGCAGCTCCCTGATACGTGCGGTCGTGATGTCGAGCCTCCGGGCGGCGTCCTCGGAGAGGGTCACCCGAGCGACGTCGCTGCCTTCGATCGGCTCCACCGTGGCGACGTCGCTTGCGCCGCTCTCGTGCTGCGCCGACGTGTCCGAGCACGCCGTGAGCGCGAGCCCGAGAACGACGACCGCCGCGGCGATCCCTCCGTAACGGAACCGCATCCCTCCTCCTCTCGCTCAGCTCTCCAACACCCGTTCGATCTCGGGGACGAAGACGACGTCCGTCGGCGCGGGCTCGGCGGCTGGGGTCGACCCGGATCGCAGGTAGAGGCTCGGGACGACGAAGAGGACCAGCAACGTCGACGTGACGAGGCCTCCGAGGGTCGCGATCGCCATCGGATGCATGACCTCCTGGCCCGCGAGGCTGCCCGAGAGGGCGAACGGGACGAGCGCGAGACCGGAGGCGACCGCGGTCACCACGATCGGGACGAACCGCTCGCGCGACCCGCGTTGGATCAGCGCCTGGCCGAACGCGACGCCTTCGACCCGCTCGAGATGTTGGTAGTGCCGCAGCAGCGTGATGCCGCTCCGCATGCTGATGGCGAGGATCGTGACGAACCCCGCCGCCGATCCGAGCGAAACGTCCAGACCCGCCACGACAAGGGCGAGCACGCAACCCACCATCGCCAGCGGCAGGACGAGGAACGACATCGCCGCCAGTCGCCAGCTTCCAAGAGCAGCCTGCAGCAGCAGGAGGATGCCGATCGTGGCAGCGACCGCGACCGCGAGGGCGCGCCGGTCGGCCGCCTGCCGCTCCGCGAAATCCCCGACGAGCTCGGCGTGGTACTCGAGCGGGAACGCGATCTGGCCGATCGCGTTCCGGACATCGTCGGCCACCGCCTCGACGTCCCGGCCGTCCACGCCGGCCGTGACGTCGAGGCTCCTCGAGATGTCCTGATGCTTGATCACGGTTGGCGTCGAGGCGATCGCCACGTCCGCCACCCGCCCGAGACGGACGCGGCCACCACCGCGAGTGTCGATCAAGAGGTCCTGGACGCTGCGCAAGCTGTTGCGCGTGCGGGGGGTTCCCCACACGACGACGTCGAACACCTTCTGCTGCTCGAAGAGGCTGCCGACACCGATCCCGGACAACAAGGTGGCTGCGGCACGGCGCACGTCGCCCGGAACGACGCCGAACCGCTCGGCCGCTCTCAGGTCGACCTTCACGTTCACCGTCGGTTGCTGTGGTTGGAGCTCCACGCTCGGATGGACGATCCCGTCGATCCCGGTCATCGCGGCGCTGATCTCATCCCCCTTCGCCCGGAGCACCTGGAGGTCCTGGCCGTAGAGACGGACCACGATCGGGCTGCTAGGTGCGGGCAGCACGGTGCCGATCCTCTCGTCGGAGTAGGTCCGGACCGCGTGCTCGATCCCCGGGTACCCCTCGACGACGGCACCGATGGAGTCGACGGTCGCCTCGTAGTCGGCATCCGGGTCCACGCTCACCCAGAGCTGGGCGGCATCGACGCCGACCACCTGGTCTGACGTGATCGCTCGGCCGATATGCGCCCCGACACCGAGCACACCGGGGAGGGACCCCAACTCGTGTCCCACGCGATCCGTGATCCGGTCCATCTCCGGGAGCGAGGTGCCGGGCACGGCACGCAGGTCGATCAACACGTTCCCGTCTCGGAAAGCAGGGAGCGCCGACGATCCGAGGAAGGGGATGGCGACGAGACCAGCGAGGACGACCGCGCCCGCCCCCAGGTACGTGCGACGCGGCGAGCGGCTCGTTGCCGTGAACAGCCGGTCGTACCCGCGCTGGACCGATCCCACGACGAAGGATCCGCGGCGCTCGAGAGGCGCCCGCTGAAGGAGGAGCAAGCACAACGCGGGCGTGACGAGCAGAGCAACGACCATGGAGGCCACCATCGCCAGCACGAAGGAGAGAGCGACCGGCGGGATGAACGGGGCCACCGCCCCCCGCAGGAAGAGCAGTGGAACCACGGCCGCGATCACGATCCAGGTGGCATACGTGGCCGCGCTTCGCATCTCGAGCGACGCCTCGATGACGACCGTCGTTGCCGTCGGCTCGACCCCGTTCAACCGTTGTCGGTGCAGACGCCGAGCAACGCTCTCGAGGTCGACCACCGCATCGTCGATCACCACGGCGAGAGCCATCACGAGACCGGCCAGCACCATCGAGTTGATCGTCGTCCCACGTAGGAACAGGACGAGCCACGCGATCGAGAGTGACGAGAGGATCGAGGCGACCCCGATGACGGTTCTGCGCCACCCCAGCAGGATCGCGCCGAGGGCGACGATCACGAGCACGAGGGAGATCAGGAGGGCGGTACGCAGGTTGGCTGCGCTCCGCTCGATGTAGCCGGCGGGCCGGTAGATGGTCGGGTCGAGCGTGACCCCGGAGAGACCCGGCCGGAGCGCATCGAGGGCCCGCTCGACCTCGTGCGTCACGTCGAGTGTGCTCGCTCCGGGGAACTTCTCGACCAGCAGCAACAGGCCAGGGTCACCGTCGGTGAAGACGGCGTCGCCGATGAGAGGCTGATGGTCCTCGACCACGTCGGCGACATCGCCGAGACGCAGCGTGCCGCCGCTCGCTCGCTCGATCGGCACCTTGGAGAGATCGCGGGCGGTGGTGATGGGCTGAAGGTGCTGGATGCCGAGGCGTTGGTTGGCTGTGTCGATGAAGCCTCCGGTACCCGGGGTGGATGCCTCGAGGAACGTGAGCGGCGATGCCCAGAGCGCGTTCCCGCTCGTTTCGATGATGCGATCGAGCGACAGCCCGTACGTCGCCAAGCGGTCGGGGTCGACCTGCACCTGGAGCTGACGCTCCCGCTGTCCCCAGATGGAGACGTTCGCGACCCCCTGGACGCCCAGGAGCTTGGGCCGGATGGTCCAGCGGGCGAGGACCGACATCTCGATCGGCGACACGGTTGCCGAGGAGAGCCGGATCATCATGATCCTGCTGGTCGATGAGAGCGGCTGGAGCATGTGCGGCGTCGCCGAGACATTGGGCAGTCCGGCCGCTTGCGTCAGCCGCTCCTGCACGACTTGCCGTGCACGAAGGAGGTCCGTTCCGGGATCGAAGATCAGCTCGATCGACGAAAGACCGGGGATCGATGCCGAGCGCATCGTGTCGAGCCAGGGAACGCCTGCGAGCAGATCTTGCTCCAGCGGAACGGTGATCAGCTGCTCGACCTCCGGAGCGGAGAGCCCGAGGGCTTCGGTCTGCACCTGCACCGCAGGCGGCCCGAACTCGGGAAGAGGATCGACCGCGGCGTGCCACAGCTGCCCGATACCGAGGACGACGAGGCCTGCTGCAACGACCACCACGACGCGGCGGAGCCTCAAGCTGGACCCGATGAGCCACCGCATCTCGCCCTCCGCGAACGTAGGACGTCAACGTAGGAAGGTCGATGACGTCCGTCGTCGTCGCGTGCGACGAAACACGTGTCGTCTCCGGAGACGAGGATCGCCGGTGTCTAACCAGCGCGAGGCTGGACGAGCCCGGAGTCGTACGCGAGAACGACCGCTTGCACACGGTCGCGGAGGGCAAGCTTCACGAGGATGTGACGGATGTGTGTGCGCACCGTCGTGTCAGCGACGAAGAGCTCGGCGGCGATCTCGTGGTTCGAGGCTCCAGTGCCCACGAGCGTGAGTACCTTGCGCTCGGTCGGGGTCAGCACGTCGAGCAGGCTTGCCTTGGCGGGTCGGGGCGTCGGCAGCGACGAGGCGATCGACTCCAGGAGGCGCCGCGTCACCGACGGCGCGAGGAGAGCGTCGCCCCTCGCGACGATCCTGATCGCTTCGATCAGCTCGCTCGGTCGAACGTCTTTGAGCAGGAAGCCGCTCGCTCCCGCTCGGATCGCCTCGATCACGTACTCATCGATATCGAAGGTCGTGAGGATCAAGATCTTGGTCGTTCGATCCTCGGCGGCCAAGATCCTCGTCGCCTCGACGCCATCCATCCCCGGCATCCGGACATCCATCAAGATGACGTCGGGCAGGAGGCGACGGGCTTGCTCGACCGCCTCGAGTCCGTCGGCCGCCTCTCCCACCAGATCGATGTCATCTTCGGTCCGCAGCGTCATCTCGAACGCGGCGCGCATGAGCGGCTGATCGTCGGCGACGAGGACCCGGATCGTCACGGCGGCTCCTCGTCGGTCGGTAGCGTCGCCCACACGCGGTACCCCCCGCCGACGACCGGGCCCGCGCTGAGCTCGCCGCCGAAGAGCGCAACACGCTCGTGCATCCCGAGGTGTCCGTACCGGATCCGGGAAGCGCGGTCGTCGTCCACGCCCTCGATCCGTTGAGCCTGTTCGTGGGGACTTGCCCCGTCATCGGTGATCGTGAGCTCGAGGGACGCAGGCCGGTACCGCACCACAACGTCCACCCGTGATGGATGGGAATGCTTCAAGACGTTCGTCAAAGCCTCTTGCACGATCCGGTAGGCCGACAGATCCAGTCCGACCGGAAGGGCACGAGGCTCCCCCTCGATGGTGAGCAGCACCGGGACCCCCGCCTCACCGACCTGCCCCACGAGCGCGTCAAGCTCATCCAAACCGGGTTGGGGAGCCCGTTTCGTCACCCGCTCGGCATCGGGCCGGAGCAGCCCCATCAGTCGCCGCATCTCAACCAGCGCCTCTCGACCCGCGTGCTCGATACTGCCGAGCGCCGCCAAAGCCTCCCGGGGTTGTGATCCGGAGATCCGTTGGGCGGCTCCGGCCTGGGCAACGATGACGCTGACGTTATGCGCGACCACGTCGTGCAGCTCCCGAGCGATCACGCGCCGTTCCTCGGTGACCGCACGCTCGGCGCGCTCCTCGCGCTCGCCCTCTAAACGGCTGGCCCGATCTTCCAACATCAAGACTTGGCCGCGTCGGATCCGGAGGCCATCGCCCAGGAACCACGCCGCACCAACGAAGAGGAACTCCGCCAGGACGGCGTCCGGCTCGACCGGCTCCTTCTGCACCAGAACGACCAGCAGGACAACGAAGGCGGCTGCGATACCAGCGGGGATCGAAACCGATCGCTCTCGATACGCCGCTGCCGTGTACAGGGCGACCAGGAACCCGAGGGCGGCGAACGACGTGAAGTATCCGTCAACGGAATACACGAACAGAGCCGTCATCGTGACCGCGAGGACGGGGATGGGGGCCCGTCGTCGCCAGGCGAGCGGCACGGTTTGGAGGAGGATGAGCACGAGGCCGAGCGCGTCGAGACTCCGCACAGTCACTTCCTCTCCGCCCTCCGGCAGGTCGACGTGCAGGTGAACGAGCACCCCGACGAGCGAGGTCGCGGTGAGGACGCCCGCCACGAGGGCATCCTGCACGATCGGCCGCGAGAGCACGGAGCGATGGGCGGCGGCGGCGGCCAGCGAGCGCAACCGGTCGATCCGAGGGGGACGATGCTCGATCTCAGCCGTCGTCTGGCGCATCAGGGAGTCGACTTCGGTTGCTGTTCCCGGTAGGTAGGGCCAGCACGATATACCGTTCGACGCAACAGACTCAAGGGACGTCGTCGCGAGCGAAGGCTAGGTACCCAGGCGCTCTGCGATCACGGTGAGCTGAGCCGGATCGCCGGGCGTCATGTCCCACGGTTTCCTGAGCCCGTCATCCGTCCACCTGGGCACCAGGTGGAGATGGAAATGGAAGACGTGCTGCCACCCGGACTTCCTGTTCGCCTGGAAGATCGTCAACCCGTCCGGCTCGAGCCGCTCGCTCAGCAACGCGGCGACCTCCTGCGACAACGTCCAGACCGCCCGGCCGTCCTCGGGCTCGAGGTCCCAGATGTCGTCGGCGTGGGTCTTGGGGATCACCAACGTGTGGCCGTCGGCCGCGGGGTTGATATCGAGGAACGCCACCGCACGGTCGGACTCCGCGACCTTGTAGGAGGGAGCCTCCTCGGCCGCGATCGAACAGAAGACGCAGTTGATCATCGCTCTCACTGACCGTTCGCCGCGATCAGGACCGCCGCGAAGACGACGACCATGCCCAGGACGACCACGATCGCGATGATCCTGGCACGTCGGGCTCGGCGTTCGTAGCGGTTGGGCATTGACCTACTTATACAGGTGCTCGGCGATCTGGACCGCGTCGAGGGCGGCGCCCGCACGGAGGTTATCGGCACAGCTGAACAGAACCAGCTCATCGTCGAGTTCGGGGACCTGTCTGATCCGGCCGACCAGAGCGCCGTCGCGACCCGCCGCGTCGAGCGGCGTTGGGAACTCCTCCTCCGCGGGGTCATCGATGAGCTCGACGCCCGGCGCGGCGTTGAGCACCTCGCGTGCCTCGTCGACCGAGAACGGACGAGAGAACTCCGCGAGGATCGAGACCGAATGCCCGACCAGCACCGGCACGCGCACCGAGGTCGCGACCACCCGGAGGTCCGGGGCGGAAAGGATCTTCCGAGGCTCCGCCATCATCTTCTGTTCTTCACCCGTGTAGCCGTCCAGGGCGAAGTCTCCGACCTTCGGGACGACGTTGTACGCGATCGTCCTGCCCATCACGGGTCCTGCCGGCAGGGCCGAGACGTCCGGGTGCGAAAGGAACTCCTCGTCGCCACGCAACTTCTCGACCTGCTCGAGCAGCTCACTGATCGCCTTGTGGCCGGCACCGCTGACGGCCTGGTACGAGGACAGCACGAGCGACCTGCAGCCGGCCGCGCGATGCAGCGGGGCCACCGCGAGCATCGCGGTGATCGTGGTGCAGTTGGGCACGGAGATGATGCCCGGCTTCGGCCACCCGTCGAGCGCCTCGGGATTGGCCTCAGGGATCACCAGCGGAACGTCGAGCTCCATCCGGAACGCGCTCGAGTTGTCGATGCAGAGCGTGCCGTTCGCGGCGATGTCGGGCAGGGCCCGACGAGCGACGTCGCTGCCGGCCGACACGAAAGCGATGTCGACGCCGCGACAGGCCTCGGTGGTGAGCTCGCGCACCTCGTGCTCCGTGCCCTCGAACGTCACGGGCATCCCGGCGCTTCGGGCGGACGCGAGCGGGACGAAGTCGTCGACCGGGAAGCGCCGCTCCTCCAGGATCCGGGTCATCTCCCGCCCCACCGCGCCGGTGGCACCGATCACCGCGACCTTCACGAGTCGTCTCCTATCGCCAGCCCGAACCGCTCGTGCACCGCGCGGAGCGCCCGGTCGGCCAGATCCTTCCGGATCACGCACGAGATGCGGATGGGGGAGGTCGAGATCATCTCGATGTTGATCCCCTCGCCCGCGAGGACGTCGAACATGTCGGCGGCGACGCCCGGATGGGACTTCATCCCCGCGCCCACCAGGGAAAGCTTGGCGATCCCGGGATCCACGCTGAACCCGTCCGCGCCGATGTCGCGGGCGAGCGCGTCCAGCACCCCTTCGAGCCGCGGGAGGTCGGCGAGCGGGGCCGTGAACGACATGTCCGTCGTCCCGTCGCGGGAGACGTTCTGCACGATCATGTCGACGTTGATCGCCTCGGCCGCGATCGCCTTGAAGATCGAGGCGGCGACGCCTGGCCGGTCGGGGACGTCGTCGATCGTGACCTTGGCCTCGTCCGTGTCGAGGGCCGCCCCGGAGATCATCACGCCTTCCATCCGATCCTCATCTTCCCGTACCCAGGTGCCCGGCGCATCGCCGAACGACGAGCGGACATGGAGCTGCACGCCGTGGCGACGCGCCATCTCCACCGAACGCGACTGCAGGACCTTCGCACCGCAGGCCGCCAGCTCGAGCATCTCGTCGGGGCTGATCGTCCCGATCCTTCGAGCGTCCGGGACGATCCGCGGGTCCGCGGTGTACACGCCGTCGACGTCGGTGTAGATCTCGCAGACCTCCGCTCCGACGGCGCCCGCCATGGCGACCGCCGTCAGATCGGACGCCCCACGCCCGAGCGTCGTGATCTCGTACCGCGTCGAGAGCCCCTGGAACCCTGCCAGCACGACGACGTTGCCGGCCCCGAGCGCCTCGACGACCCGTTTGGGCCGGATCTCGACGATCTTGGCCTTGCCGTGCTGGGTGTCGGTGATGATGCCGGCTTGCGAGCCGGTGTAGCTGGCGGCTCGGCAGCCGCGTGCGTTGAGGGCGATGCCGAGCAGCGACATGGCGATACGCTCGCCGGCCGTGAGCAGCATGTCCATCTCGCGCGGGTCGGGGACCTCGGCGATCTGCAGCGCCATCGCGGTCAGGTCGTCGGTCATATCACCCATCGCCGAGACGACCACGATGACGTCGTCACCGCTCTCTCGGGCGCGAACGACGCGGTCGGCAACGGCCTGGATCCGCTCGACGGTTCCCACGGACGTGCCACCGAACTTCATCACGACGATGGGCACGCTCCGGCCGCTCCCTGGGTCTCGGAGGTTCCGATTCTACCGACCGCTCCCCCGCGGGTCCGTCAACCCCACGAGCGAGCCAGCCAGGCACGCGTGTCCCAGCGATCGCGTTGGGCCACCCAGGCCGCGCAGCGCTGCGATCGTTGCAGGGATCGAACGATCCACCGGATCATCAGGACCACCCCCCGCACGACCAATTCCCGCCGCTCCACGACAGGCCGCTCCATGAGTTCCCCGACCACGACAGGCCGCTCCAGGAGAGCCCCGACCAGGACTTGCCCGACCAGGAGTTCCCGGACCACGAGAGACCGCTCCAGGAGCTCCCGGACCACGAGAGACCGCTCCAGGAGACGCCGCTCCAGGAGTTCCCCGACCACGAGTTGCCGGACCAGGACTTCCCGTTCCAGATGCCGCCGGACCACGACTTCCCCTGGGCTTCCAGGACTGCCATCGCTGCCGCGTCGAACGGAGAGCCCATGATGTCCTGCTCCCCCGTGAGGGCCACGCCGTCCATCGAGATGTGATCCGATCCACGAGCGAGCTCCAGGGAACCGGTGCCGGTGGACGGCAGCCACCCCTGCGATGCGAACGGCAGGGGCAGCGTCAACGCGGACGCGAGTGAGAGCTCGCCTCCTCCGATCTGTTGCGCCTTGCCGATGATCGGGTAGCCGGTGTCGCTCAGCAGCCCCTTGACCTGATCCGGCGTGGCGTTCGGGTACTTCTGGAGGACGAGCGCGGCGGCGCCCGAGACGATCGCCGCGGATTCGGACGTACCGCTGCCGCGGAAGTAGCGGGCGTCGATCAGACCCTCGGGATGGTTGATGTCGATGAACGAGTTGGGCACCCGCAAGCCCTGCAGGTGCATCCCGGGCGCCACCATGTCGACCCCGCGGGTCGCCCCGCGCTTCGGCCACGGTGAGAAGGCCGGCACGGTGTCATCGGCGAGCGTGTCCGTCCCGTTCGAGTCCGACGAACCGACGGCGACGACGTACGGGTCGAAGGCTGGATCCGCCAGTGCCGGCTGGGTATTGAGATGATTCTGGAACCCGTAATTGCCGCCCGCGGCGACCACCACGATGCCCTGCTTCCATGCCATCTCGGCCGCGTACGCGAGGGGGTCAACCGTGTAGGGCTGCGATGTGTTGGTGCCGTAGGAGAGATTCAGGACACGGATGTTCATCCCGGGGTCGTGCGCGTGTTGTACGACCCAGTCGATCGCCGCGATCACTTGGGAGACATCGGTGCCACCGTCCGCCGTTCCGACCTTCACGCTCACGATCCGGGCGTCGGGAGCCATCCCTCGGTAGGCCCCGGGTGAGGACTGGTCGTAGGGAGCCGTGAGGGTCGGGTCGTGACCAGCGATCAACCCCGCCATGAAGGTTCCGTGCCCGTACGTGTCCAGGTTCGTCAGATCCGCCGACTGCGACTCGAGCGAGAGATCCGGCCCGTAGACCACCTTGCCGGCCCCATCCAGACCCGTGACCGGAGCGACCCCGGTGTCGATCAACGCGACGTCCACGCCTGCTCCCGTGTATCCGGCGCGCCACCAAGCCGTCGCCCCCGAGTACCGCGTGGTCGAGGCCATCGAGTTGGCGTCCGTGCCGGGGTCGTAGGACGACGTCTGCGGCGCGAGCGCGGCGTCCGGCGAGACCGAAAGCACCCACGGATCCGACCCGATCGCATCGGCGACCCGCTGAGGAAGCGTGGCCGAGAATCCGTCGATGATCGGCAGGTCGGCGGTGATGGAGCCGCCCTCGGAGGTCACGAAGCTCTCGAGCCGCGCCTGCGCACCGGCGACGGTGCGGACGATGACCGAGACGTCCGGACCGCCGTTCGACGCCGGCGTGCCGGACGGGGTAAGGGCGAACGCGGCCACGAACATCGTCAGGAGCGCGCCGGCCAGCGGACGCAGCGAGGGTCGCGATGGAACCGAGGCGGCCGTCGGGGGATCGGTCCGTGCGTTCAGCGTCGACACTCCTCTCCTACCTCGGTCGTGCGGATCTGGCGCTGCATCTCCGAGCAAGCGCCGGGGGTCGCTTGGATGACCTACCGAATATGGATCGCGACGGCTGACGGCGCACCGGCCGGACGGCCCTGATCGAGTTCGTGCCCGGGTGATGACCAGTGAACGGTTGCCCTACGAAAGGGTTCGCCGGAAGGAGTAGGTCCTCAGGCTTCCTGATGCGGCTCAAGCCAACCCCGTGTCCGCCGACATTGGGTGGAGCGGCATCGGATGGAGAAGGCCGACGTTGGGCGCTGAGTCATGAGCGAGTTCATGGAACTTCCTGCGCGTGCGCGAGCATGGATAGTCGCCGTCTGGGTCGCAGCGCTGATCCTGGTGGCGATCCACGTGCCGGACCTTTCCTCGTGGAAGGCGGAAGACGTGGCCGCGTGGTTCGCACTCAGCGCCATCGCCGCGATCCTCGAGCAGTTCACGGTGCGGATGTCCCACGGGCCCGAGGCGGAGAACTACTCACTCACCGACGGGCTGTGGGTTCCCACCTTGATCTTCGCGAGGTCGAGCGTCCTCACGCTCGCCGTCCTCGTCGGGATCGCCGCGGGTCAGCTCATCCGAGGCTGGCGTTGGTACAAGGTTGCCTACAACGTCGCGCAGTTCGTCATCGCGATCACGGTGGCGGAGGTCGTCTTCAGCTTCTTCCACGTCTCCTCCACGCTTAGCCTGATGGTGTGGCTCGCGGCATCGATCGCGATGCTCGCGTACTTCGGCCTGAACGAGCTGTTCATCTCGTTCGTCATCTCCCTCATCGACGGCGAATCCCTGCCCACGCTGCTGGTGCTTCCGGACGGTCTCAACCTTTTGCACGCCGCGGGCAACCTCACGATCGGCCTCCTCGCGGCGCTGGTCTGGAGCACGGGTCCGGTCGGGATCCCGTTGCTGATCGCGCCGATGGTCCTCGTGTTCCTCGCCTATCGAGGCTGGCTGCACGCCCAGCGTGAGGAGGAGCAGGAGAAGGAACGAGAGCGGATGCGAACGCTCTATGAGGCCGGCCGAGAGCTGTCCGGTCCGATCGATGCCGGATACGACTACAAGCCGTTCCTCATGCTCGTCCGAAGGATGCTCGACGCCTCGGGGGTCGAGCTGGTCCTGCTCAACGACGGCGCCCGCATCTACAACTCTGAGGTCGGGCTGATGGTGAACCTCCCGTCCGAGGATCATCCGCCGAGCGCGGAGGAGCTCGTCAGCACCCGGCCGGGGCTGACGACCTTCATGGCATCGGTCGGCGACGCGCCCACCGTCTCGGCGATCCTCGCGGTCCATCGAGTGATCCCGCTGTCCTCGGCGGAGGGCTCGCTGGTCGAGGCGCTCGCTTCGCAGTTGAAGGTCCGCAACGAGAACGAGCGTCTGTTCAACGAGACGATGGAACAGCGGAGCCATCTCTCCGACGTGATCGGCAACACCTCGGATGGGATCCTCGTGGTCTCGGCGGACGGTCTCGTGGTCTCGTGGAACCCCGCGATGGAGCACATCACCGGCATCCCCCGGACCATGGCCACCGGCCGGCCGTGCGATGAGGTCCTCGGACTCCATCTGGAAGACGACGGCCCTGAGGAGCGCGTCTTCGTTCCGCTCCGGTTCGACGAGGCGGGCTCGCACGACGTCCTCTTGACCCGGACCGATGGGTCGGATCGATGGATCCGATACACGAGCAACCCGATGCCGTCTCGCGAAGGCGGGGCGAGGTCGTTCGTGATCGTCGCTCGAGACGTGACCGCAGAGCTCGAGACCGAGCAGCTGAAGAGCGACTTCGTTGCGACCGTCTCCCACGAACTCCGGTCACCGCTCACGCCGCTCAAGGGCTTCGTCCGTGCGCTGCGCGACGGGCTGATCGAGGAGACGCCCGAGGCTCGACACGAGTACTACGAGATCATGTGGCGGGCGGTCGAACGGCTCGAGCGCCTGATCAACGATCTCCTCGATGTGTCCCGGGTCGAAGCGGGGAAGCTGGACCTCGAGTCGAAGCCGTTCAACGTGACGGACCTGCTCGATGGGTGCATCCGCCATATCCGGAGCGAGTTCCCCGACCGCATCGTCGACTTCGTCCATCCCGACGATGCCATCTGCGTCCTGGCGGATCCCTTCCGGGTCGATCAGATCGTCACGAACCTCCTCTCGAACGCGTTCAAGTACTCCACGGCCGGATCCACGGTCCAGCTCTCCCTCAGGGTGGATGAGGACCGGGCGGTCATCGCGGTCCATAACGTGGGCGAAGGGATCGCGCCGTCGGATCAACCGTACGTCTTCGATCGTTTCTTCCGCACCCGGACCGACGTACAACGCGAGGTGGGGGGTGCGGGTCTCGGGCTCTTCATCTGCAGGAGGCTCGTGGAGGCGATGGGGAGCCAGATCGAGCTCGAGTCGATCCCGGGAGAAGGGTGCACGTTCACCTTCTGGCTCCCGGAGGTGACGGCCGACATGGATGGAGCCCGCGACGCTCGGCGCCCGATCGAGACCCTGACTTGACCGTCGTCCCGGGGCACCGGGTCACCTCCGACCACCGTCGGAGCGGTCCGTCGGTCCCGATCGTGGACGGAATGGCGCTGGCTCCTGCGGCGAGCGCCTCCATCGGATGCCCCGCCCACCTCCGGGAACGCTTGAGCGCCGCTTCGCGACGAACGCTCGCCGGAACGTCTCGGTCACGCAGACGATCAGGAACCTCCTCGCCTCGCTGATGCGGTCCGCCACGGGTTGAACCTGCCTGTCACGGGCCACGGCCCTCGTGGCATGGTCCGGCTGAGAGGAACCGGGACCGCACGGCCGGCGTCGGGAGAGGGTGTGGACCAGCGGAGCGACGCGGCGTTGCTCCTGGCTTCGCGGGACGATCCCGCGGCGTTCGTGGAGCTCTATCGCCGTCATGCTGAGGACCTGTTGCGCTACTTCGCGCGCAGGACGCTGGACCCCGAGGCCGCGGCCGAGCTCACCGCCGAGACCTTCGCGGAGGCCTTCGCCTCGCGGGCCCGGTACTCGTACGTGACGGGAGTGAACGGGGTGGCGTGGCTCTATGGCATCGCCAGGCACCAGCTCGGCCGGTTCTTCCGGTCGGGCCGGATCGACGCGGCAGCCCGGAAGAAGATCGGGCTGCCCATGCGCGAGTTGCCACCCGAGGATTACGAGCGGATCGAGGACCTCGTGGACTTCGCCCCACTCCGCGCGGCGCTCGCCGAGGCCTTGGAGACGCTCGCCGACGACCAGCGTGAGGCGCTGAAGCTTCGCGTGATCGATGGGCTGCCCTATCCCGACGTCGCCGCCCGCCTTGAGTGCGCCGAGACGGCGGCGCGCCAGCGGGTGAGTCGCGGGCTCCGGCGCCTCGCGCTGGTTCTCCAGGAACGCGGGCTGATGCTGACCACCGAGGTGGAGTGATGGAGACGACCATCAGATCCCTTGAGCTGCTGGAACGCGATCTGATGCAGGTCGCCGACCGCGAGAAGGCTCGGATCGTCGCGAGGGCTCCATCCCGGCGGGGCGTGCGTTGGCGTTCCTGGCTCGGTGCTGCGGCGGCCTTCCTCGTGGTTGCGTTCGGGATCGGCGCGCTCGCCCAGCTTGGGGGTGTGGGCACCCAGGCCAGCAGCGCCGGCTTCTCGACGGTTGGGAGCGCCGTCGACGACGGCCAACAGGTGGTGCTGGGGCCATCCCCGGGCGCCGGAAGGTCTGCTGACCATCAGAAGGCAGCTAACCCGGGAAACCAGGCCGTACCTGACCTCACGAAGATCGTCCGGGACGGCACGATCGCCCTCTCCGTCCCGGACGGCTCGTTCGCGACGAAGCTCGCGCGGGTCGTCGCGATCGCGCACGCGAACGGCGGGTTCGTCCTGTCATCGCAGACCGAAGGCTCGACCACCGGGACGTTGACGATCCGCGTCCCCGCCGCGCACTTCGATAACGCGATCGGTCAGGTGGGCCAGCTCGGCGACGTGGAATCCTCGTCCGTCACCGGCAAGGACGTGACCAACCAGTTCATCGACTACCGGGCACATCTCCAGAACCTGTCTGGTCGCCGGACCGTCCTCCGATCGCTGCTCCTGAAGGCGACGACGATCGGCGAGTCGCTCACGGTGGAGAACCAGCTCGAGGATGTGCAGCTCCAGATCGACCAGATCCAGGGAGACCTTCGCTACCTCAACAACCAGGTCGACGAGTCCACGCTCACCGTCGACCTGCACGAGCAGAGCGCTCCGGTCGGCGAGAACCGGACCAACGCCGGGATCCAGAACCCGAGCCTCTCGCGAGCCCTGGACCGGGCGATCCAGGGGTTCTTCGGCATCCTGGCCACGATCATCGTCGGGCTCGGCTACCTGCTGCCGCTCGCCGTGCTCACAGGGGTCGTGGCCGGCGTCGTTACGCTGGTTCGGCGTCGCGGTCGCGCAACCAGCTGAGCGCGCGGCGACGCTCGGCGCTGATCGACGCGAGGGTGACGTCCTCGCCGGTCCTTCCTTCTGTCGCCGCGAGCCAAGTGTCGGCCTCGTGCCAGGCGGCCTCCAGTTCCGCATCGCCCCGTAACCGTCCGTTCGAGCGGAAGGACGACTCGTTGCCGTAGGACTGGATCCGCTGGTTCAAGACCTCGACCTCGAACTCTTCGTCGATCTGCGGCAGCTGATCGACGTGCTCGAGCGCCCACAACAGGACCCCGAGGGACTCCTTCCGCCAGAGTCCGTCCGCGATCGCCTCGTGCGGCCAGGAGCCGTTCGCACCGTCGAAGAGGGTGCGCTCGATCGGGCTGAGCGCGCCGTCCAACGATTCGCGAACCAGCCACCGGTCGGTCTCGACCTTCGCGCGCTCCGCCTGCGCTAGCCGGCGGGTGTCGGGCCCCTCCTCGAGCACGGCTTCGATCGAAGCGCGACGGATCAACGCGTAGAGCACCAGCGCGCGGTCACTGACCTCGGCCGGGGTCGGTCGGCCGCTCACGGTGCCGGCAAGGCGAACGCACGGCGCAGGAAGTCCAGCTCCACCAGATCCGCTGCCACCGAGAGCTCCTCCATCCCGCCGATGTGCGACGAGTTCGGGAGCAGGACCAGCTCATGGCGGTATCCGTTCGCCAGGAGCGAGGCCGACAGCTGCAGGGTGTTCGCGACGAAGACGTTGTCGTCGGCCAGGCCGTGCATCAACAGGAGCGAGCGATGCGGCGACGCGGTTGGCACCAGCGAGATGAGCGAACTGCGCTCGTACGCCGCGGCGTCAACGCTTGGATCACCCAGGTAGCGCTCGGTGTACGCCGTGTCGTAGAGGCGCTGATCGGCGACCGGCGCCCCGGCGATCGCGGCGTGGAACACGTCGGGTCGCTTGAGGACCGCGAACCCGGCTAGCTCGCCGCCGAACGACCAGCCGCGGATCGCCACGTGGTTGAGATCGAGGAACGGCCAGTGTTCGGCCGCCGCGTGCAGCCCATCGATCTGATCGTCGAGGGTGACGGAGAAGTCGCGGTACACCGCCTTCTCCCACGCCACGCCACCGGGGGTTCCTCGCCCATCGATCGTAAGGACCGCGATGCCGAGCCGATCCGCGAACCACTGATGCTCCCGGTACATCCCCCGCCAGCGAAGGACTTGACGGCCGTGGGGACCGCCGTACGGCCTGAGGAGGACGGGTACGGGTCCGTCCGGCTCGCGGCCGTGCGGGAGGAGCAATGCAGCCCGGAGGCGCTGGGGTCCGAGCTCGGCGAACGTGGGCATCGGTTCGACCAGGGAGGGCTCCGACACGTCGGTCAGCTCGAACCGGCTGCCGTCCGCGCGCACGACCGAGACGGAAGGCGCTATGCGGTCGGGGGTGCGGGCGACCAGCACCACGGTCGGACCGCCGACCGTTCCGGCATGGATGCCCGGTTCGTGGCTCACCCGCTCCGGCTCGGCGCCGGGCGCCACACGGAAGACATGACCCTCGATCGGGTCGTCGAACGCGTGGAACCACACGAACCCGTCGCCGGCCGAGATCACGCTCGTCACCTGGAGACCGGGCGGCGTCACCACCCTCTCTCCGATCCGGAGCCGATGCGTGTCGTCGGCATCGACGGTGGACACCAACGAGCCATCCAGCCACGCGGGTGATCCATCCATCAGATCGAGCCAATCTTCGGTGCGGCGCTCCTCCACGACGCGTGTTGCGCCGTCGTCGTCCGCCGTGAGGACTTGGGCGGTCCGTTGATCACGCGAGAGGACCTGGAGCGTGAGCGGCTCGTCCCGGCCCCAGGACACGCGCGCGAGGTACTCGAACGCTTCGCGGTCCCAGACGACCTCGATCCGATCCGCGGTCGTGACATCGATCACGTGCAGGGTCACGATCGCGTTGGGCGTGCCGGCCCGCGGGTAGCGGATCCGACGAGGTTCCGCGGCGGGATCCGACGGCTCGGAGATCCACCAGACCTGCACCGGCCGCTCGTCCACCCGGGCAGCCGCCACCCGGCTCCCGTCCGGCGACCACCAGAACCCGCGCCTTCGATCCAGCTCCTCCGCGGCGATGAAGTCTGCGAGACCCCAGTGGACGTCGGGATCGGGATCCGAAGCCAGCTCCCGGCGCTGGCCGTCGCCCACGCTTCGCACGAAGAGCGTCCCGTCGATGACGTACGCCACCTGCGAACCGTCCGGGGAAAGACGCGGATCGTCGGGAACGCCCTCCGTCGGCAGCGTCGTGAGGGTGCCGTCGCCCAGCTCGAGGAGACAGAGCTGCCGTCCGTCCACGAAGACCGCCCGGGTCACATCCCGGTCGCATGCGTAGGTGGTGACGCCGTGCGCGCGCTCACGCATGCGCTCGCGGCGCGCGCGCTCGGCTTCGGTCAGCTCGACCGACGCGTCCCCGTGCTCCCGCGGGTCGTACCGGCACGTCTCGTTCCCCGATGCAACGTCCAGCATCCACAAGCAGGTGACCGGGTCGTCGCCCGTCTTCGTCCGGAGGAAGACGACCCGAGCTCCGTCGGGGGAAACCGTGAAGGTCCGGGCGACCCCGAGCGTGCCCGAGCGGGTGCGCGCCCACTGCCGCGGGAAGGCGAGGTCGTCCGGATGGCGTCCCTCGAACGCCACCGTCACATCTCCCGGCGGCCTTCGAGTGCTTGTGACAGCGTGATCTCGTCCACGTACTCGAGGTCCCCGCCGACCGGGAGGCCGCTCGCGAGCCGGGTGACCCGGACGCCCGAGGGCTTCAGGAGCGCCGCCACGTACATCGCCGTCGCGTTCCCCTCCAGGTTGGGGTTGGTGGCGAGGATGCATTCGGTCACGTGGTCGCGCTCGACGCGATCAAGCAGCTCCTGGACGCGGAGGTCCTCCGGTCCGACCCCGTCGAGCGGGCTGATCGCACCGCCGAGGATGTGGTAGCGGCCCTTGTGCAATGCCGACTTCTCGATGGTGGCCGCGTCTTTCGGCTCTTCCACGATGCAGAGGATCGTCCGGTCACGGCTCTCATCGCGGCAGATGCGGCACAGCTCGCCCTCGGCGACGCTGCCGCACTCCCGGCAGAACGAGATGCGGTCCTTGGCCTGGATGATGGCGGACGCGAGTCGTTTGGCATCATCGGGCGGCGCCTTGACCAGCCAGAATGCGAGCCGCTGGGCGGACTTCGGCCCGATGCCGGGCAGCCGTGCGAGCTCGTCGATCAGCTCCTGGATCGGGCCCTCGAACACGCTCAGTCACCGCCCCCCTCGAGCGGGGTCGCGCCGAGCATCTCCTGGACGCGCCGGAGGGCTTCGTCGTCGTCCGGCGTGTCCTCTTCCTCGACGATCTCGACGCTCGGGGCGCCACCGGGCTCGCGCGACTCCCGCACGACGCACGTGATCCGAGGAGTGATCCCGAAGAGGTCGCCGAGCGTCTGCTGGAGCTCCTCCTGGCGATCCTGCACCTTCTGCACCCCGAAACGCTTGTCGGGCGGGAACGCGAGCTCCAGCGTCTCCCCGTCGAACGATGCGACCGTCGCGCTCTCCAGGACGGCACGGAGGATGGGCTGGCGGAGCTGGCCGAGACGGTCGATCAATGCACCCCACGAACGGCGGAGCATGGCCACGTCGACGCTCCCGGCATCTGCGGCCTGCGGCACCGGTATCTGCGTCGTCGCCTCGTCGCTCGGCGGAGCGGCGTGGGTGGCGACCGGAGGCGCGGGCGCTTCGACCCGATCCTCCAGGACCACCACCGCTTCGGGGGCGAGGTTCGCCAGGCGCTCCAGCCGTTCGAGGCGGGCGACGACGCCGGCGGGCGTGGGATCGGTGTCGGGGAGGCACGCGCGGATCAGCGCCAGCTCGAGCGACAGCCGCGGCGAGGTCGTCCAGCGCATGTCGTTCTGCGCCGCGAGCAGCAGCGCGAGGATGCGCGCCAGCTCGCCGGCGCTGAACTTCTCGGCCTGCACCCTGAGGTCCTCGTACGCGTCGGCGGCCAGATCGAGCAGATCCTCCTGGCCCGGAGCGGTCTTGACGAGCAACAGGTCGCGGAAATGCCCGATCGTCTCGTTCGTCACGTTGCGCACGTCCCGGCCGTCGAGCACGAGACGATCGACGACCTCGAAGACCCCTCGCACGTCCCCGACCGCCACCACGTCGGCGATCTCGAACTGCACCTCGCCACGGGGCGCGCCGAGCAAGGCGCGAACCGTGGCCTCGTCGACGACCAGGCCACCGAGCACGGTGGCCTGGTCCAGCAGGGAGAGCGCATCGCGCGCCGAGCCTTCGGCTCGGCGCGCGATCGCGTGCGCCGCGGCCGGATCCAGCGAGACCCCCTCGGACGCGGCGATCGTCTGGACCATCTGGGCGAGCCCTTCGATCGTGAGGCGCCGGAAGTCGAACCGCTGGCACCGTCCGACGATCGTGGCCGGCATCTTGTGTGGCTCGGTGGTGGCAAGGACGAACCGGACCCCGGGAGGCGGCTCCTCGAAGAGCTTCAGCAGCGCGTCGAACGCTTCGCGGGACAGCCGCTGCGCCTCGTCGATGATGTAGACCTTCTCGCGACCGACCATCGGCGCGGTGGGGGCCTTCTCGCGAAGCTCACGGGCATCGTCGACCCCACCGTGAGACGCGGCGTCGATCTCGACCACATCCACGTGGGTTCCCTCGCGGATCGCGACGCACTGCTCGCAGACGTTGCACGGCTCGGCGGTGGGAGCGTTCACGCAGTTGACCATCTTGGCCAGGATCCGCGCGGTGGACGTCTTGCCGGTCCCGCGCGGCCCGCAGAAGAGGAACGCGTGGTGAAGCCGGTCCTCGCGGATGGCTCCGGTCAGTCCCCTGACCACATGATCCTGACCGAGCAGCTCGGCGGGCGTCTGCGGCCGGTATCGGCGGTACAAGGCTTGGTGCTGCTTCTCTGGCCGTTCGTTCTCTGGCCGTTCGTTCTCTGGCCGTTCGTTCTCTGGCCGTTCGTTCTCTGGCCGTTCGTTCTCTGGCCGTTCGTCCTCTGGCACGCCGTCCCCGCTCCCTCGCTCACGAAGAAGATAGGCCGTGCACCCGCCATCGACGCCGTGAAACTCGAGCGCGTTCCCGCGCGGCAGGCTCCAGCCAGGCATCCCTACGGCACCCGCCGGGAACCGCTAAGGGCTGCTGCGTTCCCGCCCTGACCCGGTTCGCGGTCCGACGTCGCGTAGGACCCGACCTTCAACGCCCCGCGCCGAGTGCTGCCTCGGGCCTCGCGGGCCTCCGGCGGGGATTCAGCCCCGCATGAAGCGGATCTCGGGTTACAGGGCACCGCTGGCTCCCCGCCTAGCACGGCCGGAGCCGAGTATACGGGCGGTTCCCGACAGGGTTCGGCCGGCTCAGCGAGACCCGCGAGGCCGGTGGATGAGCAGTGCGACAGAAGCGGTCACGAATGCCGCGTTCGCCGGGATCGCGAACGCGAACGGCGCGCCGCGCAGGACCAGCCAACCCGTCAGAAGCGCGAGCGCGCAGAGGATGCTGATGCCGGCCGCGACCGGCGCGGCATCGGAGAGCGGTCGTGTCGTCATGGGAGCTCCTCCGGAAGATCCTTCCGGTCTGCTCTTCGGTCCGAGACGGCGCGAGCTGAAGCGGGAACCGGACGATCTCCTCGAGCCGTCGAAGGGAGATCCGGGAGGACCGGTGCACCGCACCGATCAAGGAGGTCGCACGTGTCGAGAACGGCCACGATCTCGCTCGCCATCGCTCTCACCGTGATCATCGGCGCCGCCGTGGCCAGTCCGGCCGCCGGATCCGGCGCCGCGACGCAGGAGCACTCTGCCGGTGGTTCGACGCCGGGTGCAGCAGGCGCCGAGCCCGCCGAGCCATCACCGGGGACGGGGTCCAGGACGCCCCGCTGCGGGACGACGGTCACGAGCGGCTCGGGACCCGACGCGTCGGTCGGCTTCACGCCCTGTCCGGGCGATCAGCCCCCGGTCCTCCATCCGCAGATCGTCGAGCCGAAGCCCGGCATGGCCGACCTCCACCCGATCGCCTTCGACACGGCGAAGGTCGGAGACGACGACCGGACCGTCACGATCGACTTCGTGAGCGGCGTCGAGCCGTGCTCCGTGCTCGACCAGGTGGACGTCTCGTACGGAGCGGATGCCGTCACGATCACGTTGCTCGAGGGCTACGATCCCGGTGCCGGTATGGTCGCGTGCCCGGCGATCGCTGAGTTCAAGCGGACGATCGTGACGCTCGATCAGCCCCTCGACGGCCGCGCGATCGTCGACGGTGCGATCGTCGCGGATCGACCCGCCTGAGTTCAGCCGACCCAGACCTCGGTCCGAGCGACGGCGCGGAACCCGAGCCGTTCGTACACGTGGGCGGCTTCGCCTCGAGCCGAGAGCCATGCGATCTCGGATCCATCCCCCGCAGACGCCGCCGCGCGCGTGAGGGCGGCACCGATCCCCTGTCCGCGGGCTTCCGGGGCGACGGCGACGCCGAACACCCCGACCGCCTCGGCGGTCGGAACGCCGGTCGCGACCCCGACGATCTTCCCGCCCTCCTTCGCGATGACGACGCGCGCGATATCGAGCAGCGCCCGGCTGTACATGCCTCGCGAGACGACGAGCTCGCCGTCGAAGGCGAGCGCGTCCAACGCCGCGACCGCCGCCAGGTCGCCAGGCCCCGCGGCGGCGAGGCGGACATCCGGCGGGAGGGCCGCGAGGGCGAGGTCGGCGACGCGGGCCGTCATCGTCGGTTCCTCGAAGAGGAGGCGGTGCCCTCGGGTTCGAACGGCCGCATCGACGCTCGGATGGCGGCCGGCGAGGACGCCGATCCCGAACGGCATGCCGTTCCGTCGGAGGATCGCCTCGGCTTCGGCCAACGCCGTTGCAGGATCCTCCGGCTCCGTCGCGACGAACCCGAAGTTCTCTCCTGGATCGGGGAGATGCGAGAGGTGCACCTCGAGGCCATCGATCCCCACGACCTCCCCGCCGGACACGGCGAGCGTCTTCGCACGGAGCGCCGCGGCCATCGCGGTTCCGAGCTCGTCCAGATCCACCGTCCCATCCTGCCAGGCCGGTACGCTGCCCCGATGCCGTCGCCCTCCTCGATCCTCGTCGATTTCGACGGCACGGCGTGCCTGCACGATGTCGCCGAGCATCTCCTGATGCGCTACGGCGATCCTTCGTGGCCGCGATGGGACGAGGCCTGGGCTCGCGGAGAAGTGGGCGCCCGTCAGGGCCTCACCGCGCAGGGGGCGATGCTCGACGCGCCGACCGATGAGCTCGTCGCCTACGCGCTCGAGCATTGCCCACTGGACCCCACGTTCGTGCCCTTCGTCGATTGGGCTCGATCGATCGGGGCTCGCGTCACGCTGGTCTCCGACGGGTTCGGCTTCTACATCCGGCCGTTGTTGCACGCGCACGGCGTCGCCGACGTCCCCGTCATCACCAACGACTGGGATGGTGGCGCGATGACGTTCCCGAACGGGCACGGCATATGCATCGGCTGCGGGACCTGCAAGATGCGCGCGGTGCTGGAGGCGCCGGGGCCGGTCGCCTTCATCGGCGAGGGCGATTCCGATCGGTTCGGGGCGCTGTACGCGAACATCGTGTTCGCGAAAGACGCGCTCGTGGCATGGTGCGAACGCGACGGCGTCTCGTTCGTGCCGTGGAAGGACTTCGACGATGTCCGGCGGCGACTGGAAACGGATCTCCCGCTCCCCGGCGCGGTCGATCCCGATCAGTGCCCCGGCTGGCGGCTGCCGTGAGCGGGGGCGGTGGCCGTGGGATTCGAACCCACGAGGGGCGGTTTAGACCCCCACACGCTCTCCAGGCGTGCCCCTTCGTCCGCTCGGGCAGGCCACCGGGTCGAGTCTACCGAGCGGGCCGGGGCCTCTCTCACGGGACCGCCGCGATCCGACGTGCAACGAGCGACGCGTACGCGGTCTGGCCGCTCGGCGTGAGGTGATAGCCGTCGCGGGCGAACCAGGCCGGGTGATCACGGCTCGCGCCGTACCAATCGATCAGGTAGGCGTTGGCGAAGCGTCGAGCACAGATATGCAGACGATGGTTGTCGAGCTGCCGCCACGATCGCGGCACCTTGAGGGTCACGAGGAAGACGTGTCGGTGACTTCCCGCCTCCTGCACCGCGTGGACGCAATCGGAGAGCCGTACGATGCCGTTGTTGCCGAGATGGATCACGACGTTCGTGGGAAGCCTGCCCCTCCGCCTCCAGTACAGGACCCGGGCCGGCGCGGTGTAGAACTGGCGGGAAACAACCGCATCCACGATCCCGAAACCGCGCGCGTGGAGCTCCCGTTTCGCACCGAGCATCACGGAGTCTCCGATGCCCAGACGACCCGCCTTGACCGACCCGAGGGCCGACGGAGGCGTGAGCGCCGCCGCCGCGAGGAGTGCAACGATGGCTGCCCGGAACAGCGCAATGCGAGGCATCCGGAAAGGCTACGGCACGACCGAACGGGAGGGACCAGATGGCGAAGGTGATCGTGGGCATGACCATCTCGGTCGACGGGTACGCCGCCGACCGGCACGGCAGCGCGGGCCCGCTGTACCCGGACCTGGCGGACCTCCGGGACACGGACTACATGCAGGGGATGATCCACGAGACGGGCGCGGTCCTCATGGGGCGGCGCGCGTTCGAGATGGCGGATCCCGACTGGTACGTCGGGAATTACGAGCTCCAGGTGCCGATCTTCGTCCTGACCCATGAACCGCCGAGGATCCCGCCGAAGCAGGATGAACACCTCACGTTCACATTCGTCACGGATGGCCTCGAGTCGGCCGTCGCGCACGCGACCCATGCCGCCGGCGACGGGGCGGTGCAGGTGATCGGCGGCGTCACGTTCGCGCGGGCCGTCCTGCGTGCGGGCCTGGCCGACGAGCTTCGCATCGACGTGATGCCGGTCCTGCTCGGCGCCGGACGTCGTCTCTTCGATGACATCGACCTGAGCCGCGTCCATCTCGAGAAGCTGATCGTGCACGAGGTCGGGCCGAGGACGAGCCTCACCTTCCGAGTCCTGAAGTGAGGACCGATCCTGAGCCGCATGCAGCCTTGACCGCAGCGACGCTCGAGGCAGAGGATGCGACCGATCGTGGCCTCCGACAGACGCCATCGGGCGCTCTCCCGCCGTGACTTCGTCGCCGGCGTCGGAAAGGCTGCCGCCGTCGGGATCGTCGCCCCGTTCACGTTCGTCCGGCACGCAGCGGCTCGGACGGAGGCGTTGCGACGCTTCCTGGTCGGGAAACTCGCCGAGGCGAACACGCCCGGCATCGCCGTTGCGGTCGTTCGGGGAGACGAGGTCGTGTGGTCGGCAGGCGTCGGCTGGGCGGACAAAGAGCACGGGATCCTGGTGACACAGGCGACCGCGTTCCAGCTCGCATCCGTGTCGAAGACGGTGACGTGTGCCGGGATCATGGCTTTGGTGCAAGAAGGGGTGCTCGACCTGGATGCGGATATCAACGACTACCTTCCGTTCGCGGTTCACATCCCCAAGACTCCGAACGTTCCCATCACGATGCGGATGTTGTTGACGCACACGTCCGCGATCCGCGATCGCTACAACGTGTGGGGCACGCCGTGGTCGACGCCCACCCTGTATTTCCACGGGGACTCGCCGATCTCCCTCGGTCGTTTCTGTCGCTCGTACTTCGTCCCAGGCGGCAACCGGTACGAGCGGAACGGGAACTTCTACGAGCGCGCGCCGGGGACCAGATACGCGTATTCCAATCTGGCTGTCGCGCTCTCGGGCTTCGTCGCCGAGTCCGTGAGCGGGATCGACTTCGACCTTTGGTGCGATCGGCGGATCCTCCGTCCCCTCGGGATGACCAACTCCGGTTATCGCCTGGCGGACCTCAGCACGTCGAACATCGCGATGCCCTACACCTCCTCGCCTCAGGGCTTCACGCCGATCTTCCAGTACGGCTACCCCGACTATCCCGACGGAGCCCTGCGAACGAGCGCCGCCCACCTCGCCCGATGGCTGGGGGCCTTCATGAACTATGGATCGTTCCAAGGTGCGCGCGTGCTGGACGTGGACACCGTGAAGGAGATCCGGCGCAACCAGTTCCCCGGCTTGACGAGTTGGCTCCAGGGCCTGATCTGGTACGGGGACGCATCTTGGGGGTTCCCCATGTTGGGACACGACGGCGGTGACTTCGGGGAAACGACGCGGATGTTCTTCCGACCCGATCGGCGAGTCGGCGTGGTGACGCTCACGAATTCGTATCTGAACAAACAGAACTGGCGCGCGTTCAGCGACATCGAGCGGAGGCTCTTCGAGGCGTTCGCCTGAGGATCCCGCGAGAAGAACCCGCCGATCCGGGTTCAACCGCTGGCGAGCAAGAGGTCGGACCAGGGGTACGAGACGAGCGTCCGGGCGCCGTCCTCGGTGACGACGATCTGATCGCCGAGCTTGACGCCGTGGTCGCCCCCCACCTCCCCGAAGTAGCCCTCGACCACCAGCACCATCCCGGGCTCGAGCACCGAATCAGCGTTGGACTGCGCATCCACCGGATGACAGACGCTCGGGTTCTCCTCCTCCAACCCGATCCCATGGATCATGCACTCGTAGCGCTGCGCGATGAACCGCTCGGGGATCGGCGGAGCCATCACCGCCAGCTCGCCGCACGTGAGACCAGGGCGGACCAAGGCCTCCATGCCCGAGAGCCAGCTCTGCGCGGCACGATAGGTCGCTCGATGTGCGGCGGTCGGCTCGCCGACGGCGAACGTGCGAGAGACGCAGAAGAAGCAGCCTTCCAGCGCAACCGAGTCCGTGTCGACGTACACGAGATCGCCGAGTTCGATACGTCGGTCGGTCGCCTCTGCGCGCCAGGGGTTGGTGTTGGGACCCGAGCAGAGCGTGTTCGTGGCCAGGTACTCGCCGCCGTTGCGCAGCAGCACCCGCGCCATCTCCCCGAGCGCTTCACGTTCGGAGATCCCCGGCTCGAGTGACGCTTCCACCGTCCGGAGCTCTGCCTCGATCACCGGGGCGTTCAGGTCGAAGAGCGAGCGCTCGACCGGTCCCTTCACCTGCCGTGCGTGCTGGGTCACCGGTCCCGAGTCGCGGATCCTGATCCCGCGGGACCCCAGCGCCAGGAACGCGGCGGTCCCCGCGCGGTCCATGGCAACGAGGTCGCCCGTGACGCCCAACTCGCGGAGCGCGGCCACCGTCACCTCCGCCCACGCGTCGGCCTCGGCGACCGGATCGTCGAAGAATTCCCACGCATGCATCGGGCGCACGTCGGGCGCACGGCGCCGCGACCGGTGCACGGAGTTCGCGTGTTCGAAGAGGATCGGCTCGCCTTCCTGCGGCACCACCGCGCACCGCACGAAGGTGCTCATCGCGTACACCGGCATCGCGCTGGCGCCGGTCGCGTACCGGATGTTCGGCTCGTTGAAGAGGAGGCAGGCCGCCACGTCGTGTGCGCGCATCGAGCCTTGCAGTCGCGCGAGTCGTTCCGTCCGGAGCAGCTCGAGTCGGTCGGCGTCCGGCGGAACCAGGATCGGGCTCTCGTACGTCGTGGGGTTCCCCTTCGCGAGGGCTCATCCGGACGCTGGCGGAGGCGGCGTGATTCGAACACGCGAGGGGTGGATTAGACCCCTAACCGCTTTCGAGGCGGTCCCGTTCGTCCGCTCCGGCACGCCTCCGAGGCGAGTCTAGCAAGGCGCCGGTGGCGCCCGATGCTCACCCGTGGCACGATTCGGCGGTGGACGCACACGACCTCGAGAAGGTCCCGCTGTTCGCCGATCTCCGGCACAAGGATCGCGAGCGGATCGCCCGGTGGGCCGATGCGGTCGACCTCCCGGCCGGGTACTCGCTCCTGCAGGAGGGCAGGTTCCCGCACGAGTTCTTCATCGTCCTGGAAGGGCAGGTCGACGTCACGAAGGACGGCGAACCGCTCGCGACGCTCGGGCCCGGCGACTTCTTCGGGGAGATCGCGCTGCTCGAAGACGAGCGTCGCACGGCGACGGTTGTCGCGAGTACACCGGTGCGCGTCGTGGTCATGGGTGCGCGCGAGTTCGATTCGATCGTCGAGCAGATGCCGACGGTCGCGGCGCGGCTCGATGCCGTGATGCGCGAGCGCCGTTCCCGCTGATCAGCGGGAACGGCGCTCGCGGAAGAACGCGCGCAGCAGCTCCCCGCACTCCTCGGCGAGCACGCCGGGAGCGAGCGTCACCTCGTGGTTGAGTCGCGGATCCTGCACGAGGTTCCCGAGCGACCCCGCGAAGCCCGCTTTCGGATCGGCCGCGCCGAAGACGACGCGGTCCAGACGCGCGAGCACGATCGCTCCGGCGCACATCGCACAGGGCTCGAGCGTCACGTAGAGCGTGCAGCCGTCCAGCCGCCAGGTCTCCGCAGCTTCGGCCGCTCGGCGGATGGCGAGTGTCTCGGCGTGGGCGGTGGGGTCGCCGCGCAGCTCGCGTTCGTTGCCAGCGGAGCCGACCTCGCGATCCTCACGCACCACGACCGCGCCGATCGGGACATCGCCGTGCTTCGCGCACCGGCTCGCGAGCTCCAGCGCGCGGCGCATCCACGCCTCGTCAGTAGGCATCGATCTCGAGCAGCCGTTCGTCGCTGATCCCGAAGTGATGCGCGACCTCGTGCGCGACGGTGTGGGCCACCATGGCTTTCAGTCGTCGTTCGTCCGGTCCGGCCGAACGCATGATCGTGGCGCGGTAGATCGTGATCGTGTCGGGCAAGACGTTCGTGTAGCCGCGACCGCGCTGCGACAGGGGGATGCCTCGGTAGAGCCCGAGCAGTCCCGGCTGGCCCGGCGGCGGGAGGTCCTCCACCTGCACCGTCACGTTGTCCATCGTCTGCTGCACCCAGGCCGGCAACCCATCCAACGCCTCACCCACCAGCTCCTCGAACCGCTCGCGCGTGATGTCGACAGGTGGCACGACCGCATCGTCCCACGTCGGCTACATTCGGCCCATGCCCGGCGGGCTCCGCACCGATCTCTACGAGCTGAACATGGCCGTGAGCTACCTCCGTCGCGGCATGACGGGCTCGTCGACGTTCAGCCTCTACGTCCGGAAGCTCCCGAAGCACCGAGGGTTCCTCGTGGCCGCCGGTCTCCAGGACTGCCTGGACTTCC
>Ga0207653_10000218_pt1 | contig 38060 bp, 33 predicted proteins | sample KBSK5251metaG_FD_184341 | JGI IMG/M metagenome (GOLD analysis project Ga0207653, IMG submission 184341) | Corn, switchgrass and miscanthus rhizosphere microbial communities from Kellogg Biological Station, Michigan, USA - KBS K5-25-1 metaG... | ecosystem: Host-associated > Plants > Roots >...
GGCTACGCGGCGATGGACGCGCTCACGCGGCGTATCGTCGGTCGCCTCCGTGCGCGTCGCAGCGTCGCGCCCGAGCTGGCGGAGGCGGTGTGAGGCTCGTCCTCTTCGCGTGTGCAGTCCTAATTTCCGCCTCGTGCGGTGGCTCGGTCCCGGCCATGCGCATCACACGCTTCTCGGCAACTCCCGAGTACCACTACCCCGCGTTCGATCGCTCCGTAAGCGATCCCATCGTCGCGCGACCGGTGTTCGACGCTCTCCGGTCCCTACCGCCGGCACCCAGTGAGCGCTGCCCAGATCCCGAGTACGGACTCCGCTACCGACTCAGCTTCAACGAGGCCGCCAGGGTCGTGCTCTCGGTCGTGATCGAGGGCGACGGATGCGACGAGGTCGTCTTCTCGCAGATCGATCGGCGGACTCCGGACGATGCGTTCAGAGAGATTCTCGCCAGAGCGCTTGGCGTGAAGAAGGAAGACATCTTCGATGTACTCCCCACCGAGAAAAGGCCCTGACGTGATCGGTCAGGCTGATACGTACTCCATGGCCTCGACGTCGCGACGCAGGTAGAGCGGATGGCGCGGCGCTCCAGATCGCGTGCGTCCCAGCGCAAGGAGCCGTGCGCGAGGACCGAACAGCCGTAACGCTGTGGATCCGCGGTCGCGCAGCGCACCGTGGATGCCCCACGCGATGACGACCGGCGACCGCGCCGCGGCACGCAGCATGAACGCATCGTTCCGCGGCCCGACCGGGTCGCGCGCCGATCGGAGTGCGCGCGGGTCGGTCGCACGCAGGGCGAAGATGTTGACGACCTCAACGCCGCCGTAGCCCCAGTCGCGGGCGAAGCCGATGCATCGCCTGATCGTTGGGTCGTCTCGACGCGCATCCGCCGTAGACGGGTTGAGCATGCAGAACGCGATCGCCGGCCGCGACCGATCCCAGCGCCGCCAGAGTCGATAGCGGTAGCGGCCGTCACGCGAGAACGCCGCGCCGCCGGTCATTTCTCCGCGAACGGGATCACGTGCTCCTGCTCGTCAGGGTCGTTGCGCGCGACGACCGCGATGACCGGCTCGTCGTAGGGATTCTCTGGGTAGTGGGGCACTCCCGGGGCGATGAAGAGGAAGTCGCCGGCCTCCGTCTCCATCGAATGCTGCAAACGGTCGCCCCAGTGGTGGACCGCCCGGCCGCTGATCACGTAGATCGCGCTCTCGAACTCGCTGTGCGTGTGCGGCTCCGCCTTCCCCTTCGGCGGAACGACGATGAGATTGAGCGAGAGATCTTTCGCGCCGGCGGTCTTGCCGGACACGCCGAGGAAGTACGGGATCTTCTGCTTCGCCTCGAAGGCGACGGTGCTGCGCACGCGGACCGATCCGCTGTGTCCGTCGATCTTCGGGCCCGCGGTCACTGCACGCCGCCCTTCGTCATCGGAAGCGCGTCGAGGATCTTGCGCAGCTTGTCCTCGGGCAAGACCTTCTCCTCGAGCGCGACATCGAGAAGCGAGCGCCGCTCGGCGAGCGCGCGTTTCACGAGCGCGGCTGCCTTCGCGTAGCCGATGTGCGGCGAAAGCGCGGTCACGATGAGCGATGGGCTCGCGTCCATGAGCTCCTTCACCCTGTCCTCGTCCACGCGCATGCCTTCGATGGTCCGCGTGCGCAGCTGCCGGACCGCGTTCGCCAGGATCGTCGCCGAGAAGCACACCGCGTAGTTGATGCCCGGCATCATCACGTTTAGCTCCAGCTGCCCAGCCTGTGCGCCCCACGCGACCGTCGTGTCATTCCCGATGACCTGGAAGCAGACCTGGTTGACCATCTCCACGATCGCCGGATTCACCTTGCCGGGCATGATCGACGAGCCCGGCTGCACCGCCGGGATCACGAGCTCGCCGAAGCCGGTCCTCGGCCCCGACACGAGGATGCGGATGTCATTGCAGATCTGCGAAAGCTCGATCGACGCCGTTCGCATCCCGCTCGAGATGCGGACGAACGGCGCCATCGATTGCATCGATGCGAAGAGGTCTTTCGTCGGCACGATCGGTTCGGCGTACCACTCCGCCAGATGACGGCACACGCGCTCGCGGAACTGCGGATCCGCGTTCAGTCCTGTTCCGGCTGCGGTGCCGCCGATGCCGAGCTCGCACAGCTCCGTGCGCCCTGCGCGTAGTCGAGCGGCCGCGCCCTTGATGCGGTTCCCCCACCCGCCGATCTCCTGCCCGTACGTGATGGGCACCGCATCCTGCAGATGCGTGCGGCCCGGCTTGACGACGTTCGCGTATTTCGCGGCTTTGGCTGCGAGGGCGTCGGACAGCTTGTCGAGCTCCTCGCAAACGGTCTTCGTCAGCTCGAGATGCGCGAGACGCATCGCCGTCGGGGTCACGTCGTTCGTCGACTGGCTCATGTTCACGTGGTCGTTCGGATTGACGTGCTCGTAGGTGCCGAGTCCGCCGCCGCAGATCTGGTTCGCGCGATTCGCGATCACCTCGTTCACGTTCATGTGGAACGAGACGCCGGCGCCGGAATGGAAGACATCGACAACGAATTGATCCATGTGCTTTCCGGCGAGGATCTCGTCGCAGGCGGCCACGATCGCGTCCCGTCGTTTGGGCTCCAGACGACCGGCCTCGGCGTTCGCGAGAGCGCCGGCACGCTTGACGCGCACCATGGCGTGAATGAAGGCAGGAAAAGGTTTGTATCCGGAGATCGGGTAGTTCTCGATGGCTCGCTGGGTCTGCGCTCCCCATAACGCGTCGCCTGGGACGTCGATCTCTCCGATCGTGTCTTTCTCGCGACGCGCCGCCATCACGACGTAGAATAGTTGTTCCGAGTGCAGAAGAATCGGCTCACCTGGATGATCGGCGGACCCCAGGGGAGCGGCATCAACGCCTCAGCCGAAGTCTTCGCAAAGGCCTGTTCGAGGGCCGGTCTACGCGTCTACGCGAACATCGAATACCACTCGAACATCATGGGAAAGCACTCGTTCTACAGGGTCCGCGTCGACGACGAGGACATCCGCTCCTACCGGGATACCGCTGACATCCTCGTCGCGCTCGACGACGAAACGCTCTCCGGCGACGGACACCATCGCCGCTGGCCGACGCACTTCGGCCACCTGCACGAGATCAACGAGGGTGGCGGCGTCATCTATGACAGCGAGATCGAGTTCAAGCCCGCTGACAGCAAGCGGACAGACCTGCGCTTCTACGCGGTCCCGTTCATGGAGATCATCAAGAAGGCGCTCGAAGAGGTCGGCAAGGGCGAACAGGCGCGGCGCTACGAGGTCATGAAGAACACCGTCGGCCTCGGCGCGTCGCTCGCGCTCTGCGACTACCCCTTCGACCTGGTCGCCGAGGTCATCCGGAGCCAGTTCAAGGGCAAGCGCTCCGAGGTCGGCGAGCTCAACGTCCGCGCCGCGCGCCTCGCGTTCGAGCATGTGAAGCAGAACGAGAGCGCGAAGGATTTCCCGTACACGCTCAAGCCGGGCGCAGAACCGAAAGCGCGCATCCTCGCGAAGGGCTACGAGATCGCCGCCATCGCGAAGCTGAAGGCGGGCTGCTCGCTCCAGACCTACTACCCCATCTCACCCGCGACGGACGAGAGCGTCTTTCTTGAGCGACACCAACGCGACTACAACCTGCTCGTCGTGCAGTGCGAGGACGAGATCAGCTCGATCAACATGGCCGTCGGCGCCGCGCATATGGGTGTTCGCGTCGCGACCGCGACGAGCGGTCCCGGCTTCGCGCTGATGGTCGAGGGCATCGGCTTCGCGTCCATCACCGAAGCGCCCGGACCGGTGCTCGTCCTCTACCAGCGCGGCGGTCCCTCGACCGGCCTGCCGACCCGGCAGGAACAGGGCGACCTGCAGTTCGCGCTGCACCCCGCGCAGGGCGACTTCCCGCACGTCGTCACCGCTCCGGGCGACCTGCGCGAGTGCTATCAGGACATCTTCTCAGCCTTCAACTGGGCCGAGCGCTACCAGATGCCGATCATCGTCCTGTCGGACAAGAAGCTCGCGTCGGTGTACACCACGATCGACAAGCTCGAGCTTAAGTACGACAAGATCGATCGCGGCGAGCGCTTCACGGGTAGCGAATGGACCGCGATGGATGCGAAGGGCCCGAACGACAGCGCGAATGGCCACAACGGCGACGGCAAGACCGACGGCTCGAACGTGAAGGAATACCTCCGCTACGCGCTGACGAAGGACGGCATCTCCCCGCGCAGCCGTCCGGGCATCGCAGGCGGACGTTTCTGGGTGACGTCAGACGAGCACGACCCCGATGGGCACATCACCGAAGGCGTCGAGATGCGCATGGCGATGATGCACAAGCGCATGGGCAAGCTCGCGTTGGCGCAGAAGGCGATCCCGCAGGATCAGCAGTACACGCTGCACGGGCCGGCGGACGCCGAGCTCACCGTGGTCGCGTGGGGCTCGACGAAGGGCACGATCCTCGACGCGATCAAGGTGCTGGAAGGCCAGGGGAAGAAGATCAACTTCCTCCAGTGCCGGCTCATGAAGCCATTCCCCGCCGACGGCGTGGGCGACATCCTGCGCAAGGCGAAGCGGATCGTGAGCATGGAGGAGAACTACTCCGGGCAGCTCGCGTCTCTCGTGACCGAGCACACGGGCGTGATCATCAAGAATCGGATCAACAAGTACGACGGCCGTCCGTTCAGCGAGGATGAGGTCGTTCGCGCGCTCGAGAACGCGTACGTGGGCGGCAAGGCCGAGCCGGTGGTGACACATGTCCGCTAATGCCCCGATGAAGCTCACGATCAAGGACTACAAGTCCGAACTGCACAACGATTGGTGCGCGGGCTGCGTCGCCCCCGACACGCGCATCGTCATGGAAGACAGCACGAGCAAGTCGATCAGCGACGTCAAAGTCGGCGATCGCGTGCTGGGACATGACGGCAAGGGCCACCCGGTCACCGAGGTCATGTCACACGAGCACCCCGACACCCTTCACCGCCTTCGGGTAAAGAGCTTTGGCGAGCTCTTCATCACCTCCGACCACCCGATGTACGTCGTCCGACGGCAGCGACGCAAGCGTGTGAATACGGCCTGGATCCCAGAGTGGGTCCCAGCCGGAGAGGTCAAGCCCGGCGACTACCTTGCGTATCCACGCGTCACCGAAGGCGTCGACATTCAGTCTCTCTCTTTGAGTTACACGAGAAAGAAGAAAGACACGCGTAGCAAGCCGCTGCCCGGGACGATCACTGTCAACGATGACTTCCTGCGGCTCGCCGGCTACTACGTGGCTGAAGGCTATCGGCACGAGCGCTCGTTGGTCATGACGTTTGGATCTCACGAGCAGCCCCTTATCGACGATGCCGTCGCTTTGGTCGGCAGGGTCAGCGAACTCAGTGCGCGCACGGTCAATAGGAGCGATAAGGGTTCGGTCGACGTTTTGGTCGACTCGAGCTACCTGGCTGAGATCTTCTCCGAGTGGTTCGGGTCAGGTGCGGAGAACAAGCGAATCCCGGAGCCATTGATGTCGCTGCCCGCTTCACGCCAGCGTGAGCTCATTCGCGGCCTCTGGCTGGGCGACGGCTGGCGCAACGACCGAAAGGGCCACTTCAAGACGATCTCGCCGGTCCTCGCGCAGCAGGTCAAGACGCTTCTCATCCGGCAGGGTGCGGTGCCGACGATCAGTCCTCAGCCGGCGCGCCCCGGTCACCGGAAGGCTTACGCGGTCGAGGTGGTCAGTACTCGCGACTACAACATCGTGAGATCGATCCTCCGCGAGCCGCTGCGCGAGCGGGGCAAGGGCAAGCCGCCGATGTGCATGGACGAGAGTTACATCTACCTGCCGATCCGGAAGAACGAGGTCGTCCCATACGACGGCATGGTCCACAACCTCGAGGTGGCGGACGTGCACTCGTACGTCACCGAGGCTGGCGCGCTACACAACTGTGGCGACTTCGGCATCCTCACCAGCATCCAGATGGCGCTCGCGCAACAGCAGCTCGATCCGGACAAGGTCGCGGTGTTCTCGGGGATCGGGTGCTCCGGAAAGACCCCGCACTACATCAACGCCTACGGATTCCACACGCTGCACGGTCGCGTGTTGACAGTCGCGACCGGCGCGCGCCTGGCAAACACGAAGCAGACGGTGCTCGCGCTCGGCGGCGACGGCGACGGCTATGGCATCGGCGCCGGCTACTTCGTCGGTGCGGGCCGGCGCAACGTCGACTTCGCGTACATCGTCCACAACAACAACGTCTACGGCCTCACGAAGGGCCAAGCGTCACCGACGCTGGCGAAGGGCAAGAAGACGAAGTCGATGCCCGAGCAGTCGATCCAGGACGGCATCAACCCCGTGGCGATGGCGATCGCGTCGGGCTACACGTTCATCGCGCGCGCATACGCGCTCGAGCCGAAGTACACCGCGGGCATCATCGCTCGCGCGATGCAGCATCGTGGCGCGGCGCTGGTGGACGTACTGCAGACGTGCCCGACATACAACGACCTCTACACGAAGGAGTGGTACGAGGGCGCGGACCTGCCCGACAAGCGTTCGCGCCTGTACAAGCTCGAGGAGCAGGGCTTCGACGGCAAGGTGCAGGACCCGGCCGACAAGCAGGAGATCATCGCGAAGAAGGCCGCCGCGGTCGCACGAAGCTACGAGGACGACCCGATCCCGATCGGCGTGTACTACGAGATCGACCTGCCGACGTACGAGGACGAGGTCTTCCGCCGCATCCCGGACCTCAAGGAGACGCCGCTCGTGGAGCAGAACTCCTTCGAGCGTGACGTGAATCCGCTGCTCGAGGCGATGCGCTAAGCGCTCACTGCCCCACGGCGCCCGGGAGCATCCTGCCACTCGCCGTCGTCATCGTTTCAGCGAAACCTTGCTGCAGGTCGATGTGCCGTGCCTCGCGCCCGGTCGACCAGAACGCGAACTGGCCCTGCGCAAGGATCCCGCCGAACGGCGTCGCGAGCGTTTGGCTATCGCGCGAGACCGCTGGGAACGAGATGTAGCGGCGTCCGCCGCGCAGCTCGCTGATGCCCAGATCGCTGTCCGAGGTGATGAGGCCGATCGCGAAGCTCTGAGCCTCCGGCGATGCGATGCCGTCGGGCGCGAGGCGGCCGATGCGGAACGGCTCGATCTTCTCAACGCTCACCGCTGACTGCGCGATGCGCCCGAGTGTCCCGTCGTCGCGTCCGACGAGCGTTGTTCCATCCACGCTCATCGCCGCGGCCACAAGCGCACCGAGCCCGGCGTGCATGGTGAACGCCTTCGCGCCGTTGTCGCTGATGACGATCTCTCCCGCGGCGAGGCAGGCCACCACGACGCGATCCGCAGCCGCAAGCAGACGATCGCCGCAGAGCGACTCGAAACGCTTGCCAAGTGGCCGCAGGGAATACGGGTCGTAGGCCTCGACCACGCGCTTGTCGCCATCGGCATAGAGCGCGAGCACGCGCGCCGTGGTCGGTTCGACAACAAGCGCGCCGTGACCGATCGAAGTGGCGACGAGCTTTCGTGATCGCTCGATCCACGACGCGAGAACTTGACCGTTCGCAGCGTCGACCCAACGGAGGCGGGTCCCCTCGGAGACTTCGTCGGCGATGTAGACCCACCCAGCGCTGGGTGTGAGAGGCGGAGCGACCGCTGTCGTGACCTGGACCGCTCCGCTGGTGGGGATCGTGTACTTCGTCGCGTGGTTGAGCAGCGCGACCGCCTTCACGCCCTCGTCGGTGACGACGAAGAACGTGGCCGCGGGGAACGCGCCCATCATGTCGCTGACGTCGATCGTCGGGGTCGGCGCAGTGACGGGCGACTTCTGCGAGGGAGCGGGGAGCGTCGCCGCCCCCTCGCAGGCAAGGATGAGGAGAACCGCTCCGAGGAGGAGCCTGCGCACTAAACCGCCCGCATCCGCGGCTGTCGCCGGGCAATGAACACGGCGACCGCGGACCAGAACCCGATCGCGATAAGCAGGAACGGCACCGCGCCGATCGTGTAGCTCAGCGTCTCGCCGACGGCCTGCTCGGGTGCGGCCACGGGCAGATCGCTCGTCGCGAGCGGCGTCGTCGCGGCGACCTTGTTCACATCGATCGTCACGTCGAATGAGAACTCGCCGAACTGCACGAGACCCGAGTAGATGGCGGCGCGGAACGGGTAGAAGACGCCGGCGTAGAGAGCGCCGTCGCCCGATTGGCTGACGAGCTTGAGTGGGACGTCGAGGCACTTGGTGCGCTCGCGGTCGGTCTGCATGATCACGGCGAGTCCGGTCGTCGGGAACGCGGCATCCGGGTCACCGCGTCGCGCGGATACCACCAGGGTCACCGGCTTGCCCTCAGACCATGGCTGGCCGTCCGGTGTCTGCACCGAGACGCCGTCCACGCAGGTCGGGCACTTCGCCGCGGCGGGCGCCGCGAATGTCGCAAGAGTCAGGATCGAGACCACGCACGCGAGCAGGATCCGGCGCATGACTCACCTCCGGTCGCTGGGTCTATCCGCCGTACAACGGCGCTCCTCGGCTGGTTCCCGGATCAGCTGGTGTGTGCCACCCGCAGCTCATGTGCGCCGTCGGCGCGGGTGTATTCGTAGAACACGTCGCCGACGGCGGTGATGTCGACGTAACGAACGCCACCTGGGCCACGAACGGTGCCGATCGACGGACCATCGGCGTTCACGCGCTCCCAGTGATGCAGGTCGCGGCTCCGGACCAAGCCGCAGCGCTCCTCATAGTTCTCGGCAAGCGACGCGCTGCCGTCATACAGGCCGAGCCAGCCGTCGCCGTCGCGTACCGCTGTGCTGAGTCGCGTCGTGAACGAGTCCCAGCCCGATGCGCTTGGCAGAAGGACGGCACCCTGCCACGTCCAGCGTCTGCCGTCTGGACTGGTCGCGAGGCCGCTCGCGGAGATCGTCCGCCCGGTCGAGAGCGCATCGCCTGTGTCGTGGAGACCGGTGCCGCCCGTGAGCGGGAGCGTGCCGTACGAGGTGAACATCAGCCATCCCTCTCCTTCGCGTCGGAACCAGGGGTCCTTCACGGCCGCAAGCCCTAGGTCGAGCGGGTCGAGGACGATGACCAGGTCCGCGGGGTCGAACGCATCGACGGCGCGCGACTCGATGAGACCGATGCGCCAGCGTCGATCGTTGTGACGCACGAAGCTCAGGTACAAGCGCCAGATGTCGCCGACGTGCGCGATGGCACAGCGCTCGATCGATTCGGCGCCGAAGCGGTCCTTATCCGCCGACCACACCGTGTCGAAGCGAGCGCCGTCGCGGCTCGCCGCGATGATGACCTCGTATCCGCGCTTCGGCCGCGGCCCGCGCAGACGGTAGACGACGTACAAGTCACTTCCCTCGCGGTACGCGCCTGGCGCGCCGGCCCAGCATCCCGGCGCATCGCACGGCGGCGCGACGATAGGTCGCCCGCGCTCCGGGTCGAAGAGTGTCACGCCTGCAGCGGTGTGGTGCCGAGGTGCTTCGCGACGAAAGCGATCTCCATCGCGACCTGCTTGATGCGCTCGTCGACGACGAGCGACCCATGGCCGGCGTCGTAACGGTATTCCTCGAAGGGCTTCCCGAGCGCGACCAGGCGTTCGCGATACACATCGACGCTGCGCGAAGGACAACGCGGGTCGTTCTGCCCCACGAGCAGCAACATCGGAACGCGCACGCGATCGACGTACGTGATCGGATTCGCGACGCGGTACCGCTCCGGCACGTCCGTCGGCGTGCCGCCGAAGAGCGCAGCGTCATATTTCTTGAGCGGCTCCATCTCGTCCTCGTACGCGGAGATGTAGTCGCCGATCGGCACGATGCCGATGCCCAGCGCCCACCGCTCGGTCTGCGTGCCGAGGCCGAGCAGCGTGAGATAGCCGCCCCACGAACCGCCGCCGAGAACGCTCCGCTTGGGATCTGCGAGCTTCGTCGCGACCGCCCAGTCGTGCACCTTCGCGATGTCCTCGAGCTCCGTGAGACCGGGCCGCCCGACGATCGCGTCGCGCCACGCCTTTCCGTATCCGCTTGAGCCCCGGTAGTTCAGGCACACGACCGCGAAGCCGTGATCCACCCAGGCCTGAACGGTGGGCGAGAAGCTGTCGCGATCGGCGGCCTCCGGTCCGCCGTGGATGAAGAAGAACGTGGGGTGCGGACCATGTCCGGGTGGCTCCGCGACGAACACGTGCACGCCGTCGACTTCATCATCGCGATAGGCGACGCCGCGCGGCGCGTCACTTCCGGCGAGGACCACCCCGCCGCCAACCTTGCGGACCGCGGCCGGTTCGGCGGAGCGATCGAGCATGTACCAGACCTCGCCGTCGGGGCGCACACGCGCGGTCGATATCGTCCCCGGCTCGGTCGCGAGACGCTCGAGCGCCGAGCTCGCGAGGTCATAGCGATAGAGCTCGGTCCGACCGCGGTGATCGTGACCGATCAAGAGCGACCGCGCGTCCGGGTACCAGTCGGCGAACGTCTCGCCGGGGAGGTCGAGCGTGATCTCGCGCGACGTTCCCGTCTTGGCGTCGAAGATGACGGGCCGCTCGAGATCCTCGCGGTCATGCACGGCGAGATAACGGGGATCGCCGGCAACAGGCGACCAGCCGCCCGAGGGTGAGAGACCATGGCCAGGACCGTGCGAGAGCTCCGCGACGCACGTGCCATCGGTGTCGACGATCCGCAGCACGCGATTGCGGCTGTCGCCGTTCTCGGAGTGGAACAGCGCGACCAGCGCGCCGTCGCGCGACAGTCCGTCGATGAACGCGCTCTGCTCGTGCGCGTAGATCCGGCGCGGGGCCTGGCCGTCGGCGACGACGTACACGCTCGTGCCTTCGTCCGAACGCGAGCGCGCGATGACGGCGAATCGTTTATCGATCGCGGGTCCGCCGCTGTGGATCGCGATCCGACCGCTGTATGCCGGAGCCAGCTGCGGCGCGATCGTTTCGCGCGGCCCGCCCTGCCACGGCTCGCGCACCCAACGACCCAGCTCATTGCCCTTCTCGTCGTCGAACCACCAGATCCAGTCGCCACGCGGATCAAGCCGGCTCGATACGCGGTAGCCCGTGCCCTCGGCGCGGTCGGTGACCTGACGGCGGTCGCCAGTCTCCTGATCCCATGCGTAGACCTCGAACTTACCGCCGGCGTTGGACAGGTACAGCAGCCGCTCCGGCCGTTCGCGCGACCACGTCGGGAACATCACCGTCGTCGCGCGGAAGCGCCGTTTCCAGGTGGCTTCGGACATCGCGCTAGCGGCCGTCGCGATGGACGCTGAACACGTCCCGAACACCTTCGAGCTTCGCGAGCACACGTGAGAGCTGCTCGACGCTCGTGACCTGTAGGGTCGCATTGACCGTGGCGCTCTTGTCGGGATTCGCCAGCGCCGACAGCGCGACGAGCGCGACCTGGTTCTCGCTGATGACCGCCGCGACGTCGCGCAGGAAGCCGTCGCGGTCCCACCCCTCGATGCGGATCGCGACCGGGTACGTCCGCGCAGCGGACTTCTCCCACTCCACGTCGACGTGCCGCTCCTTTTCGGAGCTCGCCTTCACGTTCGCGCAGTCAGCGCGGTGCACCGTCACTCCGCGGCCTCGCGTGATGTAACCGACGATCTGGTCTCCGGGCACGGGGTTGCAGCACACCGCGAACCGCACGAGCAGGTCTTCGACGCCCTTCACGGTCACGCCGCCACGCGACGTCGTCGGTGGGAGCGGCGGCGCCGACCCGGGCAGCTGCACTTGGGCGTCGTCGACGATGCCGAGCCGCATGACGACCTGCGCCGCTGTGATTTCGCCATATCCCAGCGACGCGAACAGCGTGTCCAGGTCGTGCATGTTCATCGCCTCGGTCACCCTACGAAGGTCCTCGTCCGAGAGGTCGCCGAGCGACCGCTGCGCGAGGCGCTTGAGCTCGCGGTCCAGAAGGTCCTTGCCGTGCGTGATGTTCTCGTCGCGTTGCTCTCGCTTGAACCATTGGCGGATCTTCTCGCGCGCGCCCGGGGTCCGGACCATGCCGATCCAGTCACGCGATGGACCACGCGCAGCCTTGCTGGTCACGATCTCGACGATGTCGCCCGACTGGAGGTGGTGATCGAGCGGCACGATGCGACCGTTGACCTTCGCGCCGATCGTGCGGTGCCCAACGTCGGTGTGGATGCGGTACGCGAAGTCGATCGGCGTGGCGCCGGCCGTCAGGGCCTTCACCTCGCCCTTCGGCGTGAACACGAACACTTCGTCTTGGAACACGTCGACCTTGAGTGACTCGACGAATTCCTGCGCGTCGGTCACGTCGTGCTGCCACTCGAGCAGCTGCCTGACCCACGCGAGCTTCGACTCGTAGTCGCGATCGCGGTCCGCTTTCCCGCCTTCCTTGTACCGCCAGTGCGCCGCGATGCCGTACTCCGAGAGCGCGTGCATCTCCTGCGTGCGGACCTGGATCTCGAGCGGCTGACCGCCTGGGCCCATCACCGCGGTGTGCAGCGACTGATAGAGGTTCGCTTTGGGGACCGCGATGTAGTCGTCGAACTGCCCGGGGATCGGCGGCCAGAGCGTATGCACCACGCCGAGCGCCGCGTAGCACGCGGGCACGTCGGCGACGATGACCCGGACCGCGAGCAGGTCGTAGACCTCGTTGATCCCGACGTTCTTGCGGCGCATCTTCTGCGCGATCGACCAGAGGTGCTTCGCGCGGCCGGACAGCTCTGCGCGGATCCCGGCCCTCTCGAGCTCGGTCGCGAGCGTCTTCATCGCCTGATCGATCGAACGTTCACGGACCTGACGGCGCTCGGCGAGCTGCTCGGCGACCTCTTTGTACTGCTCTGGCTCGAGGTACTTGAAGGAGAGATCCTCGAGCTCCCACTTGATCTGCCAGATCCCGAGTCGGTGCGCGAGCGGCGCGTAGATCTCGAGCGTCTGGCGCGCGATGCGCTTCTGCTTCTCCACCGGCAGCGGCCCGAGCGTGCGCATGTTGTGGAGGCGGTCGCAGAGTTTGATGATCACGACGCGGAGGTCGTCCGCCATCGCGAGGAACATCTTCCGGATGTTCTCGGCTTGATGCGCGTCTCGCGATTGACCCTGGAGCCGGCCGAGCTTCGTGACTCCTTCGACCAAGCGACCGATCTCATCTCCGAACTCGAGGCGGATGTCCTCGACCGTGCGCGCCGTGTCCTCGGGGACGTCGTGCAGCAATGTCGCCGCGATCGTCGCCGCCTCCATGCCGAGCTCGGCGATGAGCATCCCCACCGCGGCGGGATGCGTGACGTACGGCTCGCCCGAAACGCGCTTCTGCCCGGCGTGCGCCTCGACCGCGTAGACGTACGCGCGCCGTATGAGCTCCGCGTCACCGTCCGGGTAGTGACGCAGCATCTCCTTGACGATCGTCTCGACATCGACATTGCCGTGACGCTGTGGCCGCAGTCGGTCGGTGATCCCGACGATCCGCGACGTGATCGTCGCTCGTTCCGCCATCAGGCGATCGCCATCTCAAGGCGCATGCGGTCGGCGGTGCCGATCGGCCCAAAGTCCTGGAGCTCGAGCTCGACGAAGCCTCGCAGCCCCGCGCCAACGGTGACGACGGCATCGACGGATCCCGCGTCGGTCATCGCCTCCACATGCTCGCCGCGACGGAAGGCCATCGCATCGAATGTGAAGCGGCCGACGGTGATCTTGCAGCGCAGGTGATCGGAGTCAGCGCCGACCTGCCGGATCCCGAACACCTTGACGCCACGAAGCAGCAGGTGCGGTCTCGGATTCCCCGCCCCGCAGGGCTCGAGGGACGCGAGCTCGAGCGCCAGCCGCGAGGTCAGCGCTTCCGGCTCGATCTCAGCGTCGACGCGCAGCGATGGCACCGGCCGGACGCCGCCGAGCCTGCGGCGCACGACCTCGTCAAGCCTTTCGATGAACGCGGGGATGTTCTCGCGCGCGATCGAGAAACCGGCGGCCATCGCGTGACCGCCGTGCTTGACGAGAAGGTCGTCGCACTCATCGAGCGCTTCGGCGATGTGCACGGCCGAGATCGACCGACACGATCCCTTGCCTTCCTCCCCGTCGAGCGCGATCACCACGGCCGGTCGGCCGTAGTCCTCGACCAGGCGCGAAGCGCCGAGCCCGACGATGCCCGCGGGCCACGCCGGGTCGGCGACGACCGTCGCCCACGCGTCGGGACGCTCCTGCGCGCGCTCGCGCGCGCCCTTCACCACCTGACGCGTCAGCTCCTGGCGCTCCAGGTTCTTCGCCTCGAGATGCTCCGCGAGGACCTTGGCCTCTTCGGCCTCCTCTGTGAGCAGCAGGCGGAGCGCCTCCTCCGCGTCCGTGATCCGTCCGGCGGCGTTGAGCCTCGGCCCGAGCACGTAGCCGATGTTGGCCGACGTCACGTTACCCAGCTTCAGGCCAGCCCGGTCAACGAGCGCGCGCACACCGGTGATCGGCGCGCGGTTGAGCGCCTCGAGCCCGACGCGGACCAGCGCGCGATTCGCGCCTCGCAGGGGCACCACATCGGCGACGGTCGCGAGCGCGACGAGCTGCATGAGCTCGTCCCGCCGGAGCGCGAAGCCGAGCTCGCCGAGCAGCTTGCGTGCGAGGACGAGCGCGACGCCCGCGCCCGCGAGCTCCTTGTCGATCGAAGGGTCGCCGACACGGCGCGGGTTCACGACGGCATAGGCACCGGGCAGCTCGGCCGGCGGGTGGTGGTGGTCGGTGATGATCAGATCGACCCCGAGCGACCGCGCGAGTGCGGCCTCGCGCACCGCGGTGACGCCGCAGTCGACCGACACGATGACGCGCGCACCGTCGGCGGCGAGTTTGCGTAGCGCTTCCTCGTTGAGCCCGTACCCTTCCTCGTACCGATTCGGGATGTACGCCTGGACCACGACGCCCAGCTGCCGGAAGGCACGCACGAGGATCGCCGAGCCGGCGATGCCATCCACGTCGTAGTCCCCGTAGACGACGATGCGCTCGCGAGCCGCGAGCGCACGACGGAGACGCTCGACCGCGCGGTCCAGGTCGAGCATCGGCGGCCCGTTCTCGACCGCTCGGGCCGCAAGGAAATCGGCCATGTCGGGAAGCTCGATGCCGCGCGCGGCAAGGATGCGGGCGACCAGCGGCGGGATCCCGTCGGGGGCAGTCGGGTCCGCCACGTTCGGTAGGACCCAGCGGCGCATCGCTACGAGGCTCATGACATCCAAGTTTCGCATGCCCTGCACGTACGATGGCTGAGTTGAGTTCTCGCGCCACCGCGACGGCCGCCCTTGCGTTCGCGATCGCGGCGTGCGCCCCCTCGTCGGCGTCGACCTCGCCGAGCCCGACCGGCGCGACACCGGCCGCTTCCTCCACGGTCGCGGCACCGTCACCGTCGGGTCTCGCCAGCAACCCGCACGCGATCGTCGGTCCGCTCCGGCTTTGGTATCTCGTGCCCGATCCGGCCTTCCGTGAAGACGCTCGTGTCGTCGTGACGTTCCCCGACGGTGATCCCACCGCGGGTCGCCCGCGTGCTCGACTCCGATCGAGCGGACGTGTAGTCGACCTCGCGCGGTCGGCGGACATCCCCGCGTCGTGGAGCGCGGCACTTCCGCTGGATGGCGCGCCGCCCGGCCGTCAGGTGGTCGAGATCCTCGTAGGGCTACGCGGCAGCGGCGACACCGTGGTTGGCACGCGTGAGTTCACCCTGTCGGCACCCGAGTACGTCGTGTGGACCCTCGACTTCGAGGGCGATGCCGCGGGCGACACCGAGATGGCGAACACCGCGGCGATTGCTGACGCGCTCGGCGTGCCGATGACGCTCATGTGGAATCCGCGGGTGTGGACCACGACCCAGGTCAGCGCCTCGCGCGCCGACGCGATGCTCGCCTGGACAAAGCTCCGGGCGTCGAAGGGCGACGAGATCGCGCTCCACCTGCATATGTGGACCGACTTCGTGCGAGCCGCGGGACTCGCGCCGCGCACCGCGCCGAACTGGGCGGGCCGCAGCGATGGCTACGACGTGCCGATCACCGCATACGACGAAGCCGAGACGCGAACGCTCGTTGAATACTCGCTCCGACTCTTCGCGGACCACGGTCTGCAGAAGCCGACCTCGTTCCGCGGCGGCGGCCTCTTCGCGAACGCGGCGAATCTTCGGGCCGTCGCGTCGCTCGGATTCACGGCTGACTGCAGCGCCACCTCAGCTGGGCCGTTCGGTCAACTGCAGCTGCCCTGGACGCTGGCGTCCGACGCCCAGCCGTACTACCCGGCCCGCGATGACGCGAACAGCCCCGGAGATCTGAGTGTGCTCGAGGCGCCGACGATCGCGGGCAACACGTACGGTCACAGCGTGTCGTCGATCGCGGCGGTCGCGCAGGCGGACCTGCGAAAGATCGCCGCGCCGGGCCAGCCGGCGGCCCAGCGACGGGCGCTCACGATCGTGAGTCATCCCGGAACGATCGACGCGACAGAGCGCGCCGCCATCGAGGCGCTGTTCCGCGCCTTCGACCCCTACCGCTATGACCGCGACGCGGGACCGCTGCGCTTCGTCACCCTCGCGCAGCTCGCGAAGGCGTACCGCCCCTAGCTCAGATCCCCTTTGCGCCGGCCGGGCCGGCCGTGCCCGCCGCTGCGGCCGCGACGGCGAGCGTGTCGCTTGCCTTCTGGCCCCAGTCGTCGGCGATCTTCGGCAGAACGATCTCCTTGCGCTGGAAGGGCTTGGCCATCTCGGGGTTCGAGAGATCCGCGACCGCGAAGACCTCTTCCAGCTCAGGGCCGATCAACTCCAGCCGCTGAAGGAGCGCTCCGGCGACGGCGTGCACCGCGTATTCCTTCTCGCGCATCAGACGCTTGGTCTCCTCAAAGAGCTCGTCGAGGAGCTTGTCGGCGAGCCGGAGCACGGGGCCAGGAGGGCCCATCGTGGATGCTGGTGGCATCGATAGGAGCGTCGATCCCATGCCGAGCTGTCCGACGTACATCATTGCGAGATACGTCGCGCTTTGCAGGTCCGAGCTGGCACCCGCCATCTTCGTTCCGAGGAATACCTCTTCGACCGCGCGGGAGCCAAGGGACACCATGATGTCCGTCTCGATCTCGCGAGCATGACGCGTGTAACGCTCCTCGCGCGACGAAGACTGGACGACACCGAGCGCGTCGCCCATGCGGATGATGGACGCCTTCTGGATCCGCTTGTCTTGCTGCAGGTATCTCGACGCGACCGCGTGCCCTGCTTCGTGATAGGCGATCGCCCTTCGGTCAGGCCCGGACATCGTCTGGATCGGCTGCCGAATCCCGAGCATCCGGGCGTCGCGCGCCTGGAGCCAGTCCTTGTAGGTGAGGAACTCGCGGCCAGCGTCGTGCGCGACGATGAGGGCCTCATTGATGATCGTCTTGATGTCGATCGGGGTCCATCCGATCGAGTCGCTGACCATGAGGTCGACGGGCATTTCCGGATCGTGCGCCTTGAGGCGCAGGTAGTGGCTGATGATGTCTTTGCGTCCGTCGCCATCCGGCACGTACACCATGAGCTTGCGGTCGAGGCGTCCAGCACGCACGAGCGCTGCGTCGAGGACCTCCGGCCGGTTGGTCGCCCCGATGACGAAGACGATGGGCTTCGGCGGCACCGGGCCACGGATGAGGCCGAGCCACCGTGCCATCTTGTGCTTGAAGCGGTCCTCGACATGTTTGCCGAGTGAGTCCATCTGGTTGAGCATCGTGTTGAGCGCCAGGCCGCGGCCGCCCATCATCCCCATCGGACCCATCATTCCCTGCTGCTGGCCGCCGGCCATGCCACCGCGGGACAAGCCGACGGAGTCGAGCTCGTCGAGGAAGAGGATGCAGCAGCCCGCCTGACCAGGCGTTGCGTACTTGCGGGCGAGGCCACGCGCCTTTCGGAAGAGCGAAATGACGATGAGGGCGTCGACACCCATCCACATGCTCGACAGGCTCGACGCGTCGACATAGATGAACGGCAGATTCGCCTCCGCCGCCATGACCCCCGCGAGGAACGTCTTGCCCGTGCCGGGCGGCCCAGCGAGGAGCATTCCAGCGGGCATCTCGCCGCCGCGATCCTGGAAGCTCTTTACGCCCTTCAAGATGCGAACGAGGCTTTTCGCGTGCTCGAGGAGGTCGGGCTGCCCGCGGTAGTTCTCGAATGAGAGCCCGATCTGCGGGTTTTCCGGCGTGACCGTGTAGGTGCGCGGGCGTGACATGAACCACATCAGCGCCCCGAACTGCACGATCATCATGAACGAGTAGAAGAGCAGCAGGACGAGCAACTGCGGCGCCTGCCCGATCATGTCGAGGATCCCCTGGAAGATGCCGCGGATGCCATACAGGCCGATCGCGCCACCGAGCACGATGAACAGGATCAGCAGTCGCTTCTTGTTGTGATCCAGCACGTACGCGGTGTTGCCGAGTGCCGTCTGCATGCTCGCCATCAGTTCACCCCAACGATCTGGTCGCCGGTCACGCGCAGGACGAATCCGACGAGGACGTCCGTACCATCGCTGGTCCGTCCGCCCGCGACGTATGCGGCGAGAGTGCGACCATTCTTCTCCACCGCCCCCACGAACTTCATAGATCGAATATCGGTCAAAGGTTCGATCGCGGTCTGAAGCTGCTGCAAGACCTCCATGTCCAGCTGGTTCGACAGCGCCTTCGCGTCGTCCGTCGACAACGCCCGTGCGACATCCGCCGTGACAGCCGGCTCGGCCGCGCGCGGAAGGCTGGCGTAGGGATTCGCGTCGGCGCCCTTGTCGGTGACGGCGTAGATGGTGACCCCCGTGACGATGCCGCCGAGGAAGGTCGCGAGGATCAGTGCCGCGCGGGCGCTGTTCATCGCACCGCTCGCAGGGACGGCGCCCACTGCGTTCTCCGGGCCGCCAACTGGCGTGACGGTGCTACTCAACACGCACCACCTTGCCGCCGACGATCGTGAGCGCCAACGGGAAGAACTGGTACTGGCCGCTGCCAGCCTGGATCTCCACCGCGTAAATGTGCACGCTCAGCCGGCCGGACGAGCTGCCACCGAGGTACGTGACCGAGAGCGGCTTTACGTCCTGTGCCTGCTGCGACGCGTTCTGTTGATCGAGCGCACGCGAGACGACATCAGCTGCCGGTCGGAGCTGCGAGAGGCTGTCAGCCTCACGCTTGAGTAGCGCCATCATGTATTTGTGCGCGTCGCTCGATTCGCCGCCACCGCCGAGGATCCCTGAGTCGGCAACGACCGTCGTTGCGAAGGCCGTACCTGCGTATCCCATGAGACCACCGACGATCAGCATCGCCAGAGCGGTGCGCACCAACGGCGGGATGAGGTTCAGCCCGAACATCTAGGAAAGTGTACGTGTGTCTGGAGTCGAGTTGGAGTTACGCGGGGGCGGGAGTCGAGCGATGGCGGAGGCGGTCCTCCACCTCCTGCCACAGCGAGATGATCTGGCTGGCGTTGAAGATCGAAGAATAAGTGCCGGATACGATGCCTACCAGGAGCGCCAGGGCGAAGTTTCGCATCGAGAAGCCGCCGAACAGGTACAGCGCCAGTAGCGTCAGGCACACCGTCAATGACGTGATCACCGACCGCGCCAGCGTCTGCATGATCGAGAAGTTAATGACCGGATTCAGGGCCTCCCCCGGGTTCAGCCGCAGGTTCTCCCGGATCCGGTCGAACACCACGATCGTGTCGTGGACGGAGAATCCGATGATCGTCAGGACGGCCGTCACGAAGAGGCTGTCGATCTCGACGTTGAAGAAGTAACCCAGGATCGCGAACAGGCCCAGAACGAGCGCGGCGTCATGAAGGAGCGAGATGATGGCCGCGATGCCGTAGCGGAACGCCGCCCAGCCAAAGTTGCGGAAGGCGAACGCGATGAGCAACACGATCATCACCGACGCGAGCGCGATCGACCGCACGGCGTTGTCGATGAGCTCACCGCTGAACGATGGGCTGACGACCTCGTGGCTGATGTCCTTCACATTCGCGCCGAACTTGGCCTTGATCGCCGCCTCGGCCGCGACGATCTCATCGGGCTTCATCTCGAACGTACGGATCTCGATGCGACCGCCCTCAGCGACCTGGATGATCGCCTCGTCGTGCTTGAGGTCCGACATCACGCTTCTGACCTCGGTGATCGTCGGCGGTGTGTCGAACCGCGCATCGAGCAGCGTGCCGCCTTTGAATTCGATGCCCGGCTTCAGGCCCCCGAGGGCGAGGAAGATCACGCCGGGAACGATGAGCAGCAACGACAGCCCGAAGTACCACCACTTGCGCTCGACGAACTTGATCACCGGACGGTCGCCAGCGACGCGCCCGGCGCGCGTGGCTCAGGCGCTTTCTCCTCGACGCCGTAGAGGCGCCGGCGCCGGAGTGAGTTCACCTCGATCACGGCGTGAAGCAGCATCTGCGTGACGATGACGGCGGTGAAGAACGACACGCCAACACCGATCGCCAGCGTGAGCGCGAATCCCTTCACCGTTCCGGTACCGAACCAGAAAAGGATGCCCGCGGTCATGATCGTCGCGAGGTTCGAGTAGAGGATCGATGGGAACGCCCGGCGCCGACCCTCCTCGACCGCCGCGCGCAACGACTTGCCGGCGCGAAGCTCTTCTTTCAGGCGCTCGAATGTCAGCACGTTCGCATCGACCGCCATGCCGATGGACAGGATGAAGCCGGCGATGCCCGCGAGCGTGAGCGTCACGGGAACGAGGCGGAAGATCGCGTACGTGAGGGCGGTGTAGTAGAGGAGAGCGAGGACGGCGATCGCTCCGGGCAGCCGGTAGTACGCGATCATGAAGAACGCAACGAGCAGAAGCCCGATGGCGCCGGCCACGATGCTGCGGTTGACGGAGTCGCGACCGAGGGTCGGCTCGACGCGCGAGGACTGAATGACCTCGAGCGGGACGGGCAACGAGCCTGACTTCAGCTGGATCGAGAGCTCGTTCGCCGTCTTCGTTGTGAAGTTCCCCTCGATGATCCCGGTGCCGGTGGTGAAGACGGTCTGGATCACCGGCGCGGAGACTTCGTTGCCGTCAAGGGTGATCTGCACCGGCTGGTTGAGGTAGTCCTTCGAGATCTGGACCCAGCGATCGCTCGCGGCGCCTTTGAATTCGAAATGAACGACCGGCTGCGTGCCGTTCTGGAATGTGACGTACACGCCGTTCGGGTTGAGGTCGGCGCCCGTTAGTGGCGGCTCGAGCGATTTGTACTTGCCCGGGTTGTCCTTGTCGGGAACCTTGACCTCGAGGAACGCCTGGCGCGTCGCGACCTCATTCGCCTGTTGAAGGTCGTCGATGCCCGGCAGCTCCAGCAGGATCTTGTCGGGGCCGAGCCCCTGGATGACGGGCTCCGACACGCCGAGCGAGTTGATGCGGTTCTCGATGACGCGGATCGCCTGGGTCTGGAGTTCGCTCTGCGTCGCGTTCGAGCCTGCCGGCAGCTTCTCGAACTGGAGACGAAGGATCAGCTGAGTGCCGCCCTGCAGGTCGAGCCCGAGGTGCGTCTTGATCTCCTGGTTCACCTGGAGGTCGCCGATCTTCAGGCAGACGCCCGGACAGTTAAAGGGGAACGAGAACTGGTGCTTCGGGATGTCGACGAATATCGCGAGCACCGCCACGAGCGCGACCAACCACGAACTCAGACGCATCTGTTCGAGCTACTCCTCCGGGTGTGGAAACGGGCGTGAAAAGAGCGCCACTCGGGCGCTCAACGTCACAAGTATAGGTGACGGAGCGTGCATGGGCGCTTAGGTAGCGGGCTTTTCGCGCGACGCCGCGAGCCGCTCGCGTGCCTCGCGCATCTCGCGATCGAACGCGTTCTCGTTCGGATCGCTCGGCGTCGTTGCCGGTATCGCCGGCGGCTCCGGTGCCGCGACGGGCGGTGGCGCGCTGGCGGCCGGCTTCTCCAGGTACTTGTCCGCCTGCAGGAACTCCTCGCGGAATTCGTCGGAGGTGCGGCGGAGGTCGCCGACGACGCGGCCGACGTCTCGCGCGACACGCGGGAGCCGCTCCGGTCCCAGGACCAGCAGCGCCACGACGAGCACGAGGATCAGCTCCTCCGGCCCGATGCCGAACATCAGCGGCGCTCCACAGCCGCGACGCGCGCGGCGTTCGCCGCGTCGCGAAGCGCGCGTGCCGCGGACGCTGCGGCGGTCTCGAAGTCCGCGCCAGACGATGCATATGTAACGGACCGCGACGCCGATGGCAGCACCCCGCCCCCGCGAGCGTCGAGCGCGGCGCGGATGGCGGTCGCGATATCGCCTCCCTGACTGCCGACGCCGGGCATGAGGAACATGCGATCAGGCGCGAGCTCACGGATGCGCCGCGCTTCTTCCGGATACGTCGCGCCAACGACGAAGCCGCACGCATCCGCGGCGAAAGACGCGACGCTGCGCTCGACGACGCGCTCGTACAACGGACGCCCGTCGACCACCAGGTCCTGAATATCGCCGGCGCCGGGATTGCTGGTGCGAGCGAGCACCAGCGCGTAACGACCTTCCGTGCAGAACGGCTCGATGCTGTCCATGCCGAGATACGGTGCCACCGTCACCGCGTCGGCGTGGAACGAATCGAACAACGCGTCCGCATACGCCGCGGAGGTGTTCGGGACGTCGCCACGCTTCGCGTCGAGCACGACGGGGATATCGTCGGGGATCGCCTGGAGTGTCAGGCCGAGCACGTCAAAGGCCGCGCTCCCGTAACGCTCGTAGAACGCGAGATTCGGCTTGTACGCGCACGCGTAATCGGACGTAGCGCGGATCACCCGCCGAAGAAAACGCAGCGCGGCCTGCGGGCCGGAGCCGAGCATCTCGGGGATGAGATCGGGTTCGGGATCGAGCCCGACACACACGATGCTGTCCCGCGCTCGCGACGACTCCGCGAGCTTGGTGAGGAAGGTCACGTCCGACCTACTATAAGGACGCTTCCAGTATTTGAAGGAGGGGACTCATGCGACGCACGTTCCGCGGTCCGCTCGGGTGGGCGCTGGCCGTGGGCCTTGTGATCGCCGCCTGCGGCGGCACCGCGACGCCACCGACTGCCACCGACGCGGCGAAGGCAAGCACCGGACCCCGCATCGGCTCATTTGACCGTCCAGTGGTTCTCGCGTTCACACCGTCTCAGGAGGCGGCCACCATCGCGACCAATGGCGCTGCCATCAAGGCGGCGCTCGAGAGGGCCACCGGCCTGGCCTGGAAGGTCACCGTCATGAGCAGCTACGCCGCTCAGGTCGAGGGCATGTGCTCTGGCCAGATCGACGTCGGCTTCTTCGCGCCGCTCCAGATGACGCTGCTCCTTGACCGCGCCTGCGGCACGCCGGTTCTCGGCGCGCTCCGAAACGAGACCAAGCTTGATGGGTCCGTGGTGCTCAGCCCGACCTATCAATCGCAGATCCTCGTGCGCAGCGACAGCGGCATCACCGACCTGAAGGGTCTTCAAGGAAAGAAATTCGCGTTCGTTGACACGCTGTCCGCTTCCGGGTACGTGTACCCACTGCTCGCGATCAAGAACAAGGTCGGTCAGGACCCGAAGACCTTCTTCGCGGCGAACGGGATCATCTTTGCCGGTGGACATCCGCAGGCAGCGCTCGCCGTCTACCAGGGAAACGTCGACGGAGCCGCGACGTTCATCGACGTCCGCACGCAGCTCGTCGCCGCAAACCCCGACATCATGACCAAGACGAAGGTCATCGACACCGCCGGTCCGATCCCGAATGACGGGGTCGCGCTTCAGAAGGACTTCCCGGCAGACCTGGGCAAGACCGTGAAGCAGGCGCTCATCGACTACAGCAAGACCGACGACGGCAAGGCCAAGTTCCTCGCCCTGTTCTCGTGGAACGGGATGCAGGAGGTCGACGCAAAGTTCTACGACCCGATGCGTGAAGCCGCGAAGCTCGCCGGCGTTGATGTCGCCGGTCTCGCGAAGGCCACGCCTCGTCCAGCGGCAACCGTCGCGCCTTCACCGAGCAAGACTCCGTAACGCGCACAGGCGGATCTGTTTGACGAGGGCCGCCGGGTGACCGGCGGCCTTCGTTGTTTCTCTAGACTGCCGCGGATGCCGCCGATCGTTTCCATCAAAGACCTCGTGATGATCTATCCGAGTGGCACGCGCGCCCTTGATGGCGTCTCACTGGACATCCAGCGCGGCGAGTTCGTGGTCCTCATCGGCCTGTCGGGCTCCGGCAAGTCCACGCTGCTGCGCTGCATCAACCGTCTCGTCGATCCGACGTCCGGAACGGTCGTCTTCGAAGGGATCGACGTGACACGGGCCGATCGGGTCGCGATCCGACACGTGCGCCGGCGTATCGGGATGATCTTCCAGCAGTTCAACCTCGTGCGGCGGAGCTCCGTCTTCAGCAACGTTCTCTCTGGTCGCTTGGGCTACCGCTCGACGTGGCGGACCGTGGCTTCGCGCCCGACGACCGACGACGTCGCAGCCGCGTTCGAGAACCTCGGTCGCGTCGGCATCGCCGACCGCGCGTTCAACCGCGCGGACGCGCTCTCGGGGGGTCAGCAGCAACGCGTCGGGATCGCTCGCGCGCTCATGCAAAAGCCCGAGCTGATGCTGGCGGATGAGCCGGTGGCGAGTCTCGACCCAGCGACCAGCCACTCGGTGATGAAATACCTGGAACAGATCAACAAGAAGGACGGCATCACCGTCATCTGTTCGCTCCACTTCCTCTCGCTCGCGCGCCGCTACGGAACGCGTGTGGTGGCCCTCAAGGGCGGCAAGGTCGCATTCGACGGCAAGCCCGACGCCATCGACGAGCGCCGCTTCAAGGAGATCTACGGCGAGGACGCAGAGGAAGTCGAGATCGGTCCCGACCGCTCTCAGCCGCAGCCGATGTCCGCGAATGATGCGGCCCTGCGAGCTCTCGCCGACGACACAGCGCATCTCGACCCTGGAGCTGGCCGCTGATGGCCGAGTACTTCACCGCACGCAATCTGCCCGTGCCGCGCGAGCTGCAGCAGAATCCGCTGACCGATTGGCGGCGGCTCTCCCTCATCGCCGCGGTCCTCCTCGTTCTGTACATCGGACTGCGGATCACGGCCATCGACACCGGCCGCGCGAATCCGGAGTACGTGGTCAACCGGATCGCGCTGCTGTTCCACTGGGACTTCTCGATCATGTCGCCGCGGGACGAGTTCGAGACCTATCAGAACACCGCCTGGTGGAAGATGATCGAGACCATCTTCCTGGGCATCATGGCGACAGCATTCTCGATGGTCATCGCGCTGCCGCTGTCTTTCCTTGGCGCGCGCAACATCATGACCGGGAATCCGATCACGGCAGCGATCTACGCGGTCGTTCGGGTCATGTTCACGATCCTCCGCTCGATAGACGTGCTGATCGTCGTGATCGTGCTCCTCGCGATCTTCGGACCCGGCAACGCGGCGGGTGTGTTCGGGCTCGCGTTCCACAACATCGGCGTGATGGGCAAGCTGTACTCGGAGGCGATCGAGGGCATCGACGGCGGTCCGCTCGAGGCCATCACCGCGACCGGAGCGAATCGTCTTCAGGTCATATGGGCGGCCGTGCTCCCGCAGATCACCAATCCGTTCATCTCGTTCACCATCTACCGGCTCGATACGAACGTGCGGCTAGCCCCGATCCTCGGTCTGGTCGGCGGTGGCGGCATCGGCCTCGATCTGTTCCAGGCGATCCAGATCTCCCAATATGGCGCAGCCGGACTGATCATCTTCATGATCGTCGTGACCGTGGCCGCGATGGACTTCATCTCCGCGCAGATCCGCAAGCGCCTCGTCTAGTCAGCGACCCCAGGCGGGACGGCTGTCGCCATCAATACCTTCGCCGCGCGTGAGCTTCACCGCGGGGCGGATCGGCCCGCCGACGAGCGCTTCGGAGACGTCCATCGCGTAGAGATCGATGACCCCGCTGCTCTCGCGGAGAAACGCGATCTGCTTGTTATCGAACGAGAAGACACTGTTCCAGCTCTTCCCGTCGCTGGTGAGGGCGACATCCTGTCCGGTCTTCACATCGACGGCGTGGACGTCGTTCCGGCCATCGTGTCGCAGCGTGTAGGTGATCCACGCGCCGTCCGGCGAATACGACGGCCGATACGGCTCGCCCGTCTGTCCCTTGATCACGAGCGGCGTCGCCGCGCGGCCGTCCAAGGGAACGAGAAGGATCTTCGGCTCCCCCGTCGTGTACGACGTCACCGCGATGGTCTTCCCGTCAGGTGACCACGACGGGTCTGCGAGAACGGAGCCCTGCGAGAGCAGCGAGCTGCGCTTGCCGGTCTGCGCATCGAAGATCTCGAGGTCGGACGCACCAACCACGACGGCGTCGGTCGTGACGGCGAAGCGCTTGGCGTCCGGCGATAGCGCCGGGGCGCTGAGCCAGGCGACGGAATGGAATCCGTTGGGCGAAGTGATGAGGAGGCCGGTGAGCACGATGGACTCCGCGCCGCCGCTCGGATCCTTCTTGACGATGTCGGTGTAGCGCAGGATCGCGGGCGTGATCTGCCCGTCGACCTCACGCTTTCCATTGATCGCCTCTGACCGCACGAACAGCAGCGTGCGTCCGTCCTCTGACAGGTTCGGCTGGATCGACCGCGCGTCGGACGTCACGCTGACGTACTTGCCGTCGCGCAGCATGTACACGTCGCCGCGTAGCGTGAAGGCGATCGTCCCGGGGATCTGCGGGGCCGGCACAGGGCTGACCGGTTTCGTCGGTGTCGGCGTCGGCGTGCCGGCAGGTAGGACCAGGGGCGCCGCTCCCGCACCGAGCACGCCGTATGCGATCACCAGCGCGATCGCGATCAGGCCGAACACCAGCTCGCGCAGATAGCGCCTCACGTGAGGCTCGCGGCGATGCGCTCGATCTCCGCATCGACGTCCGGTCCGTTCCGCAGCTCGACGAAGCGCTCGGGCGCGTCGAAACCGCGGGCACGCATCCGCTCATAGACACCGACGTCAGCGTCTGAATGATCGCCGTCACCTCGGGCCACCGCCCGCGCCGCGAGGCGAGCCCGCACGTCCGCGTCGTCCGCGACGACCAGTACGTGCAACAGCGCCGCGCCGCCACGACTCGCGACGTTCTCCATCGGCGCGCGGAAGTCGGCGATCAGGTTCGTCGCGTCGAGCACCACGACGTGTCCCTCCGCGAGGAGCTGTTCGACGAGCGCCTCGGCGAGGCTGAACACCGCGCGATTCTCCTCGGCCGCGTACGAAGCCGCGACGAAAAGACGGCTCCGAAGGTGATCGGTGGCCACGTGCGCCGCGCCGATCCGGCGTGCGAGAAGGCGCGCGCAGTGCGTCTTCCCCGTTCCTGGGAAGCCCATCAGCATCACGAGCGTGGCACGGCCGTTCGGACGCTCCGGCACGCCGATCTCGCCGCGAAGCTGCGCCACGAGCTCGCGGCTGTGCTCGGTGATCGCCCGCGTCTGCGCGCGCGTCGCATCGCGCGAGCGGCGAGACAGCCGTACCTGGCGCGTCACGCCGCGAAGCCGAGCTCGCGCAGCGCGTCCCGCGCCACCGCCGCCTCGTCCCAGGGCCGCTTTTCCTCGCCCACGATGATCGAGAGCTCATGGCCCTTCCCCGCGAGGAGCACCGTGTCGCCAGCCTGCGCCCGGCGCATCGCCTCGCGCACCGCCTCACGCCGGTCGTCGATCACCGCGTAGTCCGTTCCGCGCGCCTTGCCCGCGGCGGTCGCGCCGGCCTCGATCTCGGCCAGGATCGTCGCTGGATCTTCCAGGCGCGGGTCCTCCTGCGTGATGACGAAGAAATCCGCGTACTTTGCCGCGACCTCCGCGAGACGCGGCCGTTTCGTCCGATCGCGTTCGCCCGCGCTCCCGAACACCGCCATGAGCCGGCCCTTCGTCAGCGGACGCAGCAGCGCCAGCACTTTGTCGAGCGACTCGGGCGTGTGCGCGTAGTCAACGATCACGCTGAACGGCTGTCCGCGGTCGACTCGCTCCATGCGCCCGCGCACAGGCCGCGCGCGCTGCAGCGCCTCGCGCGCCTTCGCAAGCGGCACGCCCGCGGCGAGACCCGCCGCGATCGCGGCAAGCGCGTTGTGAACGTTGAAGCGACCGACGAGAGGCAGCGCGATATCCACCGCCTCGCCTCGCGCCTCAACGCGGACTCGCGACCCGTTCGCGTCGGCGGCGAGGATCGTGCCCTGCACGTCAGCGTGCGCGTCGATGCCGTAGGTGATGACCTTCACACCTGCGGCGCGGTCGACGAGGTACTGCCAATGCGGGTCGTCGGCGTTCAGCACAGCCGTCTTCGCCACTCCCTTGTCCGTTCCCTGGCCGAGCATCTCGAAGAGGATCCCCTTCGCCTCGAGGTAGCTCTGGAGCGTGCCGTGGAAGTCGAGGTGCTCCGGCGAGAGGTTCGTGAACACGGCGATGTCGACCTCGGTGCCACGGAGCTTGCGCAGGGCCAGCGCGTGCGACGTCGCCTCGAGGACGCCCCACGTTCCACCGGCGACGAGAAGCTCCGCGAAGAACTCCTGGATCTCGACCGCCTCCTGCGTGCTCTGGCGGGTGTCGTTGGCCGAGATATGGTCGGCGACCTTGAAGTCCACCGTCGTCGCGAACCCGGTGCGCTCGCCGCCCGCCTCCAGCACGTCGGAGATGAGATGCACGGTCGTCGTCTTTCCGTCGGTGCCGGTCACCGCGACTAGCTTCAGCTTTCGCGTTGGATGCTCGAACACCTCCGCCGCGAGATCCGCGAGCGCAGCGCGGCTATCGGCGACGACCGCGACGGGGACCTTCGATCGCAGCTTCCGCTGCGCGACGAGAGCGACCGCGCCGCGCTTCACCGCTTCCGCCGCGAAGTCGTGGCCGTCACGGTGGAATCCTTCGATCGCGACGAACAGCGATCCGGGCGCGACCTTGCGCGAGTCGTACGTGACCCCACGCACATCGAGCTCCGCGGCGCCCGCTGGCACCGGGATGTTCGCGCTTTCCAGGAGCGGCCCGAGCTTCATCTATGGCTAACCGCGCACCCGGCCGACCACACGCAGCGCGGCGGTGTACGCCGGCTCGGCCAACAGGTACGCGCGGTACGCGAGCGTTCGCGGCACGGCGTCGTGCGCGCCGACCCAGCGGCGCATTGCGCCCCCGAAGCCACGCTTGAAGACATACGGCCCGTACATCGGATCGTCCTTTCGCCCGACGTCGGTGGGGATGCCGCCGAGGTCGAAGCGCTTCGCGCCCTCCCGCTTCGCTCCGATGATGCACTCCCACAGGAGGACGTATGCGGCATGGCTCTTTCGCGCCGCATCATTTGTCGCGCCTGTCTGGTAGACGGCCCTATCGCCGCAGCGCCAGGTCATCGCCCCGGCGACCGGCGCGTCGTCAACGTACGCGAGACGGAGCGTCGCCAGACGCGCATCGATGAGCGCGCGCCAGACCGACTGGTAGTAGTCCCAGGTCCGCGTGATGAACTCCGCACGCCGTCCCGTGAGCGCGTAGAGCTCGTAAAAGGCGCGCAGCCCCTCGTCGTCGCTCACGTCGCGGACCGTGACGCCTCGCTTTGGGCCCTGTCGCACGCTCCAGCGCGTGTCCTTATCCATCGCCGCCATCAGCCCCTCCTCATCCGGGGCGAGGTCGAGCTCGAGAGTGGCGAGCACCGGCTGGATATCCTGCGACGATCGAATGAAGCCGGCGGAGCGAAGCGGCTCCGCGGCGAACTCCGCCGTGAGCTCGGGATCGACCTTGAGGAACACCGCACCGCGCTCGCGAGCGAGATCCGCGAGCCGCGTGAGCACGCGGCGCAGTCCCGCGCTGTCGTTGGGCGCGATGATCGGACCGCGCGGAACGTACGCGATGCGCTGGCCCGCGAGCACGTCCCTCCACAGCACGAGCGCGAGCGGGAGGTCGTCTCCGATGCGGACGTACTCGGCTCGCCAGCCCTGGCCTTCGCGCAGTGCCGCCCACACAGAGGACTGCAACACGTTCCCCCATGGCGAGCGCACCGCAGCATCGTCCCAGCCGCTCGGCGCATCCATCAGGCGGCGGAGCGCGCGAGACGGCGGCGCGCAGCGAGCTGCCACAGCGGATACAGCGCCCTGCGCACCGGCGTTTCCAGAGCGCCGATCCACTCGACGACCTCACCGCCGTATCCGAGCTTGAAGTTCTCGACTCCTGCGAGCGGATCGTCCGCACTGTCGGCAAGGCCGTACATGTCGTAGCGGCGGACCCCCAGCAGTCGCATGCGAAGCATCGCGCGCCATTTGAGCAGATAAAAGGGACGGGCCTCGGCGTGCGCACCGCTCCATCCGCCGTAGAGCTCCCACGCGCGGTCGGCCATGCGAACCAGCAGCATCGCCCCCGCATCCTCGTCGCCCAGGCGCGCGAACATGAGCAGAGCGCGGTCACCGAACGCGGAGAGCAGCGTTTCGAAGTACGCGCGCGAGCGGATCGCGAAGCGATCGCGCTGCCCGACCGCGCTCAGCACTCTCATGAACCGCTCGACGTCGCGCGACTCCTCGGTCACGACCCCCGCACGCTCCGCTTTGTGGATGTACTGCCGGGTCTTCTTGCGCATCGCGGCGAAAAGCTCCTCGTCGCCTTTTGAGAGGTCCATCAACAGGGTGCGGCGCGGCTGCACGAACACCGGCGACGCGCTAACGCCGGCTCGCGCGAGGCTCGCGCGGATGGCGGGGTCGTCAGGAATCTCCGGGTCGCACAACAGACTCGCGCATCGCTCGCGCGCGAGCGCCTCGCGCAGTGCCGCGATCGCGTCGCCAAGATGGTCCGGCGCGACAAGAGGACCGCGCGGCGCGTACGCGACGAAGAGACCGAGGGGCAACGGCTTCAGCAGCACCTGCGCGACGCCACTCTCGAGCACGAAGCGACGGACGTTCCAACCCGTGGCCCCCTTGAGCTCGCCCCAACCCGCGGATTGCAGAACGTGGGGCTGTCCCGTGGCGAGCACCAGCTCATCCCACCGCTGGATGTCGTCTGGGGTCGCGACCGTCGCCCTCAGGCGACGTCCCCGCTCGTCACGCGGCGTCTTTGCCAGTTGCTTCTTTGGCTGGCGCCTCTGTCCCGGGGAGCTGCCGGGCGGTGAACGTGCATTCCGGGTAGCGCTCGCAGCCGTAGAAGAGCGAGCGCCCGCGCCCGCGTCGCTGGACCAGCTCGCCCTGACCGCACAGCGGGCAGGTCACGCCGGTCTTCACCTGCGTCTTCTTGATGTACTTGCAGTCCGGGTAGCCGGTGCAGCCTATGAACGGTCCGAAGCGACCGCGACGCCGCGCGAGCGGCTTGCCGCAGTCGGGGCACATCTCGCCTTCGATGATCTCCAGCTGCGGCTCCTGCTGGCCCTCGAGCGGTTCCGAGTAGTCGCACGCGCCCGGCGGCTGCGGCGCGCCCTTCTTCGTGCGCTTGAATCCGGTGCACGAGTAGAAGCGACCGAACCGGCCGAGCTTGATGATCACCGGCCGCCCGCACTTGGGGCAGATGCGGTCGGTCTTCTCTTCGGTGATGTCCGACTTCTTGACCGACTTCGTCTTCTCTTCGACGAGCTTGATGAACGGCGTGAAGAAATCGCGCACGACCGGGACCCACTCTGTCTCGCCACCGGCGATGCGGTCGAGGTCCAGCTCCATGCGCGCGGTGAAGCCGTTGTCGACGATGTCGGGGAAGTGCTCCTTCAGGAAGTCGGTCACGACGAACCCGACGTCTTCGGGGATGAGCGCCCGACCTTCCTTGCGCACGTACTTGCGGCCGGTGAGCGTCGAGATGGTCGGCGCGTACGTCGAGGGCCGGCCGATGCCGTGTTCCTCGAGCGTCTTCACCAGCGACGCCTCGGTGAACCGCGGCGGCGGCTGCGTGAAGTGCTGCGCCGCGTCAAGCGCGAGAAGCTTCAGGTCCTCGCCCGCGACGACCTCCGGCAGTGGCGCGATCTCCTTCTCCGGATCGTCGGTGCCCTCGGTATAGACGCGAATGAATCCGTCGAACGTGACGCGGCGGCCGTTCGCCCGCAGCACGTACGGGCCGGCGTCGACGTCGAGCCGCGTGTTCTCGAACTTCGCGGGCGCCATCTGCGACGCGAGCGTCCGCTGCCAGATGAGCGTGTAAAGCTTGAGCTGGTCCGGCTTCAGGAACTTCTTCACGTACTCGGGCGTGCGCGACAGGTCCGTGGGGCGGATCGCCTCGTGCGCCTCCTGCGCACCTTTCGAGCGCGTCTTGTAGTGACGCGGCTTCTCGAGGGCGTACTGCGGGCCGAATACCTTCGTGATGACGGTCTTCGCCTGATGCAGTGCGCTCTCGGCGACGTGCAGCGAGTCGGTGCGCATATAGGTGATGAGACCGATGGGCATGTCGCCGAGCGAGACGCCTTCGTACATCTGCTGGGCGAGGACCATCGTGCGCTTCACGGAGAACCCGAGCTTGCGCGATGCGTCCTGCTGCAGTGTCGAAGTCGTGAACGGCGGCGCGGCGTTGCGCGAGCTCTCGCGCTTCTCGAGGCTCTTGACGATGTACTTCGCATCCGCGAGCGCCGCGCGATGCTTGTCGGCCGCCTCGCCGGTCGTGATGTGGATCTTGTGACCCTTGTGCTGGATGACCTCGGCGGTGAACGACTCTCCGGCATGGTTCGCGAGGAGCGCCTCGATGCTCCAGTACTCCTCGGCCTTGAACGCCTGGATCTCACGCTCGCGGTCGACGATGAGGCGGAGCGCGACCGACTGGACGCGCCCAGCGGAGAGTCCATAGCGGATCTTCTTCCAGAGGAGCGGCGACATCGTGTAGCCGACGAGCCGGTCCACGACGCGGCGCGCCTGCTGCGCGTTCACCAGGTCCTGGTCGATGTCGCGCGGATGCTTGAACGCGTCGGCGATGGCCGCGGGCGTGATCTCATGGAACGTGACGCGGCGCATCTTGCTCTTCGCGCCGCCGATGATCTCGGCCAGGTGCCACGCGATCGCCTCGCCCTCGCGGTCGAGGTCGGTGGCGAGCCAGATGTGCGGGGCGGTCTTCGCTTCTTTGCGGAGCAGGCGCGCGTGCTTCTCGGAGTCGTCGGGGATCACGTACTCCGGCGCGAACGTCTTGAGGTCGATCCCGATCTTCGATTTCGGCAGATCGCGGATGTGGCCGTAGGAGGCCTCGACCTTGTAGCCGGGACCGAGCATCCGTTCGAGTGTCCTGGCTTTGGTGGGTGATTCGACCACCACCAGGTCCTGTTTCGCGTCCGCCAACAAACCGCCGCCTTTCACATAACGAAAAGCGCCCTCACGGGCGCCCTACCGCTCCTACCACTTTAAATGTACCGGCTAGAGGCCCTCTTCCCGGGTCCCCTCCGGGAACCCTAAAGCAGGTCTTCGCGCTCCTCGCGCCGGAGGTGGTCCACCACCTCTTTTACCTCCTCGGCATGCTCTTTCGAGGCCACGAGGAGGGCATCCGGCGTGTCCACGACGATGAGCCCCTCGACCCCCACCAGGGCCACGATCTTCCCCGGCGCCCATGCGTAGTTGTCGCCTGCGCCGATCGCCACGTGGCCATCCGACGACCAGTTATCCGAGCGCTGGACGACGGACGCGAGGCGGCCCCAGCTCCCGATGTCGTGCCAGCCGATGTCCGCGGGCACGACCGCGACGTTCTTGGCCTTCTCGATGATCCCGTAGTCGATCGTCGTCTTGTCGGTCTCTTCCCAGACCTCGGCGAGCACGCCCTCGTACCGCGGCGAGCCCACGGCATCGGCAAGCGCGTGCAGCGCCTTGGAGGTCGCGGGCAGGTGCTCCTCGTACGCCTTCACGATCTCCGCCACGCGCCACACGAACATCCCGGCGTTCCAGTAGTGGCCGCCCGCGGCCACCATCTTCTCCGCGGCGTCTCGCTTCGGCTTCTCGACGAAGCGCTTGACGGCGTGAACGGGCAGCGGCGCCTTCAGATCCAGCCTGTCCCCGGCCTCGATGTAGCCGAAGCCTGTGTCGGGGCTCTCCGGTTCGATGCCGAGCGTGACGAGGTGGCCCGCCTCGGCCGCGGCCGTCGCGGCGACGAGGACCTCGCGGAACTTCGCACGCCGCTCGATGACGTGATCCGATGGCAGGATCGCGACGACCGCCTCGGGATCGAAGGCGTGAAGCGCCGCCATCGCGAGCCCGATCGCCGCGGCGTTTCCGCGCGGGTACGGCTCGACCACGACGTGGTCCGCGCGCAGCTCGGGCAGCTGTTCGTGGATCAGCTCGCGATGCTCGGGCGGCGCCACGGCGAAGATCCGCTCGATCGGGATGAACTCCACCACGCGCTCGACCGTGTCCTGCAACAGCGTGCGCTCACCGGTCAGCGGCAGGAACTGCTTCGGCTTACCCCGCCGCGAAAGGGGCCAGAGCCGCGTGCCCGCACCGCCCGAGAGGATCAGCGCATAGAGCCGGGGCACTAACGCCCGAAGTAGTCGAGACGCATCGCATGACGGACCTCGTGCAGGGTCGCGGCCGCCTCGCGCCGCGCGCGCTCGCTGCCGGCGGCGAGGATCTCGTCGACGAGATTCGGCTTCGCCGCGAGCTCCGCGCGACGCTCGCGGATCGGCGTCAGGAACTTCTCCATCGCGGCGAAGAGCTTGGCCTTCACCTCAGCATCTCCGACCTTGCCCTCGCGGTAGCGCGACTTGAGGTCGTCGACCTCGGCCTTGTCGCCGTTGAAGGTGTCGTGGTAGACGAAGACCGGGTTCCCCTCGACGCGTCCAGGTGTGTCGGCGCGCACACGGTTCGGGTCCGTGTACATCGACCGGATCTTCTTCTCCACGGTCTTCGTGTCGTCGCTCAGGTAGATCGCGTTGTCGAGGCTCTTCCCCATCTTCTCCCGACCGTCGATCCCGGGGAGAAGCCCCATGTCCGGTATGAGCGATTCAGGAACGGGGAAGACCGGTGCGAAGAGCTCGTTGAAGCGTCGCGCGATCTCTCGCGTGAGCTCGATGTGCGACTCCTGATCGCGCCCGACCGGAACGAGATCGCCCTTCACGATGAGGATGTCGGCGGCCTGGAGCACCGGGTAGCCAAGAAGTCCGTACGTCGGCTGCGCGAGACCATGATCGCGAAGCTGGTCCTTGAGCGTCGGGATGCGCTGCACTCGTGGGACTGACACGAGCATCGAGAAGTACAGGTGGAGCTCGGGGATCTGCGGCACAAGCGACTGGAGGATGTACGTGACCTTCTCGGGATCGACCCCGACGGCGAGATTGTCGAGGACGTCTTCGCGGATGTTCTGCTCGATCTCGCTCAGACCGTCGAGCTTCGTCGTGAGCATGTGATGGTCGGCGACGAGAAGGAACGTCTCGTACGAATCCTGAAGCTTCACGCGGTTGGCGAGGGTCCCCACGTAGTTGCCAACGTGCAGCCGACCCGTCGGGCGGTCGCCCGTCAGGATGCGCTTTCGCGTCTGCTTGGCCGCAGGCGCGGTCTTCGGAACGCTCACTTCCGCGGTCATGGGACCGTCATCCTAACGTGCGCGCCAGCTCGTCGGTCACCAGTCGCGCCATCTCGTCGCGCCGTCCGACGAAGAAGTGATCGGTGCCGCGCACCTCGGCGATTCGCGCGCGCGGGAACCGTTCGCGCAGTGCCGCCGCGGTGCCGAACTGGTCGCGCTCCGCGGCGACGATGAAGGTCCCGTCCGGAACGGGCGCAAGATCGTTATCGCGACCGGTCACCGATCGGAGCGGCAGTCCGACGAGCACGAGCGCAGCCACATCGCCTCCTGATGAGAGCCAGCGCAGAGCCATGAGCGCGCCGAAGCTGTAGCCGACAAGACCGATCGGCAGCGTCGGGGCGATGCCGCGCGCGTGCGTGACGGCGGCCCCGATGTCTTCTGCTTCTTCTCGTCCGCCGGTCCAGGCTCCTTCGCTGCGACCGACGCTCCGGAAGTTGAACCGCAGCGCGTACCAGCCTCGCTCGGCGCACGCACGCGCGATGGTCGCGACGAGGGGGTTGCGCATCTCGCCGCCGTGCGTCGGCAGCGGATGAGCGATCACGACGATCGCGCGCGGCTCGCTGTCGGGGATACGTAGCGTTCCCTCGAGCCGACCGTCGATGCGCTGCGCTTCTTCCCGCATCACGAGAGTGTCGCGGGAACCCGCGCGCGACGCCGTTGTATAGGCTTCGGATATGCGCGTTCGGGCCGCTGGCATCGCGCTGCTCGTCGTCGCGGCCGCGGCTTGCCAGGCCGGCCGCCCGGCCGCGGTGGGCACTCCCCCGGCATCGGCCTCGGTCGCGGCGGTGAGCCCGTCGGCATCTACGGCGCCCACGCCGACCCCGACCATCAATGTGGCCCCCCAGAGCGCCCAGTGCGGTCAGCGGATCACCACCGACTTCGTACTCGCGAACAACATGACCTGCACGACGGACGCGTTCGTCATCAACGCCGATAACGTGACCCTCGACCTCGGTGGGCACACGATCACCGGCCCGGGCATGGGTCCGCAGACCTGGCCGCAGCCTCAGCTCGACACGGTCGGTGTGCGCACCGGCGGCCATACGAACGTGACCATCCGCAACGGAACGATCAGCCAGTTCTCCACCGGCATCTATTTCATCGACATGGAGAAGTCGCGGATCGAGGACGTCACCAGCGAGCGCAACCGCTTCGGGTTCTACATCCACGCCTCGAACGGGAACTCGATCCGCAGGTCAACGGTCGTCGGGAACATCTACGGACTGCATCTGCAGGACGCGAACGACAACATCGTCGAGGGGAACAACCTCATTCGCCAGACGTACAACAGCCCCGGTGGCTACGGCATCTACCTCTATCGGAGCAAGGGCAACCGCATCGCCGAGAACACGATCGAGAACAACGTCAACTGGGGGATCTGGTTCAGCGACGCGACGGGCAATCTCATCTTCCGCAACAACGTCTCGGGCAACTCACCACAGGTCAGCGACAACAACCCCGACTCCAACCGCTGGTACGACGCCGACAAGAAGGAAGGGAACTGGTGGGCCGACTACAAGGGGACGGATGCCGACAAGGACCACATCGGCGACACGCCGTACGGCATCCTCGGCCCCGGTGGCGCCGTGGACGCCTATCCCTTCGTCGAACGGGACGGATGGAAAAAGAAGACCGGATCCACGATCGACCATTACCAGCCACCGCTCGCGCGCGCGCCGCGGGAGGTGCGCCTGGTGGTCGTGTCCGGCGGGACCGTCGGCGTCGGACGGCCCCACGACAGCGTGCTCGCGACATCTTCAGTGCGTGCCTCATCAGTCGCGATCCAGACCGATGGCCGCACGCTGCTCGCACTCGACGGGAAGACGCTGACCGCCTGGGACCTGACCGGCGGCGAGCCGAGCACGCGGACCGTCGCGATCGACGACGGGATCGTCGGCGCGAATCGTGACGGCGTCTCAGCCTTGATCGTGGGTGCACGCGGCGCGCAGCAGATCGACCTCACGACGGGACAGCAGGAGTTCTTCGATTACTCGCACACGCCTCAGGAGCTCGCGCCAAGTTACAAGCACAACCACATCTTCGTCGCGACACCGAGCGGCATCGACCTCCTCTACCTCAACCTCGGTGGACGGACTCCCTACACGATCCCGCTCGACGGCCCTGCCGGCGCGATGTCCATGAACGGATCAGGCACGCGCATCTACACGGCGATACGCGGCAAGAACGTGATCGACGTCGTGGATACGGAGCAGTACGCGGTCGTGCAGCGGATCGCCATCGACCGCGAGGCGACCGCCATCGCGGTCTCGCCACGCGAGGAGGCGCTGTACGTCGGCACCGCGAACGGGGTGCTCGCGATCGATCTCGGCAACGAAGCGATCCGCGCGCGTACGGCGTTCCTGGGGTCGGTCGTCGACATCGCGATCTCGCCGAACGCCGACGAGCTCTACGTTGCGCTCGCGGGTCTCCAACACGCGGTCGCCGTGCTCGACACGGCGACGCTGCGCACAGCGAACATCATTCCGCTGCAAGCCGACCCCACGAAGCTGCTCGCCGCTACCTACTAGTTGAGCGACGAGCGCCTGCCCTGCGCCGCCTCGATGTGCCGCGTCGTGTCGCCGACGTCGGGCACGCGCGTGAGCCGACCCTGGACATCCACGACGCTGCGCGTGCGGCGTCCGCTGTCCTTGAGCCGCACCGGCTTCCACTCATGTTCGACCAGCGCTTCGATCGCGTAGTTGATCTCCCGCCCGTCGTCGAGGTCGGCGATGAGATCGATCGGCGCCTCGAGCTGGAACTCGAGATTGCCGTCGAGCGAGACCAC
>Ga0207653_10000219_pt1 | contig 37996 bp, 39 predicted proteins | sample KBSK5251metaG_FD_184341 | JGI IMG/M metagenome (GOLD analysis project Ga0207653, IMG submission 184341) | Corn, switchgrass and miscanthus rhizosphere microbial communities from Kellogg Biological Station, Michigan, USA - KBS K5-25-1 metaG... | ecosystem: Host-associated > Plants > Roots >...
CGCTTTCAGCGCTCCAGAATTCATCGGACCACCCAACCCAGGGCGTTGCCCTGGGCTATTACATTTCGCGCCTTCGGCGCTGAAATCCCGGGGTTTTGACACACACTCTTTACGCCTGGGTGAGAAACGAGAGGAGCTATTAAAGCCCCATTAATGGGGCTTTTGAAGCTAACCCCTTTTCATTCCAGCGGTAAACCCCTGGGCTACACAAAAGTCATTTAGATTGGGCATCGCGGGATTGATTGTGAGAACTCGACTTCATCTGTGCCGCCATCGGTTCCATGGCTGGTTGAGATTCCTGTCTTTCCAGTCCCTGATGTTTAGACTCCTGCACTGATGAGCCCGACGATCTTCCGCGAGTTAGGCTTCCGATTCTTTTTCTTCTCCCGCGAAGAACCAAGAATTCAGGTTCATTCTACTGCGCTCACGGCGAGGCAAAGTTTTGGATTGAACCTGAGATCGAATTGGCAGACAATTACGGCTTACGCGGGCCCGATCTTCAAACAGCTCGGCGATTGATTGAGGAACACGAGGATGAAATCAGAGATGCTTGGCACAGGCACTTCCCAAGTTGAAGTCACACAGATTTCAAAGCACGGGATTTGGCTGCTGCTTCATGAGAAGGAACACTTTCTTTCTTTCGAGAACTTTCCGTGGTTCAAGAACGCGCCGGTCTCAGCAATTCATAATGTCGAACTCCTAAACGAACATCACCTTTATTGGCCTAACTTGGACATTAATCTTGCGGTTAATTCTATAGACCACCCCGAGAGGTTTCCGCTGATCGCGAAGTAACCTTGGATCAATTCGCAAAGAACTTACGATTCGGTCGAACTGCTAAGCAGAAGCTCTCTTAAAAAGAACCATGACTCAGCTAGGCCCAAAAAAAGATCGAACTAATCCCGTTGAATTGATTGTGGCAATTGTATTGGGTCTGTTGGCTATTGGCTGCTTCCTCCTTCAAATCACCACAACATCCGAGAAAAGCACGAGACTAGAGGCCGCACTTTTTAGCATGCTTCAGTTTCTTTTGACAGTCGGTTTTGCATGGTTCACCACTCGAGCAATTAGTCGAACCGAATTTGAGCGAAGTCTCAAGCGGTTTGCTATTGGCGCTTATCGCCGGATCGCTGATATCGAACGCATCAATAACCGATTGAGAGCCAGTGTGCGTGAAATCGCGAGCGTGAGCACTGATCAAGACAGAGGGGACCTCGCGATGATTGAGGACATAGTTGAAGATGCAGGCCATGTGATCAGATCCTCAATTGATGATTGGGCTGATGTCATTGGCGAGGAACTCGTCGCGTTAGAAAGCATGCGACGTTTGGAGCGAGAAAAGAATGAATTGAAGGCCTCTTCAGAAATTACTCATGACAAGCCAAAACAAACTGACGCAATACAAAACTTGGAAGCACAAATTGATGCTTTGAGAACAAAAATTCCAACGAATCTTTTGGTTATTTCAAGAAAGGATGAGCACTATCATGAGGTAATGGCAGCGGCATGGCTTGCAAGGAAACATGCAGAACAAGGGGGTTTTAAGTTCCGCGTTGTGGCGGGTGGGGACTATAGCGACGAACCTGATCCCAAAAAACTGAAACTCGACCAAGAACTGTTTACCCGAAAGACAAAACTGGGCGCGTTAGACGCACTTGATAGCTCAGGTTCTCTTCTCGGCCGTGTCCTAAATCCTTTACCCTACGACTACGATACATCGGTAAAAATCCTCGAGCAATGTTACGGAACGTCTGAACTAGCGCTCAAGTACGAAAAGACTATTAAAGAATATGAAAGACGAAAGGGCCGATACATTCATTATCAAGTCTCTGTTCTAACCCCTCCTCAAGAAAACCAAAAGCGAAGAGTCGTCATTACCGAATGATATCTCCACTCACGCCTTCTCGACTTCCGTCAAATCAACCTTCGCCGCAACATATCCAACGCCGCCTGAGACGCCCGCCAACGCACCAACTCTCGATCTCCCGGAATCATCAAACGCTTATGTTCCGTGTGCGCATCGTCAGCCAGCGCGATGAAAACCAGGCCGACCGGTTTCTCTTCAGTGCCGCCTTCGGGGCCGGCGATTCCTGTTACTGACAATCCGAAATCTGTCTTCGCGCGATGGCGAACGCCACGCGCCATGTCGCGGGCGACCTGCTGACTGACGGCACCGAACTCGCGAATCATCTTCTTGTCGACACCGAGCAGTCGAACTTTCGCTTCATTTGAATAAGTGACGACGCCTTCAGTGAAGTACCGCGAAGAGCCGGGCACGCTTGTCAGGCGTTGAGCGATCAAGCCTCCGGTGCAACTCTCGGCGACGGCCAAAGTAAATCCAGTCATCGCCAGACGCCGGCCGACAACTTCTTCCATGGTCTCGCCGCGAAAAGAAAATGCTGAGTTGCCGAGTTCCTGTTCAATCTTCAAAGCCAAATCGTCGAGCAAGGTCTCAGCGTCCGCTTCAGTCCGTCCATGCGCGCGCAGGTGAATCTCGATCTCGCTGCTGTTGAAGAGAATCGTTGTCTGTGGATTTTCATACTTCGTATAAATCGGCGCGATTTTTTCATCCACTGCAGATTCGCCCAGGCCCGCGACTCGCAAAACGCGCGTCGCAAAGCGCACGTCGCCGGCTAACTTCTCGAGCCGCGCCTGCACGTGATTCTCGAACATCGGTTTCATTTCGCGCGGCGGACCTGGCATCAGCGCCACCGCGCAGCCTTCATGTTCAAGAAAAAGTCCGGGCGCCGAACCGTTAGGATTGGACAGAACCTGGGCGCCGGAAATCACCATAGCCTGCCGTGAGTTTCTTTCCGGCATGTTCGCGACGCCGAAGCTGCGAAAGCGTTCGCGAATTTCCTCCAGCACCTTTTCGTCGAGCGATAACCTTTTTCCCAAAGCCCGCGCAACCACTTTGCGGGTGATGTCGTCTTCGGTCGGCCCCAGCCCGCCGGTCGTAAGCACGACGCGCGAACGTTTGACTGCATCTTTGATCGTCTCTTCCAGACGAGCGTCGTCGTCCCCCACAATCGTTTTCAACTTAACGTCGATGCCGATGCGATTCAGTTTGTCGGTAAGCCACAGACTGTTCGTGTCGGTGCGATTCGAGGTAAGCAGTTCAGAACCGATGGCAATGATTTCAGCAGAGAGCATGAACGAAGATTATTACCACAGAGGACACGGAGGACGAAAACCAGGTGGGCGCGAATAGCCTGAAAAGAAATGGATATGTTAAGGTGCCTCCGTGTTCGAATTCCCGTTCAGAAGGTTCATAGCAACAGTGTTGCCTGTCTGCTTTTTTTGGGCATTCGTCGCTTGCGCTTTGATCTGTATGCAAAACAGCGCGGAGGCGCTTGAGCACTCGGTCAACAGCTCAACGAGTCAGATGAAGGACATCTCAGACTGCTGTGGTTGTCCCTTCGATTCGTTCCCCAAAGCCAAATCGCCGGAACGCACAAGGTTCGGAATTCCTGCCGAAGCGCCTCCGGTTGTCGCTCACACTGCTTTCGTTGATTCTTTTAATCGAACCGCCAAACGCGAATCGCGAATTAAACCTCGCACCACTGTAAGCCCGCCGCTTGAACTGCTCTCGACGCTGCGCCTTTAAGGCTCAATCAGTTTTTGAATCGCATTACCTGACGTCGCGGCCCGGAACCGTCGCGCGCGTTTCCTAATCTCAAAGCTTGAGAGTCTTGAAATCTGTGAGGCAGTTCATTCTACTATTCGCACTCATGCTGGCGGTGCAGGTGGCCGTCGCTCAGAATCCATTCAAAGTAACCGTCAAAGATGAAGCCACAAAAGAACCCGTCGCGGGCGCAACCGTTTCGGTCAAAGATTTGGAAATCTCTGCGACCACCGATGCCCAGGGAATAGCTCAACTGGCAAACATTCCTGACGGCGAGCAGACCATAATAATTTTTTCGCCCGGTCACGAGACGAAAGAGCTGAAGTTCAGTTTTCCAATCACCGGCCAGAATGAAAATCTGATTTTCCTCAAAGTAACTTACGAGGCCGGCGAAGTGACCATTGTCTCAACGCGCACCGGGCGCGAGATTGACGACGTACCGACAAGGGTTGAGGCCATTGACGAGGAAGAGATCGACGAAAAGATCACGATGCGCCCGGCCAATGTCTCGATGGTGCTCAACGAAAGCACCGGCATCAAGGTGCAGCAGACGTCGGCCACCTCAAACACGCAGAGCGTTCGCATACAGGGACTGGACGGTCGCTACACGCAACTTCTCAAAGACGGCTTCCCCGCCTTCGGAGGTTTTTCCGGCAGTCTCAGCCTGCTCGACATTCTGCCCCTCGATCTAAAACAGGTGGAGATTATCAAAGGACCTTCGGCCACTTTTTTTGGCGGCGGGGCGATTGCCGGCGTTATTAATTTCATCAGCAGGGAGCCCGGCGAGAAACCAGTCACGTCGATGATCTTCAATCAAACGTCGGCGCTGGGAACGGACTTTTCCATCTTTGATTCGCGCAAGTTTCAGCGGCTGTCCTACACCTTTCTCGGCTCAGTCAACTATCAGAAGGAATACGACGTTGATGACGATGACTTCACCGAATTGCCACGAACGAAGTCATTCGGTCTCAGCCCACGCCTCTTCTTTAACCTCGATAAGAATGCCCGTCTGATTGTCGGCAACTCGGCTTCTTATCAGAATCGCCGTGGCGGAGATGTCTTTGTCTTGCGCGGCCAGTCGAATAACTTTCACCAGTACTTCGAGAATAACAATTCGTTCCGCAACATCACCACGGTCCAGTTTGAGAGAGAGTTTACGAACGGAAGCCGCCTGGTCGCGAAGCAGAGTCTGGCCTTTTTTCACCGCAAGCTCGAGATTCCGAACTACCTGTTTGAAGGCCGGCAGTTTGATTCTTACACAGACGTTTCCTACCTGCGCACGGTCAACAAACACGTGCTCGTTTTTGGATTCAACGCCGCCTATGACCGATTTAGAGAGAAGCGAAACATCAGCACTCTGATCCTCCGAGACGAGACGCACACAACTTTTGGCGGCTACGCCCAGGACAGTTTCAATCTAACCGGCAAGTTGTCGCTCGAAGCCGGATTGCGGCTTGACTACCTCAGGGGTCGCGGCTGGTTTCCTTTGCCACGTCTCTCCGCGCTTTATCGATTTAACAACAACCTGAGCAGTCGTTTGAGCCTCGGCTTAGGTTACAAAGCGCCGAGCATCTTTACGGAAGAGTCCGAAACCCTGCTCTTTCAGAACGTGCTGCCCATCGGGAATACGCTGAATGCTGAGCGCAGCCGCGGCGGAACGTTCGACGTAAATTACCGGAACACCATCGGCGAAAAGTTTTCCTATGCGATCAACCAGATGTTCTTTTACACCCGGATCGAAGACCCGCTCGTGTTGCTGCCCTTTGCGGGTGACACGTTTCGTTTTGTAAATGCCGCCCAATCCATCAAGAGTAAGGGCTTTGAAACGAACGTGCGTCTCTCATACGACTTCATAAACCTGTTTGCCGGATACACCTTTACTGACGCGAAAGCGAAATATCTTCCGGGCGATCAAACTTTGCCGCTAACACCGAGGAGCAGAATCAACTCAGCCTTACTGTTCGAGAAGGCCGAGAACTTAAAAGCCGGGATCGAAGCCTATTACACCAGCCGACAATTTCTGAGTAGCGGTTTCAGGACGCGGCCCTTCTGGATTCTGGGATTCTTCGGAGAAAAATGGTTCGGCAAGTACAGCCTCTTCATCAACGCGGAAAACATTACCGACACTCGTCAGGGTCGCTACACTCGAGTTGTATTTCCTCCGCATCAGAGCCCGACCTTCGGCGAAATCTATATGCCCACCGAAGGACGTGTGTTCAATGGCGGAATTAAGATCAGGCTTTGAGCCAGTCGCGGGGAAGATCAGCTGCGAAGCAGCGGTAGAGTTAAGCCCAAGGTGAGGCTTTGCGAACCTTGGGTAACGGTTCGGTCGATTCGCGAGCCGCGAAGCGGCTACAGAGGCCCGTGAAGAGGGTGCCGTTTATTACCGGTGATCTGTGTCGCCCTTCGGCGCTCGTTTATCTTGCGTGGTTGACCCAAGGCTCGCAGAGCCTCGCCTTGGGCTTAACTCTGAATGCTGCTTCGCAGCTTGTTGAAGGTTCACGTCCAGGCTCGAATAGCTTCTATTGGACCGAGAAAGACAAGACAGACTTTAGATATGTAGCAAGCGCGACTCGCCTGTTGTCGATTCCTTCCCTCCTCCCTTATATTCATAAGTCCGTACAACCAATACATGTCAAAACAATCCTATTACATCGTAGCCCTGCCCGGTGACGGCATCGGGCCTGAGGTTTTATCGTGCGCTCTAAACGTTCTGAAGACGGCCGGTCATATGTTTCAGATCGATTTCCAGATCGAAGAGATTCCCTGCGGCGGTCATTACTATGCCGAACACGAAATGGAATGGCCTGAAGGTTCGTTTGAGAAATGCGAGCAGGCAGACGCGATCTTGCTGGGCGCGGTCGGGCACGAGGTCAACGGCAAGACGGTGTTTACCAAACCGGGCAAGCCTTATCCTGAACCACAGCTAGCCGGGTTCGCTCAGGTAATACTCAATCGTCAGAGACTTAACCTGTACGCGAACGTCCGCCCGGTGAAACTCTATCCGGGCGTCAAGCACAAGATTCACGGTGAATTAAAACAGGTTTGGAAAGCGGGAAAAGTCGATTACATCGTCATCCGCGAGAATACCGAAGACGCCTACACCGGCGAGACGAATTCGATTGAGAATGGCAAAGTCACGCCGATACGCATCACGCGGCCGGCGACTGAACGCGTCGTTCGTTATGCGTTCAACCTTGCGCGCCGCCGTAACAAGCAAAACAAAGTTACCTGCGTCGACAAATCAAACATCATCGGCGCGCACCGGTTTTTCCGCGAAGTGTTTCGTGAAGTCGGCCAGAGCGAATTCCCTGATCTCAAACTTGATTACGCTTATGTCGATGCGTTCTGTCAGTGGCAGATTCGCAATCCGGAATGGTACGACGTGGTGGTTGGACCAAACCTGGTCGGCGATATCATCAGTGACAATGGAGCGACTACCGCCGGCGGTTTGGGCCTGGCGGTTGGCGGCAACATTGGCGATGAGCACGGGATGTTTGAGCCGATTCACGGCAGCGCTCCCAAGCACGCCGGAAAAGACCGGGCGAATCCGCTCGCGGCGATTCTGGCGGCCCAGATGATGTTGGATTGGTTGGGCAACCGACACGACGACGAACGTCTGCAGCGTGCCGCCGAGATGATCGAGGATGCAGTGGTCGCGCTTTTGAGCGAGGGCCAAACGCTCACTTACGACTTGATCGGAGAAGAAAAAGCGTCGCGCTGCAGCGAAGTCGGCGCGGCCGTTGAAAAGAAATTGAAAGCAATGGCCTGAGTCAGAAACCCGACCCTCAGGGAGGGTGCAAACGGTTGTGATTTCGGCGCCCTCCCTAACGGTCGGGTTTCTGCCGACTATCGCGAGCGACTTGCCAGCCGTTCCTCAATCTTCGGCAAACTGGCGATGACTGCATCGCCGACAATCTTCAGACTCTTCGACGAAATCTTGTCCATCGTATCGTCTTTCGTGTGCCAGTACGGGTAACTATTCAGTTGAATGATGTCGAGCGAATCGATGCTCGCTTTTAGGAACGGGCTGTGATCGTCGTCGCCGACTCCTTCCGCAGCGTCGACGAACTCTTTGTAGCCAAGCTGTTTTCCTGTCTGCCAGACAATGTCCTGCAACCAGGTGCTGCCGAGGTCCGCGCGGCCCAGGCGCAACTCTTTGTAGCCAATCATGTCGAGCAGAATCATCGCCTTTACCCGGCTCAACTCATTCTTCTCAATCAGCTGCGACACGTAATGACGACTGCCGTAAGTGTTATCGGGCAGTGGCTTGGATGAATCGGCGGGATTCGGATTGTGGCAGTCATCCCAATTGGCGCAGAAGGCTTCTTCGCCATCGAAGAAAATAAACCGATAAGTGAGTTTCAGTGGCTGCTTTTTCATTCCCAGGACGCGGGCGATCTCCATTACTGCGCCCGTGGACGATCCGCCGTCGTTCGCGCCGACGAATTTGAATTCCTTCATCAGCTTCGTGTCGTAATGACTGGAGATGATCACGATGTCGCTCGACGAACCGGGCAATTCGGCGACAATGTTGGCCATCTTGCGCTGGCCGACTGGAGTAGTCGCCTGAAATTCATCGGCGGTCACATTGAGACCGAACGACCGCAACTGATCGACGATATACGCCCGAGTCTTCTCGAGTTCAGGCGAAGCGGGCGGCCGAGGTCCAAATTCAACCTGCTTGCGCACATGCTCAAGAGCCCGGTCACCATCAAAATCTGATTTTGCAGGTGGCGTCGGAGATGAATTTACTTCGGTGGGCCTGTTGGGCGTACTCGGACAGCCAGCGAGCAGCAGCGAAAACGCCAAAGAAACTATTATCAACATAGACCGTGACAGATATCCCAGGAGTTGTTTAGATGAAGTCCGTTTCATAGATACAGGCGCAAGAACTACAGAATTCTTTGGTCAGTTTTCAACGTTGCGAAGCTTTGGCGCTGCGTGCTGAAGCTGGTTTAGCGGCAGCCTTCTGCTCGCGTTTTTCCCGGCGGCAATCCGCGCAGATGCCAATCATGCGCAGCAGATGTTCAGTCAACTGAAACTTGTATCTTGCAGCCATCGCATCCTGAATCGCTTCCAGCTCGGGCGAGTAGAATTCAATGATCTTCCCGCACTCAGAGCAGATCATGTGATCGTGATGTTCGTGTTTGTAGTTGTGTTCGTAATGCGCGCGCCCATCGCCAAAACGGACCTCGCGCGCGAGTCCGGCTTCGGTTAACAAGCGGAGCGTGCGATACACAGTGGTCTGACCGACGGTCGGATCTTTCTCGCGGACCAAACGGTAGAGGTCTTCGCCGGAAAGGTGACCTTCCGTCCGCAGAAAGACTTCAAGAATGCGGTCACGCTGAGCAGTTCGCTTCAGACCTTGCTTCTGAATGTGTTTGAGAAAGACTTCCTGCTCTTCAGTCATCAGTGTTAGCCAGGGCATCAAGGAGACGCCTGCATTCTATCACCTAACTTTGTGAGGTATGAACCGTCAAGCGAATCTGGTGGTGTCTGAATTTCGCTTTTCTCTGTGCCTCTGTGAATTCTCTGTCCCTCTGTGGTGAAGTATTTTTAAGTCATTCACCACAGATGCACGGAGGTAAGCAGGGAGACACAGCGCACCGCAACTGACACTGCCAGCTAATCCACGTCGCAACTCAGTCGCTTAAGACTGCCGCCAGGAGCAAGCCGATCCCGAGCAAGAGCAGATAGAAGCCGACCGTTTTCCACAAAAAGCGAACCGTTGCTTTTGACGGAGATCGAGGCGTCAGCGACTCTTCCTTTTTCGCAGTCTGATTACTCCTCTTCTTATCTTCAACAGCAACTGGTGTCGCGGAACTCGTTTCCTCCTCCTTCCGTGGGAACACAAGTGACAGGACTACCGATGCAGTTATCACTGTCGCGATGATTCCCAGAGAGACCCCGATCGGGAAATGGCCGTCAAATTGATGGTTCAGCCAAACCATCTTGAGTCCGACAAAAACGAGGACGGTGCCCAATCCGTACCTCAGCAGGTGAAACTTCTCGACCGCGCCGGCCAGCATGAAATAGAGCGCGCGCAGACCGAGAATGGCGAAGATGTTCGACGTGAAGACAATGAGCGGCTCGCGGGTGAAAGCGAAAATTGCCGGCACTGAATCAACGGCAAAAACAATGTCGGTCGCTTCAAGAAACACCAGACCAACGAGCAACGGTGTGGCGTGCAGACGACCCAAACGCCGTGAAAAGAAATGCGCCCCTTCCAGTTCATGACTCACTGGAAAGATCCGCCGAAGCAAACGGATCAGCAGATTCTTTTCCGGATTGGGCGGCTTCTCTTTGCCGGCAAAGATTTTGACGCCGGTGAAGATCAGAAACACGCCGAAGAAAACGACGACCCAGTGATATTGCATGAGCGCCGCACCCATCGCGACGAAGATCGCGCGAAAAATGATCGCCCCGAGAATCCCGTAGAACAGCACACGGTGCTGGTACTTGCCGGGAATGCCGAAGTACGCAAACACCATCACGAAGACGAAGATGTTATCGACCGAAAGTGCTTTTTCGATTACGTAGCCGGTCAGAAATTCAATCGAGACGCGCCAGGCCGCAGCGCCGGCGTCGAAACCAGGGCTCGCCAACAGCCGTGGGTCCTGCGCAAACTTCCAAAGCGAGTATTTGTAGAGAAGAAGATTGAACAGCAGGGAAAGAGCAATCCAAACGACGCTCCAGGTGGCTGCTTCGCGAAATCCGACGGCGTGGGCTTTCCGGTGAAAGACTCCGAGGTCTACCGCCAGGAGCCCAATCACCAAACCGACGAACGCCAGGTAAAACCACCAATATTCTGCCAGGGGAAAAAGCTGAACCATGACTCAAATCCTTTCGCACCAAAGCACCATGACTGGAGCGCAACCGTCCCGGTTGCTGTCAATGGAAGAGCAAGCGAGGACGCTTGCGCTCCAGTCTGCGCGGACAAAGTTTCCGCTCGGTCCTGGCGGCAAAAAGAAAAGACCTCTTGCGCGCTTGGACTAAGCGGCAAAAGGTCTTGGTCGTTGAGCTCGTTCTTGCTCTTCCCGATGGGCCGGGTACCTTGCCGGTACCGTGCTGACGGCCGCGTCGAACCCGTTTGATCCGGGTGACCTACTCCCCTTTTGAACTGGAGATAGCTTACACTCTGCAACGCCGAAAATCCATCAATCAGGGTCGTGTGGCCTAATTGCGTTTTCCTCAGTGCCCCTCTGCGGAAGGCTCGGTGCTCCTCTGCGGTTAACCCATATCTGAAAAGCATTTACCGCAGAGAAAAACCCGAGGTAGGCACAGAGACCGCTGACGATGAGTCAAGAATTTCAAAATAGGCCACTACGAATCAGCGTCCTAGTTTGACATTGATACTAAGCAGTATGACGATCGGCACTGCTGCCTAGCGCTACGCGACTGTGATATCTTGACGTAACCGAACGCCGGGGTGGCGAAATGGCAGACGCTACGGACTTAAAATCGCCACACCTGCCCTAGACCTATTCTCACGAAGTCAGATGAACCAATATTTACCGACCTAGCAGCCGTCAAAGTCTTGTTTGGTCCGGTTAGGTATCATTACGTCATTACATCATCTTTACATCATCGGCGGCGGGGCGGTACCGGGCAGCTGTACCATTCTTTCCATCCCCTTAACGGCCAGGTCCTATTAATTCTGTGCGAACTTGGCGGATTCTATGTCTATTAGGCGACATAATATAATCTCATGAAACGTGACGAGGAATATTAACCGGTTGCGACGCCATGAGTGTTGGTGATGCTGATCGATGAGCAGTAAACGCATAGTGCTATCAACCTTTGGCTCGTTCGGCGACGTACATCCCTACATCGCGATCGCGCTGGAGCTGAAGGCGCGCGGCCATCATCCCGTTTTCGCGACTTCGGAAGCCTATCGCGAGAAGATGGACTCCGCCGGCATCGATTTCCATCCTGTGCGACCGATAGTGCCCTCATACGATCAACCTGAACTCTTAGCAGACTTCATCGGCCGCGCGATGAATCCAAAAACCGGTATTGAAGTCGTGGCGGACATGATCATGCCTCACGTGCGCGATATCTACGACGATCTCGATGCAGCAACTGAAGGCGCGGACTTATTGCTCACCCACCCGCTTCCGTTCGTTGGGCCAATTATCGCGCAGAAGAAACGACTGAGTTGGATCTCAAGCGTGCTGGCGCCGGCATCCTTTCTTTCTGTCCACGATCCGATAGTGCCGCCGCAATGGCCGTCGTTGCATCACGCTCTGCGCCTGAGCCCATGGGTTGGCCGAGCTGTGTTGGCGCTGGCGAAAATCAAAGTCGATAAAGTTCTGCGACCCGTTTATGAGTTGCGCGCTGAATTGGGAATGCCGCGCGGAGAGCAACCGATACTTAACGGCCAGCACTCGCCGACGAAGGTACTCGCGCTGTTTTCGAAGCTTCTGGCAACGCCACAGCCCGACTGGCCTGCAAATACCGTCGTAACGGGCAGCTTCCCGTTTTATGACCGCCGCGACTTCTTTGGTGAAACGGAAATCCCGGGTGGCTTGATCGATTTTCTCGATAGCGGCCCACCGCCGATCGTCTTCACTCTTGGTTCCGCGGCGATTTGGGTGGCGGACAATTTCTATCGCGATTCGATCGAGGCGGCGCGAGTCCTCGGACGACGAGCGCTGGTGCTCATTGGCCATGCGCGGAACATGCCGCCGCTGCCTCTGCCCGAAGGAGTTGCCGCGTTTGAGTACGCGCCGTACAGCGAAGTGCTGCCACGCGCTTGTGCGATTGTGCATCACGGTGGCGCAGGCACGACGGGGCAGGGGATGAGATCGGGCAAGCCGGTTTTGATTGTGCCGCATGCGCTCGATCAATTCGACAACGCCGCGCGCGTCGAACGCCTCGGCTGCGGGCGAACTTTGCCGCGGCCCCGTTACAATGTCGAATCAGCGATTCGCGAACTGAGAAAGCTGTTGGAAAATCAACATTACTCGGACACTGCGACACGAGTTGGTGAGATCGTTAGCGAAGAGGACGGCGCCGGCCTCGCCGTCGCCGAAATTGAAAGTGTTTTGAACATCCGATAACCGAGCTGTGTTCTGTGTGTAACGTGACCTCTGGGTCTGATTCCTCGCGACGCTAGTCACCACCTCCAAAAACAGAAGCGCTGCGTTCGATCCTCCGCAACTTCATGTTAACCCGCAAGTCGTCGAGCAATAGGAGTTGTTAATTCAAATTCATAAGTGGTAAAGCAACGATTGAAGGACTGGCTCTTGGAAATAACTCGGTTCAGCGCTTTTTAGTCAGGCAGACAGTATTACCTAGTAAGCAAATACATCACTAGAGCAATGATTATTCCCAACGCCGACGGCGACAGGCTGATCAAAAACTGCCGAACAATCTGAGAATCGACGGGCCACTCTGGAACCGGTTCCACGATGGCATGCACCTTGTGTAGTTGACTAGTCCTTTGAAGGTGGCTATCAAGAGTCCTAGGGTAATCTTGCAGATTACCAAGTGTCAGAGCGAAGGCCTTATCGAATTCTTCAGAGATTGGGCGCATCAACTCATGTTTTGCGAGTAACATTGCCTTATGAGCAATCCATATGGGGGCGCCAAATATTGCAGGTAGCAAAACGACATAGATGACGATTGCAGCATATACCAGTGCGGCGGTGCCCCCTGAGCCATGACGAAACCGCCAATACCCCAGATAACCCACGATTCCTATCAAGACGATGGGATAAGTAGAAGTAAGCGCGTATTTACCGATGGGGCGCAACCCGCAAACTCTATCCGGGTGTAACGGATGTAGGATTAGGCTATCGAATGCGAATGCAAAAATGCGAGTGTTAGTCACGACTCTGAATGCAAAAGACCATGCGGCAAAAGACGTTGGCAAGACCACGAACACAAGCCGAACCACCATTGCAAAGTAATTGATGTTAAGCCAACGGGGACCCGACCAAGCCATTTGGAATAATGCAAGCAGACAAGTAGCTACCGCGAAGATCAGGGCTAGCAAAAACACCAAACTACTCTTGGATATTTTGCTGAGTGCTTTCTGTCTCGAGGGATTGAGCGTAATACCACCCGACTCCTGTAGTTGTTTCAGAACATCGCGAGGTGCCTTGCACATCCAAATGTAGTAACCCCAAGCCACACCCACGAAAGGCTCAGCCACGAAGTAGTAACTGTCTACTAAGAGTCCTCTGTAAGATGAGTTTGCAAAGAATCGGCCACCAGCAATGGCAATGGCGAAAGACGATGTCAAAGCAACGCCAAACGCGACAAGAGCCATCCGAAGAGGTGACCATTTTTTCTTGGCAACAAGTAATACTGCGACAGGATCGCCTTGAACGAAATCACGATAGGTAACCATCATATCGGAGAGCGATTGCGTCAAGGTCACTAGTTCGTATACTCAAAGCGGCACCAGGCGGTAGTTATCCCGGCGGAGCCACACCCGATAAGAACGCTCATTCCTGGCTTCAAGATTTCGTGCTTGATAGCATGAGACATTCCTAGCGGGATTGATGCAGCGACAGTATTGCCGAAGAGTGAATGCGTCAAGTACACATTGCGTAGATCTAACGCCTGTGCAACTCTTTCGGAGAATGCGTCACTGGCAGAGTGACTGAACACGATATCGGGTTCGAATAGATTGATTCTCTGGTCGCTCCTGTAGTGCTCGATAATTTTCCTAAAAACTACTTTAAAGAGGCGTTCTCCATAGGAGTAGAACGTTAATGACTGCAAATCGTTGGATGCGCTTCCATTCTCGAACTGTCTGTAATGTGGCAAAGGGATCTGGCATAGTCCGCGATGCTGTCCCCAACTCTTGAATGTTGCATAGTATGAATCCTCGCCACCCGAGCTGGTGACGATTGTCGCTGTAGCCGCCTCTCCAATCGTGAGCATTGGAAACTTGAAATCGATGTCTTCCAGGTGCCGAAAAGCAAGGTCGGCAAGCTCGTAATTGCACTCGCAGTTGAGAATCATCACTGTCTCGTGCTTCTTCATCTTAATCAGCGCGTGGGCGGTATCAAGAGCTCGTAACCAACTAGCACAAGCATCAAGCAGATCAAAGCAGCTTGAATTAACCAAACCAAGCGCATCCTGGAATATGGTGGCAGTAGCCGGTTCGAGAAATCCGCGCGCGACACCGGCATAGAGCAGAAGGTCAATGTCCTTAGGGTTGAGACCGGAAGCGTGTAATGCCAATTGCCCAGCGCGGATCCCTACATCTCGGGCAGTCTCGTTGGGTCCTCGCAAATAGCGGACTCGTGTTCTCGTTAGATCGAGGGATTTCTGTAATCGGCTCCGGAGATCTCTAACGTCGTGCGCCGATAAATAAGCTTCGCTCTTGAGGATTACATCTTCAAGTTGCGCTTCGTTTGTAACAGCCTTACTTGGTAGGCAATGCTCAATAGCAAGAAATCGCATTCGTGCTACTCAATTTTCTCCGCGTCGGCGGCGTCATTTTCATAATGATGAGATAGATTCATCTAAAGCACAGTTCGCTTACAAGGGCCTGTTAGATTTCGGCATCCATTATACAAGGCCCTGACTAACGATTTCGGCGTTCATTATATGAGTGTACAGCCATCTCAACAACTTACGTCAGGTGGCATAACGCGACATTGGTGAGGAATGATCTGCAGCGGCAATGGACTCTGGGGCTTCATAGATCGGAACAGAGCTCGCTTTGTAAAGCCGCCGCCCAGAAAATAGGTTTAACCATCATGAGGTAGCCTAATCGTCAGCTTCAGTTTCGCCATCTTCTGCATTCGTGCTCTTCAATCCCGAAGAGAATGGCGCTACTGGACTTTCGAACTCGATCAAGATTTCTAGTGATGAACGATTGGTGCCGAGGGTGGGATTCGAACTCACACGACCTTGCGGTTAACGGATTTTAAGTCGGCCTATCGTCATGTTAGCGTCATCCTTGGGCGTCTCTCAGGTCTTATTATTGATGCGACGTTCCAACGCCGTTAGACCTTCAATGATCTCGTCCCATTCGGGATAAGCACCGAATATCATCGCCTTCATTTCTTTGTAGCCACTACGAAGATCATCGATACGATGAGTAGCTGGGAGTAGATGAAAAGCGCCCGGTGTTGCGGTTTCGTAACTCGCCCAAGCTGAAGCGAAAGAACAGTCTCTTTTGTTTCACAACGCGCTCAAGCAAATCCAATCGGTTAGTGCCTCATTACCGATGTCTATCCTCGAAAACTTAAGAGATCGTAGTAGTGACGCGAGAAACGGTTTGGCGAACGCGATTCGTGACCGATGGTACTCAGCATGCAACAACGTGGCCTTCTCCCAAAACTCCCAAAAAGTAGGGACAGCCTACAAAGTATGAATTTGACTCGATCGCGCTACGAAAATGATCGTTTGCGCATCTATCGGATCAAGTTCTAGTTTATAATTAACTGAGATCGCCGGTTACCATGAATCTACGATGCCCAGATTGCGGTCGCGTTAATAACATTCCGGCCAACGCCGGAAACATTCAGTTCCGTTGCTACAACTGCGGGGCTTTATTACCTCAGAACAATCCGCCAAGTGCTGACACCTCTGAAGCTGTGGGGCTTATTGGTGGAGCGGTTCTCGGGGGAGCAATTGGCGGACCTGTCGGCGCTATAGTCGGCGCGATAATTGGAGCAGTGCTTGGACGCGAAACAAAAGGAGCTGCATAGAACGTTCTATGGACGCAACTGCAACAGGTATCGCGGCAGGCGTTCTTGCGACCTTCGCTTATTCGATCATTAGGGCTCTGAGGCAGAAGTCATTCGAAATCGGAGCAACGATGTTAATGTTTCTTGCGGGGTTTAGTATTCCTGGAGGTGTTACGTTGCTGCGCGCTGCTTGGTCAGGAAACCAAGGCGCTTTGCCTTCGTCGTGGCGCGAGCATGTAGCCGCGGCCGGTATCGCCGTGATCGGACTTGCGGCACATTTTTTAATTCAATCATTCAGAAATGTTTGGCCGAAACGGGCTACCGCAGTGAATCCGATCGACGAACCATCTGAAGAGCAACAGTTTCGCGAAATTAGTCCTACCAAGTAAACATAATTTTCTCAATTCCATTTTGCGCCGCTCTTAGTTGTACATTGCTCGCTACTCAAAATGATTTGCCGCTAGGCGTTTTAAGATTAAAGCGTATCCGGCTTTGACTTTCTTAGTCTTAAATTTTCCTGCCATAGCGCGCCTCCTAGCCTTTTCGTATGAACCATCATATTCGCTGCTGATTGATCGCTTGAGCAGTCGGCGTGGTGCAGGACTTGAAAGCGGTGGCGAGGAAGGGGTGCGCTTCTTAGATGGAAGGTGACCACCCAATTGTCAATCATTCGAAAGCGGTGCGGAATGTAAGAGCAGTCGCCGTAGTCTTTTTTGAGCGGTTCTCATCTTATGAATTCCAATACCTAGTTCCGCAGCTACTTCGTTCGGTTTCAGACCAGGATCTCGCTCCCAGACGGTTACGATTTGGGCTAACTCAGGATCCTTACCGACGACAGCGAAGATTTGTTTCATGAGGCGCTGAAAGTCTGCTTTGTCATCAACTTCTCTGAGCCAACCGCTCTCGCGGTCATTACGCCCACGCTCAATTAACTGACGATCTGCATCCGTCGAAATTCTATTGAAAACCAAGTCGTCTAGAGCAACGTTCTTTTTCTCCTTTTCCCAAGTATGAGACACATTACTTCTAATCACACCAGCTAAGAAGCTGAATAAGGTCAAGCCCCGCAGCGACTGAACATCATCGCTCCGTGCGTGCCGCTTTCCCTCTAGTACGTCTAACAAGGATCGGTGCACCATGTCATCTAGGTCACACCCAGTAGCGTCATGAAGCCTACGAAATCTTTGCCAAGCGTACCGTCGCAGCTTCTGTAGCAGTAGGCGCAATTCTTCCTCACTCAACGAGCGGATCATCTCTGCGAAATCGACTTCGTGATGAATTTCGGTCGAGATCATGACCATTATCCCAGAAACACCATTATGGAGTATCTTTGGAGACAATAGAATGCCTTTTTTCGTTCTCTTTGGCAAAATTCGTGCTCCTGACCGGCATTACTATATAGCGGCGATGGGAATTCCCATCGAAGGAGCACGTAAAGAAAGGGGGAGACGCGCTATGAATCATTGAATTTAGGTGGTCACACTTTAGAAGCAACCTGACCCGTTGTGTGTGAACCGCCTCCGTGCCTTTTCCGCTCTATGGGAGGAGGAAAGACTCGGAACCAACAGCAACCGCGATAACAGGTGTTGGAGCATTTATCCAACGCTCAATCAACTATGAAGGAGAACGATAAATGAGACTTTGTAGCTTGGCGCTTAGACTATGAGAAGCAACTTGTCGTGAACAGTTGTGTTTAAGCGCCTTTAGAAGAGTTGTGTCAAGAAGTTTGTCTTGTTGGATCCTAGGTCATCCTAATTCTATGGAGGTTGAAGGGTATGATAACCCAGCTGAACGTAGTTCTACTTGAATCTGAACATATTGAAGACCTTGACGGATTAACGGTAGTAACAGGCGAAACGGCAATCATTGAGAGACCTGCTGAGAGAACCGAAACGCTTTTGCCGTCATGGCCAGAGATATTTGAAAGCGATGGCAACGAATCTTAAGAGGTTCCCGGCAAAATCAGAAGAGGATGTATGAAGAATTTGGAACCGAAAATATCACATGCCGTCGAAGAATCTGCACCGACAAGACATCGCGTGCAGTTGGATTTCTCTTTCGAAGCATACGAGCGATTGCTTGCCCTTCGCAGCAAATCTGGAGTTCGAACCAATGCGGAATTAGTACGAAACGCTCTGCGTTTGTTTGAATGGTATTTGAGAATTAGGGAAGAGGGGCAGAAGATTCAACTCGTGAAAGATAATGAAATCAGAGAGGTTGAGATTGTTTTTTAGCGACTTGATTAATCATTAGTTTATGCCGAAGGTTTCTATTAGTCGTTTAAGCTTTCCTTCCGAATAAGAAGCCGACCGCTCCTCCAACTAACCCACCCCAAACAGCAAACGCCAAGTGCTTTGCGTAGTCCGGCGCGTCTGGGCTTACCACAAGCCATCCTGTAAAGGCCATAGCCATGAGGAGGATCAACGCCGCCACTACGGTTGCGATGACATTATTAACTAGCTGAACGGTATGCTTGCGGTTGTCCCGTCTAATCTTTGCTTCTTCCTTCGGGTCCAAAGGAGCGAGATTGGCAATCGTCTCTGGTGGCTCACTGATGATATGCCTATCGGCGAGGCGCTCGACTCTTGGACTCTCGGGTTTATTGTCGTTCATGTCCGCTGGCTAGGTGCGAATTGAACTCTCTAAGCAAAGTGGAAGAGCAAACGGCTTATATCACTTAGGCCATCTCTTGGCAAATTCAAAGGACGACCAGGGCGATTTGGATTGATGTATATCAGCGCGGATACAGAGTGCTTGCTTATACACGCCCGACCTGCCGCAGCCTGATAACGCGGCACTGGGTTGATTCGTTATCCCTTTTTGTGAGCTTCGGACCGTGTAAGCGTGAGAGCGCAGTTGATAACTTTCCAGAACTTACCCCTTCTGAGAAGTTAGTGATGTACTCATAACCTATTGCGGGATGGAAGGCGACAGATCGAAGAGATCTTACCGCAGAAAATAAATCGGTTATCGTGCGAGCCTAAGTCTGAAAGTAGCGAAACATTTTAGTTGTGATGGAGCTAATCCCTAAAGAGCCCGCTGCAAGTCATGCGGTCACCGGCTTCGGATTCCGGCTGACCGGAATCTTCGTGTGAAGTGTCCGACCTGTTCGGCAAGGTGGGAAGAGATCCAAGCCGAACCCTGGCGAATGATCTGCTTTGACCACCGTTTGCAACCAAGCGGGTGCGTGATGAAGATTGGCCTCAGTTCGGCCTTGTCCTTAGCGGTTAGTAAATGACCGCAGGCGCGATATCATTCCTTGCGTTACTCCTTCTTTCCCAAAGTAGCTTAGTGCCTGAAAGACGAGCGGGCTCGTTCACCGCGAGTGAGTATCATAGCTGGAACGGGGTTTCGCGCAAGAGAAATGACGGGCAAACTGAGCGCGTCACCCTTAGGTTTCCGCGATCATTGAAAACGAGGCCCTTTGGCGATGTCCTCCCATTCACCCGTAGCCAACTCCAAAACCCAAAGACGATATTTGTTTGTAAATGGGTAACGGAGGAAATCAACCGCAACGTGATTGCCAAACCCGCGGCACGAACTGATCAAGTTCACAAGCGAAACCAGGGACGGACTAACCGCCGACGGCAGCGAACGAGTGAAGCGCGCAGGTTGTAGTCGCGCGGTTCCCACCGATCCGCGCAGATCAGCGCTAGCGACTCGCACTCGCTCGCTGCCGTTCTCTAAATTGTCCGTACTAGCGCATTGCTTGACAGTATTGGGTCTCCGACTTTCCGTCCGCGTCGCGATTCAAAGCGGCTCACCGCGAGAGCGCGCGGTTGATTCGATTATTCGCAGCGCAGTCGGCTCATCCCGGCGGCGGCGTTTACTTGATCAAGATTGAGCAAGGCCGCGGCTGGTGCCCAGGTCTGGGGAGCGATTGGACTGACTCTTCTTCCCTTAATCATTCTTATTCCTTGCTGGTACTTTTACTGATATCGGGTAACAACCGACCGACGACGGAAATCAGCCGATCATAATCCTTTGGTTTGCGCAAAAACTCGTGTACGCCCGCGCGCCACGCCTCTTTCTCAATCTTATCGCCGGAGAGCATGATGATTCGCATCCTTCGACGGTGAGGCATGTTTTTGGATCTCAATACCAATTCCAATCCGCTGAAACCCGGAAGATCGTTGTCAACTATCATCAAGTTGTAAGGGATTTCACCCTTCAATAGTTCCAAAGCCGCGCTTCCGTCAGCGCATTGATCAAGCTGCAAATGTTCATCGCCGAATGAGTCACGAATAAATGCGCTTATAGCTTCGTTAGCCTCGACGTGCAGTACGCGAATAATCTGATTCCCTTTGGCAGGACGCGAGCTCTTCTTTTTCGCTTTGTTAGCGACTGAGAAAAAATGACGACGACGTTTGTGGACCGCAGACCTCGTACTAAGCAACTCTTTGTGACGTGTGTTAAGTAATGAAATCAGACTCTGGTGATGCTTGTAGCCGAGCAAGTGTGCAGCTTTCGTCACTGATCCTCCCGCTTCTCTAAGCGCCCGTTCAATGACAGCCCTTTCGCTATTACGCACATACGCCCTCAACGAGAATCCTTGCCAAGAGCCTTCGGGCGCTTGAGGTTCCTGGCCGTGCAGTCTATCTAGCATGTCAAGTAGTGTTTCAAATGATCGAGTGAGTCTCGTCTTTATGGAAGGATCTTGCGACTGCTTCAGTGTTTTGATTGCGGATCGGCAAATCGGAACCAATTCGGCTGCAGACATGCGTTCTCCGAGTTCCTCGATGATACACAGTTTCGCGCGCCCGGCGCCTTCAGTATCTCCGGCCATCTGCGCGATTTCGATTGCTCGATCAAAGGCAGCGGCCGATCGACTATCTTTGCCCATGCGAGCGAGAGCGATTCCATGGGTTGTTAACGCCTCCGACAATAAAGAATGCTGATCGCCCTTCTCTAACACTCGCACGGCGACGCGAGCGAAGCGTTCAGCTTGGACCGATTCGCCAGCCGCGAGAAGGGCACGCGCACGAGCATCATCAACCTGGGCGATGTGGCCCCGATCGCCCAATTCAGTAAACAACGCGTGCGCTCGATCTATATGCCGATAGGCTTCACTGAATTTACCGATGGTTGAAAAGAGATAGCCAAGATTATTCTCCACCAGCGCGCAATAACGAATATTTTCAGCCGCCTCGAAATGAATGCTTGCAGCGGCGTATTCGATCAATGCTTGATCTCGGTAATCTCCACGACTCTCTGCGTCTGCCAGAGTGGTTAATACGGCAGCTACGCTGTTGTGATAGCTTCCCCTTAGTGCCTCATCGTTACTTGCCTCGACGAAAGGCGTGGCTTGTCGATAAAACCCCAACGCGTCACTCCATCTTCCGGCTGTCGCCTCGACCATCCCGGCACGAATGAGGATGCAAGCTCTTAAGTCACCTTCTTTGGTCTCTAACTGACTCAGAGCTTCAGCAAGATTTATTCTTGCCTCATCGAACGCGCCTTCGCGCCAGTAACAAAGCGCCAGATCGGACCGCGCTTCAGCGATACGATCACCTTTTCCAACGTCTGCAAAGACTTCAATACTTCGTGTGATCAAGTTCTTTGCGGTTTCTTGACTCCCGTCAGTCTGGTGTGCCCTCCCAAGCCACCCGGCTAGCGCGCCAACCCGAAGTAGGAGTTCCGCTTCAACAGGTTTTGGAAGATCGTCAAGTGTGGGTTGCCTTTGTGGGTCCGGCCAAAACTCATTAAGTGCCTCGGCTGCTGCTTGGTACTCCCCTGCTTTCTCAAGCCGCTTCGCCAGCGCACAACAGCTCAACACCCTTTCGGGCCGCGTAAGATTGCGATTCTCGTTTTGAAGTGAGGCCAGTTGAGACCTTACGCTCATATGAGGTCTACCTTTCTATCTTCTTGATAAAAACGATAGCATCTCGCCACCAAGATGGCCCCAGCGCAGTGCTGAGGGTGAGAGAACGAAGTCTGAACACTTTCTTGGCCATTCGCATACGACCAAAAAGGAGAAAACCATGAGGTACTTCAAAAAAATAACTGGTGCAATCGCTTTGACGCTCACTTTCGGCGCATCAGCTTTTGCAGATTGTGCTCCCCGTGATGGGATCATTCAATCTCCGCCGTGCGCATCCTCGCAAATTGTGAGCGAGCAGTCTGAGACTCAACCGGCTGTTACAAACCCAACCGCTGAGTCAGAGATCGCGGTCACGGAAATAGCCATAGATGTCGTCCAAACTTTGCTGACAATCTTCTAGCGAGATCCGTTCGCCGCAGCTAGAAATCTTCGCCACCAAAATATCGGCGGCGGGATATTTGTGTGCATAACTTTGGACATCTCCTCGACTGACGAGCCAAAAAGCCATCAACAAAGTGCGCGTAGCATAGTGCGACTTACAGACCTTTGCAACCTACTTAGCAAGAGCACACGTAAGAGCTTGGATTGGAAGGTATTTGCCTTTGTAGCAAAGTTTTTACTTCCAGAGATTTCTAGCACGGTCGCGGAAACCGTGCGGCCCTAAGTCCTCTCCATACGGAACCGGGATAACCCCAAACAGTCCCCCTCTTCGCTTCGATTCTTCACAACAGCCCATTCGCACAACTCTGCGCTTCGCTCCGAGTGCTCCACTTCGTTTCGCCCCTGCGGGTGATGCGAATGAGCGCCCAGTCGTTTCGATCTTCTTCGCTGCGAGGGGGAAACACCTTCTCAAAAACACCAACCAAACGAAGGAGCAAAGAAGATGCAGGAACAAAAACAAACAACCCTGAGAGCGGACATTCCGAAGTGGTCGGCGTTACTCGTGGAAGCTGTTAACAAGCCCGGCACGATCATGAAGGCTTACAGCGCGTTCTGGCCGTACAGTGTCGGAAATCAAATCCTCGCGCTCGTGCAATGCCAATTGCGCGGAATACAGCCAGGCCCGATCAATACCTTTCCCAAATGGCAGACGTTAGGCCGAGTCGTCAAACGCGGCGAGAGGGCCTTGACGCTTTGTATGCCACTAACGCGCAAGCGCCGCAACGATGAATTACAGGACAACGACGCACCGAGCGAAGAACAGACCTTCACCACGTTTGTTCATCGCGCCAGATGGTTTGTAGTCAGTCAAACCTACGGCAGCGAGCTTGGGCCAGTAACGATCCCTGAGTGGGACGCCGAGCGAGCGCTTGAGACGCTTTGCATTGAGCGCATCACCTTCGACAAGACGGACGGCAACTGTCAAGGCTTCGCGCGAGGAAGTCAGATCGCGATCAATCCCGTGGCTCAACTCCCGCATAAGACACTCTTTCACGAAATGGCCCACGTGCTTTTGCACACGTCAGAAGGCGACTTCACCGACACAGAACAGACGCCGAGAAATCTTCGCGAAGTCGAAGCGGAATCAGTCGCTTTGCTGTGCTGTGAAGCCTTGAATCTCGAAGGAGCGGACTACTGCCGAGGCTATATCCAAAACTGGCTTTATCAGGGAATCGGATATGACGCTGACGCGATCCCCGAAAAGAGCGCACAGAAGATTTTTCGCGCAGCCGATCAAATCCTTCGCGCAGGACGACCAACGAAAGAGCGATCAGCCGAATACGCGAACTAGACAACCACGACAAAGGAAAAGGGTCAGGTAAGCGTGAGAACGCTGCCTGACCCGCCACACCGACTTTTCAACCGTGACAGGAGAAAGATTGATGCGACCAAACACTAACCCAAACCGACAACTGAGCATCACGCGCTTTGCGCTTGGACAAACCTACGTCACGCCCGGAGCAGAAGAAGCACTCATGATCGCCGGACAAACAGGGATCGAATTCTTACGCCGTCACATGTCGAATGACTGGGGCGAGCTATCCGACGAGGACGCGACAGAGAATGAGCTTTCATTGAAGGAAGGCTTTCGTTTGCTGAGCGCGTATCGGACAGCCAAAGGGCAAAAGCTTTGGATCATCACCGAGGCAGATCGAAGCTCCACTACAATTCTCTTGCCTAGCGAATACTAAGCCAAGAAACAAAAAGCGTCGGCGGCGCGAGTGCGAGACACTCGCGCCGCTTTTTTTAGTGGTTCCTACTTCGCATCTCTTTTTATGATCGATAAATCTTGCACTGCTGTTCTCTGGGAGGTATAAGACGCCCCAGGCGGACATAGACCACGCGCTATGGTCTAGTACGCAGTTGGGCTTAGACTCGTGACACCGCAAGAACTGATCAGGGAGATAATTTCGTTGTATCACGGCGCGCGGAACCCACTATATCCGCACGAACGGCTGTTTCGTGGTGAAAGCAGACCCATTGCGTCACAGACGGAAGACCTATTTGCTCGCTACTTGATTAATCGGCTGCCGGACGATGTCGTGATCTATGTCAACCAGACAATAACAACCGTAAGTGTTAACGGGCGAATACGAATAAAGCCCGACTTGACGGTTACAAAGGGGACATCAATCACCGCGATTCTCGATCTAAAAATGGATCTCGGATACAGACGAAAGGAGTTTCCGGATTTCTGGCGTAACTCCGATCAACTCATTCCGTCTCTACGCAATAAGACATTCAGCATGTTCGTGAAAACAGGTTCCACTCGCCGACGGCAAGAACTCACTTTCGGCGGTGATGCACGGCTGTTTTATGTCCTTGTGTCCAGTGGCAACATCAACGCACAATTATTGTCCGCCGTTCTTCAGTTGCGTGGCACAATGCAGTTTTCAGATTTAGTCGTTCTTACTGAGGGAGTTCATCCAAATACTTACGGTCTAACTATAGATGAAACTCTTGAACGAATAACTATCAATGAAGATAGTTTTTCGTTTCTGGAAACTGTGCTTAATTAACGCGAAGCCGCACCCGCGACCCATCGAACTCAAATGTGTTACCGAGGTCACTGTTGTTTCTTACCTTGGCCCTCAACTAGAGATATTCACTCGTGCTATATCCGCGGCTACGGAAATCTTGGATTGTTATTGCCCGTAACGGTATCATTGAACTTCAACGACGCCGAACAAACGTTATGCGCTTTCAAGTCCCGCTGATTGCATTGCTCGTGTTAATGAGTGCTTGTGAAGGGACGAAAACGCCTCGAACGGAATCGAGTCCGACGAATGTCGCGCAACCCGCACCAAAAACCGTTTTGGACATTCCGCGCTTGATGGGCAAATCGGCTCGGGAGTTCGAAAAGCTCGTGGGTTCGCCAGTGCGCGTAACGCCGATCACTAATGACCCTGACATGATGCCTGGCGAATATCGGGATTATAAAATTGCGAACACTCTAGGCACTATAACAGAAGACGGTTTGTGGGTTCGTTTTTACAAAGGCGTCGCTCATCACATAACTTTCGATTTACCCAGGGTAACCGACACACCCCAAGAAGCTCTTTTGATGGCGGGTATTGATGTCGGCGGCGCAACTGCACGAATCAAAGCGCCGGCTGCTGATCGGTGGACCGGTAACTTCAATGGGATCAATTTCAAAGATGTCGCCGCGCTCAAATTGGAGTCGGACATGCGAAAATATTCGACGGTGCAGGCCGAACTCGCGCAATAATCGGACGCGCATAACTAATCGGGACGCGAACGGCGGGAGCGTGTTTGGCAAGATCAAAGGTGCGCCAGAGGTTGAATTAAATCGCGCCGCTGCGTCAACACAAGCGTTATGTGGCCGCTTCCGAAGTTAGCTAATCTCATACTGGAGGCCGTGAGTCCCTGACGAGCCAAGAATACAGAAGAACTTGTATGTTGTGTGGCAAGGTTTGGCATTCGCTTGTCGCCCGTGAGACTCAAATCTCGCGAAATGAACAAGCAAACAATTGTAATGTCGCCGCTCAATGCTGTAATCCTGCTGCACAACTACAGGCGAAACGAAACGTCGAAGCCAATCAGTCCGAGCTGGCCCGCTTACGGCAGTGTCCTAATTGCCAATCTACAAATTATCACCAGGTAATTATTGACCATGTATCTCCACAGCAAATCCCTCGGTGATGCAGCCGCTTGGGTAATCCAACGCACCTGGCAGAAACATCTTGGCGCACGCTACAACGCCAAAACAAATACCATCTGTCGCTTTTACCCGTCGTGTTCGGATTATGCTGTTTCTGTTTTCAAAAAGTATGGTTTGGCTCGCGGCTTGTTCATTGCTGCGAATAGAGTAAGACGCTGTAATCCCAACAATACCGATTCTTCTATTGACTATCCTTAACGAAAGGGCTTTCAATCCAACGACGCCACATAACTAAAATAAGAAGCGATGCCAACTTGGTTCGAGATCCTAAAGTATAGTACTGGTTTACTGACACCGATCGTTGTCGTTGTGCTGGGCGTTTTGTTGCTTCGCAGGATCGAAGCCGTAAAGGCCGCCGTTGCACATCAATCTGAATTTCACAGGAAATGGGCTGACCAGTTTTTTGAGTGTTGTCAGCAGTTCATGAATGCCATCGAAAAGGAACTGGCAGTTCTGCGTTTCCTTTCAGATTCGAAGGAACCAAACAACGAAACGGGAACGAACCTCCAAAAAGAAATATCCTTATTGCTTCCCGTGATATTGGAACTTGAACTTAGAATACGTCGAAGCGTGGTGTTCGCCCCGGTCGCAGGTCCAGCGGTTTCGCAAGCGGCGAATGAATGCATTAGCCTTACGCACACGCTCTTCAGGATGCGAAAAGGCAGCCTAGATGAGATTATCCAAAAGATGAATGAATTTAATGTCGCAGCTCGGAAGGCTCATGCTGAAATGCTCGGTGTTCACTCCGCCGCAACATCAACTCGTTAGCACCGAATGGCGTCTCGCCTCTTTCTCAATTGCTTAATCGAAGCGTTGAATCTAATCGTCGTGCCTGTGAATTCAGGCGTAGTAGTGGCTGTAAAAGTTAGAAGGAGAAAACATGCCGCTTACTGTTAGCAACCCCATCTTAACTGAAATTGGGCGGATCACTGTTTACCAAACTCATACTGAAGCGCAAATGGGACTCTTCATCCAAGAGTTGTTGTATTTGGATGATGCGAAGGGTCATATTTTGACTAGCGGACTCAGGGTTAATGAACTGGTTGATATGCTTGGAGCTTTGTTGACCAACGAATTCGGATCACAAAATCCGCACGTCCTAAGATTCAAAAACTTCAGCAGAGCTTTAGATAAGCTTAGGAAGAAGAGAAATGAAGCAGTGCATTCAATGTGGAGCTTCGGCCCTACCTTAAACGTTGACTCGGCAACTCGATCAAAAATCAAAAGGAGTGGGCGTGAGTTTGCGACAGTTACGTTGAGCGAAATGCAAGAGCTATCAAAGGAGATGGAGCACCTTGAATGGGAGATTAGTGATATTCGAGTTCGCGTCTGTCACTACGAAGAAGCTGCGAGGCTCCGTACCTAGCCTCGCGCCGATCAATTCGCTTTGTTTCGAATCGCAATCCTCGCACGAAGGCAATGTTCAAGAATTTACTTAATCCACCAGCAATTAGCGACTACCAAGACTATTTCAAAACTCTGCTTACGGTATCTGGTGTCCTGCTAGGTCTAGCGTTTACAGCCTTGATTTTTGTCATACAGAGTGGATTCGCCTCTTTCAAATTTAGCCGGCGAATGTTTCTAGAGCAGTATGTTGTGTTCGGTCAAAATCTGTTGGCGACCCTCTCTTACCTAACTCTCATACCGTTAGGTGAATTGTATCTTGGAGCACACCGAAAATTTCTTTCAGCAATTTATTGCATTTTCAGTGTGATGTTCATAAAGACCTTTCTGGATATTTATAAGCAGCGAGGCTACATGCATACGCTGTTCTCGACCAAATTTGTACCAGGGCACTACGGACGATTTAGAAGCTATTTTCGATACATAAGAAATCTGGGATTTCTCCATGTGGTTTTCTTGCTGCTATATCTTGCGGCGTTTTTGTTGTATCCAGTAGCGATCTCTTTCTATGAACGCCACTCACCGATTTTGACGACCAAAGGATTGTTCTATTCGACCCTCATACTCTTAACTTTCTCCATTGTTCAAATTGCGAATTTCATCCCACACTTCTTTAAGCTCTCCAATATGGAGATTGACGGCAGGACTCAGTCAGCCAGCCTTACTGAAAGCGATCAAGCGCCGAACATAGATTACGTTAAAGAGAAAGCTGCTTTGGCTACCTATCTAGCGGATCATGGACTTGAAGAACTTAAGAACGAAATTGACTTTCTGGACGGAACTCTATTCGTCAATTTTCTCGATCACACGAACACCCATGAAGCGTGGTTCAACGTTAATATCAGGGTCGTTAACAGTAGTGTATTTGAAGTAAGAAGCACTGTTCTTGACTATGCCTTTAGAATATTCAGATTGCTTCGTGATTCACTGGTAGACATCAATTCGTTCGTTCTGTCATTTCACATACAACTTGGCGGAGAGCGCTCGACCAGGAACATCTTCCTTCGTTCTACTAGATTAGAACTCAATGAAATACTCTCAAACGCAAGCAGCCCGCAGTCAGCCATTATGCGACTCAAGAACAAATTGTTTGATGAGATGTTTAGAGATTTAGACAACAGCTGAAGCTAACAGCATTGTGCAATCGCTTGTGCTTTGGAGGGACACGATATGAAACCTATCCACATCATACTCTCCCTTATTCTCGTGCTTTGCTTCAGCAGCACAGCTTCTGCTCAAGGCAAATATGGCCACCTGAAGAAATGGGCTAATGAATATCCCCTGGATTACACAGCCAAACCAAAGACCAATTTCTTTGCGCTACCCGAGATTCGCCGACCACTATTGAAACTGTTGGGCACTCAGAATTTCAAACGGCTGATGAAAGATTTTGGAATGGTAACTCCCATAAACCTGATTGACGGATATCTAATCCTCGAAGGCGTAACATCCAATCGGACGCCAGAGAATGAAGTCGAGAATGTGATCGTTGCGGTGAACATGAATGATGAGGCTGGAACAATCATAGTTATCTTTTCCGGCATAGGTCAGCGTTTTGGACAAGTGGAATATTTCTGCACCAATGGAAAGACGTGCAGTGGGTTACCAACTGATGTCAGCAATAAGGTCAGAGAATGGAAACGCTGAATGTAGCGTAACAAAGGCTAGAGGCTCACAATCGGAGAGAACATGGTAGAGGAAAACTCAAATCCACCAAAAGAAACCATAGAGACAGCGTCAGTGCTCACGCCAGAAGAGCGCGCAGCTGAATGGGCGCCTGAGTGGGCCGATGCAAAGCCGCCGGCTATCAACAGAGGGGCAGTGGCATTTCTCGTAGCGGCAGGCCTGATAATAATCGCGATAATTGTATTCTCGTCCTTCAGCAAGCGCGGGCGGTCCTCGAGTGGAAGTGAGAGCATCTCAGACGTCTTTGTTAACTCAAATCGCGTATCAAGCTTGTCAACACCAGCCGCAAGCAAGGAACTTAAGATCTTGCAGGAGCAGAAAACAGCATCAGAGAATTTGACTAGGCGCGCCGTCGAACTCATTAAGGCCAATCAAATGCCCGAAGTGCGGCAACTCTATAAGCAACATTGGGACGAAATCGCAACACTGAGAACAAACATAACGTTCGACAAAGAGTTAACCGGAGCCGAGAAAAAGAATATCGACAACGCATTGAGGACGGAACAAGAAGCTATTACCGAAGTGCTGGCGAAATACGCGCGGCTCTACGGTCCGTAGACTTGTTCGCTTGTATGGGCCGCTCCCGCAAATATGCACAGAAGAATACCAACTGACGAAGAATACTTTTCATATGACGGGGCTCATTGCAGGAACTTGTGGAAGCAACTCGGTGATCATTGGCTTTGTCCCGGTTGTGGTTGCACGAAACGGGAGATCATGCGCTGGACCAGACGAAAGCCGAAGCCTTGGAAAGGCCTTCATGAGCCTTACATGGGTTGGATGGCTGGCCTTCACAAACATCATGACCACGCTGCTCCATTTTTGTCGGGGCTTGGCCGGTTCCCTGACACGGTCATTTGCGACCAATGCAACTCGGCAGACGGTCGAATGAAACGTGACCTAAAACTCCCAGCAGACTTCTCGTTTTCGCCACAGGAGATCCGTCGATTCGTTCTCCCAACACCCCATGGACGACATGGAGTGGCTCATCTGAAGGCGCGAGCAATCTACGAGAAACTTGTAGCGAGAGGTTTAGTCGATTGATGACTTCACCTGACGATCTTCAATTAGTCTGCCTTCTCGATGTGCTCGGGTTTGAGAGCATCTTGAAGCGCTTGGGCCTCGGCGGTCTACACGCTAAATACGCAGCCTTGATCGCTTATGTCAAACAACAAGAGGGCGGCATCGACATCGCGCCGACGCCGGGCGGACAAGTCGCAGTGGGTTGGCTTGTGGTGGACAACGCGTATTTCAGCGACACTTTGCTCTTCTGGACGAAGTACAGCACCATGGCCTTGCCGAGCTTTACTCATTTAGTTGCTGAGGCAGTCTGCTTCGGTCTGGAATCATAACTGCCGCTGCGTGGTGCCATGGCCGTGGGTGAAGCACTACTCGACAAAGACACAGGAACGTTCCTCGGTGAGCCTCTTGTCGAAGTTGCGAGAACTGAGAGAGAGCAACAATGGATTGGTGTGTCATTCGGTCCATCATTTAGTAAGCCGGGTTTCAACGAAGGGTTCCACCTTAATACGGTGCTGCCGTACAAGAGTCACTACAAGGATCGTGCTAGCGCCTATGTGACGGGTATGACCGTGGACTGGCCGAGGCGATGGCGTGAGAGCCGAAAGTCAGATCCCCGTCCTACACTGAGCGCCCTTGATCGTGATCCAGAGTTTTCCAGCTACTATGAAAAAACATCACGCTTCATCGATTTCTCAGACGAGAATCATGATTGGTTTCGCACCAAGTCACGGCTTGAGCATGGCTAATCGAATCAACCGTGCGCAGAGGCAACGTGCCCGCCAGGAAGCCACCTCTGACGAGCATCCTTGATTACTCCCCAGTTGAGCCTAATCACAAGTAGGTGCTGCGCACCTGAAAATAGGGACACGACACCCCCGACTTTCGGGGCTGTCGCGTTTACGTCGTAAACGCTGCGTTAACTTTGTTAACGCCCGTGTTTATTGTAGTTTTTGATCGGTCGTTAACTTTGTTAACTGCTATCGAATCGGGGCTTGAACGAAAACGACAAAGCAATTTTTGAATCGAAGGGATAACCAGATGGCCGAGACTAAGAGGACTAGGAACATCGCGTTTCGACTTACGGACGAGGAGTATGGACAGATCGAAAAGGCAGCGTCAGCCTCAGGCGACGACCCGAATACATGGTGCCGAAAATTGGCACTTGCGCAGTCAATTGAAGGGTACGCGCTCACGAAGAATGAGCGTCTCATATATCAAGAAATTGCCATCCTGCGGTTTCTGGTAGGTCACGGATTCAAGCTCGCTTTCGGACGCAACGAAACAGCGGCGGCGACTTGGAAACAGCTCACGGTCCAAGCTGATCAGCAATCGGATGCGATCGTCAACGAGGTACTTTCGCGGCGTGCTTAAATCTCCAAGTTAACAGCGCGGGTAATCGACAACTCACCAACGCGTTTTACGGTCGCGATCGCTTACTTCGGATCTTGTGTAGCTCAGCTGCCCGTAAAGATCCAAGGAGCGCCTCCGCCCGGCCTTCGCGCTCTCTCTGAACAAAACGCGGGCGGAGCCCTCCCACAAGGACCACCTTCAGGCCACGCGTCCTCATTGCCACGCGACCACTTCGTCCACCGGAACAGGGAGCCCGACACACATTTGCTTACCGAATTGAAATCAAACAATTCACCGTGGCTGGATTCTGATTGAGTGTCCTTTCCGTCTCTGCGGCTTAGCAGCACTCTCCTTCATCTCATCTAACTCACGATTAGTTCGCATCCACTCAGCATGCTCCTCGATCTTCAGTAGTGCTAGCTTTTCCCATATAGGCGAGTCTAGCGGCTCAGTAAGAAAATCGATGTGCGAGTCTCTGCCCGCACAAAAAAGACGTGGCATTCGGATGCAATCAACGTTAGTAAGACTTGCGCCTTGCTGAAAGACATGGAACATCCAGCGAAATTCGCGCTCACTAACGAGTTCCTCGGCAACAGGAGCGTCCAACGTTTCAACAATTTCCATCAGTGGCCGCAGATTCATTGTGCGCAATTCACTGATCCAGTCCCACCGCGAACGAACGTATGAGCCCTCGCATTTGTCATTCAAGTGCGAACTATAGCGGCGCTTAGGATTCTTTGTCCTACCAACATAACTCACGCTCTTGTCACGCGGATCACGTAACAAGTAAATGTAATGGTCTGTTTGATGAACCAATCCATGAACGCCGAAATGATGAAGAACAAAACGTGCTGCTTCACGAAATGCCCGTTTCTTAGAAATCTGTTGAGCTTTCGGTCGCATGCATTAATCCATCCCAATGGATCAGACAAGAATATTCCAATATTCCCAGGTAAAAAACTCGAACGGAGACACGGCCCTGGATCTCGCAACCAATCTGGCGGACTCTTACCAGCACACTAACAAAGACGATACCGAATTGCAGCAGGTCATTGAAGTGCTTCGAAGGTACAATACGTCAAGAGATTCTCCGTATCGTCACGCTTATTCCTTGGTTCAGTGATGGTGAATTGGATTGGCCGGAGAAGTAAGGACTCATCGAGCATTCGAATATCGGTGGTCCAACTTTGCAAAAGTGTCTAAACCTCGCACCCCTTAGTGTTCCGACCTTTCCGCACTTTTTAACTACTCTCAGCCATCTTACACAACTCTCGCGGACTTGATAACTTTCTTCGCAACGTACTTGGTGATCCAATAAACGGAACTACTTGCGAAATCTGAGGTGAAGTGATCGAAACGAAGGACTTGATTGATGGTCCAACTTTGCAAAAAGTCTCCGAACATCACGTTTGCACTGTCCGAACCTCAAGTTTGCGCTGTCCGAACCTCTTTCAAAGTTCAAACCTGCAAATTTCAAGGCTTTTCGCCCAAACGTCCTCGATACGGTTAGGGTCTAGAGACCAAACAATGTGCTTTTGGGTCATGCCCTGTGGGGACGAGAGGGCTAACGGGTTGTCCCTCTAAAGGACAGTCCTGTCAGGTCAATGTCGCTGACGCGTTTTTATCAACGCACCGTGCGATCAATGGACTGAAAAGCTTGCAGAGCGTGACTTGATAATCAGTGCGATGCGGCAAGAATATTTTGGTCTTTGGCACGACAGATGCTTCTTGGCCCATAGCTCGGTTGCAACGCAACCGAGCGTCGAGACGAACTCGACGATGATCAGGTTTGAAAGAGATGCATGAGTGGAGCGCGGAACGACACGATGAATCGAGAGATGATTTCTTGATCAGGATCAACCTTTCCCGCGCGCACGCAAAGTCTATTCAGATCACCTACTGTCGTTTGAACGAGGAGGTCTAATCAATACTCAACGCTCGTCGTGACCTAACAACCTAACGCCGGACCCAAGTTTCCCCTCTGGCATAACACGAGAGTCTCGCTATATCTGCGACCTCTCAAGCACTCAACTGAACCATTTAACAAACTCCTCTTTTGAGGGAGCAGGAAAGGTACGCCATGAATTCACCAACGGACTTAATGACGGAAGAAGGAATCACTCGTTCAAAGAACTTCAGGCGAAGGATTCGAAGCTACGTGCTCGTGATGGTTGTCGTTGCCGTCATCGGCGGCTACGGAGTGAATCGCTATTACACGCGATCCCATCTGAACGTCTTGCAGCGGATGTATCTTCCGCAATACGAGTTGGCAATTCTCCAAAGTTGTCTTCCCGCGAAATGGGACTATTACACATTGGTTGCAGCTTCCAATGACGTAACAGTTATTGATGAAGAAACGCCATACACCACTGATGAAAACATCGAACCCGTTCAGGATGACGAAGGTCAGATCAAACTCTATAAGAGCGGGCTTCCGATTTTTCGTCTTAAACGAATAACCGACGACAAAGTGCCGGTGTGGGTAGTAACGAGCTCCTCGGCTTCAGACAGATACGCATGGTTGCGCTCACAGATCTATAAGGGCAGGACACTCCTCGATATCTGGAAACCCACAATTGGCATCGGCGTCCTCATCTTCTTATTCGGTGTCGCTCTATCTGTCCTTATCGACTCTTTCATCAACCGGATCACTCGCCGAGGAAAACGAAATTTATTGGCCGACTCCTCCGATCTCTCCAAGAATGACAGATTTCAAGAGCAGATTTCGGCGAGAAAGGATCAGTGTGTTCAATGAGAGCGATTCGTTTCGTTACTGAAGAAAGTCGAACGCGGTCGAAGAATGCTCTTCGCAGATATATCTCGGGAGCTATCGCGTCATGCGTACTCGGTTGCGTTGTAGGCATTGCTGTCTCTGTGCTTTGGGTTCCTCACCATCTTAAGCCGCTCCAAAGGTATTACTTTGCCTCTTATGCGAAGAGTGCCTGCTTGAGTTACGTGCCGATTTTCAAGCCCAAATACAGCCTGTTGAAGGCGACGCTCACCGACCCTCGAACTAAGAAAGAGCTCACCCTGGGTCTTAATGACAACTTTGTTGAGCCGCTGCTCGATGAAGACGGGAATCAGACATTCGACAACCAAGACCGACCAATTTTTACAACCAAGCTTCACGCTAAGCAGTTCTTTTGGTCAGAAGAGGATGTCCGCAGTGACCTCGCCTACACATGGTTCAAGTCGAAAATCTTTGATGGACAAACATTGAACGGTGTGTGCCGTGCAGGTTGGTTTTGGGTGTTTCTGGTTTCCTTCTTTGGAGCAATGGTCTATCCCGCAATCGATGTGGTCGGACACCGCGACTACTTGAAAGGCCAGACAATCAGAGGGCCAATCAAAGTCTCGCCCAAAGATTATGCGCGCTCACACAAGAGAGATACCGGCTACGGAATCGTCGTGCATACAGCTGAGGTTACGAGGTCGCTGATTATCCTAATACTCCGACTAGCGAGCCTTTTAGGATTTGCACCTCCTTCTTACCGACTTCGAGCGTCACGCCGCGCTGAGAATACAGGACTGCTTGTGCTTGGAGATCCGGGTACTGGGAAGAGTCAGATTCTCCATCAATTGATCACGCTCATTCGTCGTCGCGTGCCGGCGGAGGCGATCGTTGTTTACGACCCCGATGGAGAGTTTGCGCGGAAACACTTCAATCCCAAGACGGATTTAATCTTAAATCCATTCGATGACCGCAGTCCCTTCTGGCTACCAGCCTTCGAAGTGAATTATCAGAATGTGAATGCCAGCGCCGCTGGTCGAAAGATGATCGCTGAGGCTTTCTTTCCTGATCGCCGTTACGGCGCACCTTCGGCTGACTTCTTCATAAATGCCGCGCGCAGCATCTTTGCTCGCATCCTCGAAGTTGAACAAGACCTTGACCGGATAATCGCAATCCTAACCAGCGAAGAGCTAATCGATCAGGTTGTCACAGGAACTGAATACGCTCATCTGATCAGCCCTGGAGCCAAGGGTCAGCGCGGTGGAGTTCTTGCAACGCTTTCCGAGATTGCCGAATCGCTCAGGCTCTTGCCGCGACGCAATCAATCCTCGAGCGAACTCAGCCTGACGGAGTGGGCGCGGAGACGGCAAGGCCGGATCTTCATAACGTCAAGACATGACATGCGCGATGCCTTAGGCAGACTGCAAGCCGCTTGGATCAATATTCTCACTAAGCGACTTCTGGCTGCAGATCCAGAATGGGGTGAGGCACATCCTTGTTGGGTAATAATCGATGAAGTTCACGCCTTGAAACATCTATCAGCATTGCCACTTGCTATCACAGAAGGACGCAAGCATGGCCTGAAGCTCGTTATCGGAACACAGAACAAGTCTCAGATTGAAGAATATTACGGTCATGAGGCCAAGACTATGCTCGCCTCTTTCAGCACTAAGATTATCCTCCGTTGTAACGAACCGGAATGTGCTCGTTGGCTTTCTGACTTGATCGGCGAAGACGAAACTGAACGAGTACGAATGAGTGCGACAGCTTCAGTCCAACGTCACGGTCGCGACTCAATCAATTACAACAACGTAACTGAACATCGGTCGGTTGTCAGTAAAGAAGAAATTATGTCGCTTCCAAATCTTCACGGATATTGGAAGCACGGGAATCTCATCGTGCCGTTTCGGATCGAGCCACTTGAATTGGAAGACGTCGCGCGGAATTTCATCCAGCGGAAGACACCACCCAAAGTTTCGCGCGTCGCTGACCAACCTCGAAGTGCTCGTCCGCATGAAAATGGACGAGAAACCCCTGAGATTGCGACCACAACGGTAGAAGAGATCGATATTAGCTTTTGAGGTTCCTAATCATGATGACGATGAGCAGGGCGCTCTCGACGGGCCAGGCAAGCACTTATTACCGGCAGGAATTCACCAACACGAGCGCGAACTACTACAGCGAATCGGGTGAGGTTCAAGGACGCTGGTGTGGTCGCTTGGCGGAAGAATGGGAACTCAGGGGAGAGGTGCAGAGCGAGCAATACGAACGCCTCGTGGCTGGCGAAGACCCGACCACCGGCGAGCAATTGATTCGCTCAGTCTCTCCCAGAGAAATCGTCAATGAGTTTGGCGAAGAGTTGACTACCAGCGAGCATCGCGCAGGTTGGGACGCAACTATCAGCGCACCAAAGTCTGTTTCCCTCGCGGCTTTGGTGGGCGACGATGAGCGAATCAGAGTTGCCCACCGCGAGAGTGTCGGTGAGGCCCTAACGCACTTTGAGGAATATCTGCAAGCGCGTGGTGGCGGCAACAAACCGGCAATAACAACCGGCAAGATGATCGCTGCTCAATTTGAGCACACGGCGTCAAGACCGGATCGAACGAATGGATACGCCGCTCCCCAGCTTCATACACACGTAGTCATTTTCAATATGACCATCACCGAAGAAGGAAAGACACGATCGGTTCAACCACTAGAACTGTATCGAAGTCAAAAATATGCAACTGCGATCTACCGAACGCGCCTCGCGGAGAAACTGCAAAAGCTTGGTTATGAAATCGAAGTTGATCCTCGTACCGGGGCACCGGAGATCAAAGGCTTTAGCAAGGAATATCTGCAAGAGAGCAGCCCGCGCCGAGAGGAAGTAGTCAGAGCCGCAGAAAACATCAGGCAGCGTCTGGAACAGCAAGGTGCTGTGGTCGCTGAAGACGCGCGGCTGAAACAAGCGGCAGCCCACATTGATCGCACGAGCAAGCGTTACGACCGGGTTGAGATGCGCGAACGTGCGGTGGAAATGGACGCGCGATACGGCAACGAGGCGCAACGTTCGGTTGAGCAAGCTCTGGAGCATGGCCCGATTCAACTGGCTCAGCAGGAAATCATCAAACGCGCTCAACAGGCTGTGACATTTGCGCGCGATAACGCCGTGGAGCGAGAGGCTGTGGCTGACATTCGCAAGGTGATGGTCGATGCCTTGCGCCGCAATCTTGGGCTTACAACTTATGAAGCTGTCACCGCTGAACTACACCAGCGCCAGCAGCGGGGAGAATTCATCAACATTACGCGCGAGCACAGAACGGAAGAAACCACTACGCGCCGGATGTTGGAGATGGAGAAGTCGAATATTCGTGTAATGCTGGACCACCAGGGCAGACACGCGCCAATCATTGGCAATGGACGCGGCACGCAAATCGTAGAGCAGATCGCCGCGCAGCAAAGTCTCCGGCTTAACGACAGCCAACGCGTAGCCGTCGAGGAGATACTTTCAAGTCACGATCAAATTCTCGGATTGCAAGGTCGTGCCGGTACGGGTAAGACAACCACGCTTTCTGTCTTACGTGCCGCAGCCGAG
>Ga0207653_10000220_pt1 | contig 37988 bp, 34 predicted proteins | sample KBSK5251metaG_FD_184341 | JGI IMG/M metagenome (GOLD analysis project Ga0207653, IMG submission 184341) | Corn, switchgrass and miscanthus rhizosphere microbial communities from Kellogg Biological Station, Michigan, USA - KBS K5-25-1 metaG... | ecosystem: Host-associated > Plants > Roots >...
CCCTGCACATCCTTCAGCGTGTCGGCCGCCACGGCGAACCGCGGCGCCGTGCGCGTCCCGACATTCCGATAGTACCTGATGTCGCTCAGCGGCGACTCGGCGAACAGGTCGTACACCCCGTCGCCGTCGACGTCCACAAACCGATACCACTCGCCGATGTCGATGTTTTGAAAGCCGTCTGCCGTCAGCCGCCAGCCGTCAGCAGAACGCTGGAAGAGCTCCAGTACGCCCGAATTCTCTTGAACGAATAGGTCCAGCACACCGTCGCCATCGATGTCGATCAGCTGGGGACGGGGATGCTCGAAGCCGCCGAGGAATGGCAAGGCGTAGGCGTGCCCGGTGGAGTCCTGGACGGGGAAAGGGGAGATGGAGCGCTGAAAAACAGAGGCAGTAGGAGGCGGTAGGGGGCGGTAGAAGCTGGGATGAGGTGAAGTGCAAGCTGCAATTCCCACTACCGCCACCGCCACCGCCAGTTTCAGGGCTTCCCTCCGGCGATGCCCAGGCCCGAGCCATCCGGCGCGGTGTCGACGCGTCGTACCACTGTGCGCTTCTTCGCATCGATGACGACGACACGACCGGGCGCCGCCGAGCCGGGAGCCGGCATCGCCATGCTGATACCACCCATGTTCATCACGTTATCGGTGTTGTGATTGGCGACGAACACGAGGCGGCCGTCACCGGAGATACCGATGCCGTCGGGCTGCGCAAAATCGCCTTTCACCGTGCCGGCGACGCTCCAGCGCCGCGCGTCCACCACGGTGACGTCGTTGGAGCGCTGGTTCGGAACCCACACCTCGCCACCGTCCGGCGTGAATGCGACGAGCCAGGGCCAATCGCCGGTCGGCACGCGCTGTACGAGCTTCGGCTTTGCCGGATCGGACAAGTCGAACACGAGCAACTTGCCCGTCAGCTGCGCGGTCGCCACGAGCGTCTTGCCGTCCGGCGACACCGCGAGCCCGACGATGACCTGGCTCGTATCGCCGCCCGGCACGTCGACGATGCCGACGTGCTCCCTCTTGGCGTCGTAGACGGCGAGCTGGTTCGCGCCGAGGCTCCCGATGTAGGCATGCTGGCCATCGGGCGCGACAGCCAGACCATGGGGACGGGGGACCAGAACTTCCACCTCCTCGACCGTCATCGCTTTCCTGTTGATCACCGCGATGCGCGCCGGCGCGTTCACGGCCGACATCGAGCGCGTGGCGTACAGCCGCTCGCTCTTCGGATCGAGCGCGAGCAGCCCCGGCGTCACCGTTTCGGCCTTCGCGACGACGTGGTTCGAGCGATCCATCTTCACGACCGCGTTGTCGCCGACGAGTGAGACATACCAGTACGAGCCATCCGGCTCGACGACGATGTGATGGGGCTTGGGGTGGGCGGAGAAGCCGAGTGTCGTGAAATCGACGACGGCGACGACGGAATCCGTCGCCGCGTCGATCACGGTCACCTTCCCCGATGCCTGGTTCGCAACGTAGACGAAGACCGGAGAGAGAAGCGCGAGCAGCAGGTTCATGGCACGGGCGGCGTCGGGTGTTTCTTCAAGATGAAGAGCCCCTCGGTCATGCTCGACACCGCGACGACGCCGCTCTTAAAGAACGGATAGTTGCCCCACGTCCCCTCGAACCCGGGCTCGTCGGGACCGACGGGATGCGTGTCGAAGTAGCCGATCTCCTTGGGATGCAGGCGATCGGTGATGTCGAGCACGCGTAAGCCGCTGACGTAGTTCGACTGGTACATCGTGTTGCCGACCAGCCAGAGATTGTGATCCGTCGCCTTGTTCTTCGAGATGTACTGGCCCGCCAGCACCGGGTTGTCGAGATCGCTGACGTCCCAGATCAGCGTGCGCGTGCCGTCGACGAGTCCTGTGATCTCGTCGAGCTCATCGTCCTCGTACGCGTAGCGGTGATCGTCGGCGAGCCAGCCCTGGTGCGCGTACCCCACGTTCGGATACGTCGCGCGCGAGATCGCGACCGGATGCGCCTTGTCGGTCACATCGGCGATCGAGAGATGCGTCTCATTCCAGCCAAGGCAGATCTGCCGCCCCTGGTACTTCGCCGTTGGTCCGTGGTAGACGACGCATTGCGCATCGTGCGTGTACCCGGTCCCCTGCCGGCCCGTCTGTGGATCGGAGAAGCAGCCCGCAAACTTGGGGCGCAGCGGATCGTGTACGTCCACCATGTGCAGCCCGCCGCCGCACATCTCGCCGCCGGAGTTGGAGCCCGTCAGATAGAGGAAGCCGCTCACGGTGTCGGCCACGATATCGTGGACGCTATGCGCTAGGCTGTAGTGCGCATCCTCGGTGAACGTTTGCGGTGTCCGCACGCCGCGCAGCCGGTCCAAGTCAAAGACCTGCATGCCGTGGTCCCGCGCCCCGTCCGACACGACGTACGCGTAGTGCTTGTACGTCTTGATCTCGCGCCAGAAGGAGCCCGGCGCCCCGGCGGTTTTGGGCAGGTCGCCGAGGAAGATGGGATGGCTGGGATCGGTGATGTCCACGAACGAGGTGCCGTCTACGCGGCCCACAATCGCGATCGCCTTGCCGCTCACCGGATCATCGTAGCCCCAGATGTCGCTGAGCTGGACGCCGCGCTTACCGCCGATCGCCGATACCGGCAGGAACGACATCAGGTCGACCTGATTGCAGTCGAAGATCTGGACCTTGCCGTTGGTGCACTCGCGGTTCGCGCCGGTGATCGCGGGGAGGGTCGACACGTCGCCCACGAGGTGACTCGCCGCCCACGTGCCGGTGGCGCGGCGGCTGTAGACCATGACGCCGCCCTCACCGTAATCCTCGTTCGGGATCGAGACTGCGACGAGCCCGCCGGCGTGCACGATCTTCGCTCCAAACTGCACGCGGCCGCCCTGGGTTCCGGCCGGGGGAGCCATCTTGGTCGCCGTGGGGAAACCGGTCGAGTCACGCGTCACACGAAAGACGCGTCCCTCGAATCCGTTCACCCCGTCGGCGCCGATCCACAGCTCGTTCCCTAGCTCCGCCAGCGAGATGCCGTAGCGAGTGCCGAAGCTGCCGTCGAAGGGCAGCGTCCGCGTCACGGGGTTCCAGCGGCCGTTTGCCGAGTCACGCGCGAACACCCACACCGCGCCCGCGCCGCGGTCGTTGAGGGCGCCGATGAGCGCCGTATCGCCACGCAGAATCAGGGAGCTGCCGAACCCGCTGTTGCGCCCGGTGACGGGCCCCGGTGGAGAGATCTTGCTTTCCATCTTCCAACCGCTCGCGGCGTCGCGATTGAACACGTACACGGCGCCGTTGCCCGAGTCGGCGCGGAAGTTGCCGATCATGACGCGTGAGCCGGAGGTTGCGACCGCGTTCCCGAACGTCTGGCTGTTCGACGTGTCGCTTGACGTCAGCGTGGTCTCGGCTGACCACGTGCCGCCGGTATTCTTGAAGACGAAGACGGCGCCGCCCTGGTGCGAGAACACCATCGAGCCGAAGCCGCTGATCCCCGTCGAGATAAAGGCGCGCCCGCCTGCCAGGACGATGCCTGTCCCGAACGCATCACCGGCTCGCCGTTCCGGGGCTTTCAAGCTGCCGCTCTCCCGCCACGCCCCGGACGCGTCGCGCGTGAACACGACGACGACGCCGCTGTTCGAATCGGCCTTCGCCTGACCCACGAGCATCGTATTGCCGTCGATCGCGATCGCGGAGCCGAAGCCGTCGCTGTTGGCCGCGGCCGTCTGCGTGAGCTTTTTCGCGACGCGCCACGCGCCGCTGGGGTCAGCCCGGAAGACGTACACAACGCCCGGTCCGTAGGCGTTGTCCGGCTGCCCGACATAGACCTCGCGCCCACTGATCGCGAGCGAGGAGCCGAACGCGCCCTGCGCGCTGAGCATGGAAGGCATTACGGCGATCGTGACGGCGATCAAGGACAACGTGCGATGCGACACGGATGGACGCTCCGAAGGTTTAGGCGAAGAGCTGAGGGGATGGGGGGTTAGATGGTGGTGGTTGCCGCATTCCGGCCAGTGCGCGTCCTGCATCCGACCAGCGGGAGCGCAGCCATTCCGTGAGCCACAGCGGCAGCGAGCGCGTGCGCTCGAGCGGCTCCTGGCCGATCGTCGGCTTCAAGCCCGAGAGCATCTCGCGCGCCAGCAGTTGCACCGCCGCCATGTCGTTGCGTGGCGTCGCCGGCTTGCCAAGCGAGCTCGCGATGCCGGTGTCGGCGACAAGCACGCCTTCATCGGCCAGCAGCACATTCTCCGGCTTGAGCTCGCCATGCGAGACGTCGGCTTCGTGGGCATGGGCGAGGCCGCTCAGCACGCCACGCAGAATATCGACGGCTCGCGCCAACGGGATCGGGCCGTTGTTGCCGATCCAGGCGCGCAGCGTGGTGCCGGGAACGAAGGGACGCGTGTGATAGACAAAGGAACCGGCGCGGCCTGCGCCGCGCGGCCGCACGAGATTGGGGTGGCTGAGCCGCTCCCCGATCAACAGGACGGCGCGCTCGAATTGCAGATCGTTGATGCCGAGCGACAGCGCGGCCGGTAGAACTTTGACGAGGAGCTCGGTACCGTTTTCCGATTGTGTTGCGACGAAGAGCCGGTATTCACCGACCGGCCGGACTTCGCGCTCAATCCGGTACAGCGGGCCGAGCGCGGCCGCGAGGGCGGCGCGGAGTTCGGACATTGTCGCAAGTTAGCCCGCGTATGCGGGATGGGAAGGGACTATTCGCCTGTTTCCCGTCTAATCCCTTCGTAAAGGGAGCGAGCCCGCTGCCGTTCGCTAGACGAGCCAAAGATCTTCTCCCCATCAAAGCGGCCGTTCTCGATGAAGATCTCCGAAATCTTGGTGCCCGCCGTCACACTGCCCGCGACGAAGACACCGGCAACCGAAGTCTCCAGTGTGTTGGGGTCGACCTTCGGCCGTCCCGTTTCTGGGTCGAACACGATGCCGATCCGTTTGAACAACTCGAAATCGGGATGAAAGCCGATCAGCGGATAGACTCGCGTTGCGGGGATGTGTTCGTCATTGCCGAGCGCGCCGCGCACCAGCACGTCACGCGCCGTGATCTCCACGACCTGGCTGCCGAGCCGCGCCTGGATTTCGCCGGCCTTGATGCGGTTTTCGAGATCGGGACGCAGCCAATACTTCACACTCTTCGGCCACGCCGGTCCGCGATAGACGATCGTCACACGCGCGCCGGCGCGGAACAACTGCAGCGCCGCCTCGACCGCCGAGTTCTTGCCGCCGATGACGACCACGTCCTGACCATAAGACAGATGGGCTTCGTCAAAGTAGTGACGCACGTGCGGCAGGTCTTCACCGGGTACGGCGAGCTTGTTGACGTGATCGAAGTATCCCGTCGCCAGCACCAGCTTGTCGTAGGAGATCGCAGCGCGTCCCAATCGCGTCTCGACTTCGCGGGCACCGACGAGTTTGGTGTAGGTCTGCACCCGGATCCCTTCGGCGCGCGCGACGCCGCGATAGTACTTCAGGGCCTCTTCGCGCGTCGCTTTGGCGCCGGCGCAGACAAGCGGGTGATTGCCGATCTCGAGACGCTCGGGGGTCGTGAAGAAGGTCATGTTGATGGGATAGCGAACGATCGAATTCGCCAGGGCGCCCGCGTCGATTACGAGGGGGTCGATCCCCCGTCGTTTGGCCGAGATGGCGCAAGCGAGGCCGATCGGCCCAGCGCCGGCGATGATGGCGGATTCCACTAGCGTTTCGGCCGTGCCAACCCGAGCCGCTCCCGCACCTCCGGCTTCACGCTGTCAAGAAGTTCTTTCGGCTGCTTGCCGAGCATGCCGCTGATGTCGGTCGTATCGAGCCCGGCCATCCGCGCTTCCACGATCACGCTTTCGAAATGCATCCGCGCTTCCTGAATCATCGCGCCGAACGGGCCGGTTCCGGAGTCTCGCTCACCGACGGCCAGGGCGAGGAGATAGAGGTCGCGGGCGCCGTCGAGGCGCTGGGCGAGGTAGTGCTGCGTGTTCGCAGGAGTCGGTGCTGGCATGCGATGTCTCTGGGCTGGGGGCTGCGGGAATACTACTCACGCGCGACGCTTTCAGCGCGTGGGGCGTCTCTTCTAGCATGATCGCCTTCCTCGCCCTCGCGGCCGTCTTCCAAATCTCCGAGGCTCGTGTCGACAGCCTCGCTAACGCGCAACAGTTCTCCGGCGTCATCCTGGTGGCCAAAAACGGCACCCCGCTCGTCGAACGGGCGTACGGGATGGCCGACCGGGAAGCCGGGCGGGCGAACGACCTCGAAACCTCCTTCAATATCGGCTCCATCAACAAGCTCTTCACGCAGGTCGCGATCCGGCAGCTCGCCGACGCCGGGAAGCTGAATCTGGACTCGACGCTCGCGCGCGCCTGGCCCGACTATCCCAACCAGGACATCGCGCGCAAAGTGACGATCCGCCAAATCCTCACGATGCAGTCAGGCATCCAGGGAAACATCTTCGCCGCGCCGGCGGGCAAGACGCGCCACGACGTGGTGAGCCTGCAGGACTACTTCGAGCTGTTCAAGAACGAGCCGCTGCAGTTCGAGCCGGGATCGAAGCAGCAATACTCCAATGCGGGCTACATCGTGCTCGGCCTGTTGATCGAAAAGCTGTCAGGCGAGAACTACTACGAGTACATCCGGCGCCACATCTACGAGCCGGCCGGCATGACGCAGACGGGGAGTTGGCGGGTCGATCGCTGGCCGGCGAACACCGCGATTGGGTACACGAGGGGCGGCCAGGATGCGCCTCCGACCACGCCCCTCCAACGCAACACCGACTTCCTCCCGGGCAAGGGCAGCTCCGCGGGCGGTGGCTATTCGACAGCGCACGATCTGCTGCGCCTGATGAATGCCCTTCGCACCCACAAAATCGCGAGTGCGCCCGAGGCCGGAAATGTGGGAGTGGCGGGTGGTGCGCCGGGATTGAACGCGGCCGTGGAAGGCGATTTGCCGGGCGGCTACGACGTCATCGTGCTCGCGAACCTCGATCCGCCGGCCGCGGAGCGAGTCGCGCGGCTAATCCGCTCGGCGTTGGCCCCTTAGTGCGGGCCCGGGGACCCCGGGCTTCGCGCTGAGCCGCGCACGATGTCCACGCGCAGCTCCACCCAGCCATCGACCTGGCGATACTCGACGCGCAGCTCGTGCCGGCCGGCTGAGAGTGGCGCGTAGTCGACCTGTGATTCGTGGGGTGTCCAGTCGTCGATCGCCAAGACGCCATCGATCCAGACGCGAATCCCGTCGTCGCTAATGGTGCGGAGCGAGTAGGTGCCGGGTGGCAACTCGACGGGGCCCGTTGCCGAGAGCGACCAGTTGCTACTCTGCGGCCGGTACCACATAAAATCGAGTCTCCTCGCTACGCGGGTTGAGTCAGGGAAAACAATCGTCCAATCGATCCGCGGCTCGAACCATGCGTACGAGAAGCGCACCCCGTGCGACTCGAGCGTCAGCTGCCAGTCGTTCACGGAGTCTGGCAGGACGGAAACGTCAATGGCGTCGCCGATCGCGCCGATCGTCCGCGAGAGCCGCACGCCGCGCTCGGACACGACGAACCACCTTCCGGGCGGACCGAGCGTGACAAGTTTGAGCGGGTTGGCGCGCGTCGAATCGGCGACAGCGGGCCACAATTTGGGCGTGCTGTAATCGTACGGCCCCCACTCGTCCACGATGATCGCGGCGCGATCTCGCTCGGAGAGGTAGGATGCGGGGAACTTCATGGACTCGTTGATCAGACCGGTGATGAGGGACGGAGGTGGCTGGCGAAGCGTGGTGGAGGTCGTGTCCAGGCCTGTCGTGTTGCGCGTATTCAGTGTTGTCCGGTTGCCCACGAATTCGTTTCCCAGAATCCTGTAGTCTCGGCTCCGCGTGTCGTGGTGCTTCGGATAGCCCCAGTCGGAAGCCGCGATGGAGTCGGCCCACAACCTGATCGCCGTCGAATCGCGATCGAACCGATTCCCGATGATCATGTTGTCCTGGCCGTGCTCGATCGCGATGCCGGTCCGGTTACCCTTGAAGTCGTTGTCGCTAATCTCCGTTTCGAAGCTGTATCCGCCCCACACGCCGTACTCGCTGCCCCAGGCGCGATTGGCGACGATCCGGTTGCGGCTGAACGTGGCCTCGACACCATTCGCCGTCGCGTAGCTGACGTCGTTCCCGTAAAAGAGATTGTCGTTCGCCCCGCCCGTGCCGGAATCCATCGTCGTCTGACCGGCCCACAGGAAGACGCCGTCGCCGCCGTGCGTCAGGGAGTTGAACGCGACGATGTTGCGGCAGCTCTGCTCGAACAGCAGCAAGTCGGCTGAATCCTGTCCGCGCGAAAAGAAGCGATGGCTGTAGCCGCGGACGTTGTAGTCGAGCTGGTTGTGGATGATCGTGTTGTCGGAAGAGCGATAGAGTCCGATGCCCAACCCTGAGTTGAACGAGAAGTTGTTGTCGCGGATCAGCACGCGGTGGGAGCGCACCAGCAGCACGCCATTCATGCCGCGCAGCGCGACGTTGTCACGCAGCTCCGTGGTGTCCACGTCTTCCAGATAGATCGCCGCGCCGAACCGCAGCCATTCTCGATTCTCGTTGTGATGAAACGACAGCCAGTCCACCAGGCTCTCGTGCTCTCTCAGGCTGAAGAGCCTGGGCTTCCAGTTATCGCTCACGTCGTTGCCCGTGAGCACGAGCCGGCGGGTCCGCCGCGCAAGAATCCCCACCTTGTAGCCGCGGATGCGCGCGTTCTCGATCCGCACCCAGCTGCCGCCGTCGATCACGAGCGCGGTGTCTGTCCCCAGGTCGGGCGCGCTGTCGGGACTGATGCCTTGAAGCACCGCGCCGCGGAAATCGACGTTGATGTTGTCACCACGGATGACGACCGGCGGGCTTCCAGGGGGGAACTGGTACGTCTTCCGCGCGACCGCGACCGAGCGGGTGATGACCATCCCGGGTTGGAGCTCGACTACACGTGGCCCTTGCGCAAGCACCAGTGCGAGCAGCAGCATGATCACAAATTATGCACGGGAACGAACTTCCGCTCATCAGCGCGCTGCCGTTTGCCGTGCTGCTTCTCGTCATCGCGTTTGCGCCGCTTGCCATCCCGGCGTGGTGGCATCACAACCGCAACAAGGCGCTCGTTTCACTCGTGATTGCGGCGCCGATTCTGCTGTACCTCGGCAGGACCGCTCCCGAGCTGCTCAATGAGAAGTTCCACGAATACCTGGGCTTTATCGTCGTCATCGGCGCACTGTACGTGATCGCGGGGGGAATTCACATCCAGGGCTCGCTCGCCGGGACGCCGGCCGTGAACACCGGCGTGCTGGGGCTGGGCGCCGTGCTCGCCAACCTGCTCGGCACCACCGGCGCGTCGGTCCTCCTGATCCGGCCCCTGCTCCGGGCGAACAAGAGTCGCAAGCGCGGCGCCCACATCGTCATCTTCTTCATCTTTATCGTCGCGAACTGCGGCGGCCTGCTCACTCCCATTGGCGACCCACCCCTGCTCCTCGGCTACCTGAAGGGCGTGCCGTTCGACTGGACGCTCAGGCTCTGGCCCCAATGGCTCACGCTCAACGGCATCCTGCTCGTGGTTTTCAACCTCTGGGACCAATGGGCGCTCAACAAGGACGAGAAGGAGCTGCCGGGCTCGCAGCACGAAGAAGTGCTGGTGCACGAGCCGCTGCGCATCGAAGGCGGCATCGAGATGCTGGTGTTGCTCGCGATTATCGCGACGATCCTGATGGCAGGTAGCCCGCTCATAATCCTCGGGCTCGCGGTGCTGGGCTATTTCGCCGGTTCGGGCGAGCGACGGGCGCAGAATGCTTTCACGTTTGGGCCCATGATCGAAGTGGCCGTGCTGTTCGCGGCGATTTTCGCGACGATGGCCCCGGTGCTCGAAATGCTGAACGCCTGGGCGCAGCGGCCCGACTTCGGATTGACCAAGCCCGCGCACTTCTTCTGGGCCTCCGGAGCGCTGTCGAGCGTCCTCGACAACGCGCCGACCTATCTCGCCTTCGCCGCCAGCGCCGCCGGTCTCCAGGGCGTCGCGCCGCACGGCGCCTACATCGGCACGATGGCGCTGAACCCGGAGGCGGCGAAGCTCCTCGCTGCCATTTCGACGGGGGCGGTCTGCATGGGGGCCAACACGTACATCGGGAACGCGCCGAACTTCATGGTAAAAGCGATAGCCGAAGAGCACGGGGTGAAGATGCCGTCCTTCTTCGGCTACCTGGGTTATAGCATTGGGATTTTGGGCCCGCTGTATATCGCTATCTCATGGATCTTCTTCCGCACGTAAGCCATCCAACGCGCGCATACGGGCTGCGGTGGCGATGCGCGTCGTTTCCTCAATCAGCGTGTCCCAATGCCGACGCCCGATGCGGGATCGCACGCGCTGCTGCACGCGCTCCCAGCGTGGGAGGGCGCTCTGCAGTTGGCGTTTGCCCGCCGGCAGGATGGTCCAAAGGCGCTCCCGACGGTCGGTACCGGGCCTGCTACGAACCCATCCCCGTTGCACCAGCGGTGCCAGCGTTCGCGTGAGAGTCGTGCTGTCGATCACCAAGAACTCGCCGAGCGCCTGTTGCGTCATGGGCCGGCCCTCATGCCGCGCGAGCACTTGCAGCAGGGTGAGGGTCGCGGCACTGACACCGGTTCCCCCAAGGGCTCGGTCGTAGAGCCGTGTCATGGCGCGCGCGGCGCGACGCAGGCTCGCGCACGCGCACACCAGATCCGGCAGGATGTCAGCGCGCATTGATCCGGCGGAAGAGGACAGTGTGACTGGCAGCCAGCACTGGCACGAAGAAGAGCGGTACTAAAATGAGCGGTAGGCGCACGAGGGGCTCAACCCCGGGCACGAGTGCCTGTCGAGCCACCCAGGCCGCGGTGCTCACCGCAACCAGGAGATCGAGCAGGCCGAACAGGTTCCAGGCGTTGAAGGCCAGTTTGTGGCGTGCCGGTGACTGCGCGAACGCGACGAATCCCAGTGCGATCAGTGCGGCTAGTATGTCCCCCCAACCCGCGCGCTGGGCGAACATCGGCGCTAGCACCCCCCGCGCGCCCAGCCACAGGAAGACCACGCCAACGAGCCGAACACCGTGCATGCCAACCAAAACGCGCCACGGCAGGGCATCGACCCAGGCGCGCACCGAGCGTATGGCGGTGGTGGCGATGATCGCTGCCGCGACCAGCGCCAGGATGATCAGTTGAGGTCCCGGAAATGCGAGGCGCGCGAGAAAACCGGTTGCACCAAGAGCAAGCGCGGCGATCAGCCAGAGGACGACGGCGATCGGTACGGTGCGGGGCGTCGGGAGCACGGCGGTGGTCATGGGGTGTCCTTGAGGTGGTAAAGGGAATATAGCTGTATATACATCTAGTGTCATAGAAGACAACAAACCCCGGGGGAAGGTTCCCCCGCCCTCCTGGGCACTGGAATTGTTATGATTGACTCGTGTCTTTAACGCCCTTCGCCCAGCAACGTCGCGCAATCGAAGCGCCCCTCGGCCCGGTACTCGTCGTCGCCGGCCCCGGTGCGGGCAAGACCTACTGCCTCATCTCGCGGATCCAGCATCTCATCGCGGGCGGTATGAACCCGCAACGCATCTGTGCCGTCACGTTCACCAACCGTGCCGCAGAAGAGATCGCCGTGCGGTTGGGTGAGCGCGCTGAGCAGATCACGCGCGGGACGATTCACGCATTCTGCCTCGCTCTCCTACGCGATCATCCTGACGCGGTCGGACTACAGCGTGGCTTTGGAATCGCGGACGAACAGTATCAGGATGTGATCCTGCACCGGCTGCGCGTGCCGGCCGAGCGGCGCAGTGGGGTGCTGAGCCGGTTTGGGCGTCATCGCTTTCAGCAGTATGTGCTGCAGTCGGATGAGGCTCGGCTCTATCGCGAATACATGAGCTGGCTCGCCCATCGCAACATGGTCGATTTCGACGACTTGATCGTCAAAGCCGAGCTGCTGCTGCGCCAGTCCATCGCGGAAGACATTCCCAAGCGATGGGACTATCTGCTCGTCGACGAATTCCAGGACGTGAACGCGGTGCAGTACGACTTCTTGAAACATCTCGCGGCACCGCACAACAACTTCTACGCGGTGGGTGACGACGAGCAGTCGATCTTCGCCTGGACGGGCGCCGACCCGATGGTGCTGGAGCGGTTCCGCCGCGATTACGAGGTCGATCCCATCATCCTCGACAAGAACTGCCGGTGTTCCCGTCAGATCTTCGAGACCGCGCGGCGCGTGCTCACCCAGAATCCCCGCCTGTTCGACAAACAGCTCACGTCCGATATCGAATCGCCCCACGAGGTGGCCGTCCAGTCGTTCACGGACGAGTACGAGGAAGCCAAGTGGTTACTTGCCGATCTCGGCACGGCGACCGATGCGGCGATTCTGTATCGCAAGCATCGCATCGGGGAGTACCTCGAAGGCCAATTACTCCGGGCCGGCATCCCATGCCGGTTGGCGCGCGGCCGCTCGCTGATCGAAGACAGAGTCATCGGCTACGTGATCGCGGCCCTGCGGATCGTCCGCGCTCCCGACGACGCTGCGGCGCTCCACGCGTTCGCGCAGGTGGTGCTGTCCGAGCACTTCCTGCAGGAAGTCGAGGCGGCACTGGATGAGAACGAACCGTTCCTCACGTCGCTGCGGAAACTCGCCACCCGCCGCGTGAAGGGCGATCCCGATACGCGGAAGCTCTGGCGCTTGATCTATCAGGTCGAAAACCTGCGGGCGCTGCCCCGTGCACACGACTCGCTCGCCGCGGTGATCGACGAGATCCTCACGCAGACGGCGGGCCCGTATCGCAACAAGCTCGAAGAGCGGCACGATGAATTGAGCGATCCGGCGGCGTGGCCTGAAGCAGTTCGGCTGTGTGAGCTGCTCGCGAAGCCGGAACCGCTGTCGGTCGCCCCGCGCGGAGGTGCGGAGATCGCGATTCGCGGAATGATTGCCGCCGCGGGCCTGCATCGCGTAGGGATTGGCGCTAATGGCATTGCAGCGGACGCGCTCACCGTCTTCAAAGCCCTCCAGCTGCTCCATTCGCGCGACATGACGCCGCTCGCGCGCTTCGTCACCTTCGATTTCGAAACCACGGACAAGGACGTCGAGACGTGCGGGGTGGTCGAGATCGGGGCGGCGCGCGTCGTGAACGGCGAGATCGTGGACCGCTTCCATGCGATGGTCAACCCGTACAAGCCGATCAGTGCCGGTGCGACAGCGACCCACGGCTACACCGACGCGGACGTGGCACGCGCGCGGTCGTTCGCCGAGGTCTTACCGCAGTTTCGCGCGTTCCTTGGCGACGACGTCGTGATTGCGCATAACGGCCAGAAGTTCGATATCCCCGTGCTCAAGCGCCTGGCCGCCGGTCAGGAACGTGTGGACGAGCTCGTGTTCTACGACACGTACCTGCTGGCGCGCTCGCTGTCCACTGCTCGCGCGTCACAGGAGGATCTTGCCCATCGGTTTGGGATTGATTGTGGGCGCGCACACCACGCCCTGGATGACGCCGTCACGCTCACGCACGTCTACCGTGAGCTGGAAAAGCAGCGGGCGGTGCGCGCCCGCAAAGCGGTGCTCGCGAATGTGCTCGACTATCTCGCCCTCGCGTTCGCGCTCGAAGGCCCGTCGGACAACGCCGAGCGTCGCATGCTCTTCGACATCGGCAAGTACCGTACGCTCGGCCCGTACAGCGATGCACTCGAGTTTTATGCGACCACACGCACGCCCGACAGCCCAACGGTCGACAGCATCATCGAGCTCCTCGGCGGCCACAAGCTCATGGCGCGGATGCGCGTAGCGCGCGATCCGACGCAACGATACGCCGCGGCAATTGCCAGACTCCGGGCGCTGATCGAGGACTGCCCGCCGGCGCTGGACGCGGCAATCGACCAGCTGCTCGAGCGGATCGCCCTGTCGTCATCGGAAGACGAGGAGGCGCGCCACGACCGCGTCAATCTGCTCACACTCCACTCGACCAAAGGGCTCGAGTTCTCGCGCGTCTACATCGTCGGCGTCGAGGACAATCAGATCCCAGGCGTCAAGACGGTGACCAACAACATCGTCGAGGAAATCGAGGAAGCACGCCGGCTGTTGTACGTGGGGATGACACGCGCGCGCGAGCGGCTCGTGCTCACGCGCGTTGAGAAGCGCTGGAATCAGCCCTCGGGCGGCAGCAGCTTGCTCGAGGAGATGGGCTTACGGCCGCTGGACCTGCGGGATCCGAATCTCCGCCCTGCTCTGCTTTGAAAGCGCCGTATCAGCGCCGATCTCCGGCCCGTAGACGCGCCGCAGTGCCGCGAGATACTGGCCCTGGAGCCCCGCGAGCGTTTTGTGCTCCTCACTGACCGCGGCGCGCAGCTCGGGATGGGTGAGGAAATCGAATAGGACCGCGGCTTCGATCTGCGCATCGATCAGAAAAGCTTTGTGACCGATGTCGCCAAACGTGTCGTCGCGCATGCCGTAGGTGTGATTCGCAAAGCTCGAGCTGCGCGTGGTGATGCCGACCCCCGGAATCTCGCGACTCACCCACCCCGTTTCCTCGTATCCCGCCGGCCGCCCCCTCTCTTCCTGTAGCCCGGCGGCGCCGAGCTTCTTGGCGTAGGCAAAGAAGAGCTCTTCGAGCGCGGCGACGGTCACGCCGTCGCGGTACTCGCCGTAGCGCGAGATCGCGACTTCGGTCTCGGTCATCTGCGCGGCGCCCTTCGCAGCATCATCCATCATGCGCGCGATGTGCTCGAGATACACCTCGTCCGGGAAGCGAATGAAGTAGTCCACGACGGTGTGGTCGGGCACGACGTTGGGCGCGATGCCGCCCTCCGGAATGACGCCTTGCACGCGGTGGTCGGACCGCCACGTCGAGCGCAGGTGATCGACCGCGGAGTAGAACTGCACCGCCGCCTCGAGCGCATTGCGGCCGTTCCACGCGGTGAGCTGGTGCGCGGGGCGGCCGGTGAAGGTGTACTTCACGGCGTCGATGTTGAGGCAGCAGACGCCGAATCCTGGCCGATCGCGCCGCGTCTCCACCGACGAATGGCTGCGCACCAGGATGTCGGCCCCCTTGAAGACCCCCGCCCGCCACATGATTCCCTTCGCCGGCGGATCGACTTCCTCGGCCGGCGTGCCGTAGATGATCACGCGACCCGGGACGCGCGCCTGGGCCATGTGTTCCATGAGGGCGCGCGCCGCCGCGAACGCCACGGGGCTCTGCGCGTTGTGCTGATCGCCGTGGAAGTCGCCCTGCGTCCCGCGCAGCGCGTCGTACTCGGCGATGAGGCCGAGCGTTGGACCGTTCGGGCCGGCCGGCGAGGTCCAGCGCGCGACGAACGCCGTCGGCATCTCCGCCACGCCCGTGTCGAGCTGGAAGCCGTAGCTCCTGAGCAGCTTGGTCAGCGTGTCGACCGCCTGGAACTCGTGCCACCCGACCTCGGGATGATGGCCGATCCAGTCCGACACGCCCTGCATCTCACCATTCCAGACGGTCGCGACGCGCGCGAGCACGCGATCGCGCGCGGCATCGGTGCGCAACGCAAGGCGCTGCGCGTTCTCGGTCGGCTTGAGCCGAGCCTCGAGCGAGTCGATCTGGCGGAGAATGCCGCCCGCGGCTTCGCGTTCGATGTCGGTCGATTGGGTCAGGACAACCAGCGCAAGGAGAAGCGGAGTCATTGTACCATCCCGAAGCGTTTGTTTTGGGCGGTCATCTTGAGAAAGTAGCGCAGCCGCTGCTCAAAGACTTCGCGCCTGTGGCGCGCCGCGTCAATCCAGCCGACGCGAATCCGCTTATACGACGCGGGGAATTTCTGGAAATTCTTCCAGGTGGTAGGGTCGGCTTTCAGGCGCGCGAGGATGTCGGTGGGAAGTTTGGACCGACCCGTGCCCGTGTGCTCGATAGCGGCGAGCCCCGCTTTGGTCATGCGGCGGGCCTTGATCAGCCGTCGCACGCGCTCGCGATTCATGTCGGATAGCTTGCTGGTCTTTCTTCGCGGCGAATAGCGCTGCGCGTACTTGTGCTCGTCGATCGGCTTCAGGATGCTGTCGATCCAGCCGAAGCAGAGCGCTTCGTCGACCGCGTCGTTGTAGGGGATGCGTGGCTTGCCGCTCGCCTTCTTATAGTAGACCAGCCAGATCTCCGGCGCCGATTTGTGGTTCTTGGCGAGCCAGCTTCGCCACTCCTTGCGGTCTTTCGCGTAGAAGGTCTTGCCGACCCTCACTGCGTCACCTTGATCTTCAACGGAACCACCATCGTTCCCCACTGCAACCGCAGCATCGCGGAATCGGCGTCCACCAGCGGGAAGTAGTACGTGAGAGTCTCGAACGGCGGGCCTGTCTCCGTGGCCACGGTCACGCGGAGCGCGTCCTGCGACTCGCCCGGATAGTTCGTGTGCCAGCCGCCGATCCCCTTATTGAAGATCACGGTCCAGGGCTTGGGCGGTTCTTCCGGAATGGTCCACAGCGAGTAGCGTCCGGCGGCGAGCCGCTTGCCCTCGATCATCACGTCGTTACTGAACGAGATGGTCGAGACCGAGTCCGCGCCGGGATGCCACATGCGATCCCAGTGGACCAGCGAGCCGAAGAGCTCTCGGCCCCGCGCGACGGGGCGATTGTAGGAGATTACGATGTCGGTATGACCGACCCGCTGCGTCACGGAACCGTGTTGGCTGCGCGGGACTTGTAGTAGGGACAGCAGTAATAGAATCATAGGCCTCCCTCTGGAGAATCTATGCCTCAGACGGTTTTGGTCACGGGTGCCTCGTCCGGCATCGGTCAGGCGATCGCACAGCTGCTCACCGCGCGCGGCTTCACCGTATTCGGCACCTCGCGGAAACCTACCGGCAATCTCATCCCGCTCGACGTGCGTTCCGACGATTCCGTACGCGCCTGCGTGGAGCGTGTCGGAAAGATCGACGTGCTCGTCAACAATGCCGGCTATTCCCTGATGGGATCGGCCGAGGAGACCAGTCTCGATGAGGCGAAAGCCCAGCTCGAGACCAATTTCTTCGGGGTTGTCCGGATGGTGAAGGCCGTGCTACCTGGTATGCGCAAAGCGGGCGCGGGCAAGATCATCACCATCGGCTCGCTCGCCGGGATCACCGCGATCCCGTTTGGCGCGTTCTACACCGCCAGCAAATTCGCGCTCGAGGGCTACACCGAGGCACTGTGGCACGAGCTGCGACCCTTCGGCATTCACGTCACGCTGATCGAGCCCGGCTTCATCGCGACGCCGATCGGCGAGAGCACGCAGATCGCGGCCGCGCCGCTCTCGGCATACGACGGCGTCCGCCAGCGGGCCACGCACGCACTCGACCAGCATGTGAAGGACGGCATCTCGCCCGATGCGGTCGCCCAGCGAGTGCTGCGCGTCATCCAGAGCCGCTCTCCAACGCTGCGCTATCGAGTGGGAATGGATGCCGCCTGGTTCCCGCGCCTGAAGAGCGTGCTGCCGTGGCCGCTATTTGCTGTCGGCGTCAGGCGCACTTTCGCCGTGTAGGTGCCGGACGGTCTCAATCGTATCGGCGTCTGCGGGTTTCTTGTCGTCGCGATATCGGACGACGCGCGCAAACCGCAGCGCCAGGCCGCCGGGATAGTGCGGGCTGTCCTGCAAGCCGTTGAACGCGATCTCGACGACGAGCTCGGGCTTTACCTCCACCACGTGGCCAATTTCTCTTACCTTCAGCGCCTGCAGTTTCTTCGTTTGCCATTCGAGCAAAACGTCGGTCAACCCCTTGAATGTCTTGCCGAGCATGACGAACCCACCCTTCGAGTCGCGCGCGCCCAGGTGCAAGTTCGACAGCTTCCCGTGCCGGCGGCCGTGGCCCCACTCGGCCGCGAGCACGACGAGATCGAGCGTGTTGGCCTTTTTGATCTTGAACCACGCGCCGCCGCGACGCCCCGCTGCGTACGTCGACTCGAGGGCCTTGGCCACGAGACCCTCCTGCCCGGCAGCAATGGCGGCGTCGAAGAAGTCCTGCGCGGCTCGCGCGTCTCCTGTGATGATGCGCGGCGGGCGGTATGCCTCGGGCAGTAATTTGCTCCGCGCAGAGTACGGCTGATCCAGTAGGGACGCGCCGTCGAGGTACAGGACGTCAAAAAAGAACGGGACAGCGCCGCCGAGGCCTTTCATTGTGTCCTGAAACCGGACCGGCCGCTTGTCGGCCGTCAAAACGACGGCTTCACCATCCAGTATCACCTCGGACATGTCCATGTTTCTGGATATGTCGACGATGGCGGGCAGCTCCGCGGTGATGTCGTTCAGCGTGCGCGAGTACACGCGGACCTTGTCCGCGTTTTTATGTACCTGAATCCGAATGCCATCGAGCTTGTACTCGAACGCGGTCGCGCCCTCTGCCAGCGCATCCTTCACGTCGGTCGCCGTCTTTGCCAGCATGGGCTTTATCGGCCGAAACAGCTCGATTTGGAAGCTGCCAATCTCCCCTTTCGCGACTGCCCCCAAGTCTCCGGCGAGCATCATCGCCCGCCGCACTTCCTTCGCGGGGAGGTCGCGCGCTTTGGCCAGCGCCTCGACCATGACTCCCTCGAGTGCGCCTTGCCGCAATTCTCCGCTCAACAGCCGGAACAAGAAGTCTTGCTCTTCTTTGGTTGCGCTCGAAAAGAGCTCCCCGAGCAGCCGCTGCTTTGCGCCGGCGGATCCCTTCCCTGTGGTGGCTGCGATTTTCTCGAGTAGGTCATCGACCGCGCGGAGCTCGAGTCGTGGCGCTTTAGCAGCGTGAGTCTTGGCCTTTTGCAGCGTCGCCCATCCCACTCCCGGCTTCGATTGCCGTATCGTTCCCGACAGATACGCGATCGCCAGCTCGACTTCAGCGGGGCCCGCCTGCTTGAGGAGATCGGCGAGGAGTTGGGTTTTAGCGAGACGACCGGCGGTCGCCGCGACTTGGTTGGACGTTACGACGAGGGTGGCGAGGAGCACCCGTGAAAGCTACGCACGGAAATGCAGGGGGTCGCGCAGGTTCTGGAGCTCGCGGTAATAGTAGAGCGCCGTCGGCCGGCGGTCTTTGAATCGCAACGACTTCAAGAATGCGAGCTCCTGGGCGGTTGCGGTGGCGCTGAGGTGGGGATCGCGCAAGAACTCGATCAACCCTTTTTCCTGTCCGCCATTCAGACGTTCTCCGTATTCGTAGCGCTTCTGCTCGCCGCTGGCGAGCACCACGGTGAGGGCGAATGTCGCCGGATCCCACTCCCATGACGCGACGTTGGCATCGAGCCGACTCCGCTGCTTCGGCGTGACGTGAAGCACGTCGCCACCCGGGTGCACGGCGTTGAGCAACGTCTGCGCGACCAGGCGCTCCAGCTCGCCGAACGACTGCCGCGCGATGATGGCGCGCACCGGCTCGACGTGGTCGGTCGCGCACTTGCGCAGCAGTAGCGCGCGCAATTCCGGAAACAGCGGGGTGACGTCGCCGAACCGGCGGATGTGCTCTTCCTTGCGGTGCGCCTCGGCGACACGCGCCAGCTCGCCATGCGGCAGCTTGAGGAAGCGATCCATCCGGTTGTAAATATCGGTGCGGTCGGGCGCGGGCGGCGCTTTCTTGTGCGTGAGCAGCTGTGAGACGTACGACTCCGTGACGCCGGCTGCGTCGGCCAGATCGCGCTGGTCGAGGTCCAACTCATCGAGCCGCTGCCGGATCACCAGAGCTACATCCACCTTAACCATCCTTCGTTAATAGCCGTACACTCTGAGCAGGTAACTTGACAAACTTAGTACAGTTGGGTACGTTGTGCCAGTTGGGTTGTGTCAGTGGAGCGATGTCCACGCAGGAGCTGTGAAGGAGCTTTCATGTACGCACGCAACGTCACGCTGCATCTCAAGGCTAACAAAGGCGCCGATTTCACCCGCACGCTCGAGACCGAAATCCTGCCGATGCTGCGCAAGCAGTCCGGCTTCAAGGACGAGATCACCTTCCTCGCCGCCGATGGCAACGAAGCTCTCGCGATCAGCCTGTGGGAAAAGAAAGAGAACGCGGAGGCCTACGGCCGTGATACCTATCCCGCCGTGTTGCAGACGCTGAATGCGGTCGTCGAGGGAACGCCGGAAGTCGACAGCTACGAGGTGTCGAACTCCACGTTCCACAAGATCGCGTCGCAGAATTCGAATCACAGTCAGCCGGTGACCCGCTAAGCGAAGCGAAGGAGTGTTCATGCTGGAGATTCACTGTCATTGTTGCGGCGGGTTCATTGGTAATCCAGCAGGGACAACGTACCGGGAGGCGCCGCTTGCGACGCCCCCGGTAGTTCCACACAGCGGGTTGTGCGTCTGCCGTCATGCCACGGTATACGGCCCGGCGCCGACGGCGGCCGAGGGCGTTCGCGGGGTGCATCACATCCGATCGGCGTCCCGCAATTAGCAGCAATCGTTCTGCCGCGCGAAGCCCGCTTGTCGTCGATCGCGGGCCGGCACGCTGTCCGGCGTGTCACCAGTATCTGGAATTCCGCACCGATCGGCTTGGCCGCATGGTGGAATACTGCCCCTGTGGCCATCGCACGTTTGTGGAGCGTCGCACGGGTAAGCGCGAGACGCCGGAGGAGCCGACCAAATGACGAAAGAAGTTGCACTCGAAATCGAAGGGACAGTTCAGGAGCTGCTCCGCAACTCCACGTTCCGGGTGACGCTGGTCAATGGTCATTCCGTGCTCGCCACGATCGCGGGCAAGATGCGGAAGTTTCGGATTCGCGTATTGGCCGGAGACAGAGTGACGCTCGCGTTGTCGCCCTATGATCTCACGCGGGGCAGGATCGTTTACCGCCACAAGTAGTCCTCAATGCCAACAACCAGCGCTGGACTTTTACTCTACCGCGATCGCAACGGGGTGCTCGAGGTTTTCCTCGTGCATCCCGGTGGACCGTTCTGGGCTCATAAGGATGAAGGCGTGTGGTCGATCCCCAAGGGCGAGTTCGAACCCGGCGAGGATCCGCTCGACGCCGCGCGCCGTGAGTTCACCGAAGAGACGAGCCTGACCGCAGCAGGAGAGTTCGTGCCGCTAAAGCCGCTCAAGCAGAAGAGCGGCAAGATCGTGCACGCCTGGGCCGTGAAGGGCGAAGCCGATCCGGCGCGCGTGCGCAGCAACAGCTTTGTATTCAAGGGTCGCGAGTATCCGGAAGTGGATCGCGCGGGGTGGTTCGGTCTCGCGGAGGCTCGCAAGAAGATTCTGCCGGGCCAGCTGGGATTTCTCGCCGAGCTGGAGCGTCTAGGCGCCTAGCTCCATCAGCGCGCCTTCGTGCTCGAGCAGCCAGCGCTTCGTATCCAATCCACCACCAAAGCCCGTCAGCTCACCCTTGGCACCCACCACGCGATGGCAGGGCACGATGATCGGAATCGGGTTCTTGCCGTTGGCGAGGCCGACGGCGCGCGTCGCGTGTTTGTCGCCGAGCAGTTTGGCCAGCGCGCCGTAGCTCGTCGTCGTGCCGTAGGGAATCTGGCGCAGGGCGTTCCACACCCGGTGTTCGAACGCGGAGCCGAGTGCTTCGAGCGGCAGCTCGAACGTGGTGCGCGTGCCCGCGAAGTATTCCTCGAGCTGCTGCCGCGCGCGCGCCAGAACTTCCGCCGCCGGCCCTGAGCTCGCTTCAACCCAGCCGGACTGGTGCGTCGGCGGGGGCCCGCGGCGCGAGGTCGGGAAAAAGACCCCCGTGACCGCGGTGTCGGAGGCCGTCACGACAAGCTCGCCGACGGGCGAAGGCAGGCGGGTGAAGGTCAGAGGCATATGATGGATAATAGTCGGGTTTTGCGCTCGCGCTGGCCGAATCTTCGCTTTGTGCCCGTCAGCAGCCGCAGAAGAAGATCACGAAGGTCGGCCATTCGATATAGTCGGCGATGTCGGCGGGAACAGCGAAAAGGCTGCGGAGCACGCCAGGTGAAGAACGCGTCGCGGTGGCGACCTCCACGCCGTTGATCATGATGCTCGTTGTGCCCACCAACTGACCCGCGGATGGATGCAGCGGGCCCGATACCGTACTGACCGAGTCGCCCTGCCAACTGAACGCCCACCCCGCCGTCGACCCGGTCGACGACGGACCTGGTAGCGTTGCATTGTGGCTGAATTCGAATCCACCGCCCGTCGAAGATCCTGCGAACGAGCCGTCACCGCCGGGCGGGATATTGTAGGGAATCGTCAAGTAAATGGTCCTGCCCCCGGGTGCTGTCGGCATTATGCCCGCCGAGATGGTGGCGCACTGACCGCAGGCGGTATCGGCGGGTAGGCGCCACACAACCCAGTCCGCGACCACGCTACCACCCGGGTGTGGCAGCGTAAATAGCGTGAAGCGCAGCATCGTGCTGTCGGGCCGGCCGCCGTTGTGTGCGTTCAAGGGCTCGAGGTAGGCGTAGCCGATTTCCACTTTGGAAGGCGCCGGCAACCCGGTGCTATCGATCGTGTAGAGTGTGACCTGCAGCTTGTTCGCCGGTGTACCCGCGCGTGTCGTGAGAAAGACGTTGTGCTGAACCGAGTTCCATTCGACGGTCTTGCCAAGGACCGTCGAATCCATGTGTTCGACGTCGAGCCCCCCAGCGAGCATCGGTAGCGCGAGAGCGCTGAAGCTCTTGAGCTGCGGCGCGCTCAGGCCAGCGTCGATCGTGTCCAGCTGCAGCGCAAGGGCGCCGATGTCTTTGAGTGGAAGCAGCGCTGGTCCACCGTTGTCGCTGCATGAGGCAGCGGCGAAAGAGGCGGCGGCGAGAAAAGCGGCGAAGGTGCGGCGAAGGCTCATGGGTGTAGTTTCCGCCTTGTGACCGTCCTTGTCGAGGCCGCCGTCGAATCGCTGAATGCCGCGCTTGCCGCCGCTGAAGGCGGGGCGGACCGCATCGAGCTCTGCACCGATCTCGCCCATGGCGGCACGACGCCGGACGAGAACGTCCTCCGCGCCTGCCGCGCGCAACTCACGATTCCTGTCTTTGTGTTGATTCGCCCGCGCGCGGGCGACTTCGTCTATACAGAGGCCGAGCATCAGGCGATGCTCGAGCAGATTCGCAGCGCGAAGGCGGCCGGGGCGGACGGCATTGTGACGGGCGCGCTGACAGACCCCGGGGCATCGCCCCGGGGTCAGCCGAACGAATCACGGACCATCGACCTCATCGCGGCCGCGCGACCACTGCCCGTCACGTTCCATCGCGCGTTCGATGCGTGCGACGATCTGTCGGCCGCGCTCGAGAGTCTGATTCGGCTCGGCGTCGAGCGCGTGCTGACGTCGGGCGGCGCGCCCACGGCACCCGAGGGTGCCGGCCGGATCGACCGGCTCGTCGTGCAGTCGAGCGGCCGGATCGAGATTCTCGCGGGCGGCGGGATCGACGCGAAGAACGTCGCTGCGCTCGTGCACGAGAGCGGAGTGCGGGAGATACATTTCAGTGTGAAGGATGCCGGGAAGGTACGGAAAGTACGCCGGGCGCTTGCTCCATCCGCCCGATGAGATCGCGTGACTAGGGTCTTCACCGCTGCCCTCTGGCCTGCAAGCGCCTACAACCGCGATCAGCTCCCCGAGCGCGTGCTCCAGTTCGGCAGCGGCATGCTGCTGCGCGCGCTGTGCGTGGCCGCGGTGGACTCGGCAAATCGCGCGGGCAAGCCCGCCGGCCGCATCGTCGTCGTCCAGAGCACCGCGGAAGGAGCATCCCGCACCCGCGCGCTGCACTCCCAGGACGGCGTGTTCACGCTGGTCGAGCGCGGGCTTTCCGGCGGCGCGCCATTTGAACGGATTAGCAAGGTCGGCGCGATCTCGCGCGCGCTCGCTGCCGACAGCCAGTGGGATGCGGTGCGCGACGTCGCGGCCAATCCGTCGATCCAGGTGATCATCAGCAACGTCTCGGAGGCTGGATTCCGGAGCGACGCACCCTTCCCTGCGCGGCTCACGGACGCGCTGCACGCCCGATTCACGCGCGCACGCGAGGCGCCGCCTGTCTTCGTCATTCCGACGGAGCTCGTGCCGGACAACGGCCCGCGCCTCGCGGCCATGGTTCACGATGTGGCGAAGAAGTACGACTCCGTCTTTCGCGACTGGCTCAAGGCACGCGTGCGATTCTGCTCATCACTCGTGGATCGGATCGTGACCGCGCCGCCGTCCGATCAGCTACTCGGCTATCGCGACGCGCTGCTCACTGTGACCGAGCCCTACGCTCTCTGGGCCATCGAGGCCGACCCCGCCGAGTTGCGCGCCGTGTTCCCGATCGAAAGCTCGAGTGTCGTGTTCGCGCCCGATATCACGTTCTACCGCGAGCGGAAGCTGCGCCTGCTCAACGCGGTGCATACGGCGACCGTGCCACTCGCACTCCTCGCCGGCGTCCGCACCGTGCGCGAGGCCGCCACTCACCCGCTGCTCGGCCCGTTCCAGAAACGGCTGCTGTTCGACGAGATCATCCCCGCGACCGATCTTCCGGTGGACGAGGCGCGCGCGTTCGCGCACCAGGTGCTCGAGCGGTTCGCGAATCCGTGGCTCGAACACGAGTACCGCGTCATCGCGACCAATCAAGAGGAGAAATTCAGGATTCGAGTGCTGCCCCTCATCATTACGTCCTTCAGGACGCGCGCAGTGGCCGAGCCGGCCCTTCAGGGCACGGATAAACCGGGGCCGTCCCACCTCACTCTCGCAGCCGCCGCGCATCTGACTTTCACACGCGCGCCCATCGACGCGTTGGGCGAAGCGGCGCAGATCCCCGAGTTCGTCGCGGCAACCACTCGTTGGATGGAAGTCCTGACTCGGGATGGCGCCGTGGCGGCGCTGGAGACCCTGCGATGTACATGACCTTCCGCTGGTTCGGGCCGACTGACCCGATCCCGCTCGCGCACGTCCGCCAGATCCCAGGCGTGAATGGAGTCGTGAGCGCGCTGTACGATGTGCCGGTCGGCGAGCGGTGGCCAAAAGACCGGCTCGCGCAGCTTCAGGACGACATCGCGGCAGCAGGACTGCGCCTCGCCGTCGTCGAGAGCATCCCCGTCCACGAAGACATCAAGCTCGGCCGGCAGTCGCGCGACCGGCTGATCGCGAACTACTGCGAGAGCATCCGCGCGATGGGCGAGCTCGGCGTGCAGGTCCTGTGCTACAACTTCATGCCCGTGTTCGACTGGCTGCGCACCGATCTCGCAATGCCGCTGCCCGACGGATCGACCGCGCTCGCCTACGACGATGCGGCGCTCGCCCGCATCGACATCGGACGCGGCACCGGCAATCTGCCGGGCTGGGCTGCGACTTATGATGCCGCCGAGCTGCGCGGGCTGCGCGAGGCGTACCGCGAGGTGCACGCCGAACGACTGTGGGATCACCTCGGCTACTTCCTCGAGCGCGTCGTCCCCGTCGCGGAGGAAGCCGGCGTGAAAATGGCGATCCACCCGGACGATCCACCGTGGCCCATCTTCGGGCTGCCCCGGATCATCTGTCGCGGCGCTGACCTCGAGCGACTCCTGAAGCTCGTCGACCGCCCCGCCAACGGCGTCACATTCTGCACAGGCTCGCTCGGCGCTCTGCCCGAGAACAATCTTCCGGAAATGGTGCGGCGGATCGGCGCGCGCATTCATTTTGCGCACTGCCGCAACGTGCGCATCACCGGCGAGCAGAAATTCCACGAGACGCCGCATCCCACGGGCGACGTGCCGCTTGCCGAGGTGTTGCGCGCGTTGCGCGACACGGGGTTCACGGGACCGATGCGCCCCGACCACGGACGGATGATCTGGGGCGAACGCGGGAGGCCGGGCTACGGCTTGTACGACCGAGCGCTGGGCGCGACGTATCTACAAGGACTCTGGGAGGGTCTAGGGGAGCGATGAAACTCATTCGATTCGGTGAACCGGGACGCGAAAAGCCCGGCCTGATTGTGAACGGTGGGCGGCGCGTCGATGTCTCAGGTTTCGGCGCCGACTACGACGAAGCATTCTTCGGCTCAGGCGGCCTCGAGCGACTGGCGCGCTGGCTCACGAAGGAAAAGCCGCCGACCGTGCCGGACGCCGTGCGGCTCGGACCACCGCTCGTGCGGCCGAGCAAGATCGTGTGCGTCGGGCTCAACTATCGCGACCACGCGAAAGAAACCGGCCAGGCGATCCCCGCCGAGCCCGTGCTCTTCTTCAAGGCGACGACCGCGCTCGCCGGTCCGAACGACGACGTCGTCATCCCCAAGGGGAGCACCAAGACCGACTGGGAGGTTGAGCTTGCGGTGGTCATCGGGCGCCGCGCGAGCTACGTCGAACGAGACGCCGCGCTCTCACACGTGGCGGGCTACGTGCTGCACAACGACTACTCGGAGCGGGCTTTCCAGCTCGAGCGTGGGGGCCAGTGGGTCAAGGGGAAGAGCTGCGACACCTTCGCGCCGCTCGGCCCCTTTCTCGCGACGCCCGACGAGATCCCCGACGTCCACAACCTGCACCTGTGGCTCAAGGTGAACGGCGAGACCAAGCAGTCCGGCTCGACCAAGGATCTCGTCTACGACGTGCCGACGCTCGTTAGCTACATCAGCCAGTTCATGACGCTCTTGCCCGGCGACGTCATCTCGACCGGGACTCCCGCGGGCGTCGGCATGGGGCAGAAGCCGCCGCGTTTCCTGGTCGACGGGGATGTGGTTGAGCTAGGCATCGACGGGCTGGGGTCCGCGCGGCAGCGGCTGCGAGCCTGGCGGCTCGAATGATCATTGATCAATGATCATTGATCATTGGACATTCCCGCGTCACGGAGGTATCCAGCCGCAACCGTAGCGTACTGTGCAATCGCAATTTCGGGCTCATCAATCGCGGGATGCCAGCGCTTCTCCCACTCGAAGCTGTAGGCCCCGCGGTAGCCAATCTTCGCGAGCGCCGCGATCTGCCGCTTCACGGGCACGTCACCCGTCCCGGTGAGGACGTAGCGGCGGTCGGTGCCCGCGGCGACGGAATCCTTGAGATGGGTGTGCCGGATGTAGGGTCCGAGCTTCGCGACTGTGTCCTCGGGCTGTTCCTTGCCCGACACGTACGTGTGATGCGCGTCCCACAGCAGTGCCACGTTGGGTGAGTCGGCTCGTTGCAAGATGTCGAGCAACGCGGGCGACTCCGTGAAGTCCCCGTGCGACTCGATCAGCACCGTGACGCCTTTCCCTTTCGCGTAGGCGCCGAGCTCGTGCAGCGACCCGGCGATGTGCGCGAGCATCGCGTCGCGCGGCACATCTTTCACGTACTCGTTTCCGAACACCCGCACGTACGGCGCGCCCAGGGCCTGGGCGAGATCGATGAAGCGGCGCGCCTCGTCGAGCTGCGCGGCGTGCTTCATCGGGTCCATGTCGTGCATCTGCGCCGACGCGCCGAGGTCGGAAACGACGAGTCCGTGGGCGGCGAGCTGCCGTTTCGCTTCGGCGAGATGCTCCGGCGCGAGCTCGGGCACCTTGGTGAGATCCATGTTCGTCAGGATCCCGCGGAGCTCGATCGAAGAGAACTGATGCTCCGCCGCAAAATCGAGGATCTTGGCCCACGGCCAGGTCGGACAGCCGAGCGTGGAGAAGCCGAGAGGCAGGCGTTCCCCCTCTCCGGAACGGAGAGGGGGCCAGGGGGTGAGGACGAGCGCGGCCGCAGTTGCGACAAACTCCCGGCGAGTAGTCATCGCGTGTTATGAAAGTAGCTTTGAGTCACCGTGACGCTCAACCCGTCCCCCGCCGCTAGTTCCCCCTCTCCCGAAGGGAGAGGGGGCCAGGGGGTGAGGACGCCGTATCGGTGGACGATTTGCGCCCTGCTCTTCGTCGTCACCACCATCAACTACATGGACCGCCAGGTCCTCAGCATCCTGGCGCCCACGTTGCAGCTCGAGCTCCACTGGTCGGAGTCGCAGTACGCGGCCGTCGTCTATTCGTTCACCCTCGTATACGCCGTCGGCTTCCTGTTCGCCGGGTGGTGGCTCGACTACGTAGGCGTGCGTCGCGGCCTTGCCACAGCGGTCGTCGTGTGGAGCCTCGCCGCGATCGGCCACGCGCTCGCCCGCACCACCGCCGCCTTCGCCGTCGCGCGCGCGTCCCTCGGCCTCGGCGAGTCCGCCAACTTCCCCGGCGCGATCAAGAGCGTGGGCGAATGGTTCCCCAAGGAGGAGCGCGCCCTCGCCACCGGCATCTTCAACGCCGGCACCAACACCGGCGCGATCCTCACGCCGCTCCTGGTTCCGCTGATCGCGCTCAACTGGGGCTGGCGCTGGGCGTTTGTGGTCACCGGCTCGCTCGGATTCCTGTGGCTGCTTTTGTGGCTCGCGTTGTACCGCAACCCAGAGGCCACCTTTGGCGCCCCTGCCGCCTCTGCCGCCCCTCGCGTGCCGTGGCTTCAGCTGCTCCGCGTCCGCCAAACCTGGGCCATCGTCGCCGGCAAATTCCTCGCCGACCCCGTGTGGTGGTTCTATCTGTATTGGCTGCCGAAATTCCTCGACAAGACCTACGGTATCAAGCTCGCGCAGGTCGCCCTTCCTCTTATTACGGTGTATGTAATCGCCGATGTGGGATCGATCGGCGGCGGCTGGTTGTCGAGCGCGCTGCTCAAGCGCAACTGGAGCGTGAACCGCGCGCGCAAGACCGCGATGCTCCTGATGGCGCTCGCGATCGTGCCGACGGCGCTGGCGCCGCGCGCCGGCAGCATGTGGACGGCGGTATGCATCATCGCGCTGGCCGCCGCGGCGCATCAGGGCTGGTCGGCGAACGTCTATACGCTCGCGAGCGACATGTTTCCGCCGAGTGCGGTGGCGTCTGTCTCGGGGATTGGCGGCTTCGCCGGCGCCATGGGCGGCGTGCTGTTCCAGTGGCTCACCGGCCGGATTCTCGACGCGACCGGTGGCAACTACGCGTCGATCTTTGCGGTTTGCGGATTTGCGTACGTTATTGCCTGGACCATTATCCATTTGTTGGCGCCGAAACTTGAACCAGCGCGCTTGTCATCCCGAGCGTAGCGAGGGACCTGCTTTTAGGGGAGCGTCTATGATCACAGCCGTTCTACTTCTCTCTGCTCTCCAATCCACGCCCAACACTCTCTCGCCTGCAGAGAAGGCGGCGGGCTGGCATCTCCTCTTCGACGGCCGCACCCTCCACGGCTGGCGCGGCGTCGGCTACGACACTGTGCCCACCGCCCACTGGGTCGTGGTCCACGGCACGATCAAGAAGGTCGCGACGGGCAACGTGCCGCGCGTGGCCGACGGCCGGCCGCTCGTCGGCGGTGATCTCATGACCGTCGACTCGTTCGTCGATTTCGAGCTGAGCTTCGAGTGGAAGGTCACGCCGGGCGCAAACAGCGGCGTCAAATACAACGTCTCCGAAGCGATGTCGATCGCCCAGGGCGGCGCGGGCACGCAAGGCGGGCCGACGCACTCCGCGCTCGGCTTCGAGTATCAGGTGCTCGACGACGCCCGGCACGAGGACGGCAAGCTGCCGACGCACCGCGCCGCCGGTCTGTACGATCTGATCGCGCCCAATGCCAAGAAGCAGCTCCACGCCGTCGGCGAGTGGAACCACTCGCGCATCGTCTTCCGCGGCAATCACGGCGAACACTGGCTCAACGGCCAGAAAGTCGTCGACTTCAACCTCGGCACCGCACACATGGATTCCCTGCTCGCGGCGAGCAAGTACAAGACGATTTCCGGATTCGGACAGAAGCGTACCGGGCACATCGTCTTGCAGGACCACGGGGACGAAGTCTATTTCCGGAGCATCAAAGTGAGGCCACTATGAAGCGCCGTCGGTTTATCAAGACAGTCTCGAGCGCTGCGATGGGTATCGTCGGCGCGCGCGCGCCGCTCTTCACCCGATGCTCGCCGAGCGAGAAGGTCGTCGTCGCGGTCATGGGCTTGAATGGCCGTGGGTCCGTGCTGGCGAACGTGTTCGCCAAGTCGCCCAACGCCGTGGTCGCCGCGGTGTGCGACGTGGACTCCGCGGTGTTAGCGAAGGCCGCCGCGGCCGTGGGCCAAGCGCAGGGCAAACAGGTGAAGCCCCTCGGTGACTTCCGCCGCGCGCTCGACGACAAGTCGATCGACGCGCTCGTCATCGCCGCGCCCGATCACTGGCACGCGCCCGCCGCCATCCTCGCCATGTCGGCCGGCAAGCATGTCTACCTCGAGAAGCCGTGCGGCCACAACGCGCGCGAAGGCGAGCTGCTCGTCGACGCGCAGCGCAAACACAACCGAGTCGTACAGATGGGCACCCAGCAGCGCTCGGCGCCGCGCTCAATCGAGGTTCTGCAGGCGGTCCGCGAGGGACTCATCGGGAAGCCCTACCAGGCCCGCGCCTGGTACGCCAACACGCGGGGCACCATCGGACGCGGCAAGGTCGCCCCGGTCCCCGGGAATCTCGATTACGAGCTGTGGCAGGGCCCCGCGCCGCACACGCCCTACCACGACAACGTGATCCACTACAACTGGCACTGGTTCCGCCGCTGGGGCACGGGCGAGATCTGCAACAATGGCACGCACGAGATCGACGTGTGCCGCTGGGCGCTGGGCGTGGACCGCTGCACCCGCGTGACGTCGACCGGTGGTCGCTATCACTTCGACGACGACTGGGAGTTCCCCGACACGCAGGAAGCCGTGTTCGAGTTCCCCGGCGGCAAGACCATTATCTGGGAAGGACAGAGCTGCAACGGCCTCACGACCTACGGCCGCTCGCGCGGCACTGCAATCCTCGGCACGACCGGCAGCGTGGTGATGGACCGCGACGGGTACGTCGTCTACGACCTCAAGAACGCAGTCGTCAAGCAGTCGGTCGCGACGCAGGCGGGTGACGGTCTCAACATCAGCGCCGACGACGACATGACGCGCCTGCACATCGAGAACTTCCTGGACGGCGTTCGCACCGGCGCGGCGCTCCGCCAGCCGATCGAGGAAGGGGCGAAGAGCGTGCTGCTCTGCCACCTCGGCAACATCGCGCAGTGGACGGGTCGCGCGCTCAAGGTCGATCCCGCGACCGGCCACATCCAGGGCGACGACGCGGCGATGGCTTACTGGCAGAGAGAGTACGCGCCCGGCTGGGCACCAACAGTCTGAACCCGGATCGGTTCTTCGATCCCGACCCCTCAGTCCGGCGCGCCGCGCGCGCGCTGTACGAAGAGACGCGCTCGCTTCCGATCGTCTCACCCCACGGCCACGTCGATCCGCGCATCCTCGCCGAGAACGCGCCGTTCCCCGAGCCCGCGTCGCTCATTGTCCAACCCGACCACTACATCTTGCGTCTTCTATATGCCAATGGTGTGCCACTCGAAGCGTTGCTGAAAGCTGAGCCTCGCCGCGTGTGGCAACTGTTCGCCGAGCACTATTACCTGTTTCGCGGCACGCCGAGCGGGGCGTGGCTCGAGTACGAGCTGTCTGAGGTGTTTGGGATTCGGGATTCGCTGTCCGGTGAAACGGCTGCGCGGATTTACGACGCAACGTGCGAAAAGCTCGCGAGCCCCGAGTTCCGGCCCCGCGCGCTGTTCGAGCGCTTCAACATCGAAGTGCTGGCGACGACCGACGCGGCGACGAGCAGCCTCGAGCACCACGAAGCGATCCGCAAATCGGGCTGGAAAGGCCGGGTCATCCCGACGTTCCGGCCGGACGCGCAGTTCAAGATCTCCTCGCGCGACTTCGACGCCCTCGGCGCGCGCAACTACGCGGGCTTCGTGCGCGCGATCGCTGACCGCCGTGCCTACTTCAAGCAGTTTGGCGCGACGGCGACTGATCATGCGGTGCTCGAGCCCTACACCGCCCCGCTGCCCGAGGATGAAGCCGAGCGCCTGTTTCAGCGCGCGCGTCAGAGTGAGGCGACGCAGGAGGACGAGCGCCGCTTCACCGCGCACCTGCTGATGGAAATGGCGAAGCTGTCGGTCGCCGACGGTCTCGTGATGCAGCTCCACGCCGGCGCGCTGCGCGACCACAACCGCGCGGTCTTCGAGCGCTTTGGCCCCGACATGGGCGGCGACATCCCGGTCGCGACCGAGTTCACGCGCAACCTGCGCCCGCTGCTCAATGCCTACGGCAACGATCCGCGCTTCACGCTCGTGCTGTTCACGCTCGACGAATCGACCTACAGTCGCGAGCTCGCCCCGCTCGCCGGCCACTACCCCGCCGTCCGCCTCGGTCCCCCGTGGTGGTTCCACGATTCCATGGAAGGCATGCGGCGCTTCCGCGAGCGCACAACCGAGACCGCGTCGATCTACAAGACCGCCGGGTTCAACGACGACACGCGCGCGTTCTGCTCGATCCCCGCGCGCCACGACCTCGCTCGACGCATGGACGCCAACTACCTCGGCGGCCTGGTCGCGCGGCATGTGATCGACGAGAGCGACGCGCGGAGGATGGCGCGGGCGCTGGCGTGTGAGCTGGTGAAGCAGACGTACAGGCTGTAGTCCTCCCCTCTCCGGAACGGAGAGGGGGACAGGGGGTGAGGACCGGGAACGTCGTGCCGTGGAGGGTGTACCCGGCGTGGGTCAGGAAACGTTCACGGATTAAGCTCACTCCCCGCGCCCAGCTGGAGGAGTTATGCGTCTCTCCTCGTATGCCCGCATCGCCGGGCTGCTCGTGCTTGCCTCGTGTGCAACTCCCGTAGGTTCGGACCAGGCAGTCGGTTCGCTATCTCTATCTGTCATCTCCGGCAACAACCAGACCGCAGCACCCGGCACCGAGTTGCCGAATCCGCTCGTCGCCCGCGTAGAAGACTCGCGCGGCCGCGCCATGGGCGGGCAGATCGTCAACTTCGTCGTGGTCTCGGGCGGCGGCAGCGTGTTCGCCGGCGCCGCGATATCGGGTAGAGACGGCATCGTGCAAGAGCGCTGGACCCTCGGCGCTTCGGGACCGCAGCAGGTCGAAGCGCGCGCCGTCGACAATCAGACTGGTGAGAAGCTCACGTTCGCGATCTTCACCGCGACGCTCACCGACGTCCAACCGCCCGTCGTCTCCAATGTCGCTACGTCGCCCGCCAATCCGCCGACAGGAACGTCGTTCGACGTGACGGCGGTGGTGAGCGACACATTTACCGGCGGCTCGAACATCGCGGCGGCGTCGTACACGGTCGACAGTGGTCCGCCGGCGGTGATGCTCGCACAGGACGGCGCGTTCGACCAGCAGAACGAAGCGGTGCGCGCGCATGTCCCGGCGTTCGCCAACGCCGGCTCGCATCACTTCTGCGTGACGGGCCGGGACGCCGCGGGCAACGTGAGCGCGCCGAGCTGCATCGACGTATCGATCGCCGCGAGCGCGGTCTTCGTGAGTAAGACCGGCAACGACGCGAACCCCGGCACCATGGCCGCGCCGAAGCTGACGATCACCGCCGGGCTCCTGCGCGCAGAATCGCTCGGCGTATTTCGCGTGAACGTCGCGCAGGGGAGTTACCCCGAACGAATCGAGTTGAAGAACGGCGTCAGTCTGTACGGCGGCTACGACAGCACGTGGACACGCTTCCCGTTCGTCCATAACACCACGATCGGGCCCGCGCCGAGCGACACGGCGATCGCCATACGGGGCGAGAACGTCTCCGGCGTGACGGTCGACGGCTTCACCATCGTCGCCGGCAGCGCCGCGGTGGTCGAGGAAAGCGCGTACGGCATTGCGCTGCTCTCGAGCAACGTGACGATCAACAACAACCTGATCGTTGTCGGCAACGGCGCGAATGGTCAGGACGGCAGCGAAGGCATCGCGGGAGAAACCGGCGTGAACGGATCTCCCGGCTTCATTGGATTCGACGACGGCCCGGCCGGTATTGGTGGCGCGGGCGGCTCGCGCATGTGTAACGGCGTGACGCTCACGGGTGGCGCGGGGGGCGCGGGTGGCCCAACCGGCGCTAATCCCGGTGTCGCCGGCCAGGCGGGCGACGGCCCCGGCGCCGGTGCCGGCGGAGCGGGCGGCGCGGGCGGCAATCCCGGTCAGTTTGGTAGCAACGGCGACAACGGTTTGGATGGCGCGCCGGGCACAGCAGGAGCGGGCGGTTCAGCGTTCGGCACCGTCAGCGGGCTTGGCTACAACGTCGCGTTTGGATCGAGCGGGACGAGCGGCCAGAACGGCGGCAACGGCGGCGGCGGCGGCGGTGGTGGTGGCCAGGGTGATGCGACCGTGATTCCGGGCGGCGGCAATGGCGGCGGTGGCGGCGCGACCGGCGGCTGCGCCGGCTTCGGCGGCGGCGGTGGTGGTGGTGGCGGCGGCTCGTTCGCCGTGCTGCTCGTCTCTTCGACCGCGACAGTCACGAACGACACGATTCAAACCGGCAACGGCGGCGCAGGTGGCTTCGCCGGTGCCGGCGGCACCGGTGGCGCACTCGGCCACGGCGCGCCGGGCGGATTTCATGACGTCGCCGCGATCGGCGCCGGCGGTGGCGGCGGCAACGGCGGCTTCGGCGGCGACGGCGGTCCGGGCGGCGGCGGTGGCGGCGGACCCTCGATCGGCATCGTCGTCGTGAGCAGTACGCTCACCCAAAGCGGCAACTTGTTCGTGCTCGGCAACGCAGGAACCGGGGGCGCGGGGGTGAATCCGGGAAGCAATGGACTGCGCCTACAGGTTGGAAACTTCTAGTCCAGTCCTCACCCCCTGACCCCCTCTCCGTTCCGGAGAGGGGGGACGGCACTTTCAATTCGTTCCCCCTCTCCCGAAGGGAGAGGGGGCCAGGGGGTGAGGACCGGGGTAGGTTAAACGCCATGTCACCCACCCTCTCCTCAACCGTCGGAGGTTCTCGATGCGCTTTCCTGGTCTGGCAACGCTTGCCGTTGTGCTGTCTGCTTGCGGTGGTGATGGTGGGGGTGGCGGCGGTCCGCAGCCCGCTTCGATAACGCTGAGCGCCGGCGACAATCAGGTCGCGGCGGCGGGCGCGGCGTTGACCGATTCGCTCGCGGTGATCGTGAAGGACAATGCCGGTGCCCCGCTGCCGGGCGCCGTTGTGACATGGGCTGTGATCTCAGGCGGCGGCACCGTCTCGCCCACCACGCGCGCCACCGACGCGGCCGGCATCGCCAAGACGCGCCGCACGCTCGGCCCCAACGCCGGCACGCAGACCGCGCGCGCGACCGTCGCGGCCCTCGCTCCCGTCAGCTTCACCGCCATCTCGCAGATTCAAGGCGCCGTCAACATCGCGAATGCGACCGCGGGCGCACTCACCGACACCGTGCTCGCCACCAAGGCCGAATCGCTCGACGTCCTCGTGACCAACCAGAACGCCGTCCCCGTATCGGGTGTCGGCGTCGCGTGGGCCTCGACGAGCGGGAGCGTATCCTCAGGCAATGTGGCGACGAGTGTCACTGGTCATTCGAAGGTGCTCTACACGTACGGCACCACCGCGGGCGCGCAGTCGGCCACCGCGACGGTCGCTGGGCTCGTCGGTTCGCCGGTGACCATCGCGTTCCAGGCGACCGCCGGCACCGCCACGAACATCGTCAAGACGACTGGTGACGCCGGCACCGCGGCGCCCTCGTCGCAGGTGAACTACACCGTCACCGCGCGCGATGCGCACAACAATCCGAAACAGGGCGTGACGATCGACTGGGCAGTCGCGACCGGTGGCGGGACGATCACGCCGGCGCAGAACACGACCGGCGCGAGTGGCACCGCGACCGCGCAACGCACCCTCGGCGCCGGAACCGGCGATCAGACCGCGACGGCGACTGCCACCGCGCTGACCGGGTCGCCGCAGGTCACGTTCACGACCACCGCTCAGGTCATCACGACGATCGACATCGCCGACAACAGCTTCACGCCCTCAACCATCACGGTACCGCTGCATACGACCGTGACGTGGTCGTGGGGTGGAGTGAACACGCACAACGTGACGTTCACGCCGGCGACGGGGGTGCCGTTGGACATTCCGAATCGGACATCGGGGATGGTCGACCGCACGTTTGATACTGCCGGGACTTTCCAGTTTCGCTGTACGAATCATGCGGGGATGACGGGCTCTGTCACGGTAAACCCGTAAACCTTAGACGAGTAGCACCCAGTTCCGCCTGCCCTAACGGAAGCGGGTCCCACGTGCCACGTTGGAACCCTCACGCACCGAATCGTCCTGCTTGGCCGGGAGGTCTCGTGCAATCCTCCAACGTTTCATTCTGGCGCTCGCGCGCCCGCGTCGTGCTGATCATCTATCTCTCGTCCACCGCCTGCACCAGCTGGCACCTCAACGCGCTCAGCCCGCGAGCGGTGGTCGAAGGCCATCCCCCCGAGCTGATGGTCACGCGCACCGACAGCTCACAGGTCGTCATCACCGAGCCAAGCCTGCAGGGCGACTCCATCGTGGGAATGAACCGCCGTCAAGTGCGCGAGGCTGTGCCGCTCGACTCGATAGCAATGACGCACTCGCGTCGCACCAGCGCAGTCAAAACGGTGTTCGCAGTGATCGGCACCGGCGCTGCGGTGTTCGCGGCGCTCGTCATCGGGTTCGTCATTCACTGCAATCAAACCGACTGTTTCGGCGTGCAGCGCTAGGGGCCCTCGCACCGCGGCGCCACCAACGTCCCCGGCTTGAGATGACTTTGCGGGAGCGCCGTCCACCTGCGCACCGCATTCGCGAGATCTTTGCACGTTGCTGCAAACGCCGCCTGCATCGCCGCAGTGGGCGCGAGGTCGCCGGTCTCGAGCGCATTCAACTGACTGCCGAGTGTGCCGTTCACGCCCGCGAACGTGGGCGGGGGCGGACCTCCGGGTCTAAACCCGCCGCCTCCTCCGAACCGACCGCCACTCGGCTCGCCGCCCACAGCCGCGAGTGTCGAGTCGAGACTCTTCGCGGCGACCGACGTGTCCGATCCGATTGCCGCGCGCGCAGCCGCCACCTGCTGGTAGCCGTCCCACGACGTCTGCATCGCCGCGACGACGCGGGCCTCGAGCGCATACTGCGCGCGCACGGCGAGAGCCGTAGCTGGTGAGCGCGGATCGTTCACCACCGTGACGGGTCGAGTGTAGGTCTTGCCGTCGACCGTGAGCCGCAGCGTGTACGCGCCCGCCGGCACCAGCGGTCCCAGCGGCGAGGGCGGCGTGAGTCCGGGATTGGCGTTGATCTCGAACGAATGCGTGAACGCCGCCGGCGCGTCGGCCCGCAGGTCCCAGTTCGTACGATTCCCGCCCGCCTCGGCCGGCAGCCGGAACGGCGGCGCGATCCAGAAGTTCGGCTCGGGCGGCTTCGCCGCTTCCTTCACAGGTTCGACCGGGCCGCTGGTCATGTGCCGCACGACTGCGCCGCCCGCGTCTAGCACTTCGATCGTGATTGCGCCTGAGGGCTTCGCCGCGAGCGTGTAATAGATGATTGCGCCGTCCAGAGGATTCAGCGCGTGCGGCACCTCAGGCGGGAACGGCGTGTCGTTGCCGACGTTCCGGCGCACGCGGACAGCTTCGCCTGGAGCGAAGAGCGTCGTGCCGCCATTGCCACCCATGCCGCCCATTTGCCTTAGCGCCGAGATGTCATCCAACACCCAGATGCCGCGACCGTACGTCCCAACAACAACGTCGTTGCCATGCACCACGATGTCCCGATACGACGTGTTAGGCAGATTGAGCTGCAACGACTGCCAGTGGTCGCCGTCGTCGAACGAGACGTACATCCCGCTCTCGGTGCCCGCGAACAACAGCCCGCGCGTCTTCGGGTCCTCGCGCACCACGCGCGCGAACGAGCCACTCGGCTGCCCCGTGGCGAAGCCGGTGGTGATCAGTGTCCACGTCTTGCCGAAGTCGCGCGTGCGATAGACGTAGGGCGTGTAGTCGCCGAGCGGGAAGAGCTCGAACACGACATACGCCTCGCCCGCGTCGAAGTGGGACGCCTCGATCGCCAGCACGTCGGCGCGGTTCGGGACGCCCGGCATGTTGGGGATGCTCACGTCGTTCCACGTCTTGCCCTCATCCTGCGTGAGCTTGACGAGGCCGTTGTTCGTACCGACCCAGATCACGCCGCGCTTCACGGTCGAGAGCGCCATCGACTGGATCGTGCCGCCTGCGAGCAGGCCCGGCTTGCCGCGCAGGCTGTCGGGCGTGGGGACGGTGTCTTTCGGGAAGCCGAGGTCCGGCGAGATCCTGGTCCAGTGCGCGCCGCCGTCGAGCGACGTCGTCACGAACTGGAAGGCCGCGACGAGCTCGTGCGGATTCCACGGCGCGAACTGGAGCGGCTGCGAGATCGAGCTGCGCGCATGCAGCGCGGGATCGAGCTGCGGGCTG
>Ga0207653_10000222_pt1 | contig 37764 bp, 28 predicted proteins | sample KBSK5251metaG_FD_184341 | JGI IMG/M metagenome (GOLD analysis project Ga0207653, IMG submission 184341) | Corn, switchgrass and miscanthus rhizosphere microbial communities from Kellogg Biological Station, Michigan, USA - KBS K5-25-1 metaG... | ecosystem: Host-associated > Plants > Roots >...
GTCGCTGAAGTCGGCCTTCGAGAGCGCGGCCGATAAGGACGAGTTCATCGACGACGTTCGCAAGCGCTTCCGCGTGGAGACCCTCGGCACGAGTCTGATCCGCGTGTCATTCGCGGCCCACGACCCGGCCACGCCACCCGAGGTGGTGAAGGCCGCGCTCGTCGTTCGTGGCGAGCGCCTCGAGCAGTCGCGCCTGGCCTCGTCCGCAGCGCTCAGCCTGCTCTACCAGCGCCAGATCGAGTTCGCTGAAGGGCAGGCGCTCGACGCGCGGAAGGCGCTCGAGGATTTCCAGCGGAGCAACCCGCCGCCGCTCGGTGAAGCGGACCAGCACTTGCAAGCGCAGCTTCGCCTCAACTCCGACTTCGCGGCATCTCGGCTCAACGATCTGAAAGGCAAGGCTGACCGCGCTCAACTCGCTCCCGCGCTCCTCGAGGTCAGCGGGATGGAGTTCCAGATCGTCGACGAGCCACGCGTGGAGGCGAACCCCAGCGGCGGCGAGCGGCGCGCGATGACCATCGCTGGCGTCGCGACCCTGGCCGGCGCCGCGTTGGCATCACTCCTCGTCGTGGTGGCGACGCTCCTTCGCGCGCGGGGGCCGCGGAGGGTCAGCGTCGCGAGAGCGCCGTCGCCGGAGCTTGCTGGAGCGGTGCCGGCCGATGGTCACCGGAGGGCGGAGGCCGCCTCCTCGACGGGACGCTAGACGGCGATGATGTCGAGGTCCGCACTCGCGGCCTGGACGACGCGCGAGGCGCAAGGGCTCCGCCATCCATCGGCGTCGTCCGTTCTGGCCGGGCTCTCGCTTGCGCTCGCGGCGGCGTACGCCGTCGCCATCGTGCGGAGCGGCGGCGACGCCCTACTTCTCATTCCATTGATCGGCGCGCTCGCCGTGCTCGGGATCCTGGCGCATCCCGCCGTCGGGATCTACATCCTCTTCGGCTCGGCGATCCTCTTCGAGCAATTCCTCGTCCCGGGGCTCTCCCCCATCACGCAGTACAGCCGCATCTTCCAGAACCTGTCCGTCTACACGCCCATCCCAATTCGTCTGAGTCTCGTCGATCTTCTGATCCTTCTCATCGCGGTCGGCCTCGCCGCGCAGCGCCTTCGTGCGAGGCACGAGCCACTCCGGATGGGCGTCTTCGGCTGGGCGATCCTTGGGTACTTCGCTGTCTTTCTCCTGGGCATCGTGATCGGCGTGGCGAGGGGCGGCGCGTGGAAGCCCGATGTGGCGTTGAACGAGCTCCGCGCCCCGGTCCACCTCTGCGTGTCGTATTTCCTGGCCGCGAACCTCTTGCGGGAGCGGCGACAGCTCCAGGTCATCATGTGGCTGTTCGTCGTGATCGTCGGCATCAAGGCGCTGCAGGCGGTCCTGAACTACTTCGAAGCGCAGAGTCTCCCGTTCTGGCTCGATGCGGTGTCCAGCCACGAGGACGTCGTGCTCTGGATCCCCGCCATCGGCCTGATGCTGGTGGCGCTTGTCCTCGGCATCCGGACGAAGCTCGCATACGCGATCTTCGCCGTGCAGCCGATCATCCTCGCGGCCCAGTTCCTGTCGAACCGCCGCGTCGGTTTCATCGCGCTCGGCGTGACGCTCGTCGTGGTCACCGTGCTTCTGTTCTTCTCGCATCCACGGCGCGCGGCCGTGATCGTGGCGCTCGGAGCGGTCCTGGTGGTGTCGTACACGCTGCTCTTCTGGGAAGCGGAGGGCCCCGTTGCGGAACCGCTGCGCGCTCTGCGCACGATCGTCGAGCCGTCGAGCCTCCCCGTCGTGGACCAGTTGTCGAACACGTGGCGCGACATCGAAAACGGGAACATCGCGTTCACCGTCAAGCAGCTGCCGCTGACCGGGGTCGGACTCGGTCAGCGGTACCTCTTCGAGCGAGAGCCGGCGGAGGTCCCGTTCGAGTACTGGCGCTTCATCACTCACAACGCCCCGCTCTGGCTCTGGCTGAAGGCGGGACCTATCGGCGCGTTCGCGCTATGGTTCCTCGTGGCTCGAGCGCTCCTCGTGAGCGCCGCGCTCTACCGTCGTCACACCGACCCGTCGCTGCGGTTGGTGATCGCCCTGCCCATCGCGCTCGTCGTCAGCCAGATCGTCTTCTCGTCGGTCGAGCTCGGACTCACCTACAGCAGGACGATGATCGCCCTTGGCACCGCGCTCGGACTGGCGTCGCTCGTCGCCGCACAGCATCCGCCGGCGCAAGCGCGACCGACACCGTGACGCTCTTCCGCAGCGTCGCGCGCAACATGTCGATCCTCGGCGCGTCGCAGATCCTCATGTGGCTGGCCGCCATCGCCTTCACGATCGCCCAGGCCACCCACCTTGGACCGGCGGGCTTCGGCGAGCTCTCGGTGGCTCTTTCCTATGCGGGACTGCTGGGCGTTGTCATCGAGTTCGGCCTTGCGACGCAGCTCACGAGGCTCGTGGCCCAGCGCGCGAGCCGTCATGAGGAGGCTCTCGCCGCGACGATGCTCATCAACGGAGCGTTGTGGCTCCTCGCGATACCGCTCGTGGTCCTCGCGACGCTCCTGTTCGGCTACAGCCGCGAGCTTCGCGAGACGATCCTCCTTCTGTCCGTCTCCGTGCTTTTCATCGGGATCGCCAACACGATCGCGGCATACCTCCAGGGACGAGAGCAGTTCTTCCTCCCTGCGGTGGCATCAGTGGCTCAGCGACTCGCGGCGGCGGGCGTTGGGATCGTGATGTTGCTCGTGCGGCCCGAGATCACCGCGGTCGCCGGGGCGTTCGTCGTATCTGGCGTCGTCAACATCGCGGTGCTGCTTGTCGGGCTGCGGGCCCACCCACGGATGCCGCTCCGCGTCGATCCGCATAGAGCGTGGGATCTCTTCCGCCGCACCGTGCCTCTCGGCATGTTCGGCATCGCGGCAATGGCCTACTGGAGCCTCGACATGATCATGCTGCAGCGCCTCGCTCCAGCCGAGAACGTCGGCTGGTACGCGGCGGCCTACCGGCTCTTCAGCATCGCGACGATCCTCCCGGCGGTCGCGGTCGGCATCGCCCTCGCGCCAGTCCTGTCGCGGCTATCCGTCGACTCGCGTTCCGTGCTCGGCGCGGTGATCGAGAAGCTCTCGACCTTCATGATCGTCTCCGGAACGGCCGCCGCGCTCGTGCTGATCCTGTTCGCCGACCGGATCATCGCGCTCGTGTATCCGGCGCACGCCTACGCCGAGTCGGCGTTGGCCCTCCGGCTCCTCGCGCCCGGGCTGCTCTTCGCTTACGTCAACCGCGTGTATGCGCAGTCGCTCGTGAGCCTCCATCAGGAGCGGCGTCTCTTCATCATGGCCGCGGCGGCCGCGGTGCTGAACGCGCTAGCGAACTTCATCGTCATCCCTCTATTCCGCGAGAACGGCGCGGCGATCACGACGTCGCTCACCGAGCTGTTCTGGCTCGTCTGCGTCGTGCGCCTGATGCCGCGCGACCTCCTGAGCTCGGAGAACGCGCGCGTCGCGACGCGGACGCTCTTGGCCGCGGGCGCGACGGCGATCCTGCTTCTCCCCGCTCAGGGCCTGGATCTCGTGGTCGGACTGCCCCTCTCCCTCGCCCTCTTCGCAGTTCTCACGGTGGTCCTGCGCGCGGTCTCCACGAGCGACCTGCTCGCGTTGCGCGCGCTGGTCCGTCCGGTCCGCGCGGAGACAGTGCCGCTGACGGAATCGCCGCTGCCCCCAGGCGCCGCCGAATGAAGCCGGCGGCCGGCGGCGCATCGGTCGCGAAGCGCCGCTGATCGTTTAGCGGATCAGCGGCTGTCGAGAGTCACGGCGTGGACTGCGGACGGATCGCGATCGTGACGCCGACCCATGGCTGCGATGCGTCGTTCGTGAACGGACCGGGGTCCTCCGACGCGACGGCGCTCTCTCGTCGGGCCGAGGCCGTGGAGGAACGTCCGACGACGCCACCTGACTCGTCATACCGGCCGCTCGTGTAGCTCGAGGGATACCCGGACGTCATTCCGAGATTCTGCGCACCGTACGCGGCGATCCAAAGCGTCGAGGTAGCGCCCCAGCTCGGAGTGAGCGACGGTGAGTCCGGGCTCAGGCCATTGCCAACAGCCGCAGCATCCGCAATGGCGTCGGCGAGCGCGCCGTCATCGAACCAGCCGGTGATGCGGTAGACGTGGGCCACGGCTGTCTCGATCCCCGAGGTCTGGAAGTCCACGGTCGTACCGCCCTCGGATCCATCCGACCGCTTCGCATAGCGGCTCGTGCGGACGACGGTCGTATTGAGCGTCGTGCCGATGAGCGTCCAGCCGGCCGGCGTCGTGACGGTGGGGAACGCGTGGTTGGTGAAGATCACCAGGAGCAGATCGCCGGCGCTGACCTGCGCGGGCATCGAGACGGCGTGGCTCGTCTGGTGGACCGGGAACGCCGATGCGGTCACCGACGCAACCGCGGGGAATCCGGAGGGCGCCGGCGGCGGTGCGGGCTGTCCCCCGCCGTAGGCGCAGGCGCCGGCGGGCTGCTCGAATGCGCGGATGTGTCCGTCCCACGCGTCGCGGATCCAGAAGACAGGGACCCCGTAGCTGCGGTTGTCGCACTCGACGTCCTGAGGGCTGCCTGCGGCGTACGTGTTGTACGCGTACCAAGCGACCTTGGTGCCCGTCTTCGTGTACTCGAAGAGGTAATTGCATCCGCCGACGCTGACAAAGAGGTTCGCGCCGCCGGTCGCGATGCCGCTGCTCTGGCTGTAGCCGCACTGCGCGTTCATGTCGTTCGGCGGAGCGCCGACGTTGATGTACGGGGACGCCGAGACGAGCGCCGCCGTCCCGAGCGCGTCAGGGGTCGTGTGGTAGTGGTAGACGCGCGTCATCGCGTCGGGGCTGTACCAGATCGTGTCGTCAGTGCGGTCGTACGCGATCTTCACTTCCGTCGCGTACATGCCGCTCTGGAAGCCGGGGCGATCCTGGACCGGGTCGACGCTGAAGACGCGCGTCGCCCCGCCCGTCTTGCTCAGCAGGTAGATGGTGAGGCCGTCGCTGCCGACGGCCCAGAACTGATCGCGGCCCGCGTCGTACGCGAGCGAGATGACGCCCTGCGCGCCCGTGATCGGCGTCGCGACGTGGCCCGTCGCGAACGTGGTGCCACCCGCCGGCGGCACGTCGACGCGGTGCAGGACCGGCGTGCCGTAGCCGAGGTAATAGAGGTAGGTGCCATCGAACGCGACGCTCGGCGCGATGTTCGTGGGGTATTCGTCGGGCACGACGACATCGGCGACGAGATCGCCGGGCGCGGCGGCGGCGGGCGCGGCCGTGACCATGAACTGCAGCACGATCGCGGCGATCAGCGGTATGACGATGCGCGTCGATGTTCTCTTCATCTTCGATGCTCCCTGTGTCTAGTTGATCGGCGCGCCGCATCGCGCGTGGACCGCGCTCATGCCGCTGTCCCGATCCGAGAGGACGTCGTCGTGTCGGTCGCACCCGCGACGAATCCGGCGGGGCCCGCGTAGCGGAAGCCCGCCGCCGCGGCCGCGCCAGGCGTGATGAGGCTGCGTCCGTCGAACAGCAGGTCGCCGCGCGTCGCACCGCGCAGCGAGCGCAGGTCGATCCGCGCGAACTCCGGCCATTCGGTCGCGATGACGACCGCGTCCACGCCGTCACACGCGTCGACGGCCGACGGTCGAAGCGTGATCCCGGGCTCGCCAGGCAGTTCGCGCACCGCGGGGTCGTATGCGCGTACGCGGAAACCTGCGCGCAGGAGCAGCCGCGCGAGCGCGATCGCCGGCGATTCACGCGTGTCGGCGGTGCCCGCCTTGAACGCGAGGCCAAGGAGCCCGACGCTCTCGCCATGCGGCAGCGCGCGCTCGATCGCCGACGCGAAACCACGCAGTTGCCGCGTGTTCTGGTCGATCGCCGCTTTCAAGACGAGGAAGTCGTATCCCATGCCGTCCGCGATCGCCTGGAGCGCGCGCGTGTCCTTCGGGAAGCACGATCCGCCCCAGCCGAGCCCGGGACGCAGGAACTGCGAGCCGATGCGCGGATCGAGGCCCATCGATCCGAGGACCGCCGAGGCGTCCGCGCCGACGGCCTGCGCGAGGTTGGCGATCTCGTTCGCGAAGCTGAGCTTCGTCGCGAGGAATCCATTGGCTGCGTACTTCGCGAGCTCCGCGCTCGCCGCGCTCATCCAGCAGAAGGGAACTGGACCGTCCGCGCGCTCGTCACGGCTGAGACCGGGCGGGAGGCCCAGGCGATCGATCACGCGGGCATAGAGATCGGCCACAACGCCTCGCGCCTCGGGCGGGCCACCCGCGACGATCCGGTCCGGCAGGAACGCATCGCGCACGGCGTGACCCTCGCGCAGGAACTCGGGATTCGAAACGACCAGCTGCGCCCGTAGCGGTCCGCGCTGCAGCCGCTCGCACGTGCCGACGGGGACGGTCGATCGCACGAGCACAACGGCGCCGCGCCTGGCGCGGGCGCCGATCTGCGCCGCGGCCGTCTCCACCTGCTCGAGGTCGGGACGTCCGTCGCTCTTCATCGGTGTCCCGACCGCGACGACGATGACGTCGGCCTCCGCGAGGTCGACTGGCTCAGGCACGAAGCGGACGTCCACCTGACGCAGGAGGTCCTCGAGCCCGGGCTCGCACAGCGGATCTGTCTGCGCGCGCCACGCCGCAAGGCGTTCCGAACTGCGTTCGACGCACGTCACGTCGTTCCCGAGGTATGCGAGGACCGCCGCGGACACCGCGCCGACGTAGCCAGCGCCGATGACCGAGACCCGCATTACGCGGCGCCGTCTCCGCGCGTCGCGACGGTGGCGAGGAGCAGGGGAAGGAACGCCGGCAGGATGACGACGGGGCGCTGCTCGAGCACCCGCAGTCCCGCCTTCGTCCAGAGCGCGGCGCGTTCATCCGCAGTCGGGTACGGGCGATCTTTGAGAACGGGCGCGATCCACTGCGGGCCAATGTTGTCGATGAGGACGAAGCCGCCGCCTGGACGGAGAACGCGAGCGATCTCGCGAAGGCCGCGTTCGGGATCGGACCAGTGGTGGAACGCGATCGTGCTGAACGCGAGGTCGATCGAGCGATCGGGGAGTGGGATCTCCTCCGCACCCGCGACGTGCAGATCGGCCGGCGTCAGAGCGGAACCCGCGCGGACCATGCCCGCGGACGGATCGACACCCACCAGGCGCGCGTTCGGCCAGCGTTCCCGCGCGGCCCGAAGGAGCCGGCCCGTCCCGCACCCGACATCGAGGATCGTGTTCGGCCGGTCGAAACGCCGGGCGAGATTGAACGCCCTGCCATGGACCCGGTCGAAGTGAAGCCACTGCCACTTCGATCGCTCATAGCGCAGCGCCCAGCGATCGAACTGCTCGACGTCCGCGTCGTCAGCCGGACCGCGTGGGACCGTCCGCTCCAAAGCCATCGGCGCAATGGGACCGTCCAAGGATTGAGAGGACGTGCGGGGGGACATCAAGCCTGTCGCACCGCGGTGGCAAGCGAGCCGACGGTCAGCAGGTCGCCACGCGTATGCACGGCCAAGCGGGTGTCGAGTAGGTGGTAGATCGGACGGTCGAGCGTCGGCGCGATCTCGTTGAGATACGCGTAGATCCCCGGGTAATACGTGTAGTCGTCCCAGACGATCGTTCCCGTCGGCGAGAGCATCGCGAGCGCCGCTTCGGTGTCCGCTTTTACGTAGCTGTAGCTGTGGCTCGCGTCGATGTAGATGAGGTCCATCGCTCCGCGGTACGGCGAGAAGTCGAACGTCGCGGAGTCACCGATAAGCGGGGTGATGCGGAGGGCCTCCGGCGTGTCGCGGAAGCGCGAGCCGCGCTCCCAGGTGTGGAAGTACTCGTCGACATCCGTGATCTCGAGCCGGACGTGCTGTGCTGACTCGGGCCCCGCAAGATCGAGGGTGAAGATGCGAGCGTGCGGCAGGTTGTGCGCCAACAGCCACGACGTGTCGCCGCGGAACGTGCCGATCTCGAAGATCGATCGGCAAGCGAGCAGCTGAGCGAGCGCGCAGAGCACGGCCGGGGAGTGACGCATGACGTGGCCGTCGACGGTGACCTTGTCGAGCCCGGCGATCTGAGAGAGCTCAACGCTCACGATGTGCGGCGCGCTGAAGCGCTTGAGCTCGATCCAGAGGCTCTTCAGCAAACGAGCCCGCGCGCTTCGCGGGTCGGCGACGGCGCGAGCGATCGCCTCGCGGATGACCGCGGGGAGGATGTCGCGGTTACGAACGCGCTGGACCCGGGACGACTCACCTGGGAGCGGCCCGAACAGCGTCGACCCGAGGCGCATGTGTCAATGGAGAGGCAGCGGGATTGAGGCCGGTTCTGACGTCCGATTGAGGTGACGGACCGACGGGCTGAGTCCCCAGTCGGTTCCTCGACCAGCGCGAGCAATGCCTCAATGCCGCCAGGTACCCGCGCTCAACGGACGACCCGAACAGTCACGTTCGTGCGGATCCTTCACCTATCGGCCGACTTCCTGTGGCCGGCGGGTGACGGCGGCCGTCTGCGGTCGATCGCGCAGCTTCGCGTGCTTTCATCGATCCCCGAAGTCGAGCAGATCGAGATGTTCTGCCTCTGCGAGGAGGAGATCGGGGCGGAGCGCCGCGCCGATCTCGAGCGGGAGATCCCGAAGCTCACGGTACTCGATCCGGTCTTCCATCCCGTCCACCTGTTCCGCCATCGCCGCTACGTGCCGCGGGTCGTTCTCCTTCGCGTCCTGCGCGGTATTCCGTACCTGGCCGCGAAGTGGGACTCGCCCGCGGTCGCGCAAGCGCTACGGCGAGAGCTTGCGGGCCGCGACTTCGACGTCGTCTGGATCAACGGACTCGGCATGGCCTACTACCTGCCGCTCATCCACGACCTCCTACCGATGGCGCGCGTGGTACTGGACCAGCACAACGTCGAGAGCGACCGCTTCGTTGAGTTCGCGCGCCGGCAGCGGGGCGTGCGCCGCATCATCGCCGACGCCGAGGCTCGCGCGGCCATCCGGTACGAGCGTTCGATCTTGCGCGGCGTCGATGCGGTGGGAGCGATCTCGGACAGCGATGCCCGCGGATTGCGCGAGCTTGCGGCCGTCGACGCACGCGTCGTGCCGCACGTCGTATCGATCGCGCCACCCGTCGAGAGGGACGCCGTGGATCTGCGTCTCTGCTACGCCGGCAAGCTGAGCTGGGAGCCGAACCTTCGCGGGGTGGACTGGTTCTGCCGCGAGGTCTGGCCGATCGTCCGCGAGCGACTGCCCGACGCGACGCTCGAGATCGCCGGCGCTGGCCTGCCGACCGACGCATCCGGCCAGCAGATCGCTCCGACCGCGTGGCGCGCGCCGGGCATCACGATGCTCGGTTTCCGGAGGGACATCGATGTTGTGTACGCACGCTCGGCGGCGATGATCGCACCGCTCTTCGGCCCGTTCGGCATCAGCATCAAGCTGCTCGAGGCGTTCCGGCACGGCATACCGGTCGTCACCACGCCCGACGGCGCCTGGGGTCTTCCGGTCGAGGACGGTCGCGAGCTCTTCATCGAGTCCGAACCGGCGGCGTTCGCGTCGCGGGTCGTGGAGCTCGCGACCTCGGGCGCGTCACGCGCACGTCTTCAGGCCGCGGCCTATTCGTACCTCGAACGGCATCACGCGATCGCGACGGCGCAGTCGGCCGTCCGCGAGCTCGTCGGTCTCGGCGACTCGCCGCCGCACGTCGCGGCGGAAGAGGCGCTCGATCCGGTGACCGCGCCGGCATGACTCGTCGTGTTCGTCAATCCGGGCGCCCACACCGTCTCAACCAGCGCTTCCTACCGTCACTTCTCAATGCTCTACACAGCCCTGGCCGTGGCGTTCGTCCTCGTCGCCGTTGTTGTGGGCGCCTCGAGTCGCACTGCGGCGCGACCGTGGATCGCCGCGACACTGGCAGCGGCGATCGTCGCGGCGCAGTTCGCGCTCCTGATGTCGACGTGAGCGGGGTCGTGTGATGGCGCGCGTCTGCATCATCAGCCACTCGCATTACCCGTACGACGCTCGGGTCTCGCGCCAGGCGCGGGCACTCACTCTTGCCGGGCACGACGTCGACATCATCTGTCTCCAGTACGAGGATCAGCCGCTCTTCCAGAAGGCCGATGGCGTCTCCGTGTATCACCTGCCGATCGGCCGGCTCCGAGGCGGCAAGCTCCGCTACCTCTTCGAGTTCTTCACGTTCCAACTTGCCGCGACCGTGCTCGCCGGCGCGCTCCATCTGCGCCACCGCTACGACGTCGTCGAGACGACCTCGGTGCCGGACTGGCTTGTCTTCGCCGCGATCGTGCCGAAACTGCTGGGCGCTCGCGTGCTGCTGGACCTGCACGAGTGCATGCCCGAGTACGGCGCGACGAAGTACGGCGTTCCCTTGGAGCACCGCATGGTCCGCACACTCGCGTTCCTCGAACGCGTGAGCATCCGCTTCGCGAACTTCGTGACGACGTGCACCGAGCAGATGCGCGAGCGCTTCATCGAGCGCGGCGCACCGGCGGACAAGATCGCCGTGGTCATCAACTCGTTCGACGACGAGCGCTTCAAGCCCGAGCGATACATCAGCGCGGCGCCGAAGGCAGCGGACACATTCACGCTCATCTGCCACGGCACGATCGAGCCGAATTACGGGCTCGACCTCGTCGTACGCGCCGTCGGCATGCTTCGCGACCGCATCCCGGGGCTGCGTCTCGACATCTGGGGCGACGGCACGCATCGGCCCGCGGTGCAGGCGCTCACGCGCGAGCTCGGCCTCGAGGACCGAGTGCGATTCACCGGCTGGGTCACGATGGAAGAGCTCATGCCGCATCTCGCCGAGGCTGACGCGGGTGTCGTGGCCGTGCGTCGCGACGCGTTCCGCGACGTCACGCTCTGCACGAAGATGTTCGATCTCGTCTCGCTCCGTAAGCCCGTGATCATCTCGCGCACGCGCGCGGTCGAGGGGTACTTCGGACGCGAGTGCTTCCAGATCTTCGAATCGGAGGACGTGCCCGGCCTCGCGGATGCGATCTACGCGGTGTACGCGGACCCGAGTCTCCGCGAGCGTCTTGTCTTCAACGCGACCGCGCGCAACGAGTCGTACCGCTGGGTGCATCAGGCGAAGCGCTACGTCGAGGTCATCGAAGGGCTCGCCGCGCGGCGCGGCGCGGCGGTGCCCGATCCGCTGTCCGAGGTCGCGGAAAAAGTATGAGTCTCGTCGTCAGCATGCAGAGTCGCGGCGCCTCCGGAACGCTGTCACGGACCCGACAGATCGCGTCCCGATTCGGCGCGACCGCGGCCTCGATGACGCGGCGCCTCGATCGATATGAAGCCATCACCTCCGCGCATGGCGTGGTGCCGACGTGGCCGACCACCGCCTGCGTGCTCGAGCGGCATCCCGACCTCCTACGCCGTTACGCAGAGCGCGGGATCGAGCTCGCGCTTCACGGGCTCGTCCACGGCGACCATGCAGCGCTCGATCACGCTCGCCAGCGAACAACGATCGAGCGCGCGATCGAGGTCTTCGAGCAGAGCGGAGTCCGCGCATCGGGTTTTCGCGGCCCGTACCTTCGCTATAACAGCGCGACGCTTGACGTGCTACGCGCGCTCGGCGTTCGCTGGCACAGCAGCCAGGCCGTGGCCTTCCCCCTGGTCTCGCGTGATCTCGACCAGCGCGCGACGACGCAGTTCGCGCTTGCGCTGCGCCTCTACGCAGCGGTCGACGCAGAAACGGTCGCGGTGCGGCCGAGGCTGCGCGATGGCCTCGTCGATATCCCAGTCGCCGTTCCCGACGACGAGATCCTGCTCGATCGCCTGCGCCTGGACGAGCCCGAGCTGTCCGCGGAGTGGCTGCACATCCTCGAGCTCACCTACGAGCGCGGTGACCTGTTCACCATCCAGCTTCACCCCGAGCGCATCCACGAGCTCGGGCCCGCGCTCGATGCGACCCTCGCGGCCGCGCGCGGCCGCAACCCCGCGGTCTACGTGGCGCGGCTCGACGAGGTCGCTTCGTGGTGGCTGCGGCGCGCGCGGTTCTCTCTCCGCGTGACGCCGGGCGATGCGGGGCGCGTGCTGGTGTCGCTCGACGCGGACGACGATGCGACGCTCCTCGTCCGCGGGCTCGCGGTGCCGTCGGTGGCGTGGTACGGACGCGACGAGCGCTGCGAGATACGTGCGTTCGACACGGATGCGGAGCGGCTGCCGGTGGTGGGCGTGTCGCGCCGCTCGCCGCTCGAGGTCTCGCGTTTCCTCGTGGAAGAGGGATTCGCGACGGAGATCTCCGATCATCGCGAGCGTTTCGGCGCATACGTCGACGTCGCGGATCCAGCGTGGTCGGAGAGCGCGATTCTCGACGCGATCGAGACATCGCCCGGCCCGCTCGTTCGGATCTCGCGGTGGCCGAACGGCGCGCGCAGCGCGCTCGCCGCGACCGGAGATATCGACGCGCTTACGCTGCGCGATTTCGTCGTGCGCTCGTGGGAGACGCGCGACTGGCGGGAGAGAAAGCCATGAGCCCCACCTTCGACGTCATCGTCATCGGTGCGGGCCCGTACGGGCTTGCCGTCGCGTCGTCCTTGCGAGAAGCAGGTGCGAACGTCCGGGTCTTCGGCGAAACGATGTCGTTTTGGACGCGACACATGCCGAACGACATGTGTCTGCGGAGCATCTGGTCGGCGTCACACATCGGCGACCCGACGTCGTCGCTCAACCTCCGGGCGTTCGAACGCGAGAGGGGTGTCCCGCTGCGTCGTCCGATCCCGTTGTCCGACTTCGTCGCCTACGGCCACTGGTTCCAGGAGCGCGCGCTACCCGACGTCGATCCGCGCTTGGTGAAGCGCGTCGAAACAAGTGGCGGCGCCCTGCGCGTCATCACCTCCGACGACGAGGCGATAGATGCGCGACGTGTCGTCGTGGCCGGAGGGATCGCTCCGTTCGCCGCGCGGCCGCCGATGTTCGATGCGCTTCCGCGCGAACTCGCGTCTCATTCGGCCGACCACGCGGATCTCGCGCCCTTCGCCGGTCGCCGCGTCGTGGTGATCGGCGGCGGTCAGAGCGCGATCGAGACCGCGGTCCTCCTCGGCGAGCACGGCGCGGATGTCGAGGTGATCATGCGGGCGCAACGACTTCAGTGGGTCGGCCGCGCACCGCGAGAGGGTCTCATCGGTCATTTGCTCTTCGATCGCACCGACGTCGGACCGGCACTGATCAGTCAGCTCGTCGCGCATCCCATGCTCGTCCGAGCGCTTCCCCATGCGATACAGCGCGAAGCGACCAGGCGCGCGCTCGCGCCGGGTGCGTCGCTCTGGCTTCGTCCGCGGTTCGGTGGTCTCGTCATCTCGGCGGGACGATCGGTCGTCGATGTCGCGCGTCGTGGCAGCGAGGTCAGTCTTCGGCTGAGCGACGGCAGCTCGCGCACGGTCGATCACGTGCTGATGGGGACCGGCTATCGCATCGACATACGGCGCTATCCGTTCCTCGCGCCGGGACTACTCGAGCGCGTGCGCCGCGTCGATGGACATCCGGTCCTGGGTGCGGGTTTCGAGTCGTCCGTCCCTGGGCTCCACTTCGTCGGCGCGCCGGCGCTGTACTCGTTCGGTCCACTGCTGCGGTTCGTCGCCGGAACGGAGTTCGCGGCGCGCAGAGTCACGCTGCAGGTGACACGTGCCCGATCCGCGCAGCGCGCGACCGAGCGCGCGGTCGAGCTGCCAAGCAGCGCGAATTAGCCGTGCGCGATTTCTCCGAGCGCGGACCCGGCGCGCTCGTCATCGGCGGCGACTACAAGAGCCTCGGCATCGTCCGAAGCCTCGGCCGACGCGGTGTCCCCGTCTGGGTCCTCACCGATGAGCATGTGCTCGCCGGCTGGTCGCGTTACTGCCGGCGCACGATCCCCTGGCCGGTCGGCCCCGAGGCGGAACAGGTCGCGCGCCTTCTCGCGATCGCGCGCGAGAACGGGCTCGATGGCTGGACGCTCTTTCCCGGCGGCGAGGAATCGGCCGCGCTCATCGCGCGCAATCGCGAGGCGCTCGCCGAGCGCTACCGGCTGAGCATCCTCGTCGGGTGGACGACGCTCCAGAAGGCGTACGACAAACGGCTCATGCACCGGGTCGCCGACGACGTCGGTGTAGAGCACCCGCTCACGAGTTATCCCCGCCATCGCGACGACGTGGCGGCGTACGACGGGCCGTTCCCGGCGGTCCTCAAGCCCGCGATCCGGCCGACGATCGACCGGTTCACGATTGACAAGGGCTGGCCGGCGACGGATCTCGCATCGCTCCTGACACGCTACGACGAGGCGTGCGCGGTGAGCGATCCCGCCGCGATCATGATCCAGGAGGTCATCTCCGGCGGCGGTGAGTCGCAGCTCTCGTTCGCGGCGCTCTGTCGCTCGGGCGAGCCGATCGCATCGGTCGTCGCGCGACGCACGCGCCAGTGGCCGATGGACTTCGGGCGAGCGAGTACGTTCGTCGAGACGATCGAGGCGCCGGAAGTAGAGGAGCTCGCGGCTCGCGTGCTCCGCGCACTGCGCTTCGACGGGATCGTCGAGCTCGAGTTCAAGCGCGACCCGCGCGACGGACGCCTCGTCCTCCTCGACATCAACCCGCGCGTCTGGGGCTGGCACACGCTCGCGCGCGCCGCGGGCGTCGACATGCCGTATCTGCTCTGGCGCATGGTGCACGGCGAGCCGATCGAGCCGGTGCGAGCGCGCCCGGGCGTGCGCTGGGTGCGCGGTCTGACCGACCTGCCGACGGCGATCAGCGCGATCCGGCGTGGGAAGCTCTCGCCCGTGGACTATCTGTGGTCGCTGCGACCGCCGATCGAGTGCGCGGTGATCGCGTTCGACGATCCGCTCCCCGCGCTCCTCGAGCTTCCGGAGGCCGCGCGCGTCGCGTGGGGTCGCCGCACGATCGACGCAGCGCGCGCGACGAGCGGCGCGAGGTGATCAGCGCGCTCGACCCCATCAGCGACCGGCGGTGGCGCGATCTCGTGCAGCACGATCCGCGCGCCTCGGCGTTCCACACACCCGAGTGGCTTGACGCGCTGCGTCGAACGTACGGCTTCGTGCCCGTCGTCTACGCGGCTGATCCTCTTGTGGGCGACCTGCGCAGCGCCGTCGCGTTCTGCGGCGTCGCGAGCTGGCTCACGGGACGCCGCCTCGTGTCTCTCCCGTTCTCCGACCACTGCGATCCGCTCGTCGACGGACCCGACCGGCTTCACGAGCTCCTTGCAGACGTCACGGCCGATGCGCGCCGCGGCGGATGGCGATACGTGCAGATCCGCCCGCGGACCGCGCCGGTGATCGCGGACGGATTCGAACGCGACGAGGCCAACTATCTCTACACGATCGACCTCGGCCGCGACCTCGATGCGATCTTCGCGGCGATCAAGAAGAACAACCGCTATGACATCCGCAGAGCCGAGCGGACTTCGCTTCGTCCGGTCGTCGGCCGTGACCAGTCGTTCGTGCGCGCGTACTTCAGGCTCCATGCGATGACGAGGTCGACGCAGGGAGTGCCACCTCAGCCGTACGCCTGGTTCGAGAACCTCGCGCGCTGTCTCGGCGAAATGCTCGAGATCCATCTACTGCTCGACGGCGACACGCCCATCGCGGGGCTCGTCACGATCCAGTTCCGCCATCAGCTGATGCTGAAATACAGCGCGTCCGATCCGGTGCGCGACCGGCTCGGCATGGGAAAGTCGCTGGTCTGGCGGAGCATCTGCCGCGCGAAGGAGCGTGGCGCGACGACGCTCGACTGGGGACGTTGCGAGCCACACCACACCAGCCTCGCGCAGTTCAAGGAGCGATTCGGCGCGGTGCGATCCGACCTCGTCTACCTGCGATCTCCGGGAGTGACGTCCAAGCGCCAGCGGTCGTCGTGGGTCAACACAGCGGCGCGAAGGGTCGCGCCGCGCCTGCCCGTCCGCGTGCTGACTGCGGCCGGGCGCGTGGCGTACCGGCACGTCGCCTGATCAGCGCGAGGCGAGATACGTCCGGAATATCTGTCCGTACACGGAGGGGGTCCCGTCCTCGTCGGCGATGAGCTTCATGCCCGAGCAGCTACCCACCGGACCGACGTTCCACGTCCACGCGAGATAGCCGGCGCGCGACTGGTCGAGCCACTTGAGGAATCCGTTGAGCCACGCCGCGTCGCAGGATTCGCTGCCGATCTCCGCCATGACCACCGGCACCTGCGCCGCGATCGGCGCGACCTTCGATTGCAGGCACGAAATGGTGCGACACCACCCGGTGTCATAGGCGTGCAGCGACGCGACGAGACGTTCGAGCGGATCGACCGGCTTGTACGCGACCCAGTTGCGCTTGAGGTTCGATGACAACGTGTTCGCGAACTGGATCCCGCCGAGCATGATGACGTTCGTCGCGCCCGTCGCACGCACGGCATCGACGAGCGACTGCATCCCCGCGACCTCGCTCCCGGCCATCCCTCGCAGCTGCGTCGCGTCGCACGTGCCGCCTGCGGCACCGTCACGCCAACACCGCCAACTACGCTCCGCCACGTCGTCCGTGTCGTCGTTCTCGTTGTTGTTCGGCGCCGGCTCGTTGAACAGGTCGAAGATGACACGGTCCTGGTGCTTGAATCGATCGGCGACCGACGACCAGAACAGGGCGGAGAAGTCGGTGTTCGGCATCGGCTCCGATCCGGTGGCGTTCCGCATGCGCGACGCGCTCCAATGCAGGTCGAGGATCACGAACAGGTCGTTGGACAGGAGAAGATCGACGTGACGCGCGACGCCGTCGCGATACGTCTCGCCGCTCGGGTCGCCGCCGGTGCCGAGCCAGCACTGCTCGTTGAGCGGGAGCCGCACGACGTTCACGCGCCAGCTCCTGAGCGCATCGATGGAGCTTTGATCGAGCGGTTGCCCGAGCCCCTTGCCCTGCACGCACGAGAACTCGAGACCCATGCGGTTCACGCCGCGCAGCTGCACCAGCCGACCCGCGGGATCAACTAGACGATTGCCCTGCACGCGGAGCGCGGGCGCCGGCTCCGCGGCCTCGGCGCCCGTGTCCGGCACACTGCGGAGAGCGGCCTGCACGCGACCATCCGGAACGGCGTAGAGAGAGACCGCCAGTGCCGCGACGACGAGAGCGGCGAGCCAGGGCCGGCGGTCAGCCGCCACCGCGTCCGACCGCGATGCTGCCGCCGCCCAGAACGGTCCCCGGTTCGGCGTCCTCGGGCGCCCCGCGCTGGCTGTCGTATACGAGTAGGCCACTCGCGCCGTCCCAGATCCGGATGCGCAGTCGATCCGGCTCGGACGAGCTGAGCCCCTGGCCATCGATCGCGGCGATCTCGAACGCGTAGCTGCCCGCCCCGTTCACGCGGCCCGAGCCGCGCAGCTGCGCCTTCGCGCCGGTGATGACGAGCCAGTCGTAGCTCGTGCTTTCGAACTCGAACCGAGCCACGCGGAGACGGAAGCCTGGTTGCGCGACGACGCTCGTCGCGTCCTTGCCGTAACGCGCGAGGAAGCCGAAGGACGCGCGACCGGAGGCCGATGCGTCCGAGGCGTGCGCGCCGACTGGTGATTCGAACCAGCCCGCGCCGCGCGCCGATCCCGCGGCCGGATCGAACACGACGACCATGTCGAGCGTCGAGCGCCCGATGCCGCCGTCCTTGTCCGCCACCGACACGCTCTCGCGATAGACGCCCGCGGCCGCGTACGTGTGCGAGGCGCTGATGCTGCCCGAGCCGTCGCGCTCGACGAGGACCGCGCTCGACGCCGTGGCGTCGCCCCACTCGATCGTCGCGGTGTGTGTGTCCGCCACGCCTGGGTCCGTGAAAGACGCGCTCACGCTCAGCGACGTGCCGACCGGCACAGGATCCGCGGGTCCGCTCATCGCACCGACGGTCGGCGCGACATTCTCGACGACCGGCGAGAGAGCCGCGCTCGCGCTCTGATCGAATCCCGTTGCGCCCAGGTATCGCGCGACGACCTGGTGCGTGCCGTTGTCCGCGAAGGCCGCGCTCATGGTCGCTTGGCCTGCGACATCGAGCGTGGCCGTCTGCGCTCGTCCATCGATCGTGAACTCGACAGCGCCGCTTGGAACGCCGAACGCCGACTCGACCGTCGCGGTGAACGTGAGCGCATCGCCCTCACGCGCCGACTGCGCGCTCGCTGCGATCGTCGTCGCAGTCGGGACCGGAAGCGCAGCAAAGTGATCCCGCACGATCTGTCCGAGTGGAGTCGGGGTGCCGTCGTACGCGAGGAGCAGCTTGATCACGGTGCACGGCTCGCGGCCGCTGTTCGGCGTATCCCAGGTCCACGCCAGATATCCGGCGCCTTGCCCATCGAGCCAGCTCATGAGCGTCCCGAGCCACGTGACCGTCGCACTGTCGCACCCCGCGGCTCCGAACTCGGCGACGACCACCGGCACCTGCGCGGCGACTGGCGCGATCTCTTGTTCGTAGCATCCGACGTCCATGCACCAGTTGCCGGGATAGATGTGCGCTGATGCGACGACGTTCGCGAGCGGATCCGCTGGACGGTACGCGAGCCAGTTGCGCGCTGCGTTGCTCCAGAGCGTGTTCGCGAACTGGATGCCGCCCAGCATGATCACGTTGCTCGCGCCAGCCGCACGCACTGCGTTCACGAGCGCCTGCATGCCGACCGTGTCGCTCGCGGCCATCGCCGATGCCCCGTCGCCAACGCTCAGGGTCGCATCACAGCTCGTGCTGCCGCCGTCGCGCCAGCATTCCCAGGACCGGCGTGCGGCATCGTCGGTCGCGTCGTTCTGGTTGTTGTTCGGGACGGGTTCGTTGTAGAGGTCGAAGATCACCCGTCCGTCGTTCTTGAACCGATCGGCGACCGACGTCCAGAACAGGGCGGAGTAGGACGTGTTCGGCATCGCACGCAAACGGTCCGCGTTCATGCCTGCGGGAGCGCTCCAGTGCAGCTCGAGGATGACGTATAGGCCGTTGGCGAGCAGCAGGTCGACGTAACTCTCGATCGCCTGCCGATACGCCTCGCCGACGAAGAGTGGTGTCGGCGCGCCGTCGTCGATGCCGAGCCAGCAGTGCTCGTTGAGGGGTAACCGCACCGCGTTCGCGCGCCACGCGCGCATCGCCACGACCGAGCTTAGATCGACCGGGCCGTCGAAGATGCCGGCGTCCTCGGCACACATGTACTCCGGCCCGCTGCGGTTGACGCCGCGCAGCACCACCCACCGCCCCGACGCATCGACGAGACGGTCGCCCTCCACGTGGACGCCTTCAAGTGCGATCCCGGCTCGCGCAACAGCCGCGAGTGAGGAGAGCGTCAGGGCAAATACGCACAGAGCAGCCGCAAGCCGAGTCACGTCGAAGCGAGCATGTCGCCAGGGCATTAAGGCGGGCTGGAGTCTTTGTTGAGGCGGTCAGGCGGCGCGTCGTGCGATCAGGTCAGGAGTGGGTCAGGGCAGGATCGCGAGATGGTCCTTGACGACCTGGCCGAACGCGTTGGGCGTCCCGTCCCAGCTCGTGATGAGCTTGTACTGGGACCAGCCCGACGAGCTCACCGACCATGTCCACGCGAGGTAGCCGACGCCGTGGGCGTCGGACCAGCTCATGAGCGAGTTGATCGGGTTCGCCCCACCCGCGTTCCCGAATTCACCGAAGATCACCGGCATCTGAGCGGCGATCGGCGTGACCTCGCGGTCGAAGCACGCGGTATCTGGGCACCACGTGCCGTCGTACGAGTGGAGCGACGCGACGAGCTGTCCGAGCGGGTCGTTCGGCTTGTAGGTGAGGATGTTCCGCGACGAGTTCGACCAGATCGTGTTGGCCCACTGGATGCCGCCCAGCACGATCACGTTCTGGGCACCGGTCGAGCGCACCGCGTCCACGAGCGCCTGCATCCCGACGACCTGGCTCGCGCTGATGCTCGTGCCGACCGAGAGCGAAAGCGTCGAGTCGCAGTTACCGCCCGCGCCGCCGTCGCGCCAGCAGGACCACGATCGCATCGCCGCCGCGTCGGTGCCGTCATTCGCGTTGTTGTTCGGGATGGGCTCGTTGAAGAGATCGAAGAGCACCATCGGGTTGTTCTTGAAGCGGTCCGCGACCGATCGCCAGAAGTCCGCCGAGTACGACGTGTTCGGCATCGCCTGCTGACCCGTCGCGACCTGTCCGGCGGGTGCGCTCCAGTGCAGGTCGAGGATCACGTACATGCCGCTCGCGGTGAGCAGGTTCACGTAGTTCTCGACGCCCTGCTGGTACGTCGCGCCCCGCGGGTTTCCGCTGACGCCGAGCCAGCAGTGCTCGTTGAGCGGGACGCGCACGGCGTTGGAGTTGCGCCAGGTGCGCATGCCATTCACCGACGCCTGATCCACCGGACCGTCGGCCAGCCCGCCGGCCTGCACGCACATGTACTCCAGGCCCATGCGGTCGACGCCGTGGAGGACGATCGTCTGACCCTGCGCGTTCACGAGCCGGTTACCTGCGACGTGCAGGCCCGAGAACGTCGGCGGTGTCGTCGGCGCTGGTGTGGGCGCGGGCGTCGGTACGGGCGTTGGCGCGGGCGCATTGAACGTACCCGCGATGTCGACGCGGTCGGCGTTCACGATGAATTCGCTCGACGCCGCATTTTTGCGTCCCGTCACGCGAACCTGCACCGTGTGCGTCCCGTTCACAAGCGTCGGCGTGGTGAAGACCAGGGCCTGGTCCACTCGGGTCGAGGCGTACAGATCGATATCGGACTCCAGGCCGCCGTCGACCGAGACCGCGGCGATGCCGTGGTAAGGCGCGCGCGCCGCGTAGAGGAGCAAGGACGTCCCATTGAAGCTGATCGAGTAGGTGGATCCGGTGACGCTGGAATAGTGGTCATCGCCCTGGTACTTCGGAGAAGCCGCCGACGTGCCCCACGTACCCGCGTAGGTGAAGCTCGTGTCGTTCACCGAAAGCAGTGGCGGCGCGACCGTCGGTGCCGGTGTCGGCGCGACCGTCGGTACGGGTGTGGGCGCGACCGTCGGCGTGGGTGTCGGAGCGACCGTCGGTGTCGGAGTTGGCGGAGACGCACTGAGCGTGCCGGCGATGTCGACGCGATCGGCGCTCACGATGAATTCGCTTGACGCCGCATTCTTGCGTCCCGTCACCCGAACCTGCACCGTGTGCGTCCCGTTCGCGAGCGTGGCTGAGGTGAACAGCAGCGCTTGGTCCACTCGGGTCGTGGCGTACAGATCGATATCGGTCTCGGGACCGCCGTCGACGGAGACCGCGGCGATGCCGTGATACGGCGCGCGCGCTGCGTAGAGGAGCAGTGACGTCCCGTTGAAGGTGATCGAGTAGGTGGATCCGGTGACGAAGGAATAGTGGTCATCACCCTGGTACTTCGGAACAGCCGCCGACGTGCTCCACGTGCCGGCGTAGGTGAAGCTCGTGTCGTTCACCGAAAGCATTTGCGGCGCGGCCGTTGGCTGCGCGGTGGGCGCGGGCGTCGGCGTGGGCGTTGGCGCGTTCACAACGAACGTCGCGGCCGCGTCGGTCCAGATGTATTCGGTGACCCAGTCCATCGAGTACGCGCCGAGCCCGACGCGATACGTGCCGGGCGCAGCGTCCGCGGGGACCGACCACGAGAACGGATAACTTCGGAGCTGACCGACACTGAAGCCCTGACCGGTGTACGACTGCTGGTATGCGGCGAGCGATGCGCCGGGTGCGTAGATGGACGCGATGAGATTCACGGTGCTGCTCGTCCCGCTGGTGTACGACGCGGTCACGGTCACTGGATCGCCTGTATCGAGCGTTCCGGGCGCGGCGCTCGCGCTGGTCGTGAAGCTCGGAGCCGGCGGCGCGGTCGGAGCGACCGTCGGCGTGGGGGTGGGCTTCCGGCCGCCGTTGCCGTTGGCGCGCGCGGCTTCGAACGCGGCCTGGTCCGCGGCCGAGACGGCATCGGATGGCGCGGCGCCTCCCGTAGGTGCCGCGGTCGCGGTCGTCCCGCCTCGCGCCGCGGGAGCGGCGGGCGCAACTGCCGCGATCGGAGCCTCGACCGTGAACGAGGCGGCCGCGTCCTTCGAGCCGAGCTGTGTCTTCCAGCCGGGCGCGAAGGCGCGAACAGTCACGGTGTACGTGCCGACCGTCGCCGTCGCCGGCACCTGCCAGAGCACGGGATACGAGCGCGGCTCGCCCGCCGCGAATACCTGGCCCTCGAACCACTTCTGGAACGCGAGGCTCGCACCGTCCGGCGTGTAGACCTCGACGCCGACGAGCGCTGTCGTCGCTGTGTTGCTCGTGAACGACGCCTTGATGCTTGCCGCATCTCCGGCCGCGACGTTCGCCGGCGCGACGGATGCGCTCGTCACGAAGAGCGTCGTCGCTGCTTGAACCGTCTGCGGCTGCGCCTGGCCCGACGCGGTCGTGACCGTGATGAGGCTCATGACGCCCGCGTCTTCGAGCCACGTCACGCCATCGACGACCGGCTGGAGACGCAGCGCGTATGTGCCCGGGGTCGTCGGCGCGCGCACGCGGAAGACGAACGACGCAGCCTCGCCCGGCTGCACGCGCGGCTCGCTTTGGATCGCGACGCGGTCGGCGGACGGCCACGCCAGCGCGAGCGGACCGAACGGGCGCGCATCGCCCACGATGCCGAGGTTGACCTGCTCGCTCGGGATTCCGCGCACCCAAGCGCGCGATCCGGTGTTGCGGAGCTTCACCGTGATCGGAGCGCTCGTCTCGCCGACGCGCAGCGTGGGGTGTCGCGATTGATCGACAAGCTCGCTGTGGAAGCCGAAGTCGCTCGCCACGACGACGAAGACGTCTTGATCGTCGAGCCACGTGACGCCATCGACGACGGGCCGCACGGGGATGCGGTACACACCGAGTGTCGTGGGTGCGCGCACGTCGAAGGTGAACGTGCCGACCGCTCCCGGAGGCACGACGGACTCCGTGGTCGTCGCGATGCGATTGTCGGTAAGCCAACCCAGCGCCATCCCTGCCCGCGCGAACTCCAGCGAGTCGTTCTCCACGCCGAGATCGACCTGCGTTCCGGTGCCGCCACGCTCCCAAGCGGTGAGCCCGGCGTTACGGAAGCGGAGCGTCACACTCGCGGTCGCGCCGGGCACGAGCGTGAGTGGTGATCCGCGATCGACGATGGAGCTGTGGAATGTCAGGGCGCGCGCGCCGTTCGACAACGGCGACAGCATGACCGCGGCGCCGGCAACGACGACCACCAGCGTGATCACGAAGAGGGCCGCGATGAAGCGGAGGACGTTCGACCCTGAGCGCTGTTCGAATGTCTGAGTGCCGTATGTCACAGCGGCCGACCGTATACGCGCACGATGTGAGCGCATGACCATGTCGTCATCAGCCGCGCATCGGCGCTGTATGTGTCACAGACAGGAGTTGAGTTCGCGGACGCGTCTCCGATGACTTGTCTATTCATACGTCACACACGCAACGAATGAATAGCGTGCGTGGCGACGGGTAAGTAGAGAGAAGCCCGTTTAGTCGCGCGTACTAACGGATGCCGTGTCACCGGGGCATGACTAATGGATGGCTTCGATAGCATCCGCATCGATGAACGAACCTGAACCGCACGAAGCCGAATTCGTATTCATCGATCCAGACATCCGGAAAGCGCGGACGCTACCCGCTCGGATGTATTCCGATCCGATACTTTTCCGCGCGCAACGGGATCGCGTGTTCGCTCGCACGTGGCAATACGCGGCGCACGACGACGTCGTGAAGGTCGCGGGGCAGGTCTATCCGTTCACGCTGCTGCCCGGTGCGCTCGATGAGCCGCTGCTCCTAACGCGTGACGGGCAGGACAAAGTGCATGCGCTCTCGAACGTGTGCACGCATCGCGGGACGCTCGTCGTCGACGGTGCGGGTCATGAGCAGCAGCTGCGCTGCCGCTATCACGGCCGTCGATTCACTCTGGATGGCCGTTTCCACTCGATGCCCGAGTTCGAGGGCACGGCGGACTTTCCTTCAGCGAGCGACGACCTGCCGCACGTCGCACTCGGAACGTGGCAGCGCTTCCTGATGGTCTCCCTCGCGCCCGCGATGACGTTCGACGACGTCGTGGCTCCCATGCGCGCCCGCATCGGGCACCTGCCGTTCGACCAGCTCGTGCTCGACGCGGCCGGTGTGCGCGATTACGTCGTGAACGCGAACTGGGCGCTGTACATCGACAACTACCTCGAGGGCTTCCACATCCCGTATGTGCACAACAGTCTCGCCGCGGTGATCGACTACGGGGCATACGCCGTCGAGCTCGAGCGCTACGCCGTCCTGCAACTCGCGATCGCGAAGTCTGGAGAGAGCGCGTTCAGCGCGCCAGGCTCGCACCCCGACGCCGGCAAGGCAGTCGGCGCGTACTACTACTGGCTGTTCCCGACGACCATGTTCAACGTGTACCCGTGGGGCGTCTCGGTGAATGTCGTCGTCCCGCTCGCCGTGGACCGCACACGCGTGTCGTTCCTGCCGTTCGTCTGGGACGCGAGCAAGCGCGAACAGGGCGCGGGCGGCGGCCTCGATCGCGTTGAGCGCGAGGACGAGGCGATCGTCGAGGCCGTCCAGCGCGGCGTGCGCTCGCGGCTGTACGACCGCGGGCGATATTCGCCAACGCGCGAAAGCGGCGTGCATCACTTCCACCGGCTGCTCGCCGAGTTCAGCTCAGCCCGGTGATGCCGGGACGGTTCGAGTGCCGCGAGGGTCACTTCTGCGATTGACGCGCGGTTGAGGGCGAATTGAAGATTGCGCTCGCCTTGTGCGCGAAAGCCCGTTCCGCTTGAACGATGTAATCCCACCTTCACGGCGCCGCAACGAGCTCACGCTAGAAGAACGTCGAGACGGCGCCCGCGCCAGGATCCGTCGCTGAACGACGGCGCGCCGAGACTCTGGGAGATGCGCGATGCGGCGGGTTCTTTTCACACTGATCTGCACGTTGGTCCTGACACTCGGCACGGCGCTACCAGTCGCGGGCACGGGGCTCACCTTGGTGACGCTCAAATGCACGAACGGAACGAATATCAGCGCCCAGGTCGACGAGGACACACTTGCAGGGCTGGTTGAGGCGGTACAGGGGATGACCCTCTATCCGGCTGGCCTCAGCTGCACCCTTCTCCAGACGCCACTGCTCTCCGCCATCGGCGGTGCCGCCTCGGCCTCGACGAGCGGCGGCCTCATCGTCGGTAGCGGCCGCTTCTCGATAGCCTGCTCGGACACTCAGAGCTACTGGGTGAACTTCGCCGTCACCGCGCAGACGGGGACGACTGCTGCCGGAGCGGTCGTGGCAGGCGGATCGGTCAACTTCACCATACCGTCCGGCCAGTGCCGCCCAACGGGGTACGTCGCCTCGACACCGACCTGCCTCGCGATCGACGCGAACCAGCCGAAGCCGCCGGCTGGAGCCTGGTACGCGTATCTCTTGTCAGAGGTCACGGAGTCGTCAGGAGACCTCGTCGGCTCGTTCCCTGTGGGAAGTGTCTTCGGTTCGAGCTGGAAGGACACCGGGAACCCGTCGAAGCAAACCTCGGCCGATCGTGCAGCTGTCGGCTACGGCGGCTCGTGCCCGGACGCGGGGTCGCCATACGCCGACGGGTCCTTCACGGTCCTGAAGGGGAACGTGACGATCGACGTATCGAGGTAGCGCGGGTCCGAGCACGGTCGTAACGCTCGAGATCACGACGGCGCAGGGCTCTTCTTAGCGAACACTTAGCACCGGCCATCCTTCGCGCGTGTAAGGTCGAACGATCACACCGCGGAGGAAGCGATGACTTCTCGATACATCAGTCGCATTGCCGCGCCGGTTGCGATCATGAGCCTCCTGCTCGCGGCATGCGGCGGATCGGCGGTCGCGCCAAGTGCGACCACTGCGCCGACGGCAGTCGCGACCACCACGGCGCCGACAGCGACCGCGGCGGCGAGCCCAAGTGTGACCACGGTCACGACCGGGACCTGGACCATCAGTGACACCTCAAAGGCGACGGTGCGCGTGCGAGAGCAGCTCGTGGGAGTGAACCTTCCATCGGATGCGGTGCTCGTCGCGACCGGCGCAACGGGAACGTTCGTCCTGAAGGACGACGGCACGTTCTCGTCCGATTCGAAGATCACGTTCGATCTCACGACGCTCGCGAGCGATCAGCGAGACCGCGACAACTTCGTGAAGATGGACACGCTCCAGACCCGTCAGTTCCCGAAGGCGGAATTCGTTCCGACGAAGACCAGCGGGCTCACGCTCCCGATGCCGGCGAGCGGCGAGTTCACGTTCAAGCTCACGGGTCAGATCACGATCCACGGCAAGATGAAAGAAGTGACGTTCGACGTCGTGGCGAAGCGAAGCGCGAACGACCTGACCGCCACGGCCACGGCCGCGCCGACCTGGAAGTTCGCCGACTTCGGGATGTCCGCGCCGTCGGTTCCGTTCCGCGTCGTGAGCGTCGTCGACGAGATCCGAGTCGTCGTCGACCTCGTCGCGACCGTGAAGGCATAAACCAGAAAGGCATGCAGATGAAACAGAAGAACAGGCTCGACAACGACGACGCGCAGGTCGGCCGCATCCTGAGCCGCCGGGAGGTCCTCGCGCTACTCGGTGGTTCGAGTGCCGCGCTCCTTGCCGCATGCGCTCCGGGTGCGCTGACCTCAGCGTCACCGACGGCCACCGCGCAGCAAACGAGCGCCGCGGCGACGGCGGCAGCGGCCGCATCGTCGGCCCCCACCGTATTGCCGTCCTGCATCGTGCGCCCCGCACTGACCGAGGGTCCGTACTTCGTCGATGAGAAGCTCGATCGCTCGGACATCCGATCGGATCCCGGCACCGGCGCCGTGAGGCCCGGCGCGCTCCTCACACTCAACTTCCTCGTCTCGCGCGTCAGCGGCAGCGCGTGCACCGCGCTCAGCGGCGCCGTCGTCGATGTGTGGCACTGCGACGCGCTCGGCGTGTACTCCGATGTCGACAGAAGCGGAGCCGGTCAGAAATTCCTACGCGGCTACCAGACGACAGACGCATCGGGAAGCGCGAGGTTCACGACGGTCTACCCCGGTTGGTACCAGGGCCGCGCCGTGCACATCCATTTCAAGATCCGCCCGACGTCCTCGAGTGAGTTCACGTCGCAGCTCTTCTTCGACGATGCACTGAGCACGCAGGTGTTCGCGCAAACGCCGTACTCGCAGAAGGGTACGCAGGGCATCACGCGGAACGCCGCCGACGGCATCTTCCAGCAGAGTGGCGGCAAGCTGACCCTGAACGTCACGAAGAGCGGCGACACGTACGCCGCGACATTCGACATCGGACTCGCAAGCTGAGACCTTGTTTATCGCAGGGGGAGAACCCCCTGCAACCCCCCTGCAACCCCCCATCCCCCTGCGATAAGAAGGTACTGCCCCGTTAGGCCGTAAACGCAGCGCGCGGCGTATTCGTCCGTTAATCGCTTGGGATGAAGCGGTCAGACGTCACCGAGATCCTTTCGCCCTCCGGCCGCGACATCGGCGCGGTCGTGGCCGGACGCTACCGCCTCGCCACGCACATCGGGACCGGTGGCACGAGCGATGTCTGGCGCGCGTACGACGAATCGCGCGACCGCGCCGTCACGGTGAAGATCCTCCGCGACCCGACCGACTCCGACGCACGCCGCCACTTCCTCGCGGAGGCGCGCCGTCTCGAGACACTCGACCACCCATCGATCGTCCCAGTCCTCGGCATCCACGAGGCGCTCGGCGACACGCTCATCGCGTTCGAGCACATCGAGGGTGAGCCGCTCGACCAGATCGTTCGCAGCGGAACAGCACTCGCGCCGCGAAAGGTCGCGCTCCTCCTGATCCAGATCGCCGACGCCGTCGAGGCGTTCCACTCTCACGGCTTCGTGCACCTCGACCTCAAGCCCGAGAACGTGATCATCGCAGCCGACGGACGCCCGCGGCTGCTCGACATCGGGATCGCCGAGCCGACCGCTGCGGCTTCTCGAGCAAGCGATGTGTATGGTCTCGCAGCGATCGCGAAGGAGCTGCTCGGCCCCCATCCGACGCCGCGTGTCGCGAGCGTGCTGCGTCGCGGTCTCGAGCAGGATCCCGCGCGCCGCCACGGCCGTCCGCGAACGTTCGTGTACCTCGTCGCGCTCGCTGTCGTCATCGACGAAGAGCTCGCGGTCCTACGTCGCGTGACGCGCCGCGCGGTCGCGTTCGCGAAGGCGCGGCCGGAGCTTTCGTTCCGCGTCGCGGCGGCAGCGCTCATCGTCGCCGGCGTGGTCCTCCAGCAGACGCATGCCGGTTCCGACGCGGCCAACGCCGGCACCATGCCCGCTCTCGTACGCCCCGCGTTCGACGTGCCGCCGCTCGGCGCGTATGGCGCGACGTTCGAGTCGCAGGCGCCCTATCCGAACGCGTCGCCGAACAGCACCGTCGAGTGGACGCTCGCGCTACGCAACACCGGATCGGCCGGCTGGTACCGCGGTGTGGACGGCGCTCAGGCCTCGCTCATCCTCGACGACGGCACCGTCGTCGCCGTGCAATCGACGCAGTACGTCGGGCCGGGCCAGGTCGGCTGGTTCGTCGCACACTTCCGCGCGCCGAGCGACCCCGGTCCGCACACCATTCGCCTCCGCCCGGCGATCAACGGGCGCGGTCCGCTCCCGGATCTCGGCATCCACGCGGTGGTGAACGTCACGCAGCGCTAGGCATCGCAGGCTGCTAGCGTTCGCGGCCACCACACGTCAGGGGAGGAATGCATGAAGAGACTCTTCGCGACGTCTTGCGCGGCGCTTCTCATCGTCATCGCACCGGCCGACACGCCCGCCGGCGCGCGCGCGGGCGACTGCTTCGACGGCAGTATCGTCGCGGCCGTCCCCGATCAGAGCGGCCATTCGTTCGCACGCGGCGGCGATGGCGAGATCAAAGAGCCCGTGATCGATGAGCCGGTCGCGTCACTGCCGGTCTCGGCGAAGGGCAAGGGCAGCTCGAAGTTCAAGGCCACCGTCCCGGTGTACTTCCACGTCATCAGCCCGGATGGCGTCATCGGCAACGTGACCCAGACGCAGATCGACGATCAGATCCGCGTCATGAACCTCGCGTATACCGGCTCGTACGGCGGCGCGAAGACCGGCTTCACGTTCAGCCTGGCCGGCGTGACACGCACCACGAATGCTGACTGGTTCAACGCCGGTCCCGGCAGCCCCGACGAGCGCGCGATGAAGAAGGCCCTTTCAACGAACGCGCCCGAGGCGCTCAACTACTACTCGACGACCGCAGAGGTGTATCTCGGATGGGCGTATCTTCCCGGCCTCACGCCGTCGCGCATGTTCCTCGACGGCATCGTGGTCGACTGGGAGTCGATGCTTCACACATCGGATCGCTACGCGGGCCGCTACGACCTCGGTCTCACGGCCGTGCACGAGGCTGGCCACTGGCTCGGGCTCGAGCACACGTTCTTCGGTGGCTGCAACGCCAAGGGCGACTTCGTCGACGACACGCCCGCCATGCGCGTTCCGACGAGTGGCTGCCCGCTTGGCAAGGACACCTGTCCCGAGCCGGGCCTGGACCCGATCCACAACTACATGGATTACTCGTACGACTCCTGCTACTTCGAATTCACCGCTGGACAGAGCCAGCGGATGCAGGACCACTTCATCTTCTTCCGCGCAGGCGACTAAAGGGGATGCGTGCCGGGTCATGAGGGTCATGGCCCGGCGCGCGACTCTACCGTTCGGCCTCGAACTCCCACTCCTCCACGACCTCCGCGCCCGCGACCGTCAGCTCGAGACGCACGCGGTAGCGCGCACCGGGCACGAGCGGAGCTGCGGGTATGACCGCGACGTAGTCGCGTTCGTAGAGCTGCGGCACGACGTGATACGCGAAGTCCGGTCCGCCCACCTGGGTCACGCGTGCGGTCCGTAGATCGACGGCACGCGCGCTCGCGTACACGACCATGATCGGATAGCCGACCGGTCGCGAGGCGCCGGCTGGCAACACGTCGGGGATCTCCTCGCCGGAATACGTGCCGGCGACGCGCTGGTCAGGTGCAGGAGCACGCACTCGGTCGGGCGCGGACGCGGCGAAGTCGTACACGATCACACCGACGGTGATCGTCCGACCCGATATCTCCGCGTGTCCCCATCCGGCGACGACCGCTTGCGGGTGCATGAGGCCGAGCCGGTGATACGGAAGGACCCAGAGCGAGCGCACGCCGTCGGTGCCGGAGCTGAATGATGTCGCGACCTCGCTGGCGTTCGCGTCGGTCAGGCCCTGCGCTGCGAGCCGATCGCGAACGAACACACCGGTGAACCCCGGCGAACCTGGCACCTCGTCGTGACCGAGCGCGTCGTTGCGTGCGAGGTACTCCGCGTGGCGTTGCGCCGCCATCGTGACGCGGTCATCCCCGCGCACCGCGGGTGCGCCGACCGCGGCGCGCAGCGCGTTGTGTACGCGAAGCATCTCGCTCGCGTCGTTGGCGAGCGATGACGTCGTCGGGCTCGCTGTTGGGCTCGCGGTCGCGGTCGCCGACGGAGTGGGCGACGCAGCTGCGGGCGACGCTGTCTCGGAGGAGGCCGCGCTCGGCGTCGGCAACGCGATGGTTGTCTGCGTCGGCGTCGACGATGCGACTCTCACCGCATCAGGAGTGGACAGGCGGCCGGCGATCGCGAGACCCATCGCGAGCACCACGACGAGCACGAATGGGAGGAGCGTGAGAGCGGTGGAGACGCGTCGCATGACGCGACGCTACGGGTTCTTTGCGACCGTGACGACCGTGAAGATGCCGAGATCCTGCAGCGGTCCGCGGCCGTCGATGCGCGGCTGGAGCTGCACTGTGTACGAGCCGAGCTCGGCGCGGGCGCGGAACTTCACCACGAACCATCCCACCTGGCCCGGCGCAACGTATTCCGTCGTCTGCACGGCGACGCCAGCGCCGTTGGGCAGCGCGAGCGCAGCTTGCGCGCCTTCAATGCCGCGATACCAGCCAGCCGTGCCTGTGTTGCGAAGAGCGACGACCCACTCGACGGTCCCGTTCGGAGTCGTCGTCGGATAAGGGCCCTGCGATTCGAACGCGGCGCCATACGCGCTGAGCGGCGGCACCGTGAATGGCGCGGGCGCGAGGGCGGGGCGCGCGGCTCCCGTCGCCGATGGCGCGGGCGCGGGCCGGAGGACATCGATGATCGCATCGTCGAGCGGTGAGAGGATGAAGACGCCCAGCAGCACCAGTCCGATCGGGACCGCGAGAATGACGGGGTTGACGCGTGAGACGCGCGCGACGAGCGGACCCGCATTCGAGGCAGCGCGCGCGACGAGGGGACCCGCATTCGACGCCGCGCGCGAGACGAGGGGACCAGCGCTCGATGCGACGCGCGACGCGAGCGGACCGACACTCGATGCGGCACGGCCGAGCAGGGGACGCGCGCTCGATGCAGCACGCGCCATCAGCGGCGCCGCGCTCGACGCGACGCGCGTTCCCAGCGACGTGAACGCCTGTACGGCGCCGCCGGACTGAGGACCATCGCTCTTCACACCGGCGACGCGAGGCGGAGCGCTGACACGAGTCGACGACGCAGGGACGTGACTCGAAGATGGACGTGCCATCGAGACCCCACGCGTGAGCTGACGCACGCTCGTCGACAAACGAGCGACGAACGCCTTGACCGGAGATGTGTCGATGCCCTGGGGAAGCAGCGCGCGAACTTCGGCCACGGCAGCTGACATGTCGGACTTCGCTGTGGTGAGCGCGCCAGACACGACCTGCCCGACCGTCGTCGGAGGCGCTGCTGGCACCTGCAGCTGAGCGGGCTCGACGATCATCGACGCTCCCTCGTCTAGCGCTTCGGTCGTATCGACCGCGTCGATCGCATTGATGGCGGCCTGCAGTGACGCGGGCTCGGCTGCGACGGGCGGTCGGGTCGGTCCGGCCATGGCCCCGAGCACGACCGTCTTCTCGTCGACAGCTTTGGTCGCGGGCTTCACGTCCTTCGCGATCGCTGAAAGCTCGGTCAGGACGACAGGCAGCGGGATCAGATGCTCGAACACGATGAACGTGTCCGTCGCGCCGTCGTGGATCGAGGCGACGCGCATCACCGAAGGACGTTCGATCGCGGCCATGCGGCGCGCCTCGGCAAGGAAGCGCTGCCGTGCTGCCTCGTTCGTCCTATCGCGGAGGATCTCGAGAGTGACGACCTTCTCGGTGGAGTCGTCGAGCGCGTGCCACACATCAGCGAGGTCATCGCCACCTTTGAACATCGCGAGGCGGAAGCGGCCGGCGAGGACTTGGCCGACCTGTCGGCCGCCGACGGCGGGCGCGGGCGTCGCTTCGGTGCTGTTCACCCGCACGGACTAACGCCAGCGGGCTGCTTTGTCATCGGGGATAGCCCGAATGGACCTTTGTGGGGACCGGACTGGTTCCGTTCTGTAACGGCGCTAGTGCACGATGACCGGCGCGAGGTCGGGCGCCGCCATTTGGGCGTCCAACGGGTAGATCGGGCGCTCGAGCCCGTGGTGGCCGAGCCGGACGATGTCCTGATCGACGCCGCCGGGTGTGAGTCCTAGGACCCAGCCCTTCGCGGCGTCGTAGAGGTCGGGCACGAGGTACCCGATCTTCACGATGGTGAGGTCGCACTCGGCCGGCTCGAGACCGAGCTCCGTGAAATCCCGGATGAAGTGGAACGGCTTCCGGCGACTGGTGAGGACCGCGCGGACGCCTGCCGACGCGACGACGGCGATGTCGCCACCGATGGGATCGCCGTACGCGATCCGTTGCACCTCACCACGCAGCACTGTGCGAGCGCCGTGTGTCGATCCGAACGCGCCGCCCACGCGCAGATCGACGGTCGCACCTTCGCTCGCGTCGATGCACCGCGCGACCGCGGACGGGTCGACAACACTGGCCCAGATCGCGGTCGATCGCCCGGAGCTGAGTTCGGGATGCGCGAGGAGACGTTCGAGCATGAAGGCGACGTCGCCCGCACCACCCGCTGTCGGATTGTCCCCAGAGTCGCTGATGAAGAAAGGACGATCGCGACTCGCGAGACCCGTCGCGATGCACCACTCGACGTCGCCGGCCGCGGTGCTGAACGCGAACTCCGCGCGTGCGTCCCAGTACCGTCGCGCCAGGCCGCTCGCTTCACGTGCGATCGCATCGTCGTCCGTTCCGGTCACCACGACGGCGGCGCTGCACCGCGGCTCGTCGGCCCACGCGTAGCCGATCCACACCGCCGCATCGATGATGCCCTCGAGCCTCTCGATCGTGGGGAGCGCGCCGTAGATGGAGCGCGCGGGCTCGTCACGCGTGCTCGCCTTCTCCCCAGGGAGAAGCACGGGCACGCGGACCCACGCCTTGCGCGGCCGCACGCCCCGGTCGAGGCACGCCACGAGATTCGCGACGGCCCGCCTGCGCGTGAGCGGCGCATCCTCGTGCGGCGACATGCGATGCGAAGTCGCGAGGTCGAGCGCCGACACGAGACGACGCGACATGTTGCCATGCGGATCCATCGCCGCCGAGATCAGCGCTCCGCGTCCCACGACCTCGCGCACCGCCGACGCGAGATCTCCTTCCGCGTCGGTCAAGCCCACGACGCTCATCGCGCCGTGGATGTCGAGGAACACGCCGTCGAGCGGGAGCGCGCCACGCAGTCCTCGGAGCAGCTCGTTCTTCACCGATTCGTAGAAGTCGCGCTCGACCGCGCCGCCCGGCAGCGCGCGCGCATGGACGAGCGGCAGCCACTGGGCGTGCGACGGCAGATCGTCGTACCGCGCCAGCAGCTCGTCGCCGCGCACGACCGTGAAGTCCGCCTCCCCGCTGCGATGCGGCGAGAACGTGCTCGACTCGATGTGGATGCCGCCAATGGCGATGCGGTGCCGCGTCATGCGAGACGCAACGCTAGCGCGCTACGGTGTCCCGCCGTTCGTCCGCTTCTCGACCGTGACCACTGCGTCGGTCACGATCGCGGCGATGGCCGCGATGGCCGCCCAGACCGGCAGGAGCAGCACGCCGACGACTCCCAGCGTGAGCGGAACCTCGATGAGCGTCACGCCGTCACGGGTCTTCACGAGTAGGCGGCGGGCGTTCCCCTCCTCGATCAACGCCTTGATGCGCTCGATGACGCGATCGACGCCCTCCTCATCGATGTGGAACGTTTCGAACAGCGATTCCTTCGTGGTCGGCATGTCAGACCCCCTTCTTCGTGCGACGGCGCACTGTTTCGCGAGACTCACCGGTCGCCACCGGTGTACGGCGCCAAGTGGCTGCGGATTTCGTTGCGTGCGCGACACTCACGGTACGTGACGCATCCGGGTCGGTGAAGGCGAGCAGCCGCTCCCCCTCCGCAGCGACCGCATCCATGTCACGCCGCCCGATGGGGACGACGGACTCGACACGCAGCATCGCCTCGCCGTCCTTGCGCCTGATCTTCCAGATGGCCCCGATGAATCCATCGACCAGCACGGTGCCGAAGGTCCCCTGGATGTCGGAGCTGCGCGCTAGCCGAAATTGTTCGCGGGCTATCCGAGACCTGTCCTCATGCGAGAGGAACACGTTGTCGTACTCGGGCAGGAACCGGGGCGGCGCCGGTGTGTCGGCATCCGGCAGCGGACCGTCCGGCACATCGAAGAGCTCGCGACCTTTCTCGTCGCGGAACGTGCGCAGGCTCGGCCGAAGGCGCTCGAACACCTCACGCAACCCGGTGAGGCGCGACCAGGTCCTGGCATCGGCCACCGTCGCGGGGCCGAACGCGCGCAGGTACCGGAGCATCAGCTTGTCGGGAGCGACGTCGCCGGCGAGCTCGCGACCGAGCCACGTCTGCAGCAGCGCGTGTCGCGGCTGGGCGCTCGCGCCCCAGACGCCGCGCGGCGGGACCTGCACGAGCGGCAGGTGAAAATGCACGGCCGCGGCGAGCGCGTCGGCGTCGCGCTCTGGCCAGCGCTCCTTCAGGAGCGGCCGAAGCTCCGCGGCGCTCCGTGGCGTTTCATCCACCAGCTTCCGACCCGCGGCGAGCACCGCCTTCATGTCGACACCGGCGAGCCTGCTCGTGAAGGTCGGGACGCCAACATCGCCTCTCGCGCTGACGAACATGCGCTCGTAGAGCGGTTGCACGACCGGTCGGATCGCGAGCGCGTCGCGCGCGGTGACGAGGTGAACCGTGCCGCGCATCAGTCCGATGCGGACCGCCCGGCGGTCGGTGATCAGCTTTGCGAGCTCGTCGGTCCGAAAGTCCTGGAGCCGGGTCCACAGACCGATATATGGGTCCAGGGGCACCTGCGCCTGCATGCCGACGAGCCGCTCGATCGCGTCCTTCGCGGGAACCCGCGAGCGAGCGAGCAACAGCTGGCGCTCGAGGAGGGCGCGATTGAGCGCGCGCCGACTGAGGATCACCCCGCAGGTATAGTCGAGCCCGAGATCCGCACGGAGGGAACGAAGATGGAGCGCGAAGCCGGACCGAAGATGGATCGAAGGCGGTTCCTCCAAGCGCTCGCCGCGGTCGGCGTCGCCACCGCGTGCGGTTCCCCGCCACCGCAGGCGGCAAACCCGGTCGCGACAGGATCGGCGACGGCAGCGGCAGCGAAACCGGTGAGCATCGAATGGTGGCGCCGGAACTACACGCCCGGGACGCAGAACGCCGAGACCGTGACGTCAGATGGCGCCGTGAAGGGCTTCAAGGTGCGCAACCCGAACTTCACGATCTCCATCCAGGGTGGGCCGTTCGGTCCTGAGACCGACCAGAAGTTCGACCTCGCGATCCTCCAGCAGAAGGCTGGCCCCGATGTCTTCCACACGACCGGCGGAGACGTCCTCAAGTACGCAGCCGCGGGTCAGCTCTCAGAGCCACCGCTCACGTCAGCGGAACGGAGCGACTTCAACGTGAGCGCGCTCACCGCGACGACATATAAGGGCAAGGTCGTGGCGTACCCGCTCTGGATCGTGCCGTGGTTCGAGTACATCAACCTCGACCTGTTCAAGGAACGCGGCGTCACACCGCCGGCGGACGGCAACTGGACCTACGACCAGTTCCTCGACGCGGCGAAGAAGCTGACCTTCAAGCGGGCCGACGGAAAGCAGATCTACGGCTTCGCGCACGCGAACGACGAGTTCGCCTTCATGCTCATCGACGGTGGCCGTCTCTACGACCGTGACGTCAAGACGTGGACGTTCAACAGCGCGGATGCCGTCAGCGGTCTCGAGCGGTGGGTCGCACTCGCGAAAGAAAAGGTCATGCCGCCCGATTTCCTGACGCTCAACCCCAACGACTCGCAGGCGCGCTTCATCGCCGGTGAGATCGGGATCCTCCAGCGACCGAGCGCGATGATCAACGTGCTCAACGCCGACCCGAAGTGGAAGTACGGCACGAACTGGGAGATCGCGAACTTCCCGAAGGGCAAGACCGAGCAGACCGCGTGGGGCGGCGTCGGGTTCATCGCGGTGCGCGAGCAGGCGGATGCCGAGAAGAAGGCCGCGGCGCACCAGTTCGCGAAGTACCTCACCGGTCCCGAGATCGGTCCGGACCTGAACAAGATGAGCCCGCCGGTCGAGTACTGGCTCGCACCCGCCGCGCGCACGAGCGCGGCCGGGATCTACGGCGAGTACCACCCGGCGAAGGCGAAGGTCGCGAAGATGGGCTCCTTCACGTACGTGTTGCCGAACGTGAGCACCTGGGCGGAGATCGACCAGAAGTACCTGCGTCCGGCGCGCGATGCTGCCCTCGAGGGCAAGAAGACCGCGAAACAGGCACTGGACGAAGTGGCGCCGAACGCGCAGAAGTTGCTGGACGAAGCGAACAAATAACGTGGGCGCCGCGCTGCGGCGCCACGGTTGGTCGTATCTCTTCGTCCTGCCGACCTTCGCGCTGTTCGTTGTCTTCACGCTCCTGCCTGTTCTGCAGGCGTTCGCGCTGTCGCTGCAAAGCGCGCGCATCGCAAGCAGCGAGTGGGTCGGTCTGCAGAACTTCGTCACACTCGCCGAGGATCCGGTCTTCCGCCAGGCGCTCGGCAACACGGTGCTGTATTCGCTCGTCGTCGTCGCTGCCCAGCTGACCCTCGCGCTCGTCGTCGCGAGCCTGATCCAGCCGCTCGGTCAGAAGAGCCAGACCTTTTACCGCGCGCTGTTCTATCTGCCCCTGGTGAACTCCGCGATCCTCGTCGCGATGGTGTGGCGCTGGATCTTCAATCCGAATCCATACGGTCTCGCGAACACCGTCGCCGGAGTCCTCGGGTTGGAACCCCTCAAATGGATCGGGAGCTCGGACCAAGCGCTGGCCGCGGTGATCTTGAGCGCAGTGCTCACGATCCCGGGTGGCGGTGTAGTCCTCTATTCCGCGGCGATGGGCTCGCTACCGCGAGAGCTCTACGAGGCGGCCGAGGTCGAAGGCGCGGGCCCGTTCACGAAGTGGTGGTACATCACCGTACCGCTGCTCAAGCCCACAACGCTGTACCTGCTCGTCGTCTACACGATCCTCGCGTTCCAGGTCTTCGAGCGCGTGTACGTCATGACCAACGGAGGCGGGCCGAACAACGCGACGATCACCATCGTCCAGCTCGTCTACAGCACCGCGTTCCAGTTCGGCCGCTACGGCCTCGCGAGCGCGATGGCCGTCGTCCTTTTCATCATGGCCGTCGCCGTCGCTGTCGTGCAGTTCCGCTCGCTACGGTCCGATGTCGAGTATTAGGAGGGGGCTTCCGGTCCACATCGTCCTGCTCGGGGCCGGGATCCTCTCGCTGTTCCCGCTCTACTGGCTCTTCCTCACTTCGCTCAGTCCGGCCCAGTACGTCGTGAAGGTGCCTCCGGAGATCGTTCCGCGCGAGCTCACCCTGAGCAACTACCAGCGTCTCTTCGAGACGACGCCGATCATCCGGTGGCTCGTGAACACGGTCGTGATCGCGGGTGTGATCACAGCGTTCCACCTGTTGTTCGACAGCATGGCGGGATACGCGTTC